>ERZ773263.40-NODE-40-length-106397-cov-30.686370_pt1 | contig 106397 bp, 82 predicted proteins | sample MGYA00511076_ERZ773263 | MGnify/ENA primary metagenome ERZ773263 (study PRJEB29015, sample SAMEA2738155) | human oral metagenome | biome: human oral; feature: human-associated habitat; material: saliva | place: China | collected 2195 ... | reverse complement strand
ACCCGAATCAGGCGATTTACGGGTGGAGGGGGGCCTCGGCCTCGTCCCTGGAGACGTTCCTGGAGCGCTTCCAGACGGGGGTCGCCGAGGAGGACCAGACCCTCACCTTGTCCACCGCGTGGCGCAACGACGTGTCGATTTTGGACGCGGCGAATCGCGTGGCAGCACCGCTGCGGGAGGTAGCTTCCTATCAGCAGGGTAAGGATGCACTCAAGGCGCAGTCGCCTGTTCTGGTGCCTCGTCCGGGCGCGGGGCAGGGCAGGGTCGAGATCGCCTATACGCAGGCCTACGACCAGGCCCTGGCGGCGATGGTCGACTTCGTGCAGCGGGTGCGCTCGCAGCCGGTCAAGGACGGCAAGCGGCGAACGGTCGCAGTCCTCAGCAGGCGTCGCAAGGACTTTCCGCTGATCGATGCCGCCCTGCGGGAGGCCGGTATTCCCACGGAGATTGTGGGGCTGGGTGGTCTGCTGGATCAGCCCGCTGTGCAGGACGTGCGTGCGGCCCTGGAGTTGGCGTACGACGTGGCGGCCTCCCCGTGGCTGGCGCGCCTCCTGGCGGGCATCGACCTGGGGGCCGCCGACCTGATGGCGCTGGGGGACTGGGCGCGCTTCCTGGCGCGTGCGGAGGGGCTGAATCCTCATCAGGCGGTGCTTCTCGATGCTGTGGATCGTCCGCCGATGCCCGGGTGGGCCGACGAAGGCCGTCCTGCGATCAGCGAGGAAGCGGTGCGCCGCGTGCGCCTGCTGGGCGAGCGCCTGCAGCAGGTCCGTGAGGGCGTGGGGCGCTCAATCACGGAGCAGGTCGAGCGCGCGATCCTCATCATGGGGACCCTGGATGACGTCATCGCAGATCCTCTATCGATGGGTGGGCGCGCCGCGCTGGACGAGTTCATCGCTGTGACCGCGGCCTATGAGAAGGAGACGCCCGGCGCGTCCCTCGGGTCTTTCCTGGCCTATCTGGATATGGCGGATAAGCGGGAGGATGGACTCGATGCGCCGTTGGGCGAGCCGGATCCCAAGGCCGTGCAGATCCTGACGATTCACGGCTCGAAGGGCCTGGAGTGGGACGGCGTCGTCGTCTTTGGTATGAGTGACGGCGTGTTCCCGTCGCATCGGAGCAAGACGCGGTCGTGGCGGGATGAGCCGCCCAAGTCGACGGCTTGGGTGACGGATAACGGCGCGTTGCCTCACCCGTGGCGCGGGGATAAGGCCGATCTGCCTCCCTTCGAGTTCGATGTCGAGGGCGAGAAAAAGCCGTCGACCGCGTTTAAGAAGTGGTTGGAGGGCGAGTACGGTGCCTCCCTCGGCGAGCATGCGGAGCGTGAGGAGCGTCGCCTTGCGTACGTGGCGATGACGCGTGCGCGCAGCGCGCAGTTGCTCGTGGGTTCGTGGACCTCGCAGATGGACAAGAAGGTCAGGCATCCGTCGCGCTACCTCATGGAGGCCAGTGCCGAGTTGGTGGGTCAGACGGAGACGGTCTCGGAGGATGTTGTTGAGCGGTTAGGCCAGGGGGCCGCGTGGTCCTCAGGCTCTTGGCGCGACGTGGGGGTGGAGTCGGCCGACGGTTCAGCCGTGTGCGTGCTTGCTCCCGCACCGTCGAAGGAGGAGCAGGCGAGCCTCGGCGGGGCGCAGACATCGGAGGCTTTCCCGCCCGCCCCCGGCCCGTCACGTCAGCGCGTCGCGGCTGCGGCAGCTTCTGTGCGTGCTCAGATGCGGGAGCTCGCGCAGGATCGGGATGTGTTCGAGGCCTTGGCCGAGCTGGGTAATGACCCTGCGGTGAGGGACACGGTTGCCCTCATTGAGGAGGACCGATTGGGGCGTCAGGTGCCGGTTGTGGACCTGTGGGCCGAGCGCGTGCCAGCGACGTCGGTGTCGGCGATGCTGCAGGACGCGGATGAGTTTGCGCGCGATATGCGCCGACCGATGCCGGTTAAACCCAGCTCGTTTTCCGCCCTGGGCACGGTTTTTCATGCGTGGGCCGAGCGCGAGCTGCACGTCGCGGGAGCCGATCCTGCGTCCGAGGCCGTGGATCCTTCTGCGGTCGCGTCCGGCGAGGACGTCGCGTTGGCTGGCGGTGACGACGGGGCAGATGAGGCCTTGCTGACGCTGAAGGAACGCGAGCTGCTCGAGAGACTGCGCGAGAACTTCCGCGCGTTCGTCGCGGGGGAACTGGCGGACTATCGGGCCGTCGCCATCGAAGAGGCCTTCTCCGTGGAGGTGGGTGGCGTATCCGTGCAGGGCCGCATCGACGCCGTCTTCGAACGCATGAGCGGGGAGGGACAGCGCTTCCTGGTAGTCGACTGGAAGAGTGGTCAGCCGGTTACGCGTCAGACGAAGCCGGAGAAGCTGGCCTATTTTGCGACGCAGCTACGCCTGTACCGGCGTGCATGGGCTGCCCGCATGGGCGTCGATCCCTCAGAGGTCGACGCGATGGTCGCGTTCTTGGCGGGGCCGTCGCACTACAGGCTCGAGGCCCTCGAGGAGATGCTGGGAAGTGCCGAGCAGTCGCTGGACGAGGCCGTGACGGGGGTTCTGCGGCAGTGAGCACATGAAAGGAAGGAGGCAGAGAATCTGTTAGGAACTCCTGTCGATGTGGGATCGTAACTTCCTGTCTCCCCGACTTAGGGATTTATGAATATAGCTCGAACTGATGAAAGGTGTGATTGTCAAATGTCGAGTTTTGAGCAAATTAGAGATGTGTTGCTGTCGGTCTTTCTTGGTGTGTTTGGCGGCGTCCTGTTGAAAGCATTCTATTCGATGGTGCGCGTGAAGGCGCCGACCGCGTACGCATATGCCGGATCGCATCTTCAGAGGGTTGCTAGAACAGCTATTACTGGATATGCGTTATTTCGATTTGCTCCTGTATACTTTGTTAGTCTTGCTGTTTGTGTGACTGTTGAACGTGTGGGCCTATATGTATTACCGGCACTAATTTCAAGTACGGTCCTCTTTATTATTGTGTCTTCGGTGACCTCTGTCTATAAGAGGTGGAAAGCTCCGGGAAAGGGGGCGCAGTTTCATACAGTTTTGCAGCTATTTAGTGGATTGTTGACAGTTGCTATTGCATTGCTTGCCTATTGTTCGTATCCGTCTGTATCTTTTCTTGTTCCCGATCCTAATGAATTTGTGATTGCTATCTGGACTGCGGTATTTGTGGCTGTTGTTACTCAGTTGTTTGCTGGTATTGCCTCTGAGGTTGCTGGTGACTTTGATGTTATTCAGGTAGTGAATCTGGTCAAAAAAGATGTTGGAGTTGAAACTTGGGAGTGGATTCGTAGGGAGTGTCGAAAGTCTTGTGTTCCCTGGTGCGTTGTTGCTGCAATCGTAGTGGTTGAAGTGAATGAGCGACCAGCATGGATGAGGCTTGCTGAACGAATTTGTGCCTATGCTACGCTGCAGCGGATTACTATGAGTTTTGGTGTTACTCAGGAGAGTTCGAAGCGTGTGTTGACAGATAAGGATTCTGTGCGCGTGACTATTCGGTGGGTTGCCGACAATTTGTCTGAGAGTGCAAAACAGTATTTGTTGTGCGAGAAGGATATTCGGCATCTTGATGAAAGACAAAGACTGAGGTTTCTTGATGGGGTTGATAAGGCTAATTCTGAAGTTAAGGCGCTTGCTGGTACTCGCAATCCAGATGGTCGGTACGGAGATATGGTTGGGAAGGTGTCTAAGGCTTTGTATCATGGTTTTGTGTGACATGTGTTGCTTGTGTTATGTTCATTTGGTGAATAGGTTGCTGGGTTAATCGTTTTGCCTCGGCTCTTTAATATGTGCTGACGTCCTGATTGATGGATTTTGCTATTTTGAATGGGGTGTGTAGGCCTGTTGTTATGCTTGTGTGCTCCAAAAATCTCTTGGGGCGATGTGCTGTGGGGAGTTGTTCCTATCCCTGGATTGAATCATCTCTGCCGGTTGTAGGCCGGGGTATCGTTACGATTGCCTCGCTTCTTCAGTGCTGGGGCGGAAGTGGAGTTTGTTATTGGCGGCGTTTCGAGGCTCTTCATAATTGGGGGTGTAGTTGGGGTCTGAATCCTCCTGTTTCGAGGAGTGCTCGGGTGATGTAGTTGGTGAGGTTACGGAACCCAAGTGCGGAGCCGCGTAGGTGTTCGAGGCGGCCGTTGATCGCTTCGGTGGGACCGTTGCTGGTGTGGGGGTGGTCGAAGTAGGCCAGGATGTCCCCGGCTCTGCGTTTGAGTGTCCTGCCCAGCGTAATGATCCTGCTCAGGCCCCTCGGTACACGCGTACAGGTCAGGGTGTTGATTTCGGCTTCCATCATGGCCTTACCCACGCGTGTGCCGGGTGCGCGGTAGGCGTCGATGATGTTCTGGTAGACGCTCCATGTGACTTCGAGTGCGACGTGGCAATCGCTGGCGAACAGGTCGGCTAGCTGGTGCTGCTGGCACGCCATGAGCAGGCATGACCGGGTGTGTAACATCCTGCGGGCCTTGTACAGGGGATCCGTGGCACGCCCGCGCCGATGGTGAAGTTCTTGCCCGGTGCGCCTGGTTCTCACGCCACGTGTCAGGCGGGAGGCCAGCCAGGTTTTGAAGGCCTAAGGCCTGCTTGGATCGGCCCGGGACCATGTCCAAGAGCCGGCAGGGACCGCGACGGTCTCGTACGGGAGTCAAGTCCAAGATAACGGTGACGTATTTATCGCCGTATGGGGTGTGGCGCCACACGTGTTCATCCACGCCAATGACACGCACGCCGTCGAACCGAGTTGGATCATTGATCAGTAGACGCTGGCCTTCACCCAGGACAGCAGTGTTGGCAGCTCTTCCAGGACACGCCTAGGGCCTGGGCGACGCGCGCCACCGTCAGATGATGAACGACCACGCCAGTCAGCGCCCAGCGCACCGCCGCACGCGAGAGCTTGGCACGCGGATCGGCCGCTTGACTCATATCTTGGCGCCACACATGGGCGCACTGCGAGCACCGGTAGCGGCGCAACATGCAAAATCGTGGGGCACCACTCGCAGGGTACGTGCGCCAAGCGCCTGACCACCGTGCCACGCGCCTCGCCCTGGCACCCGCAGCGTCGACACCACCGGTCCTCACCAGTAATACGGCACGCCAACACTGCATGGTCTGGCCAAATGCGCTGACCCATCACCTCCAACCCCAAGCCATCCAGGCCCGTGAAGGCGCTCAGGTCAGGGCGATCAAAGATAGTATTGGGCATGTCGAGATCTTTCGGATGGACGGTGTAGGAACCCCCATCATCGGAAGACCTCGACCCCTACCCGGCCACGACACGCCGAACCCCGCATACCACCCCCACACCCTCAATTATGAAGAGCCGGTAAACGGCGATGATGTTCTGATAGACGCTTAAGGTGAATTCGAGCGCGAAGCGCTCATCCATCATTGGCAAACAGGCCGAGTATCCGGTGTTGCTGCCGTGGTGTTAGCGGACAGAACCTGGCATATGACATCCCATGCTCCTTTTGTGGGGCTTGCGGCCCGCCCGCGCTGAAAGTGAAGTTATTGTGGATTAGCCTGTGGTGCTCACCCGGGCATTATCGGCTAGGTGTAGGACGATAGAAAGGATCCATGAACGCCGTGGCAGCGGGAGTTCCTCGGCGGCGGCGCTCTTAAACCCGTCCATCGCGACAATCTCAATGCTGTCTGCGCCAGGAGTGGGGTCGAGAGGCTAGTCGGGTCTTGAAGACTTGTTTGGAGGATCCCGCAACCATGTCCAAAGGCTGGTAGTTGCGCCGTGATCGCGGATGGCAGACAAATCCAAGATGTGACGGTGACATACTATGTCGTCATAGGTGAGTATGACGCCATACGTGTTATGACACGCACACCTTCAGGCTGGAGTGGATTGTTAGTGAGCGCATTGAGATCTTTTGGATGCGTAGTGTAGGGATTTCCAACATTAAAAAGACTCGGATTTTATCCTGCTGCGATATGTTAGTTTCTTTGAACTGTCACTACATCTTCCAAATGAAAAGAACCATTTAAGCTCACGTAAATTCACCTAAGTAAATTATGGCATACCGCATATGTGTGGCTCGATTGTATATGTATTGACATATAATGTCATTACCTTTAGGACCAAATCTTACAATCCAGTTGCTCAATACGCTCTTTATCTGCTTCATATCGAGCCTCCGCTTCATATGACTCTACAACTGCAGCTTCATGCTTTTTTAGTGCATGCCTGTAGAAAACTAATCGTAGAGGTAAGAATAGTATAAATAGCCACGTCAGGAAGCCGAGCAGACTCTCACCCAGTCCGATCTTCGGAAAAATAGCAATCAAACCGAAGAAATAAAAAAGGAAGATGCCTACGGACATGAAAGGAAATCCAGGCTTGGGGGTGGTGTACGGGTCGGGTCTCACTCTTGTGCGCGCCTGCAAATCTGCATACTCAAGTAAGTTATCAAGATGTAAGTACAATCTCTGCTTCTTACTTTGCGTGAGATCAGATGCGTCAACACGTCTACGAAGTGACTTGATTTCACTAATTTCTCGATCACCCATTGACCTATCTTTTTGCACCCCCACTATCCTAGTGATGGATAATCGCGCGCATTCCACTAGTTCATCTTCACTAGCTTCGCTGTCACATTCGCGCAATCCTGCCAAGCATGATGATAAGGCACCGTCAAAGTTATAGCCTTTCATGTAGGTACGCACTATGCGCAGGTAAACCTCAGACATCTGAGTCGGTTCAGCTAATGTAAGGGCTTTCTTGAAAGCCTCGATCGCGCGGTCATATTTCTTCGTCGCATAGAAAACAACTCCGCGGACCTCCTGAACCTCAAAAGCATTATCACCATTTTCGTCCAGCACGTACGCTTCGGAAGCATACTCTAGTGCCCGTTCTGCGTGATACTGCGCAAGTTCAATCCATGCAGACACAACATAGGCCGCAGGATCACTAGAACCACGCTCACGAGCCTTACGAGCCGCAACCACCGCAGCATCGTAGTCCTCAGCGAAGTAGTAAGTCCAAGCCCGCGCTACCCAATTAACCTCATCGTCAGAGACCACCGAATCGGTATGACGCAGGCGATAATCGTAACGCTCCTTAGCATCCTCATCACTAAAGGTATTCAGAGCCGACTCAATAACACTCAGACGCTCACGAGCCTCATCGCCATGCTTGCCGGCAAGACTCGCACGACGCCCCCAATGAAGCTTAAGTTTTTGAAGCTTCGCCTGCAGCTGGTCAACAGCCCAAGTACGATCCAGCCCTAACTCAGTATAAAAATTGACAACAGCAGCGTTGCCGCCAGATACCTCTTCGGATTCCATCACTCAACTACTCTCAGGGATAAAAACTGTAACGGCTCTCCAAGCCCAACGCCCAGAGAGAAGGACACCGCACAGCTCTTTCCCAGCAGCTTACTACACCCACACCAAATAAAGATAGAATTTGTGTAAAGAAATTAAACTCACAGGTGTAGTGCTGCCATATTCAATCAGTACTTTCTGTCACGCACGGAACGTGCGTAAGTATTCGAATCTACTATTCTTTATGAGGGTTGTTATTGAGCTGACAAATTCCACTAGGAAGATTTGTTTCTTGCAAAATTCCGTTTGCATCATATCTGCGCGGGAGACAACTATGTTTCGAAGTATTTCTCCTCATGTATTGCGGATGCGTGATTGGAGTTCTACGGAGCCCCTAGCAAAATTTCTGAGCGAACCGCACGAGGCATTGCGAGAACTATCGAGTGCCGATGAAGCCAGCTTAAAAGCGCGCTCTGCTGATTTATCGGAGAATCGAGCAAGTATTTCGCGGGCCTGATTAAGTAGTTCCTCCGCCTTATTCAAATGGCTAATAATCCCATTAGCACCATCGACGCGCTCTCTCAGCCTCGTCAAGTCACTATCAATATCAGAAAAACTATTAGCTGCCATTATGAACCCCCATAGTAGTAGTCCTCATCATCGTCAGGCACGTATCGTTCAATACAGATAGCTTGTGCTGCGACACGTGCACTATCGCACCTGGCTTTTGACTGACCGACAAACGACACGGAGGCTCTCATATCTGTTGCAAGTCTGTCACCCAAACTAGTTCCAGATACAAGCTCCGATGTTAAGTTCGAAAGGTCTTCGCATGCAGACTCCATGAATGACAATTCGGATCGAGCAAGGGCAAGTAAATCGAGCGCCTCGCGCCGCCATTGTTCGAGATCGGGATCAACAACCCAAGGCATGAAAAACTTACTTCGTCAGGTCACTAATAAAAGCTTGCACAGCTGAATCAAGTGCCTGCATCTTAACGGCCGAATCCCGTATGGATTGTGATGCAATACCAATCTGTCTAACTGCTTGCTCACCAGAGGTTGAACCTCTCACAATCGCATAAAGCCGCGACGAATGACGATTAACAGTATCTGAGCACATCAATGACATGTGGGCAAGCGTTTTAGCCTCATCGTTCAAACGATGAGCTGCGTTGGCAACATCTTGTATTGAAGTCATATTCAATCCTTTCTAGGAAAACTTGGAATCCATCTCAAATGGTTGACACACGTAACAACGCGGTGAGTGCTTGTTGAATCTCTCTCTGCGCCTTCTTCAGAGAATCTTCGGCCTGCTGAAGGGCCGTCAACATCCTCGTGTCGTGCGCATTCTGACTGCCCTGTAGGGCTTCACGGACCAGTTGCATTTGTTTCTGGTTTGCCCTTAAGTATGCGTTAATACGCGCCTCTTCATCCACCAATTGTTGACGGATAGCTACTACCTCTCGGACCGTGTCAGTAAGCATTGACATGATGAGTGCTCCTCAAAATATCTATCAATTATCAAATTCTTCGGTAGTTCCAGGGTATCTGGTATATGGAATCACGCGTACAGGTGCTGGCATGACTGCCGAATCCCATACAATCATCCGATTGGCGCGTGGACGCCAATCGAGAAGCGGCTCGTCAAGGAAACGGCGAGTCGTCTGAGTGTCAAGTCCATACGCCGCCTTGACATCGAAATAAGCGGAGCCCCCATAACCGACCTGTTCATTAAAAGCATCTGCCTTCATCCACCAGCCGAGGATATGGATACCATGACCAGGGCCATTACGACACAGGTCAGGCAAACGAAACGCGTCATGCAGCCGCTCCATGCCTAGCCCCAATACGTAGGTTGTGCGTAGTGGCGTTGAGCGTGGCTGAGAAGCCTCTGCCCTCTCAGCCAGCTCTGTGAGTGCCGTATTAGCCTCTTCAGGTTCAATGAGCCGCACTGAGATACCAGATTGAGTTAAATCAGAATACAGTCGCTCACGAGTGGCCTCCCACTGTTTGTTCACGCGCAGGAAATCAAGAACGATCACCTCTACCTCACTACCATGAGGCTGTAGGGAAAGGCTCTTTAAGGCGTTCGCCAATGTGATGGAGGCATTTGCAGGACCAACAATAGCCACGTTACGGCCAATGTCGTTGTTCATAGCAACGTCCAACACGGTGCCATCAACTTCAATACGCTGCCCAAAGAAAGCAACTGGACTATCTGCAGGATGTCGCATCAGCTTGTCTATCGCTAGCTTACTGTCGTCAAGACATAGTGCGCGTTCACCGTTGAAGACATATGGTGCAGGAGTTGAGTTTGCTGCGGCCCACCAAGTATGCCGCATTGGTGCGAGAATGTTCTCGTCTGCAAACGTGATGGCAGTTTTCTTATTTTGAGAAACTTCTCCATAATCGAGGTTAACGATAGCCTCACGTGACCGAATGTGAGCGGCAGCATCATTTCGAGATCCCAAAGTTGCCTGCGATTCCGCAACTGAATTCTTCAATGCGATTCTGACCGGAACTTGTCCAAATAGTCCTTCTGCTGTCGCTCCAATAAGACTATTGTTTCCACCGATTGTCTGAGAGGCAAGCACGACGTGAATACCGCATGCGCGAAACAAGCGTACCCCGCGCTGGAGCAGATCAGCGATCTGATCGGAGATCTTGTCGCGCTCTGCAAACATCATCTGGAATTCGTCTACAAAGAGAACAATTCGTGGCATTCTGGCGTCAGGAAGTTTTATGCGGTATTCGCGCAAACTCTGGACGCCAACCCGCTTAAACTCTTTCATTCGTGACGAGTAGATCGTAAACAAGTGTGTCAGAACTGCTAGACCAAATTCCCGATCAGCTTCCAAACCGAGAACTCTGGCGTGTGGAAGATACTCACCCTGTGGCCCATCAGTGAATCTCTGAAGTGTCACACCTTCTTTGAAATCAAGAAGATATAGTTGCAGTTCTTGAGGTGAATATCGATGACACAGGCTGTGTACGATTACGGAAATTAGATTCGACTTTCCCTGGCCGACAGCGCCAGTCACCAAAGCATTGTGCCGTTGATTAATCTCATCGCCAAGAGTAATCGATATAACGGACATGCCATAGCGGCCAACAGTGAATGTAATGCCATCTCGACTGCTATGTAGCCATTTATCACCCAGCGGCTCAATCTCTCCAAAAGGCACAATTTCAACCGTTGTAGAAATAAGGGCCTGCTGGACGCTATTAGCGATGCTAATAAGTTTTTCTGCGCAGGGTGCGTCAAAAGTGCCGATCAACTTACCTGTCTTATCGCACAGCAAATCTCCGGATACTTCTACCTGCTGAAACAAATCTAGGAAAAATTCGTTGACTCCAAGAGCGGGGGCGTGGATCAGAAAGGACACTCCGTTACGAGGGCCTGCTTTCGCTAGTGTACGAACTGAGTTCTTAATTTCATCATCGAGGAGATCAAAATCTGCAGAGAGGACGAGTAGCTTGTAGCCTTCGATTGGTTTACCTACAGCTCGCCTAAATGCCGTCAATGTTGACGAACGACCCTGCACAACGTTAGCAACTCCCTGAACGTGACGACGCAGGTAGTCGAGACAAATTAAGAGATCTTTCGGGCTATTTACGATCCGAAGGAGCTTTTCGCCCCCATTATTAACATCTTGAAATGGAGCGGCCAAGCCTGACAGAGAGTCATCGTAGACGATAATTTCTAGCTGTCCAGGAGCGGTGTTTGCGAAAGCTTCACCGATCAGATGCTGAACAAATTTAACTGACGAATCATCAATCAGAGAATCATCAACCCAGATGTTCCCTGCTCCAATGAAATCGAGCCGTTTTGAACCTAAATCAACATTCTCTGCCACACGTAGAGACATGAGACAACACTCCCAAGCTAGTTAACTAGACAGACCGGTCTCTAAATTTTTATTAGCTTAAATATTTACGTTTCTCGCCCATCTAATCGCCATGCTTGCCGGCAAGACTCGCACGACGCCCCCAATGAAGCTTAAGTTTTTGAAGCTTCGCCTGCAGCTGGTCAACAGCCCAAGTACGATCCAGCCCTAACTCAGTATAAAAATTGACAACAGCAGCGTTGCCGCCAGATACCTCTTCGGATTCCATCACTCAACTACTCTCAGGGATAAAAACTGTAACGGCTCTCCAAGCCCAACGCCCAGAGAGAAGGACACCGCACAGCTCTTTCCCAGCAGCTTACTACACCAACACCAAATAAACAGCAAATCACACAAATCCCTAAATAATACATTTCTCCCGTGCGCCGAGCCTGTTCATTCAGGCCCGGCGCACGGGAGTATTAGAGGAGTATTAGACCTGGGCAGCTCAGAAAGCTTAGACGCTGTCAGGGCGCCTGTCGGACGCTCAGTTAAGTGGGCGCACCTGGGCTTCGGGCACGGCCACGGGAGTGGAGTTGGACTGCCCAGAGCCACCAAATAGACGCTCCTTAACCGACTCAACCACCTTGTCGGTGACCTTTTCACCCTGGCGCTTGACGGCGTCGGAAACCTTAGCCTTAGTCGAATCCACGCGGTTGCGCACGGCGGGAGTTTCCGCCACACGCCCGGCAGCAGCCTTAATCTTTTCGTACTGGGCGCGCCCGGCGCGGGTGCCCAGCACATAGCCGCCGGTCAGGCCAATCAGAAATGGGAGCTTGCTAGCCATTTTGTTCTCCTTACGGTTGAGGGCCTACCAGCGAAGCTGGCAGTTTACGGGCCAAAGTGAAGCCATCACGGCCACTAACCACCAGGGCGCCGGACTGTTTGAGGCTGCGCACCTGCGGCTCAGCTAGGGCCAGGTGGTTACCACCCGCGAAAACATGCTCTGATGAGGTCAGTTTACGGATGGCAATAGCCTCTACCTTGTCGCCGTGGTCGTGGGCGAGGTCGCCGTAAATGATCCGGTCAAACTGGCCGTCGTCACCAATTAGTAGCCACTTTACCTCAGGCAGGTCAATCATTAGGCGACGCAGCTGGGTGCGTTTGTGTTCCAGGCCTGAGCGGAACCAGCCGGTGTTGGTGGGGCCCCAGTCGGTCATGAGCATGGGGCCGCGCGGGAAGTTGTGGCGTTCAAAGAAATTACGCAAAGTGGGCACCACATTCCAGGCGCCTGTAGACAGGTAGATTACCGGCGCACCCGGGTTGGTTTTTTGTATCCGGTTGAGCAGTGCGGCCATGCCCGGCACGGCTTGGCGCGCAAAAGACTGCTTAACGAAAGCGTTCCAGCTGGCCACCAGGGCGCGAGGCATGTGAGTGACCATTACGGTGTCGTCAATGTCGCACACCACACCCAGCTGCGGCCCGTCAGGGATGATCAGCACGGGGGCTTTGATTGTGTCCATGGCGGGGCCGGTGATGGTGGCTTCATGCCAGCCGGGTTTGAGGTTGTGGTTACGGATGACGACGTCGATATAGCCGCCCCGGTCTGCCTGTGCGGAGAGTTTGCGCCCACCCACCTTCACGGTGAAGGGGATGAACGGCACGGGGATATCAATGAAGGAACGCCAGCCGCGCTGGGCGTCTAGCAGTGAAGCTATGGCGGCTTCACGCAGCTGGGTGATAGAAGGCAGATCCTCAGGGATGTGCTGGAATAGTGGGCCCTCGGCGGGTGCGCCGGGTGGGCGCATCACTACACGCGCAATTACCCGCACCATGGTGGCCGAGCCGTAGCCGTCATAGGCCACTGCTCGCGGGCGCCAACCAGCGCGGCGTAGTCGCGGAATCACGTGGCGGTGGAAGTGTTCTTCACCGCGTCGTGCCAAGTCAGATAGGGGCATTGGTTCTCCTTAAGGAGTTCCAGCCTAGTCGAGCTGTTGCCTGCGCCGGTAACGCCCAGGCCAGGGCTACGCCAGAGGCGATAGCAGCCAGGGTGTAGGAGGAGCCCACCAGCTGCTCTACCACGTTCCAGTGCAGCTCGTTAACCTGCCCGTGGGAGAACCACCAGTGCGGGGCCATGATGAATAATGCTCCCTGCACTAGGGCCACAGCGGCCAGGGGTGCGGACTTTAGCCGTAGCGCCACCGTGATTAGCGCCACCACGCTGGCTAGCCCCCACACCCAGTGGTGCGACCAGGTGATGGGGGAGACCAGCAGTCCCAGGGTCATGATTACTGCGGCGGTCAGTAAGGTGGCTAGGTTTTCGGGTAGCACCGGGGCGGCTGGGGTAGTGGCGACGGCGTCCGGGGCGGCGACGGCGTCGCTGGCGGCTAGCTCGACGGCGTCGCCAGCAGGGGCGGCCAGGGCCGCAGAGGCAGCAGAGACAGTGGCCCCAGTGGCGGGTGCGGCGGAACTAGTGGCCCCAGTGGCGGGCGTGGCCGCATTAAGGGGACCGGGCGCGGCGTCGTCGGAGGCAGAGTGCGGGGTAACCACGCTGGTAGCGGCGGCCTGAATACGCAGGCATAGCCAGACGGCGGCCACTAAAGCCAGCGCCACCGTGATAGCCCAAGCAATACTCCAGGTGTTTTCCGGCAGGGCGCGGGCCACGAAACCCTTCAAGTTCTGGTTGCTGGTGTAGTAGGCATCCCCGGCGCGCTGGGGGTCCCACATGGCGTCAAAGAAGAAACGGGCAGACTCGCCCGGGCTGATAACCCAGCTGAGCAAAGTGACAGCGAGCGAGGTAGCCACCATGGTGATAGCTGAACGCCACTGACGGCGCAGCAGGAAAATAAGCACGGCAATAGCTGGGGTCAGCTTGATCGCGGCCGCCAAACCAGAGGCCACGCCGCGTCCCTTCCAGCTGGGCGGCGCGGCCACATCAATCATCACCAGCGCCATCATGGCGGTGTTGACCTGGGCAAAACCAACCGACTGGGTAAACGGCTCCAGGCACTGTTGAACCAGGATCGCCGCCCAGGGGGCGATAGCAAAAGCTGAGCCCCAAGACCAGCCCAGGCTGCGCCCTACCAAGGCCACAATCACAGCAGTTTGCAGGGCGATAGCCATGATCATTAGGCGTGCGGCGGTCTCATAATCAAACCAGGTCAGTGGGGATAGCGCCCAGGCTCCAAAAGGCGGGTAGGTGAAGGGGTACATCTTGTAGTCAGGCAAGGCGTACCAGTCGTACAGGGAATTACCACTAAACCAGTTATTTAACGCATACCAGTACACGTATACGTCAAAATGCTGAGGCAGCTTGTAGTCCTTGTCGTACATCTGCGGATAGGTGGCCCCCAGCAGGCACAGCCAGCCCAGTATCTGCGCAATCGGTGCGCGCACCGTGGCATAAATGCTAGCGCGTAAGTCTACAAAAGAACGATTCATGATACCTCGATACTTGGCCTGGCTAGGGGCTAGTTAAGCGCAGATACAAATATCCCTAGGGTATCTGACGTACCCCCAGGGTGCGGCGCAAAGTACGCGCCCCACTCCACGCAATCACCACAGCCAGCCACGACATAACCGTAACCGCCAAGAAACCACCATGCGCACCGGAGTTGTCGATAGCCAAACCAGCCAAGAACGTACCCACAGAAACACCCACGTTAATAGTGGTGCTAAGCCAAGTCAGGCCCTCAGTGATCTGGTTGTCGGCCACCGAATGCTGCACAATCTGGTTGGCGGTAGTGAAAGTAGGGGCAATAGCCATACCGGTGATGGCCGCAGCTACCGCCACAAACCACAGGTTAGGGGCAAAAATCAGGGTGGAGGCACCCAATGCCAAAACAGTCACGCCCACCACGAACTGGCGTTGCAACGGCCAATGCCACTGGCGTGAACCGTGAATCAGCGCCGCTACCAGCGAGCCGGTAGAGAAGCAAGCCAAGATAGCGCCGGAAAGATTCTTGTGACCATGCTCAGTAGCTGAAGCCACAATCGCCACATCATTGGCGCCAAACAGGCCACCCAACACTAGGCAGGTAAGCGCAGTAACCACCAACGCTCCATTACGTAAAACATGAGACTGGCCGGTTTGCTCCTGCGCGGCAGCGCGCCCCTTCGCCGGCGGCTCAGTGGCGCGCTGGGATAGGAACCACAGTGAACCCACTGCCTGGGCGGTGACGGCCACAATCAAACCGCTGGTAACCGGCAGAGGCGGGTTAGTCACCAGCATGGTTGCCAGGATCGGGCCCACAATGAAAGCCACCTCATCCATGGCTGCCTCAAGGGCGAAAGCCGTGTGGATTTCATCAGGGGTTTCTAGCAGGTTAGACCAGCGTGCACGCACCAGGGCGCCCATAGAACCGCTGGTACCACCGGCAATGGCGGCGCAAACCAGCAGCGCCACCGGGTGGGCATGGAAAGTAATAGACACAATCTCGCCCACCATGGCCAGGCAGGAGGCCATGATGAAAGGAATCATGAAGCGCTGGCCGTAAATATCTACACGTCGAGCCAGCCAAGGCGCAGTGCAGGCAAAAGCGATCAGCGTTACCGCGCTGACCTGCCCGGCCAGGGTGTAGCTGTGGTATTCGCTTTGAATAGCTAGCAGCGAAGAAATTGACACCATAGACATGGGCATGCGCGCCAGCAGTCCGGTGGCGGAAAATTTAAAAGCACCGGGTTTACGTAGGATGTTTACATAGTTAGATGCCACCGCTCCATGATTACACGGGGAGCGGTGGCAAACTCATTTATGTAACTGTGAGAATCCAAACCAGGCCTGAGAAGCGCTTGCGGCTTGCGCTCAAGCTGGAGGTCTGCGCCTAGCGCTGCTCGGGGTTAGCTCAGCGCTGCTCAGAGTTGGCTGCGTGACGGTTAATCGTGAAGCCCTGACCGTTTAGGGTGTTCCAGCAGGTGACGCCCTCCTCGGTGGAGGTGCAGGCGAAGACGCCGTGCTTAGCTGAAGAGTTGTAGGCCAGGGTGGGGCCCGAAGTCTTAAAGGCAGTCTGGCAAGAGCCGCCGGCGCTGTTGTTTTGCGTGGTCACCGTGGCGGTAAACGGGGTGGAGTTGTTAGAGCAGCTGGGGCCGGTAGCGTTGAAGCTGTATTCCTTGATGGTGCAAGAAACCTGGTCGTCAGCAAAGGTGCAGGTGATGTTGCCGGAAGGTGAGGTGAAGCTGGTCATTTCCCGGGCGCCGTCGGGAGCCGGGGCCTTAACCGTAGCGGTAGGCGTGGCGCTAGGCGTGGGGGTTTCAGTCTCTACCGGCGCGGCAGTTTCAGTCTGTACCACCGTGGGGGTGATCGGCCCGGCGTCGTTGACCGAGTGTGGGGAGGTGTCACGTCCAAGCATGTAGGCACCCACAGCCACAGCCAGAATCAAAACCGCCAGCGAAATCCAGCCAAAGAGCGGAAGGCCACCCTTCTTAGCGGAGCTGTCAGCCTCCTGCTCAGGGGCCTCGTTAGCGGTGGCGTAGTCGTAGGTGGGCTCAGCGTAGGTGGGGTCCGGGGCATACACCGGGGTGGACATAACCATGGTGGCTGAGCCGGTGGTGGCCGGGTCGGGCACTTGTGCGCCTAACGGTTGATCCAGCGGAATAACCGAGGGGTTGGCTGCCACAATGTTCTGGGCCGGCCCCTCCACGCCGCCAGTAGCCGGCTGCTCCGGGTCATTCATGGCAAACACAGAGTCAGCAACGCTGGGGGCGCTAGTTTCCTGGTTGGTGCTAAGCACAGAGCGACGGGTAGGAGCATGGTCGTTAACCAAGGGCCCGGCGGCCACCTGCGTGGGGGCCACGTCCTGGGCGCTGGCAGTGCTAGTGACGCTAGCTGCCGGCTCATTTTGGGCCTCAAGCTGGGCCAGGAACTGGGGGTTGTGCTTAGCTAGCAGCTGACGCGCCAACGGCAGCGGGCTGCGGGCCAAGCCGGCGTTGATCTGCGGATCGTTAAGGTTAGCTAGCCATTCAAGTAACTGCGGGTAGGCGTTCGGGTTGGCGGCTACCACTGGGCGCAACTGCGGATAGTTGCTGACCAGCTGATATAGGTCAGCCTGCGAAGTCGCGGGACTGGCGGCCCGGGCGGCTAACTGTTCCAGCGAGAGCGTCATCGTGATCCTTCCAGGTACCATGCACTTGAGCCGTGTTAGCCAAGCGCTGTTACCAACCTCAATACAACTACTCTAGTGGTCAAGTCCGACAATTAACTACTTCAGAGTAAAAACGGGACATAATTTAACAGTGTGTGCTTGGCACCATTTTCGATCCGTCACACCAGCTAGGGAGGCCCACATTGGCTGAGGAATTACTTGGCGTGGAATGCGTCAATGGCCACCCAAATCCGCCTGATGCCTACGATTGCGCCACTTGCGCGGGTAGTTTAGCGGCCGCTCCCCGCCTGCTAGATAACCCGCCCCGGATGGTGGTGGAGGCCTCCACGGGGGCGCGCCTGGCCCTGCGTAGGGATCTGGTAGTGGGGCGAGCGCCACAGTATTTGAGCTACAACGAAGGCACCGAGCTGCTCACGGTTCCCTCCCCGGGCCGCCTGGTTTCCCGCTCGCACGTGTTACTGCAGGTGGTGGGTTGGCAGGTAAGCGCCATTGACATGGATTCCCACAATGGCACGGTGCTACGCCGGCTGGGTTATGAGGATGTACAGCTGGTTCCCGACGCCCAGGTTCCCCTGCGTTACGGCGATGAGCTTGATTTGGGCGACGGCGTAGTGTTGCGTTTCCTCCCCCCTGGCGCCAGCACCGACGACGACGCCGCAGCCTCCGCTCACAGCGCGGGGGAAAGCCTCAACGTCACCGGCTCCCTAACCTACTGAGGACTCAGCCAGCCATGGGGCAACGCGAGAGTGAGGGGGTCGGGGCGTCGTCGTCGTGATCAAGCGAAACCGGCACCGGATGAGCCGCCTGCTGCGCCCCCACTGCCTGCAACACGAAACTATCTAAACTGTGCATGTAACGCTCACGCTGCATGGGGTTAGCGGGCGTGGGACGACCCCCCAGCACGCAGGCGTGGATCAGCTGCACGCTCATGGCCACATCCTGATTAGGAAGCTGGCCCTGGTCGATAGCCTCATGCAGAATCTGGCTGAGCATATGCTCCATGATGTCGGCGTGCGAGTGCAGACGCCCCACGGTGTCGCGCGAAAGCGTATCGGTTAGGCGCGCGCCGCTCGGGAAGTGATAGTGCTGCTTTAGTAGGGCCTGCTCACGGATATAAACCCGCAGACGATCAAGCGGATCTTGCACATCCTCAAGGGCCTGGCTCAGGCGCGCCACATAGCTGCGGGTTTCGTCCTCGATATAGGCCAGGAGCAGATCTTCTTTGTCTGCAAAGTGGTTATAGACGGCAGTGCGCCCCACATGGGCGTTAGTGGCGACGTCGGAAAGCGTGATTTTGTCGAAAGGTTTAGTGGCCAAGAGTTGACCCAGTGAGTCGAAAAGGGCGCGGCGAGTGCGCTCGCGGTGTTCGGCTAGGGTGTTACCAGTAATCTTGGGCATAGGTAAACCTTAGCTGGTTAGTGACGTAAGTAGGAAGTGTGTCAGATCGTGGAAAACTATCAGGGCGGCGCCAAGGGGGCGCAGGCAACGCAACCAAAAGCGACGCAACTGGTGGTAGGGGCCGTGGTGGTAGATGATTTACGTCAGCCCACGCGGTTTTTAGCCGCTCAGCGCGCCTACCCGGCGCAGCTGCGGGGGCAGTGGGAGTTTCCGGGCGGCAAGGTGGAGCCGGGGGAGGTGCCGCAGGCAGCTTTAGCGCGCGAATTACGTGAAGAACTAGATATTGTGGTCAAAATCGGGGTGGAAGTGACGCCCGATAAATCATTGTCTACATGGCCACTAAAACCGGGGCTAGAGATGCGGGTGTGGCTAGTGAGCACTGATCGCCCCGAAATCCGTCCAGGCACTAGTCATATGCAGGTCAAATGGGTTACTCCAGTACAAGCTCTTGACCTAAATTGGCTGGCTCCAGATTTACCTATTGTGCGCCAGATCATTAAACTAATGGCTGCTGGCCAGGGCAAATGTGTTCAGAGTTAAGTTGTGAAAGGGCTGATACTTACTGGCCAAAAGGTTACGTTTCTATTACAGTCAGGTACTAGCTTATAAAGAAAGAGGTTCGACATGGGACGTCACGCTCAGAAGGCCACCCCGGCCTCAGCAGTTAGTGCTCTCTTTTCCCAGGTAGGCACCGGTAATGTGGTGTACCGCGCGGGCGGTGTGGCCATGGCTCTGTCTCTGGCTGTCTCCGGTGGCGCATTCGCTGCTGTACAGATGAACAACGGTGTCAACACTGACGCCAACAAGGCAGCGCTGACCCACGCAGCACTTGGCCTGTCCGCTCAGCCCACCTCTAAGGCAGAAGAGTCCGTTAACTACAAGCTGGTTGTAGACGGCAAGACCATCTCCGCTTCCACCCAGGCTGACACTTGGGGGCAGGCCCTGTCCGACGCCGGTGTTTCAGTTGACGATAACGACACCGCTTCCGTAGATCTAACTGCCGCCCCTGTTGACGGCGCCGTCGTTACCGTTGTCCACGCTAGCGTCACCCAGACCAACGTAGACACCGCTATCAAGGCTGGTACCACCGAGAAGCCGGACCCGACTCTGGCTAAGGGTGAGAAGAAGGTAGAAACCGAGGGTGTAGACGGTATTTCCCGCACCGTTTACAACGTGGTTACCCGTGGCGGTAAGGAAGTTTCCCGCACCGTAGTATCCACCGCCGTCGTCAAGCCGGCCACCAACGCCGTGGTACTGGTGGGCACCAAGGAAGCTACCGCGCCTGCTGCCACCACCACTCCCGCTACCCCCAACAACTCTTCCTCCAGCTCCAGCGGCGGCGGCAACGCCACCCTGGCTGCCGCCGGCACTGATGCTGCCAGCGCCCAGGCTATTGCCAAGTCCATGATGAGCTCCTACGGCTGGGACGACACCCAGTTCAGCTGCTTGGTTAAGCTGTGGAACCGCGAGTCCGGCTGGAACTACCAGGCTTACAACGCTTCCTCCGGCGCCACCGGTATTCCCCAGGCCCTGCCTGGCTCCAAGATGGCTAGCGCTGGTAGCGACTGGGCCACCAACCCGGCCACCCAGATCAAGTGGGGTCTGGGCTACATCTCCGAGCGCTACTCCAACCCCTGTGGCGCTTGGGCGCACTCTGAGTCGGTGGGCTGGTACTAAACCGCACTCACATAAGCTGGCGTTTGAGCACGCTAACCGTCTCCCCTGCAATCTGTGCTGATTGCGGGGGAGACGTGCTATTTGGGGCTTGGCTGGGGCTGCGGCGTCGTCGGCGGCCTAAAAATGGGCGGCTTTCAGCTAGGCTTGAAGACAATGAAGGCAGTACCAAACCGCGCTATTAATGCGCCCGGAAACTTGTAGGTGACGTGTATGAGTGACGTGGCGGCAGGCAAGCTACTGACCAGCAACGATATTCGTGAGCTGTGCGCCCAGTTAAACATTCGCCCTACCAAAACCCTGGGCCAAAACTTCGTCAACGATCCAGGCACGGTACGCAAAATTGTGCGTAACGCCGGCGTGCAAGCAGGTGAACAGGTGCTGGAAATCGGTCCCGGCCTGGGCTCACTAACCCTGGCGCTACTGGAGGCTGGGGCGCAGGTTAGCGCCGTCGAGATTGATCCGCCCCTGGCCCAAGCTTTGCCGACCACCGCCCAGGCCCGCTTCCCGGAAGCTAAATTACAAGTTTTTACTGCTGACGCCCTGACTATCACCGGGCCCGAAAGTATCGACGGCGCCACCCCCACCCGCCTGGTAGCTAATTTGCCGTATAACGTGGCCGTGCCGATTGTGTTGACCGTGCTCGAAAAGCTACCCAGCATCCAGACCGTGCTGGTGATGGTGCAGGCGGAGGTGGCCGACCGCCTGGCGGCCACGCCGGGTAACAAGATTTATGGGGTGCCCAGCGCCAAGGTGGCTTGGTATGCCAGTGCTCGGCGCACCCTAACCATTGGTCGCAACGTGTTTTATCCGGTGCCTAATGTGGACTCGGCTCTGGTGAAAATTGAGCGCCGCCCCCATCCGGATACTGCGGCTACGCGCGAGCAGGTTTTTGCTGTTGTCGACGCCGCCTTTGCCCAGCGCCGCAAGACCTTGCGTCAGGCACTGGCTGGTTTGGCTGGTAGCGCCGGCGCCGCCCAGGAGGCGCTGGAGCGCGCCGGGGTTAGCCCCACGGCTCGTGGCGAAACCCTAGACATTGACCAGTTTGCCGCCGTGGCTCAGCAGCTAAATGCTGCTAGCGCCGGTGCGTGCGTTCCAGCTGCCAGTGCGCCCGCCCCGGCCACCAGTGACCCGGCTGTGAGCGTTGGTGGTTCGGATGTGAATACCCCGGCCATGAGCGTTGGTGGCTCGGATGTGAGTGTCAGTGCCCCTGGCAAGGTAAATCTTTTCCTAGCCTTGGGTGCCGCCCGCCCCGATGGCTACCACCCGCTTAACACCGTCTTTGCCCAGATCGGCTTAAGCGAAACGGTTACGGTCAGTCCCATGAAGTCCCTGGCTACGACGGCGCCACAGTCGGCCTCAACTGCCCCTGTCTCCTCTGCCTCGTCGGCCCCGGCCCAGTCAGACTCGGCCCCGGTGGCCGCTCAGCCGGCCCCATCAGCCACGGCTGCCTCGGCCCCGGCGGCTCAAACCGGCGGCCCGCGCATTGAACTGGCCCTGACCCGCCCCGATAGCAATGTGCCCCTGGATCACACCAACCTGGCCTACCGCGCCGCCCAGGCGGTGGCCCAGCAAGCCGCCCAGCGTGGCTTAGCCACCCCGGACGTGCACATTTTGCTAGACAAGGCCGTGCCGGTAGCCGGAGGCATGGCTGGTGGCAGCGCGGACGCAGCTGCCACCCTCAAAGCCTGCAACGAGTTCTGGCAGGTGGGCCTGAGCCTAGAAGAGTTGGCTCACCTAGGCGCCCAGTTGGGTGCGGATGTGCCCTTCGGGCTTTACGGCGGGGTGGCTCTGGGCACCGGACGCGGGGATCTAATTGAGCCCCTTAAGGCTGCCCCCGGCCCCTACTACTGGACTTTTGCCTTGCAGGATGAGGGTTTATCGACGGCGGCCGTGTTTAAACACTTTGACGCCACTGTGCAGGCCCCGCCAGCGGCAGACATGCCGCCAGAGCAGCTACTGGCCGCCCTAGAGGCTGGCGATGTGGCCGAGGTTAGCCGCCATATCCGCAACGATCTACAGGCCACGGCTATCGATCTACGCCCAGAACTAGGTCAACTAATTGACCTGGCTAAGAAGGCCGGCGCTCTGGCAGCCATGGTTTCTGGCTCCGGGCCTACTGTGGCCGCCCTTAGTTCCAGCCGCGCGGCGGCTGAGCGGGTAGCTCTATGCTGGCGCACTAGCCCCTTCTGCGACCAGGTAGTTACCGGTTAAGCGCCCGCAAGCCCAGACGCCCGCCCCCCAGCGCTCACGCGGTAGAATGCGGGGGCTGGTTTTATCTGCAGAATGAGGACTTAATGGCTCACCTATTAGGGGTCGAGAACCTGCGCATTGTTGTAGGCAGTCGCACGCTACTAGACGGTGTCACGGTAGGCATTGAAGACGGCACCCGGGTGGGCGTGCTGGGCCCCAACGGCGCTGGTAAATCCACTTTCCTGCAGGCCCTATCAGGTCAGCGTGAAATCGATGGCGGACGTATCACCCGCGCCGCCGACACGCGCGTGGCCATCCTCAACCAAAGCGACAACTTCCCCCCGGGCATCAGCGTGCGTCAAGCGGTGCACGGTGACATGCCTGAGCACGTGTGGGCCTCTAACCCTGCCGTGCGTGACATTCATGCCGGCCTGCTGGCAGACGTGGACCTGGCAGCCGACGTCGACACCCTCTCAGGTGGTCAGCGCCGCCGCGTCGCCCTAGCCCACGTGCTCACCCAAGACGCCCAGGTGGTGGTACTAGATGAGCCCACCAACCACCTAGATGTTGAAGGCGTGGACTGGCTGGCTCGCCACCTGCAAAAACGCTTCGACTCAGCGCGCGGCGACGGCGCCCTAGTGGTGGTCACCCACGACCGCTGGTTCCTGGACGCCATCTGCAACCGAGTGTGGGAAGTAGTGCCCGGCGTCGACCCTGGCAACGGCCGCCCCCAAATCCCTGGCCGTATTGAGCTTTACGACGGCGGCTATGCGGCTTACATTTTGGCGCGCGCCGAGCGGGCTCGCCAGGCTGAAGTGGCTGCCGCCAAACGCGAAAACCTGCTGCGCAAAGAGCTAGCCTGGCTGCGACGCGGCGCCCCGGCGCGCACTTCCAAGCCGCGTTTCCGTATCGACGCCGCCGAGGCACTAATTGCCGACGTACCCCCGCCGCGTGACAGCGTGGAAATCACCCGCATGGCCACTGCCCGCCTAGGCAAGCGCGTTATTGACCTGGAAAACGTCAGCGTCAGCTACCCGGCTCCCGGCGGCGGCGAAAACCAGGTGCTGCGCGAGGTAACCTGGCGCCTTGCCCCCGGCGAACGAGTAGGCATTGTGGGGGTAAACGGCGCCGGTAAAACCACCCTGCTGCGCCTGTTGCAAGGCACCCAAAAACCCACCAGTGGGCGGGTACGTACCGGCCAAACCGTGGACGTAGTAACCCTGTCGCAAACCACCCATGAGCTAGATCAGATCAGCGAGCTGCGAGTGGTTGAGGCAGTGGCCGCAGTGGCCGAGCACGTCACCGTGGGCGGCAAAGATCTAAGCGCCAGCCAGTTGGTTGAGCGCCTGGGCTTTACCCGCCAACGCGCCTGGACCCGGGTGGGGGAAATCAGCGGTGGTGAACGCCGTCGCCTGCAGCTGCTGCGACTGCTGATGGCTCAGCCCAATGTGCTGCTGCTGGACGAGCCCACCAACGATCTAGACACTGACACCCTGGCTTCAATTGAGGATATTCTCGACACCTTCCCGGGCACGCTAGTGGTGGTCTCCCACGACCGCTACCTGCTTGAACGCGTCACCGACCACCAGCTGGCTTTGCTTGGTGACGGGCATCTGCGTGATCTTCCCGGCGGAGTGGAGCAGTATCTGGAGCTGCGTCGCCAGCAACTGGCTGCCTCATCTGGGGCTGCAGGGGCGACGTCGGCAACTGCGGAGGCTAAAAACGCCCCGTCCCAGGGGGAGCAGGGCGCCTTAAGTGGGGCTCAGCGCCACGCGGCTGCCAAGAACCTGGCCCGGCTAGAGCGCCAACTGGATAAGGTCAGTGCCCAGATCAACAAGCTACACGCGGATATGGAAGCGGCTTCAGCTGATCCTGGACGCGTCAATGACCTAATTGAGCTGGGTAAACAGCTTAGCCAGGCACAGGAACGCCAGGCAGATATCGAGCTGAAATGGCTTGAAGCTGCCGGCGAGCTGGAGCAGTAGCTAGGCTGCGTGCTTACCGCCGCCACTACGACGACGCGGTCGGGTAGGACGCGAGGGCGGACCTTGCTGCACCCGGCGGCCCTGCGGACGCTTGCGGCGTCGGGGCAAGCTAGGCAAGCTGGGCATACGCAGCCCAGCCAACTGCAGCAGCTTCTCCTTAGGAACCAGGTGGCGTAGGTCGATACCCTTACCTGGCAAGCCAATTGACCAGGGAGCCAAGTATTTAAGTGCAATACAAACCGCGAAACAGGCCGCCGTAATAATCCAGGCAAAACCCACCGACAGGGAGTTATCTAAAACAAACTGGGGGATAGGACCCATAGCTGTAATGAGTTCTTCCATACCCAGAGAGTTAATTACAATCTGCACAGCCAGCACGATGAATTTGTGAGTACACAAAATACCCAGGGTCATTTTCCCAATGCGGGTCAAATCATCTATATTCCAGGCGCGCGAAATCATGCAGATACCGGCAATACCAACCAGCGCGGCCGCCACAAAGTTGGCGTAGTTGCCGTAGGTGCGGGCCACATAGTCCACCGTGGTGGTGTTGTAGTGGCTGATGGCAGCCGCAATCGCCAGCAAACCAATGCCGTCCAGGCCCTCAATTAAAGGGTATTTAATAGGTAAATGGTTAACGATGGGGCGCATATACATGCCTAGGAAGAAGAACGGCATCAGCACCCCCACTCGCTCAAAACTCCAGGGGTACCAGACCTCTTGATGGGAGGCTAAAAACCAACTGGGAAGTAGGGAAATAACAGTAATTACAGCTAAAGCTATACGGTTACCCTCAATTAGCTTGGCCGTAGCCCAAGCTATCAGGTAGGTGACCATAATTGCGGGTAAAAACCACAGCGGCTTATTCCAGTCCATGTGGTGTGCCGAGGGGGTGGCCCACATGATGTCTTTAAGCATGGTGGTAAAACTTGCGGGATTTTTACGACCCAATGAACCAGCTGCCACTGAACCCAGCACTGCGAAAATACATACAGAGATAAAAGCCCACAGCACATAGGGGAGCATGATGGCGCGGGCACGGGTGTAAAGGAAGCGGGGAAATGACCGTTTTCCAGGGTTAAAAACCAGTCCAGAAAGGAAGAAGAAGGCGGGAACGTGGAAGGCGTAAAGCAGGTCGAACAGCGCGGGGTGCTGATTCCAGGGGAGATAAAAGTGGCCGGCCACAATGGCCAACATGCACCATCCGCGAGAGACGTCGATCCAGGCAATACGCCCGGTGCCGCGCCTAGCTAGGGCGGCAGGTGGGGTCATGCAGTGTCTCCTTGGTTACGCAATACAGGGTCAGGCTCCATGCCGCGAAGGCCGTTCCACGCCAGGTTAACCATGTGCGCAGCAACCTCCTCCTTGGTCATGGTGCGGTCGAGTAGCCACCATTGGGCGGGCATAGCAACAATACCCACTAACATTTGAGCGTACAGGGGAGCAAAACGCGCATCAATACCATGTTCTGTAAATTGTCTGGCCAAGATGCCGGAGACTTGCACCGCCACATCCGCTAACAAGGTGGAGTAGGTTCCCCTGGAGCGGTCATTTTCTGAGGAAATGATACGGAAACCATCAGTGTTATCTTCGATATATGTCAGCAGCGCCAAGGCGGCGTGTTCCACCACCGCCGAGGGTGAGGGATCTGACTCTAGGGCGTTAACTATAGTGGAGTAGATCAAAGTCAGTTCCCGGTCGATGATGACCGCGTAAAGGCCTTCTTTACCCCCGAAATGCTCATACACCACCGGCTTGGAAACCTGGGCGCTAGCAGCTATTTCTTCGATTGAGGTGGCGTCATAACCGCGCTCAGCAAAAAGCGTGCGGGCGACGTCGATCAGCTGCTCACGTCGTTCCCCCGCACTCATGCGAATCCGTTTTGAAGTCATAGCCACCGCACAAAGTGTGTAAGAATAGATCCCGGTACGCCTGACGTACCCTTCCGCCCTAGTGTAATGGCAGCACGCAGGCCTTTGGTGCCTTGTGGTCCGGGTTCGAATCCTGGGGGCGGAGCTTTTTGTGCGCTATGCTGTAGACAGTATTTATGCTTCGACCCGTTTAGGAGCTTTCCTCGTGGCCACAAGCCCTGCCGCCGTCATCATCATGGCCGCCGGTAAAGGAACGCGTATGCGTTCGGCGACCCCCAAAGTTCTACACCAGATCGGGGGGCGCAGCTTGTTAAATCACGCTGTGGTTGCCGCCCGTGGACTTCAGCCGCAGTATTTGGTTGCGGTAGTGCGTCACCAGCGCGACGACGTCGTCGCTCACTTGGAGCGGGTAGCTCCGGATGTGGTGATTGCTGACCAAGACGAAATTCCCGGTACTGGCCGGGCTGTGGCCTGCGGTTTGGCGGCGCTACCTGCCGACCTAACCGGCCCGGTGGTGGTTACCAGCGGTGACGTACCGCTACTGGACACTGCCACCCTAGAAGCGCTACTAGACCAGCACGTCAGCCGCGCAGACGCGGTCACTATTCTTACCACCGAACTGGCTGACCCCAGTGGCTATGGCCGTGTGGTACGTACCGAGGAAGGTGCGGTAGCCGGCATTGTGGAGCACCGTGACGCTTCTGAGTCACAGCTGCTAATCAAGGAAATTAACGCGGGCGTGTATGTTTTCGACGCCGCTCACCTGCGTGAGGCACTAGGTGGCCTGGGTACTGACAACGATCAGGGCGAGGTTTACCTGACCGACGTCGTGGCCGCCGCCTACCAGGCCGGTAAGTCCACTAGCGCGCTGGTGGTCACCGACACTTGGCTGGTTGAGGGCTGCAACGACCGCGTACAGCTGGCCCAGCTAGGGGCTGAGCTTAACCGTCGTATTCTCGAGCACTGGATGCGCACTGGCGTAACCATCGTGGACCCCTCCTCCACCTGGGTGGATGTGGATGCCAAGATTGGCCAGGATGCCTACCTAGAGCCCGGGGTTATTGTTCACGGTGCCACCGTGATTGGTGATGAGGCCTATGTTGGGGCCCACAGCGTCCTAGACAATGTGGAAGTTCCCGACGGCGCCGTCGTCGCCCCACTAAGCTTGCTGGACGCCTAACGCAACCAGCATGATCTCCTACCTACCCACCCACATGGCCAAACGGCTACAAGGAGGCAAATAATCCATGACTGGCATTATCAGTGAGGGCTCTAAGCGCCTGGTGATCGTATCAGGCCGGGCTCACCCTGAACTTGCGCAGGCCGTGGCCAAGGAGCTGGGCACCGAGGTGCTGTCCTCTAGCGCTTACGACTTTGCTAATGGCGAGACCTATGTACGTTTCAACGAGTCGGTGCGTGGATGTGACGTGTTCTGCATCCAGTCTCACGGCGACCGCGTTAACGACTGGGTTATGGAGCAGCTAATTATGGTGGATGCGCTTAAGCGTGCCTCTGCCAAGCGCATCTCTGTGGTGGCCCCCTTCTTCCCCTACGCCCGCCAGGACAAGAAACACCTGGGGCGCGAGCCTATCTCTGCCCGCTTGGTTGCAGATCTGTATGCCACTGCTGGCGCTGAGCGCCTCATGAGTGTGGACCTGCACTCTGCCCAGGAACAGGGCTTCTTTGACGGCCCCTGGGACCACCTGTGGGCCCAGCCGGTGCTGGTTGACTACGTCTCTAAGCACATTGACCCGGCTAACACCACGGTGGTTTCTCCTGACGCTGGCCGTATTCGCGTGGCTGAGCGCTGGGCGGACAAGCTGGGTGGCACCCCGCTGGCATTCGTCCACAAGACCCGTGACGTGACTCGCCCCAACGAGTCTGTGGCTAACCGCGTGGTTGGCGACGTTAAGGGCCGCACCTGCGTGCTGGTTGACGACATGATCGACACCGGTGGCACTATCGCTAAGGCGGTTAAGGTGCTGCTCGACGCCGGCGCTGAGGACGTCATCATTGCCGCCACCCACGGTGTGCTCTCCGGCCCCGCCGCTGAGCGTCTAAGCACCTGTGGCGCCAAGGAGGTTATCGTCACTGACACCCTGCCCATCAGCGAGGAAAAGCGCTTTGAGCAGCTGACTATCCTCTCTATCGCGCCGCTGCTGGCAGCCGCTATTAAGGCTGTTTTCGACGACGGCTCAGTGGCTGACCTGTTTGACGCGGGCGACCACTAAGACACATAGCTAATAAAACGCATAGCTAGGTGGGGGGCCAGTTCTTACGAACTGGCCCCCCACTTGTGTTTTATAGGCTTTAACGAGCTGGCCAAGCCGCAGCTATAAGCCAAGCGTTCCAAAGCGCCGTAACTGGGCCAGCGTGGCTAGCGTGACGTAGCTAGGGCGGCGGCCAGAGCGGCGCGGCGGCGTTGAGAAAAAGATCTAACCGGCGGTGGTTGGAGGTTCAGGCTCACGCACCAGTACCGGGCTTAGACCTGAGGCTGGCGTAATCATGTCGCGGCTAGGGCTGTGGGTGTTACCAGTGGTTTCCAGGCGCAAAGGCTTGCCTGTATCCAAGTTGATCTCTTTACCCGTACCAATTAGGTCCTCACGGTTAGGGGCTGGGTGGTAGAAGCTAAGCACGCCCACAAAAGCCCCGGCAGCGGTGTTAAAACGCGAACGCAGCGCGCTCCAGTCACGGCTGGAGGGTACCAGTGCCATCTTGGCGGCCACCAGCGGTAAACGCAGTGGGTTAAGCAGCCAGGCACCTCGGCGAGTGGCCGGTAGCTGGGAGGTCAGGTGGTATTTGCGGGCCAGCCAAATCTGGGCGCGGGCGCTCTTAAACTCTGCCTTGTGACGGGCCTTAGCCTTAGGGCTGCGCCCCCGGTAAGCGATACGCATACCTGAGAAGTTCTCAGTTTCAACGCCGTGCTCACGCAGGTACAGGGCTAACTCATTGTCTTCTGAACCCCAGGGGGCGTTAACATCAAAGCCACGCGAGATCAGCGCTGAGCGGCGGGCGGCAAAGGAGCCGCCCATCAGGATTGGGATAGCCCGGTCGGCATTAACCGGGGTGTAGGTTTCGGTTTCTGTGGCCGGGTGAATAGTCTCGTAAGCTTTGCCTAGGGCCCAGAAGTTTTTGAAGGTGTCTTCTAAGAAGTAGATACCGGAGCCGGAAACTACTTGACGTTCCTTTAGGGATTCAATGCCCTGGCTGACCCAGTTGTTGGAAAGCATGTCATCGGCGTCGCAAAACAGTAGCTTTTCACTGTTTGCATAGCGGATACCCACGTTGCGGGCATAGCAGACGTTACGCTCCCGGTCAGAGATGAAGTAGCGCAGGTTGACCTGGCGGAAAGCAAAGCGAGGATAGTAGTCCTCAAGTAGCTCGCGCGTCTCGTCAGTGGAGCCGTTATCGATTACCAGAATCTCAAAAGCGCCCTCATAGTCTTGACGCAGCAGCGAGTCCAGCTGGATAGCCAAAGCTGGGGCGCTGTTTAGGGTCGGGATGATAACCGAGGCTTGCGGTTGGGCTTTCATGGAGTACCTGAGAATCGGGGACTAGGGGCGTGAGCACCCAGGCACTAGTCACTGTCTGGTAACTAGTTGATAGTTTCCCGGGAGTTTCCTGTGCTCACTTGCGATATTAGTGCAATAAAAGCGCCGGCGCATAGACTAAACGCACAAAATGCCAACCCAAATTTATTGTTTGTTTGCAAAGCTTGGTCCACGTGCAGCAAAACCCAAGCAATTGCAAAGGTAATCAGGGTTAGCCGCACATAGGGCTGTGATAATTTCTTGTATTGCACTTGTTGTAAAGGCAGTAATAAATAAGCCCAAAACAGTGCTAAAGCTGTGGAAGCAAACACATCAGTCCACAAGTGCGCGGAGCTGACCAGCACCGCAGTGGTGCCCAAAATAAAGGCACTCAATGCCCCCACAAAAGCGATTCGCTTGAAAATACGTGGCAGTTTAGTGGCGCTAAGTGCGGCCATAAGCGGAATGGTAGCCACCAAAATCATGGCGGCGTGCCCTGAGGGCATGGTGTTGTAATGCGGGAAATAGCCGGTGCCATTGACGCCGCCCTGAGGCAGGTAAGGCAAGCGAGTTTTAAGCACCTGGACAGTGCCTAACAGGCCCGCGGCAAAAGCCACTAGCTGCACGGGCAACAACCAGCGCTTGGCGCCCAGGGCAACCACCACGGCCAATGCCAAGCTGGCCCCGGCCACCGGGGCCGTGCCCAGCTTGGTAAATACCTGCACATAGGGCTGAAGGGGACCCACAAACGTATGCAGGCCTAAACCAGCCAGGTAGGCACCCTGTTGGGTGGCCTCAAAAAGGTTACGGTAAGCCCAGGTGGCCAGGAAGGTGAGTAGTGCGAGGGAAGCGGGGAGGAAACGTTTCAAATGGTTAATTACTTCTTTTTAATAGGCCCCGCGTGAAGAAAGCACCGCCTGCACCGTTTTGGTCAGGATCGATAGGTCTTGTAACGGAGACCAGTTGTCAATGTAGTACAGGTCCAGGCGAATGGTTTCATCCCAGGACAGGTCTGAACGCCCTGAAATCTGCCATAGGCCGGTAATACCCGGGCGCACTCGTAGACGGCGCATCTCATCGGGGGTGTATTTAGCTACCTCACGCGGCAGGGGCGGGCGTGGGCCAATCAGGCTCATGTCACCCTGGATCACGTTAAACAGCTGGGGTAGCTCATCGATAGAGAAGCGACGAATAAAGCCACCCACCGGGGTGATACGCGGGTCTTTTTTGAGCTTAAACATGACCTCATTGGTCTTGTTGCCGCCCTGAAGCTGAGCCAGGCGCGCTTCGGCGTCAACCACCATAGAGCGGAACTTGATCATCTTAAAGGTCTTACCATCGCGCCCTACGCGCTCTTGGAGGAAGAACACAGGGCCACGGTCGGTAAAGTACACCGCTAGGGCGGTAATAATCATGACCGGGCTGACCATAATCAGCGCTAGGGAAGCCATGACAATATCGAAAATCCGCTTAGAGTGCGATAGTGCGCCGGCAGAGTTGGGATCTTCTATGTAGACCAGCGGCATACCACCTACTGGGCGGGTACGGATACGGTCAGCGGCGACGTCGACCAAAGAAGGCACCACAGCCAGCTGAGTGCGGTGACCCTCAAAACGCCACACATAGCGGCGGAAATCAACCGAGTCAGGCACCGAACCGGGGGCGAAAAGCACCAGCTCAGCCTGGTTGGATTCAGCCAGCTTAAGCAGGTTGTCGCTGATAGAACGGTGGTCACCCTTATAGGTTTCGAGCGCCTCATCAGGATCAAAAACCAGGTAGGGTTCCAGACCCAGCCAAGCTGAACGCTTAAGCATCCGGGAGAACTGCTCAGCCTGCTGGGGGCGGCCCACAATAATCACGCGCGAAATGCCGTAGCCACGTCGGTGCAGCCAGTGCAGGATGCGGCGACCAAACAGACGCCCCAAGGTGATTAACGGCATCGCAATGATGAACAGCAGCAGGAAGTAAGAGCGCGAAAACTCAGTAGTGGTCATGTATAGCACCAGCGAGAAAAAGCCGATGTTAAACAAGCCAGCGTTAAGGGCACGGCGGATACTGATGGTGCCCGAGCCGAACTCGCGTACCGCATAGCCCCCAAAGCAAGCAATTACCACCAACCAGGCGGCTGAAGCCAGCGGCTTCCAGTGCATAAGTGCCCGGGTTAGGGCCGAGACGTCATTAGAGAACAGACCTGACTGCTCGCGTAAATGCCACGCAATGGTGAACGACACCCAGATAGCGAGGAAATCAATCACGATAGCGCCTAGGCGCACTAGGTGATTGAAGGTACGTTTACTCATCTTCAAGACGAAACCTACTTGGGCAGTTGGGAATTTAAGACAGTGCTTCGACCTGCTGGTGCAGGGCTTGGATGAAACGGTCCAGGGAGAACTTTTCGCCGTGGGCGCGGATTGCAGGGTGATCCCAGGTGATTTGCTCGTTCTTTTCCACGATGGCTGCAATATCAGCGCTGGTGGGCTTAGAAAAGAATAGACCAGTTTGGCCTTCTACAACAGTGTCGAGGTAGCCACCTCCACGCAGGGCCAGTACCGGTTTACCAAAGCTGTAAGCCTCCAGCGGGGTGAGCCCAAAATCTTCAAAGGAAGGTGCAATCAGGGCCCTACAGTTAGCGTATAGCCAGCGCATTTGGCCGTCACTTAGGCCCTGGAACATGCGCACATTGTCTGGGCACATAGCCGCTAGGCGCTCAGCCTCAGGCCCCTTACCCACAATTGCCAGCTTGCGCTGGGGCATGTCAGCAAAAGCCGCTATGGCGCGATCAACATTCTTGTAGGGCATCAGGCGCGAGACCACCAGATAGAACTGCCCAGCCCAGCTGGAAATCTCGTCCACAGTTTCCTGGCTGGCACTGGCGTCAATACCGCCAGGCGGGAAGAGTAGGTCAGCCTCAATGCCGTAGACGCGCTCAATGCGCTCTTTAACAATAGAGGAGTTAGCCAGGTAGCGGGTGGCGCTGTGAGCGGCGCGCTTATCCCAACGCAGCAGCGGCGCATACACCGCGTTTAGCCCCAGTACCTTGGGTGATAGGGGTGAGGACTGGCCCAGGTACTGCTCGCGCAGGTACAGGAAACGGGCCGGGGAGTGGCAGTAAACCAGCTTGGCGCCAGTAGTTTTAACCCCGTGCGCAAAACCGGTGGAAGACACCAGGGTCACGTCCGCGTTGATCTTAATTTTCGACGTCGCCGGGGCTAGTAGCGGCAAGGCGATGCGGTGATCGTGGCGGAAGGCCCCTACCCGGTTTAGGGCGGTGACGCGAATATCGGCGTCCTTGAACTCAGGGAAGGTGCCTTCTGGGTCGTATAGGGTGGTGAAAATCGGGGCCTGGGGAAAAGCCTGGTGCATGGCTAAGGCCACCCGTTCCGCACCACCACGTTGAGTTAAGTAATCGTGGGCGATGGCAACTTTAAAGTGCTCACTCATCAAAGTCTCTCTTCTGCCTATAGCAAGAATGTAAGGGAAGTAAGGCGAGGAAGTGGTGTTTATGAAATTTTGTGCCCTAGAAGTGGGTGGTGACCTCACTGTGGCAGTAGCCGCTAAGGGAGGCGGCCTCAACATTTAACGCCACTAATTTAGTAGCAAATGGTCCGGGCAACATGCCAATAGTGCTATCTGTGAAATTGGCCAGTTGCTCGGTGCTCTCCTCGTTAGTGCGGCTAGCTACCGCCCTAACTAGTTTGCCCCACCAACCGCCGCCGGCTGCCACCGGGGCGATAGCGCCGGGGTGTAGCTGGTCAAAGGTGCGTCGTGCCGCGCCTGAATGGTAGGCGCGCATAGCTCGCTTGACGGTGTCTGTGGCCGCGCCGTGGTGCAAAGTTTCCAGCTCTGGGGCCAAAATTACCGGGATGCCGGCCTCATGTAGGCGGTAGCCGTAGTCCACATCTTCCCAGCCGTAGTGCTGGTAGGCGGTGTCGTAGGGGCCGATTTTTTCCCAGGTTTCGCGAGTAATAGAGCAGTTAGCTGCCCAGTGACGCCAAGAGGGGATAGCGCCCCGGTAGGAGGCAGCTAGGGCCGCGCGGGTGCGGGTGGCGCCGTATACGCGGGTGTACTTTGAGGGCGGCAGGATGTCTATGGTTAGCCCGACGACGCCGCAGGGCTGGCCCTGGTGGCGCGCCCAGTGCCCAGAGACAAAGTCTGCACCAGGTTCAAGATCGTCGTCGCAGCGCACCAAAACCTGGCCTTTAGCGGCGCTAAAACCAGCGTTTAAGGCGGCTACCCGGCCTTGGTTTTGTTCCAGTACCACAGTGCGCACCGGCACACCTTGGCTAGCAAAGGAGTCGATAATCTCCGGGCTGTTATCGAGCAGCCCATCGATTACTACTACCGCTTCAAAATCGGTGTCGCTTTGCTGGCTTAAGGCGTTAAGCAGTGTGGGTAGCTTGGCTTCTCCCCGATAGGAGGGGATGATGATGGAAGTACGCGGTTGGTTCATGCCTTACTGGCCTCTTCTTCCAACTTTTCCAACTTGTCGTATTTGGCCATGACATTTTCGTGCCCAGCCAGGTAGTTAACCAGCTTGTTTTGGCTGGCGCGCAGATCTTCTTCAACCGGAGTCTCAAGTTTGGCTAGCTGTTCTTCATCAGCGCCGGGGGCGTGGGCCCACCAGGTGCAGGCAGCCAGAGCCAAACAGGCGGGGTAAGACAGGAACACGTTGCCCAGGTTGGCCGCACACACCAAAATTGCGATCGGGGTGGCCTCCAGATAACGGTTAGGTAGGCCAGATAGCGGGTGGCTGACCTTGACGATGGTGAGCACTACTAGCGTCAGCATCAGGTAGAACATGATCCAGCCACCCTCAGCGCGTAGCAGCAGGTAACTGGAGTGGAAGAAGAACTCGTTTTCACCCAGTTTGACGGTAAGGGTACCGGGGCCGTGACCGGTGAAGGGGTTTTCGGCTACCAGTTTTTCTTCCAGCGGTACGATCAGTGAGCGCAGGTGGTCAGAACCGGCACGGTCAGAGAATGAACCCTCGTTCTTAACGTCATTGGCGTAGCCAATTACCGCTTTATATACGCCAAACAGCAGCGTGGCTTTAAGCCAAACATTAAAGTTTTTAGGGATGAACACCCAGGCCAAAGCTAGGCCTAGACCCAGCCAGGTGGTACGCGAGAAGGTTAGGAAAATACCCAGTACGGAGATAGCCAGCACAATGAAGTACTTGCGGTTACGCTGGGCAATACCGGCGTAAACCAAGCCCAATGCTAGCAGGTGCAAACCGGCGGTGTTGGGGTCACCAAACATACCGATCATACGGCCAGGGTAGGTTGATTGAGGCAGGGTGATAATGCCGTAGGCGGTGGCGATAACCTGCGAAACCCCAATGGAGCCCACTAGGGCGCGCATGTTTAGACGCCCCGAGGTGGAGGCGGCAATTACCAGTGCCCAAGCCACAATATGGCCCATACGGGTAAAGGGCAGCTGGTCGTTGTAGACACCTGCGATTGCCATCCAGGCAGGGATCGCGAACAACAGCATGCGGTAGCCAAAGGCCGGCTGCCAACCCACCTTGGGTTTACGTCCAAAGGCCATCAGGGACAGCAGTATGGCGCTGATGTCTGCTACCGGCACGCCCGGGACAAAGCCTTCAAGGCGCAAACACAGTGGGATGAACAGGATCATTTCCAGCAAGGATGGAGATTTACGCAGCAGTGCCTGCAGCGAAGAGTCATCCTTGCGGAAAAACACATCCCAGTCGATAGCGCCGGGCTTAACCGCGCGGCTCATTTAACCTCCTGGGGTAGCACGTCGGTAAGGAAAGCGGCAATGCGCTTGGTAGCGGCCTCAGGGGAGAACTTACGTTGCCAACGGTGCCATTCTTTATCAACTTGCTTGGCCCGTTTGGCTGGGGTGGTGTCCACTATGGCGGCGACGGCGTCGGCTAGCTCGTCGACGTCATCGGGGACTATCTGGTAGGAGTAGTCCCGACCAGCAACCTCAGGTAGCGCTCCCGCGATAGAAGTCACGAAGGGCACCTTGGCGCTCATTGCCTCAGCGACCATAAGCCCGAAGGACTCAGGGCAAATCGAGGGGAAAACAGCCAAATCAACCAGGTTGAAGAAGTCTTCACGCTTGGTCCATCCCAGCTGCTTGGTGAAGCTGGCGATAGGGGCCAGGGCGGCGCTTACCCGCTCGCGCTCGGCGGCGTCGACAAAATGGGGTTCACCGGCAACCACCAGCTCAAAAGCGTTCCCACGAGTGGCGTTTAGCTGTGCCATAGCCTCAGCTAAAACCTCAATGCCCTTATCGGGGCTGGGACGCCCGAGGAAACCCACCGTGATGGGGGCCTTAAGGTCACCTTTAGGCTCGGTTTTAACCTCCTCGCACCAGTTGTAAACAATCTGGGCGGTGGGGAAGTGCTTAGCCATGGAGGCGCTGGGCACAGCCAAAGCTAGGGCGCCGCACGCCGCTAACCTGCCAGAAACCACATGCTTAAAGCTGGGGGCCTGGTGCAGATGCACAATGCGCTGGGGGTGACCTACGGTAGCCAGTGCGGGCACATGCCCGTGGCACCACAGCACCCCTTGACGCTGGCTGGCATCCCAGGCACGCAGGTTACGCATATAGGCTTTGCGTCCCTGGCCTTTAATAGCCACGGTGGCAAAACCAGCTTTAGCGGCCGCCGCCCCTACGCCGTCGGCAATGGCCGGGGCTACTACGGTGACCTCATGGCCAAGCTGACGCAGCACCTTAGCGGTGCGTAGCAGCATGACCTCGCCGCCACCAATTTCGCCGTTATTAGCAGCTAGGGTAAAGCGAGTCACTTGAAACACCCCTGATAGACCTTGACGATGGAGTGGCACATGTCGGACACACTAGGCCAGTAGGGGTTAAGCTGCGGGCGCTGCTCCAGCTCTAGGCCCTGGCTAGCTAGTGCCTGGGCGATGGCGGTGACGTCATAGGCGTCCACTAGACACTGGCTAGGCAGAATCTCAGGGTTGCCACCAACTGGCGTAGCTACCACGCCCATGCCGCTAACCACTGCATCTAGCAGCGAGTAAGAGCAGTTTTCCCACACCGACAGTTGCGCGAGCACGTCGTGGCTAGCTAGCGCCTGGCAGGCGTCAACAAAGCCGGGGAAGTCAACGCAGTCAGTTAGCCCCAGCGACTCAACAGCGCCGCGCAGGGCCGCCTCCTCCTCGCCGGTGCCGGCAATAGTCAGCGTGGCCTGGGGGTAATCGCGCTTAAGCAGAGAGAATCCCTTAAGCAGCTCCAAAATGCGCTTTTCTGGCGCCAGGCGGGCCAGGGACAAAATCCGCAGGCCCTCCTTACGCTGGCTGGGCGCAGTGGGGGCGTCGACGCCGTTGTGCAGCACGTCGATCACCCGGCGCGGGTGCCACTTGGCTTCCATGGCGTCGGCGGTGGCCACCGAGCAGGCCATAAGCGCATCGAAACGCTCACAGCGCACCTGGTGGGCGCGGCTCATCAAAGCCGATTTGAAGCTACTGCCGTGGTAGACACTGTCATCGTAGGCGATGCCATGCTCAGTTGACACCAGCTTGGTGGGGCTGGTTAACGGCACTGCCAAGGCGCCTACAATGTCTGCATAGGCTAGGTGCGTGTGCACAATGGCCGGGCGTAGCTTGGCTACCGCGTGGCGCAGTACCCGCACTGAAGCGGCCAGCCCATAGTTAGGGCCAAAGCTTTCAGCCAGTACTGGCACCCCCAGCTGGGTTAATTCCTCAGCTAGCGCTCCCGGTGGGCACAGCACCACCATGCGGGTACGGGGCAGACCAGTGCGGGCGACGTCGAGAACATGACGTGCCACCCCACCGATCTCAGCAACCGGAACTACCCATAGCGCGATTGGTGCGTTACCCGCTACGCCCTTGTAAGCCACTGTCACAGGTACTTCTCCAGGCGGTCTAGACCGGTCCAGAAGCCCTCACCGTTGTTAACGTGGCCCATCCAGATTTCCGGGATGAAGGACACGCCGGGGGCCAGGCGGTCAAGCTGCTCAGCCAGCTCAGGCCAGTTAACGTCACCCTCGTCGATCTGTACGCCCTCACCGTCAACGCCCTTACCATCAACAATGTGCAGGTGGGCAGCTAGCGGGGCGAGGATCTCGGTGTATTCACGCAGCGGGCGGTGCTCGTGGTTAGCCGACAGCATCGAGTGGGAGATGTCGTAGGTGATCTGTAGGCCGCTACGCTCGGCAAAGTCACGCAGCGCCTCAGGGCTCATAAACAGGTTGTGGTACTGCTGACCACCCAGTAGCCACGGGTAAGGCGGCAGGGTCTGGGGGGCTAGGCGCACACCGGAGTAGTCCACGTGCTTTAGACCCTCAATGATGCGGTCATACATGGCCGGGATACGCTCAGGGTCAACCGGGCCTTCCTTGGTGAAACCACCCAGGGTGGCAATAAAGACCGGGTCTTGCTCCTGAGTGAAGTAGGGGCGTAGCGACTTGGTGATGTCGATAGTGCGCTGTAGCTCGCGGATAGAGCGCTCCCACACGGCGTCGTCGAACGAGGCCAGGTCCAAAATGAAGTCACCGCTGAACAGGTCAGGCAGGTGGCAGGTGTAACCCATGGGCAGCGGGTTGTCCTTGTAGGCCGCGAACACCTCGTCCACGTCCATGTCCAAGTCCTTGTAGGAGTAGTGGAACTCCAGGAAGTCGGGCTTGGCACCGGCATCCAAAATGGCCTGGAAGTCGTGGTAACGCACCGGCACACCCCACGGGCGACGGAAGTGGTAGTCGCGCGGGCGGGCGGGGTTGTCGGAGATGTCGCCCTCGTAGAAGAAGTCGCCGGCGGCCACGTCACGGCGAGCAATGCGGCCCACCAGCTTGTCTAGCGAGTTGGGCTGCAGACCACGGCCGGGGCTCTTAATGTCGACGGCGTCGGCGGTGATGCGCTCACCGGACTTGATGTCACGGGCAGCCACCAAAGACTTAGCCAGGTTGGCGCGGTTCATGAACTCACCGGGGGCCACTACACGGGCCTCGGCGGTGCCCAGGGCGGCTTCCACGTCACGGATTTGACGCACCATGGCAGCAAACTCGTCAGGCAGCAGCGAAACCTTGTGGTCGTTACCTTCAAGGTTGCGGTCAATGGTGAAGTGCTTTTCGATCACCGACGCGCCCAGGGCCACGGCAGCCATGGGGATGTGGTAGCCGCGCTCGTGACCGGAGTAGCCCACCGGGCAGTCACCGATCTCAGCTAGACGCTGCATGTAACGCAGGTTCAGGTCCTTGAAAGGGGCCGGGTAGGTGGACTGCACCTGGAGTAGGGCGTAGGGGGCGCCGTAGCGACGCAGCAGGGCCACCGACTCCTTGATCTCATCCTCGGTGCTCATACCGGTGGAGACGATCATGGGCAGGTTTTCTTTAGCAGCGGCGGTTAGCAGCGCGTGGTTGGTTAGGTCGGCGGAGGCGATCTTTAGACCATCAATGCCATACTCGAGCAGCACCTCTAGGGAGGGCAGATCCCAAGGGGTGCACATGATGTCAATTCCCTTGTCACGGCAGTGATCGAAAACCTCGATCATCTTGGGGGCCGGCAGGGAGAAACGGGTGAGCAGGTCCAGGGTGTACTGGGCGCCAAGGTCTTCACCGGCGGTGATCTTGCCTGAAGCACCACGGTAGAGGGCGTCCATGTCACGCAGCTGGAACTTAACGCAGTCAGCCTTGGCTTCCACGGCCAGGTCTACCAGCTGCTTAGCTAGATCAACACTGCCCTGGTGGTTGTTACCAATTTCAGCGATTACGAAGGTGGACTGGTCTTTACCAACGCGGTGGCTACCAACGGTGAAGGAGTCGTTGGTGGGGGAGGCAATAGCTACCATGCGCCCACGGGCATCTAGCACCGGCACTAGGCTGACGCCGTCGCGGAACTTCCAGTCCAGCTCGTCAACCAAGGTGCCCTCGGTGACGGTACGCGGGGAACGGTTAGCTACCTTAATGGCGCTGGTCTCCATGTTGGAGTTGCCGGCGGTAAGCCAGCGACGCACGTCGCCGTCGGTAAGTGAACCCTGCAGTACGCCATGCTCGTCTACCAGGAAGATAGTGCGTGCCTTGTTGGCGTTGATTTTAGCTAGGGTGCTGAGCAAAGAGTCGTCAGCGAAAGCTACATAAGGGGTAATGGAACGCTCGATGCTCATGCTAGACCTTCCTGCTGACGCATTTCGATAAGGGTTTTGCCGGCTAGGGCTAGGTCAAGGGGACCGTCAATGTCGATGCCCTCAACCTCATCCATGACGAATAGACCAATGTTGCCGCCGATACGGTTGTTGCGTTCGCGGTAAACCCACGGCTTGGTTACATATAGGGAGCCAGTCTCGCGGTAGCGGAACTGGTCAGGGGTTAGCTCCTGACGACGCGGACGGTGGTCCACCTCAAAGTCGGCGGTGGGGCCGTGACCATCGCGGGCAGTCCACCACAGGAAGGGGGTCTGCGGCACGGTGCCAACCAGCGAGTCCACACCGGTTTCGCGAGCTTGGGCGATAGCGCGGTCAATGGTGCCAGGGCGGCGCACCGGGCTGGTGGCCTGCAGCAGCATCACGAACTCAGGCTCATAGCCTTCCTTGTCACGCAGGTAGTCCATGGCGTGCACAATCACCGGCTCGGTGGCGGTGGTGTCCTGGGCTAACTCGGCGGGGCGGTCAATCACCTCGGCGCCGGCTGCGCGCGCTACGCTCGCGATTTCTTCATCTTCAGTGGAAACCACTACGCGGACGTCTTTGGCTTCCAGGGCCTGCTCGATGGTCCATACCACCAGGGGCTTGCCACCTACGTCACGCAGGTTCTTACGCGGGATTCCTTTAGAGCCGCCGCGCACGGGAATAACACACAGGGTGCTCATATGACTGAATAGTCCTATTCAATGTGTAATAACGGGAACGTAGCCACGCAAAAAGCATGACATTTGCTAACAATTGTAGCTTGGAGCACGCCAGCCAGTCACCGGGCGTGCGGGGATTCACGTACTGGCTTAAGCAGCCAGAATCTGGGCGATTGCCGTGGCCGGTTCAAGGGCTGGCGCCTGAGGGGCAACCGTAGGGATGTCAGACCAACGCGACAGGCCGTAGCGGGTATGGAAAGAGTGCACCCAGCTGGGGGCGTTAGGTGCATACACCCAGGCAGGAATGCCGCGCGCGGCCGCCTCCAAGGTGCCGGTGGAAAACACCGAAACTACCGGACGGTTAGTTTCAAACAGTGGGCTGGTGCCCGGATCAAATTCAATTCCGCGCCTACGCCAATAGGCGTGAATTAAACGTGAAGCTTTATCTTTTTCAGAAGGGTGCGGCCGGTAAATCGCGCCAGTGTCACGGCAAAAACGCTCACTTACCTGAGCCATATAGCTGCGGCCAATCTCGGCCCCATGCAGCTGGCCTAAAAACAGTGGCCGCGCCGTAGCGGAAACCTTAATACGCGGCTGCAAAGCGGCGTTAAACAGCAGCTGGCTACCCACCACCTGCCAGCTGACGTCACTGCGAGAACTAGCCCAAAATTCGCCGTCGGCCTGGGACCACACCAAAGCCCGCGCCCCCGCAGCTAGCGGCGCCATAAACGGGGTAAGCAGGCCATGCTGCTCAACTAAAAACTCGATGTCGCGTGCGCGCGCCCAAGCATAAACCTCGGTACTAACCCCCAAATAGTGCCCGGGAGCCAACACTCGCTCCACCTTGGCTAGCAGCTGTGAATTAGCAGCCTGCGCCCAATCCACCAGCTGCCACTGGCCGCCCTCATAGCGCTCAGACAAGGCACGCGGAAAAGCAATCGCCACCTCGTCTAGCATCAGCGCTGGGCGCTCATAGGCATCTAGGTGAGAAGGAGAAGCCGCCTCCAACACCGCCAGGGCGCGCGGCTGACCACGCAAAGCCACCACAATATCCACTGGCGCCGGCGTCGAAACCCGCTCGCGCACAGCAGTTTTTAGCTGCCGCACCCGGTTGCGGCTAGCCAACCAAGCCTGCCAAGCCTCCAAATCAGTGGCGAAAACTAGGCCATCTTCAGGAATAATCATTGCCAGCGCGCCTCCAAAGCCTGCACGCGGTGAGCAAAAGTATGCTCAGCCAAAGTACGTTTACGGCCCGCCTGGGCAATGGCCTGCGCCCACTGCGGCTCAGCCCCGGCGCGTTCAGCCAGCTCCACCAGCTCCTGGGTGGAGTTGAAAACCAGCAGCTCACTGCCCGGATCATAGAGGCTATCGACGTCGGCGCGATCAACAATCTGTAAACCACCCACGCCGCAAGCCTCAAACGTGCGCATAGTGAAACCATCCTGATCCCCATGCAGGTTCAGCGAGGCACGCGCCCCAGCCATCACCCCATAGGCATGCGAACGGTCCAAGTCGCGCCCGCTAGGGATGGCCGGACGGTGCCAAGACCAGGTGCGGGCCCGATCCCACCAGTGCTTAGACCAAGCGCGCCCATAAGCCTTAACATCCACGCCCGCCTGGTATAAAGCCCGCAGCATCGGCTCACGCTGGCCGTAACGGGCCCCCACAAAAACGACGGCGTCGCTAGCTACCGGGCTAAAGGGCAAGCTGGAATCAAAAGCCAGTGGCAAATAGAACGCATCCAAACCGCGCTCAGCCATAGCGGCGGCGTCGATCGCAGAATACGTGGCGATCGGACCACGCATCTGCAAACCCGCTTCATCCACATTCATGCGGCGCAGCTCATCGTAGAACCAAGTAATGCGCTTGGCCCCAACTTCCTCAATAGACTGCCAGTAATCAGCCTGCAAAATGTCGCCCTTAATGGTGACCACCACGTCAGGGCGAGACGAACGCACCAGCGCCGCACAGCGGGCAGTAACCTGCTGGGCATGCAAACGCGAACCGGGCAAACCATGCGGATCGCGCCGGTCAGCCAATTCAATTTTGAGCTTATGCTCCACGCGGTGAGCTGCGTTTTCTAAACGGTCATAGCAGTAGGGCAACACGGTGTAACCGCGCTGCTTAAAAGCCTGCGCTATGCCCTGCCAGTAGCCGTGGAACACAGGGCTAACCAATAAAAGTTTTTTACTCATGCTTGGGACCGATCGGCATGCGTTGGGTAATTGATTGGGTACTAGTTAAGTTACTAGCTTGTAAGGGAATCGGGGGCAATTTTAGGCTGGCAAAAACGCCAATTCGGTAGCTAGGCGCTCGCGGGCAGCCACATCCACGCCGCGCATCTGACGGGTCAGGTTCCAAGCAAAATTGATATACGAGGCAGTTTTTAGGGTGGCGCGCAGACGCTTTACACCGCTGGGGCCATGCCACTTGTCGGCGTAAATGAAACGCGAGTCAACCAGCCACTGCCGGCGCTTATCGGAAGCTGAGGAACCGCCGCCAGCATGCACCAAGGTGGGCTGGCTGAGCACTACCGAAGGTAACCCTAGCTGACGCAGGCGCAACTGCAGGTCAACTTCTTCACTATTCATGTGGAAGCGCGAGTCAAAACCGCCCACTGCTGCAAAGGCCTGGCGCGGCAGCAGCATGGCTGCGCCAACCACCCAATCGGCCACTTCAGTGTGGGTATTGTCGGCCAGAGTATCGTGTCCTACCAGCTCATGGAGCACCGGCAGGTGACGCAGCCGGGCTAGGGGAGTGAGCCATTCAATACCCTGGTGCAGGGCGTTGGGGAAGTGTCGGCCATTCCAGTGTGTGGCGCCTACCTCATTAATTACGGCAGGGGTCACGATGGCGGGCATCCAGGGCAGGGCGGCACGGTAATAGCTGCCTAAAAAGCTGGGTTCTAGCTCGACGTCGGAGTTAAGAATTAGAACATAAGTGCCAGTGGCGGCGGCAATGCCGGTGCTTACGGCGCTACCAAAACCACCATTTGTCTGACGACGAATTACTTTAACCCCGGGCACATCCGGGAAAGGCTCAGGAGAGCAATCGTCACTAACGATTACCTCGAAATCAGGGGCGTCTACTTGTGCTTTTAGCTGCTCTAGTAAGGGAAGGGTGGCAGCTGGGTCCCCGTAGAAGGGGATTACCACACTGAGCGCGCAAGCGGGCATGGCTGGGTCCTTTTACTCGTTGGTTACCCCAGTCTAGCTTGTAAGCCTGTGGGATATATATGATGGTTGACAGGTAAGTGAAATATATGGTGTGCAGTGTGTCGCTGTGAGCTGCATTAATAAAGCGCGGTTTAGGAGCTAAAAGATTATGACATTTAAAGCTAAAGCTTTGTCTTTGGTGCGACGCGGCAAGCGCGAAGTCATATTAACTGCCATTGGTTTTAATGGCGGCAATAACCTGTTCAAGTGGCAGCTGGCATATTCGCGCACTTTAGATAAGGGCCTAATTTCTAAGGTGCTTTATTTCCCTAACCAGGACGCCTGGCTGGAGATGTTCCCGGGGTTGCGTAAGCTGTCAATCACCTCAGACCAGATACGCTTTACTGACCGCCGCGCCACCTATATGGGGGCAGCTCAGGGGGTGGACTACACTCCGCAAGAGCGCGCCCGCTTTATTAAAGACGTGCTGCTAACATCTGACGGTTTTAAACAGAGCCTAGAGCGCGCCCAGGCTTTTGTACGTGATGATGACTTAGTTATTAACGTGCGTCGCGGCGACTATTACAACAGTCGTTTTGAACCAGAATTTGGCATTAACATTGTGGAATATGTGCGCCAGGCGCTAGCTAAACAATTAGCTTTAGGGCCGGTGGGGCGCGTGGTGCTAGTTAGTGACAATGTGCCCTGGTGTGTTGACAACCTCACCCACCTAGCCCCGCAGCTAGAGTTTGTGGTTAATGAGAACCGCCGCGACATGTTTGATGACCTGGCGGTGCTGGCCTGCGCTAAGCGGCTGATCCTGGCTAACTCCACTTTCTCCTACTGGGGTGCCTTTATTGCTCAGGTGCTGGGCACGCAGCTGGAAAACATTGTGGCCCCCGCCTTCCACCAGGGAGACGTGCCCACCGCCAGTGAGCTGTGGCGTGACCCGCGCTGGAACTTTATTTACGAAATTGACGGCGGCTGGCAAAACTACCCGGGTCGACTAGAATCCTGAGCGTGCGTCTGAAGGCCCTGCTCGATGTTTTAGCTCAAAATTCTGCGGTTTCACAGGTCATTGACCTGGCCAGCTCACGTGTACGTACCGACTACACGGCGGCGGATGTGCCCGGGGTACGCCCGGCCCTACTGGCTGCAATGGCCCTGGGGAAGGCGGGTTTAGACGCCGTCAGGCCGCAAGTAAACCACCCGCTGCTGGTGGTGTGCGCAACCACCCGCGAAGCTGAAGAAATGGTGGCGGCGCTACGCTGCTACCTGCCCGATGAGGCAGTAGAGATGCTGCCGGCTTGGGAAACCCTGCCCCATGAGCGCCTGTCGCCCAGGGCTGACACTGTGGCCGCGCGCCTGGCTGTGCTACGCCGCCTAGCCCACAGTGAAGAGGGCGCTATCGGCGTGCTGGTGGTGCCGGTGCGGGCGCTGCTGGCACCGGTAATCGCGGGGCTGGGTGAAATTGAGCCGCTCACCTTGAGCGCTGGCGCGGAGCTACCCTTGGAGGCGGCCACCGAGCGCCTAGTGAAAATGGCTTACACCCGCGTGGATATGGTGGAAAATCGCGGCGAGTTTGCCGTGCGCGGCGGTATTTTGGATGTTTTCCCGCCCACCTGCCCGCGCCCGGTGCGTGTGGACTATTTCGGGGATGAGATTGATGAAATCTCCTCCTTCGCGGTTTCAGACCAGCGCTCAATTGAGGTTTTAAAAGCCCCGGTGGTGGTTACCGCCTGCCGTGAGCTGTTGCTTAACGACGTCGTCCGCGAGCGCGCCGCCGCCCTGGTCACTAAGATCCCGGGTGCGGCAGATTTGCTGGAAAAACTAGCTGAGGGCATTTACGTTGAGGGCATGGAGTCCCTGGCGCCGGTGCTGGTGGACAAGATGGTGCCGCTGCTGGAGTTGACTGGCCAGCGCCTGACTGTGATTAGCGAGCCTGAGCGGGTGCGTCGTCGCGCTGAGGATTTGGCGGCCATCACCCAGGAGTTTTTAGCGGCGGCCTGGACTAGCGCAGCTTCGGGTGGGCAGGTGCCGGTGGATTTGTCGGCGGCAGCTTTTGCGCATCTGGCGGATGTGCGCCAGCTGAGCTTGGCTAAGGGCCTGGGGTGGTGGTCGTTTAACGCTTTTGCTTCTACCCCGGATATGCCTAGTTTGCCTATTACTGAGGTGCCCGGCTATGGCGGTGGCTTTGAGGCGGCTGCCCGCCAGGTGGGCCAGCAGGCTAAGGCTGGCTGGCGGGTAGTTATTAGCGCTGATGGCCCGGGCCCGGCGCGCCGTTTGGCTGAGGTTTTGGGTGAGGGAGATATTCCTGCCCGCATTGTGGCTGATTTGGATGAGGCTGCGGATCTGGGCGCTAGCGATGGTAGCGGCGACGGCGTGGTGCGGATTTTGCCTGCCTCGGCTTATCAGTCTTTCCTGATTCCCTCCCAAAAATTTGCTTTTATTGGCCAGTCGCAGATCACCGGGCGAGCTAGTGCTTCTCCGCGCGCACCTAAGGCGGTGCCGGCGCGGCGTTCGAAGCGTAGCGTTGACCCCCTATCGCTACATCCGGGTGATTTAGTGGTGCACTCGCACCATGGGGTGGGGCGTTTTGTGGAACTCACGCGCCGGCCTGTGCCCGGAAACCGTAACTCTAGCCGCGAATATTTGGTGATTGAGTATGCGCCTTCTAAGCGTGGCCAGCCTGCTGACCGGCTCATGGTGCCTACTGACTCGCTTGATGCGGTTAGTAAATATGTGGGTGGCGACGCCCCGGCGCTGAGCAAGATGGGCGGCGCCGACTGGCAAAAAACTAAGGCTAAAGCCCGCAAGGCGGTGCGTGAAATCGCCGGGGAGCTGGTGCGCCTGTATGCGGCCCGCCAGGCCGCTAAGGGCCACGCTTTTAGCCCTGACACCCCTTGGCAGGCGGAGCTAGAGCAGTCTTTTGCCTACACTGAAACCCCTGATCAGCTGGTCACCATTGATGAGGTTAAGGCTGATATGGAAAAGAGCGCCCCTATGGATCGCCTGATCTGCGGGGATGTGGGTTACGGCAAAACTGAGATTGCGGTGCGGGCAGCCTTTAAAGCTGTCCAAGACGGTAAGCAGGTGGCGGTGCTGGTGCCCACCACGCTGCTGGTGTCTCAGCACGCAGAAACTTTCACGGAGCGTTTTGCCGGCTTCCCAGTGACCGTGGCGCAGCTGTCACGTTTCCAAAGCGCTAAAGAAAGCCAGCAGGTGCTGCGTGACCTTGAGCAGGGGCGTATCGACGTCGTCGTAGGCACCCACCGCCTGCTGACCGGCTCAGTTAAATTTAAAGACCTGGGGCTGGTAATTATCGATGAGGAGCAGCGCTTCGGGGTGGAGCATAAAGAAGCCCTCAAAGCTATGCGCACAGATGTGGATGTGCTGTCCATGTCCGCCACCCCCATCCCGCGCACGCTGGAAATGGCGGTTAGCGGGCTGCGGGAAATGTCCACCCTGGCCACCCCGCCGGAGGACCGCCACCCGATTTTGACCTATGTGGGCCCCTACGAGACTAAGCAGGTGGGCGCCGCCATCAGGCGTGAGCTGCTGCGTGAGGGGCAGGTGTTCTATGTGCACAACAAGGTTGAAGACATTGATGCGGTGGCTGCGCGCCTAACTGAACTGGTGCCTGAAGCTAATATCGCCACCGCTCACGGGCAGATGAGTGAGCACCGCCTAGAGAAGGTAATTGACGCCTTCTGGAAGCGTGAAATTGATGTGCTGGTGTGCACCACCATTGTGGAAACCGGCTTGGATGTGTCTAACGCCAACACGTTGATTGTGGACCGCGCCGACCGTATGGGGCTAAGCCAGCTGCATCAGCTGCGTGGCCGGGTGGGGCGTGGGCGTGAGCGGGCCTACGCCTACTTCCTATACCCGGGCGACAAGCCCCTTACCGAAACCGCCCACCAGCGTCTGCGCACCATTGCTAACAACACTGATTTGGGTGCGGGTATGCAGGTGGCCATGAAGGACCTAGAAATTCGCGGCGCCGGTAATCTGCTGGGCGGGGAGCAGTCCGGGCATATCGCAGGGGTTGGTTTTGACCTGTATCTGCGCATGGTGGGTGATGCGGTGGAAGCCTACAAGCGCGGCGTGGGCCTGGGTGAAGATGAGGAGGCAGCTGAGCCTGACTTGAAGGTGGAGCTGCCCATTGACGCCAATATTCCCGAGGAGTACCTGCCCCATGAGCGCTTGCGTTTGGAGGCTTACGCAAAGATGGCTGCAGCTAAGTCTGATAGCGACGTCGACGACGTCCTAGCGGAGCTAGCTGACCGTTACGGCCCGGTGCCTGAGCCCACCCAAAACCTGGCGCAACTAGCCCGCTTGCGCGTATATGCAGCCAGCTTGGGGGTGTACGAGATTGTGGCGCAGGGTAAATCTATCCGTTTTGCGCCGGTGGCCCTGCCTGAGTCTGGGGCGATGCGCGTCAAACGCCTCTATCCGGGCACAATCATTAAGCCAGCCACCCGCACCCTGGTGGTGCCCGCCCCGGGCACGCGCGGTTTGCGCCGTGAAACTTTAAGTGCCAGTGAGCTGCTGCGCTGGGCGCAGGTGTTCTTGCACGCGGTTGTGGCCGGCGAAGCCGAATACGAAACCGAAGCCACCAAATACCGCAGCCGCTAAGTGCGCCGGCGCCCATCGCGCGCCAAACGCGCCGGCGCCTTGCCCGCATCCGCGCAGCCCTGCCTGGCGCCCGCGCGGCGCGGATGCAAAACGGCCACGCTCTTGCGTGTACACCCAGGAAGTTTGCAGGTAAATTACAGGTTATGGATGTTGCGGTAATTCTGCCTGGCGGACGTGGCTGGGGCCCGGTTTTAAAACTCGCTGAGATCGCTGCCGAGCACCTTGGCGGCCGCCTAATCAAAATCCCAGCCGAATCCCTGCCTGCTGGGCGGTTAGGCAAACTAGCCACCCTGCTGCCGCCGCCACGCCCGCGCGGAGAACAAAAACTGCTGGTTATCGCCTCTATTGGTGATCACCTCAACGCGGTTTTACGCTCCGGGGTGCGCCGCCACTACAGCTATGTGGCCGGCTGGGTGATCGACAGCTTCTGGGAGGCACGCATACCCCGCGTGGCCCGCTCACGTGGCTGGTACGACCACCTCTACGTCACTGACCAGCAGGATCTAGACATGTGGGCGGCGGCAGTGCCCTGCCCGGTCGGGGTGCTGCCCTGGGGTGCCGACGTCGCCGGAGCCCAGGTGAGCTGGGCTGATAAGCAGGTGGAATTGCAGCGTGTAGGCCGTCAGCCCCAGGTGTGGGATGACGACGACGCCGTAGCCGGCGCCGCTGCCAACGCGGGGGTTAGCTTTGCTGGCCGCCCCCCATTTGGTGACACCGATGAAGCCAACCAGGCTTTTGTGGAAACCGCCTACCGCCAAGCCAAAGCGGTACTAGCTTTCGGCACCCGCACCGCCCGCGCCAAATACAACCACCCCACCAAGGATTACGTAACTGCGCGCTGGACTGACTCACTGGCCTACGGCTGCCTAGTAGCCGGCCAGGTTCCCGACACCCCCACCGCCCGCGAAATCCTGCCATCGTTCGCATTAGTGCAGCTCAGCGACACTGATGTGGCGCAGGGCCTAGAGCAGCTCAAAGCCGCCCTAACCCAGTATGACGAAGAAAAGTTCACCACTATCCGCACCTGGGCACGTGAACACCTAGATTGGCGCTCGCGGCTAGACCAGATTGCCGCCGACGCAGCCGTTAACTAGAGCAGTGCTCCTGGAGCTAAGTATGAGCCTTGATAAAGTCGTTTTATTTACCTCTGACCTTGGTGGTCTAGGGGGGTACTACCTCTGCGCTAAACGAAATGGCACGTGGCTTTAACGAGCGCGGCCTTTCAGTTAGCTATATGACCTTAGGGCGTGAGGTAGGCCAGCTGCCCGTGCCCGGCGAGGTGTTTCAGGTGTTCCCGGACCAGGCTTACACCACCGACAACCCTCTGGTGAAGCGTTTTCCGGGGCCGGGGGGGCATAAAACTAAAAGCCCTGAGCCTATATACGCCGGCGTGGCGTAAATACTGTTTAAAGCGCTTAGATCGCCACCTGGCTAAAATCGGCCCGGATACCGCCATAATCGCGTTAAAGTACAACACCCAAAAATGCTTAACTGAGGCTATTGGTCGGGGTGTGTGGGCAGCCAATGGCGCCAAGCGGCCGCTGCTGGTTTATCAAAACCATGCCTCAATGCAGTGGATGCGTCATTTTCCCGACTATCCGCAGGTGGCTGCGCCGGCAGATGTGTTCACCTGTTTAGCTGACCCTTACACGCGTGAAACCGCCCAGATCCTGGGGCGCCAGGTGGTGGCAGTGCCTAACTCGATTAGGGCTTTTGAACTGCCTACGGCGCCAAAAACCAATAAAATCGTGGTTTTGTCCAGGCTGGATGAGGCTAAACACCTAGATCGGTTAATTCAGGCTTTTGCGCAGGTACAGGGGCAGGTAAAGGAAAGCTGGCAGCTGGTTATTTACGGTGAAGGTCCATCGCGCGAAAACCTCGAAGCTCTGGTTGCTGATCTGCACCTTAGTGACCGCGTTAGCCTACCTGGCAGTTGCTATGACTTAACTAAAGCTTTTAGCGGCGCTAGCCTATCCGCTTTAGTTTCTGGCAATGAAGGTCAGGGGTTGAATGTGGTTGAGGCGGCCATGGCTGGGGTGCCCTCAGTAGTTACCCCCTGCTCACCTGGCGCTATTGAGTTGGCTGAGCACGGTGGTTACTTGGCTGGCGGCTTTGCGGTGGACGACATTGCGCAAGCTTTGCGTCAAGCTATGTGCGACGACGAACGTGAGGCGGTGGGGCTGCGGGCGCAGACCTATGCGCAGCGTTTTAGTACCGCTGCGGTAACCGATAACTGGCTTGAACTATTCGCGAGGTTAACCTAAAGGTCATTTTGCAGGGCTAATACCCTCGCGCAGGTAGCTTAGGCAAGCTAGACTTGGTCACGTAATATTCCTGTTTCGATTACTTAGGAGCACCACGTGGCCCTCATCGAGAACGTACATGCACGCGAGATTCTAGACTCCCGCGGCAACCCCACTCTAGAGGTTGAAATCCTACTTGAGGATGGTTCCTTCGCCCGCGCGGCTGTCCCCTCCGGCGCTTCCACTGGTGCTTTTGAGGCTGTGGAACTGCGCGACGGCGACAAGGGCCGTTACGAGGGTAAGGGTGTAGAGAAGGCCGTTGCTAACGTAAACGACATCATCGCCCCCGAGGTTATCGGCTTCGACGCCGCTGACCAGCGCGGCCTAGACCGTCTAATGATTGAGCTAGACGGCACCCCCAACAAGGGCAAGCTGGGCGCCAACGCTATCTTGGGTGTGTCCCTGGCTGCCGCTCAGGCCTCCGCCGAATCTGCCGGTCTAGAGCTATTCCAGTACGTTGGTGGCCCCAACGCTCACGTCCTACCCGTCCCCATGATGAACATCCTCAACGGTGGCTCTCACGCTGACTCCAACGTTGACATCCAGGAGTTCATGATTGCCCCCATCGGCGCTCCCTCCTTCCGTGAGGCTCTGCGCTGGGGCGCCGAGGTCTACCACTCCCTGAAGAAGGTCGTCAAGGAGCGTGGCCTGTCCACCGGTCTAGGCGACGAGGGTGGTTTCGCCCCCAACCTAGACTCCAACCGTGAGGCTCTAGAGCTGATCGTTGAGGCCATCGAGAAGGCTGGCTACAAGCCCGGCGCCGACGTTGCCCTGGCTATGGACGTTGCCTCCTCCGAGTTCTTCGACAGCGAGACCAAGACCTACAAGTTCGAGGGCGAGCAGCGCGACAACGACTACATGGTCAAGTACTACGAGCAGCTCATCAAGGACTTCCCGATCGTCTCTATCGAGGACCCGCTAAGCGAAGACGAGTGGGAAGACTGGAAGGCCCTGACCGCCGAGATCGGTGACAAGGTACAGATCGTTGGTGACGACTTCTTCGTAACCAACCCCGAGCGTCTAGCCAAGGGCATCGAGCTCAAGGCTGCCAACGCCCTGCTGGTTAAGGTAAACCAGATCGGTTCTCTAACCGAGACCCTGGAGGCCGTGGAGATGGCCCACCGCAACGGTTACAAGAGCATGACCTCTCACCGTTCCGGCGAGACCGAGGACACCACCATCGCCGACCTGGCTGTTGCCACTAACTCCGGCCAGATCAAGACCGGTGCTCCCGCCCGTGGCGAGCGTGTCAACAAGTACAACCAGCTGCTGCGTATCGAGGAGTCCCTGGGTGAGGACGCCGTATACGCCGGCGCCAGCGCCTTCCCGCGCTTCAAGGCCTGATAAAGCAGGTCCTGAGCTGAACCAGCTCTGACTAAACGGGCGGGGTGCATTTAAGCACCCCGCCCGCTTTGTATCTAGCCCTCAGGTAGTATCAAAGGTGTGAAGCCCCGTCGCCCTACCCAAGCTGACCCACGTCGTCGTCGCCAGAGGCGAACGTCAAACGCTACCGGCAGCGAGGCAGCCCCACGCACCCACCCTGAAGGCCTGCCCAGGGTCCGTTTACAAACGCCCCGCACTGGCGAAATCCCGCAGGTACCCCAGCAGCGCGACGACGGGCGCACCCCAGTTTCGCTGCGGATGCTATTAGTGCTAGTGGCCCTGCTAGTGCCTACATTCTTTATTGCTGAAAGCGTGCACACCTACTTTGTGCAGCATCAGCGCTATCAGGAAGTTAGCTCCCAACTGCGCGCCACCAAGCAAGAAAACGCCCAGCTGGAGGCCAAACTGCAGGCCTGGCGAGACAACAACTATCTAAAAAGCCAGGCACGTGGGCGCCTTGGCTACGTAATGCCGGGGGAGACCACCTACATTGTGGTGGGCGCTGATTCAGTTAGCGAAACCACGGCCACCAGCTCCACCCCCCAAAATAGCCAGCCCTGGTATGACCGCCTGCGCCAGAGCACTCGTGAAGCCGGTAAAGTCCCCAAGGCTGCGAAACGTGAACCCTCCCAGCGCGGCTGGCTAGATCCAACCACTAGCCCCACGCCTACCGTAACCACCACCCCATAAAGCGAGAGCAAATGAGTTCAGAAGTTACCCAGGCCGATATTGAAGCCCTAGGCCAACAGCTGGGGCGCGTGCCGCGCGGGGTAGTAGCCATTGCTGCGCGCTGCGTGTGTGGTCGCCCGGCGGTGGTGCAAACCGCTCCGCGTCTAGACGACGGCTCACCCTTCCCCACCACCTTCTATCTGACCCTGCCAGGGGCGGTATATGGCTGCTCAGCCCTGGAAGCCACCCACTACATGGATGAGCTAAACCAGCGTCTAGCTGAAGATGAGCAACTGGCCGCCGCCTACGCCCAGGCCCACCAGGCCTACCTGGCAGAGCGTGAAAAGCTTGGTCACGTGGACGAAATTGCCGGTATTTCCGCAGGTGGTATGCCCACCCGCGTTAAATGCCTACACGCTCTAGTGGGCCACTCACTAGCCGCCGGTGCGGGGGTAAACCCCATCGGCGACATTGCCATTGAAACCATGCGTGAACGCGGCCTGTGGGATAAGCAGGTTTGCAACTGTAAGGACGGTAAATAATGCGCCTGGCTGCTATTGACTGCGGTACCAACACTATCCGTTTGCTGATCGGTGACTATGAGCTTACCGATCAGGGCATTATCATCAACGAGCTGGAGCGCTCAGGTGAGATTGTGCGCCTAGGTGTGGGGGTAGACCGCACTGGGCGCCTAAATGAGGAAGCTATTGAGCGCACCTTGGACTTCACCCGTGCCTGCGCTGAGCGTTTTGAGCATTACGGGGTGCAGCAGGCCCGGTTTGTGGCCACCTCCGCCTCGCGTGACGCCGCCAACCGTGACGTTTTCGTCAATGGTGTTTGGGCAATTTTAGGTTTTGAACCTGAAGTAATCAGCGGTGAAGAAGAAGCTGCCCTGGCCTTCCTGGGCTCTAAGGTGGGCAGCAATGTGGATATGACCCACCCGCGCCTGGTAGTGGATTTGGGTGGCGGTTCCACCGAGTTCAGCCTGGGCACCCAATACCCTGACGCCTATATCTCTACCAACATGGGTTCGGGGCGCGTCACCGAGCGTTTCCTAAGTGAAGGCGTCACCCCTGCCTCTGAAGCAGCCGCCCGTGAGTTTGTGCGTTCCATGCTGGATACGGCCGCCGAGCAGGTAGATTTCAGCGCTGCCCACTCCCTGGTGGGACTGGCTGGCACTATCACTGCGGTTACCGCCCACGCCCTGGGACTGGAATATTTCGACAGCCAAAAAATCGGTGGGGCACAGGTGCCCGTAGAGGACATGCGCCGCTCCTGCGACGCCATCATCCATGCCACCCCTGAGCAGTTAGAGCAGTGGAAATTCATTGCCCCCGGACGCCGCAGCGTAATTGCCGCCGGTGCCCTGATCTGCGATGAAATGGTGGCCCGCGTGGCGGCTGATACCGCTAACACCGATCACCCGGTGCGCCACATTAACGTGTCTCTGCACGATATTCTCGACGGTATCGCCCTCTCGCAGCTATGAACCAGTCCTTTGCTGCCCTGCTGCTGGCGGCGCGCAGAGAGCGTCAACTGGTGATTGCTACGGCGCTAACTGACGGCGCTCCTAGCGGCCAGGCCCGCCAGGCTCGTCTGGCCCAGCAGCAGGGGGCAGGGGCTGCGGAACTGCGCGCAGACCTGCTAGCTGATCCCGCCCAGGTGCGCGCAGCGCTGACGGCAGTGAGGGCAGCCTCCAGCCTGCCGCTGCTGCTGACCTATCGTTCAACCACGGAGGGCGGTAAAGGCGCTGGTCACGGCCAGGGCTATGAGGATTATTTAGCTAGCTTGCTACAGTTGCGCCCGGCCGTGGATGCAGTAGACATAGAGATGGCTTGCCCCGCCAGTAAGGCGCTGGTAGCTGAGGCTAAAGCGGGTGGCTACGACGTCGTCGGCTCCTGCCACGACTTTACGGCCACCCCCAGCGCGGCCCAGATAACCCAAAAACTGGCGCAAATTACTGCCGCCGGCGCGGATATTACCAAGGTGGCTTACATGCCACGCAACGCTCAGGACGTGGCTGCGCTGCGACATGCCGCCCACGACTTTGCCGGCGCCTACCCCCACCAGCCGCTAATTGCTATTTCAATGGGCCAGCTGGGCGCCCCAAGCCGCACTGACCTGGTCAATTGTCTGACCTTTGCGACAATCGCCGACGGCGCTGCTAGCGCCCCAGGACAAGCAACTATTGCCCACGTGAGAGCCTGGCTAGAAAACACCCCGGGGACAAGTACTATAGAACTATGAGCCAGCCCCTCGACTCCTCCTCTCGGGCCGCTGGAATCCCCATCGGAATTCGCGCGCATTTAGCCCACGCCGCCTTGCAGGTCCTAGCGCAAGACGCAGGCGTGGATATTTTGCATATCAAAGGCCCGGCAGTTCACCCCAGTATTGGCCGCGCCCTAACCCACAGCACCGATGCCGATGTGCTGGTGCGCCCAGAGCAAGTAAAGCTATACGTCAAAGCCCTGCTAGATCACGGCTGGCGTCACAACACCTCATTTGAAACCGGCTCCGCTTTCGAGCACGCGGCCACCTTCTTTCACCCCACCTGGGGATATGTAGATCTGCACCGGCGCTACCCGGGGATTACCGCCCCTAAAGCTTTTAACAACCTCTGGGCACGGCGCATCCACCAAATGCTTGGTGGAGTTCGCTGCGCTACCCCAGCACTAATCGATCAGCGCCTAATTTTGCTGCTACACGTAGCGCGCAACTCCTCGGGGACATCAGACCCCGACTATGCCCTAGTATGGGCAACCCTAGACGAGTGCGCCCAAGAGGACCTGCGCCGTCGAGCCCGGGAACTAGGGGCCCAAGTGGGGCTAGCCGCCGCGCTAGGAGAACTAGACCAATACCGCCAAGACCCCACCCACGACCTGTGGATGATGTTCTCCACCGGTGAGGGTGGGCGCCTAGACGAGTGGAAAGCCCGCTTCAAAGCAGCTAACGGACCACTGGCTAAAGCCCGCATTGTGGGCCGGGCGCTGCTAGTAAACACCGACCACCTAACCATGCGGCTAGGTCACGAACCCACCCCGGCTGAAGTGCGCCAAGAATATGTGGAGCGCTACCGGGCGGCTTTGCGTGAAGGAATGGACAAAGTTAAGAGGAAACTGTGACCTACCTGCACCCCTCACGCCTGGGTTATTACGACGATCCCACTGAGCAGGCCATTTACTTGGCACCGCTACCCGACGGCGAAATCTCTAGGCTAGAAGGCCCCGCCCGCGCTATTTGGATCGGCGCTGATGGGGCTGAGAATGTGGCTGAAGTAGCCCAGCGGGTTGCCCCCTATTTCAACGTTACGGCTGACCAAATTGAGGCAGACGTAAGCGAATTTGTTAGTCAACTGATTGCTGGCGCACTTCTGGAGGAAGTCATGGACCTGAAGGATGCCCGATGAGCGGCAGTTACGGGGCCTCGCCCCGGTTGCTGTTTGTGTGCACCGCCAACATTTGCCGTAGCGCCTATGCTGAGGTGCGCTCCCGTCAAATGCTGGGTCTGGATGCCGGCTGGGCCTTTTTTAGTGCCGGCGTGCCCGGCACGGTTGGCCGCGAAATGGACCCGCCCATGGTGGCCCAAGCAGTGGCGCGTGGCGTGGCCCTGGAGGATTGCTTGGCTATGCGTTCACGCCAAATGCGTGAAGGGATTTTGCGTCGCTCACGCCTAGTGGTGACCATGGCTAACTCGCACCGTGTGGCCTTGCTTGATGATTTTCCTGCCTACGCTGAGCGTTACTGGACTTTGGGACAGCTAGCCGACGCCGCCACCTTGCTCCAGCGTGATGACGCCTGGCTGAGCTATGATACTGACCAGCTAGTGCAGGCGCTACACGCAGTGCGTGGGCCAGCTGGGGGCGGACGCGACGTAGCTGACCCATATCGGCGTGGAGATGCAGCTATGGCTGCAGCGGCCGATACCATTGATGCGTACTTGCGCACTATTCTGCCGCTACTATCGCGCGGCTAGTCGCCACTAAGTTTTTATACCTTCCCCGTCCACTCCCTGAATCCGCTAAAACATTTGGAAGAAGGGAAAAATTAGCGTGACAACTTCAAATTCTGCTAGGAAACTTCTTAGATGCGTGGGTTTGATAATCCTCTGCGGGCTCTTGGGGTTAGCTGGCGGGCTTGGTTATGTCAGTGTTCAACCAAAGCTCTACACTGCTACTTCCCAGGCGATGGTGGTAGTTGCCAGTACCGATGCTTTTGACCAGAGCTCTATTTCTGGTCAGAAAGCTAGCGCGTATGCAGCCTTGGCTGGTTCGCAGAACGTGGCTAACCGCGTGGCTAAGACCCTCAAGACCTCCAGTATGGAGGGCACTCTTAGTGGTAGTGCTGACGCCGTTCCTGGTCTGTTTACTCTGACCGCTACCGCCTCCACCCCGGAGCGTGCTCGTGACATCGCTAATGCTGGTATCAAGGCCGTGTCTGATGAGGCTAACGCGATTGCTACTCAGGGTGGGTCAAGTCAGGGTGGTTCAAGCGGGGGCTGCTGATAACAGCGAGACTCGCGTAACCCAAACCCTTAAGGCGCTTACCCCAAACGAGTCCAGCTTCCCTACCTTAAGTGATTTTCTCGTTAAAGGTTCTCTGGGGACTCTGGGCGGTCTAATAGTTGGCACCCTGTTGCTGGCTGGCTACCTGCGGATAACTAGTCCGGTAAAAGATAAAGCCTGACCTGTCTAGGAATTTGGTCGCGTTCAGCTAGTACTGGCTATGGTTTAGAGCGAGTAGCGGTAATGCTGGTATGGATAAAACAGTATTGGGCATGGCTAAGGGTGTGTGGCTTGGATCAGGTGCAATAATGAGTGCGGCGGCCGATACCATTGATGCGTACTTGCGCACTATTCTGCCGCTACTATCGCGCGGCTAAAGGCCTAGTTGATACCGTACTAACATATAGATTTTTCAGGTTCCCCACCTGATCCCTGGCATCGCCAGGCCGCTCGGAAGAAGGGCAATAACCCACTGTGACAATCCAAGACTTTGTTAGGATGACCCGGGTCAACCTGGGTTTCTTAATCCTATGCGTGCTATTGGGTCTAGCCGGTGGTTTCGGCTATGCCAGCGCCCAGCCATGGACCTACACCGCTACTTCCCAGGCGATGGTGGTAGTTCCCGGTACTGATGCTTTTAGCCAGAACTCTATTTCTGGTCAGAAAGCTAGCGTGTATGCAGTCCTAGCTGGTTCGCAGAACGTGGCTAACCGCGTGGCTAAGACCCTCAAGACCTCCAACATGGAGGGCACTCTTAGTGGTAGTGCTGACGCGGTTCCTGGTCTGTTCACTCTGACCGCTACCGCCTCCACCCCGGAGCGCGCTCGTGACATCGCTAATGCCGGTATCAAGGCCGTATCTGATGAGGCTAACGCGATTACCACCCTTAACGCGCCCACCGTGCAGCCCACCACCCAGACCACCACTAACCCTGATGGCACCCAGGTAACCACCACCACCCAGAGCGTGGATGGCACCACCAACGTAACCACTACGGACAACAGCTACCGCGAAACCCGCGTAACCCAGACCCTGCAGGCAGTTGCCCCCAGCGCCCCTAGCTCCCCTGACTTCTACAAGCTCAGCGGCATGGGCGCCCTGGCTGGTCTGGTAATTGGGTACCTAGTGGTATTCATGCGCCGCCTGATGGACAACCGTGTACGCCACAACTCCGATGTTGAGGAGCTGCTGGGTTCTTCCGTACTGGCGGTTGTACCTAAGTCCACCGAACTGAACGCCAAGGGCCGTCAGAACGTAGACGGTCTGGGTCAGGCCGCCGAGGCCCTGCGTCACCTACGTACCAACCTGCGCTTCGTGGATGTTGACAACCCGCCGCGCGCAATCGTTATGACCAGTGCTAACCCTGGTGAAGGTAAGTCCACCATGTCTGCCGTGTTGGCACAGATGCTGGCTTCTTCCGGTCAGCGCACCGTGCTAATTGACACCGACTTGCGTAAGCCCGTGGTGCACAAGATCTTCGGCCTAGATGGTTCTGTAGGTTTAACCCAGATCCTGGCCGGTGACATGCAGCTATCCGACGTCGCTCAGAAGATTGAAGGCCAGCCCAACCTGCGTGTTGTGCCCGCTGGCCGTATCCCTCCCAACCCCTCAGAGCTTTTGGGCTCCCAGCGTATGAAGGCCTTGATGGACTACCTCAAGGACGACGCTATGGTGATCATGGACGCCCCGCCGCTACTGCCGGTTACCGACGCCGGTTTGCTTTCGGCCCTGGCCGACGGCGCCATCTTGGTCATGGAGGTGGGTGGCACCTACAAGGAGCAGGCCCGTCTGTGTGGCAAGATCTTCAAGCAGGTCGACGGCCGTCTGCTGGGTGTAGTGCTGAACCGTGCTTCACGTCGTAACCTCGGTAGCGTTTACTACGGTTACGGCTACGGTGGCTACGGCCAGAACTACTACTACTACGAGGAAGACGAGAAGCGTAAGCTGCTTGGCTTCATCCCGCTGCCCGGTCACCGCAAGCGCAAGCGCGAAAACCAGATCGTCTCCATCCAAGAGGAAGAGGTCCACCCTCTGCCTAAGGACAAGCAGAGTCGCCGCGCTGCCCGCCGCGCTGCCCGCACCGAGGCCCCGGCCCAGGTGCCCGCTCAGCTACCTGCCGCCGCCATTACCTCGTCGCCAGTTAGCTCGCGTACTTCAGCCCCGGTTAGCCCGCGCATAAGCACCGTGGTTAACCCCGAGCCGGTAAGCGTACCTTCCGTACAGGATTCAGGTGACGATACCGCCACCACTGAGGCTGTTGCCAGCCCGGTAGGTACCGGTATGCCAGTACCTCCGCCGGCTGCCTCCATTAGCCAGCCGGTGGGTGAGGAAACTGCCGTGCAGACCTCTGCCGCCTTCGGTGCCCCGCAGGCTAGCGTGCCCACGCGCCGCTCGCTGCGTGAGCGTCGCAATGGCTGATAGCTAATACAACAAAGGCCCCGGCTGCATGAACTAGCCCCCGAAAGTTGGACTGGTTTAATTCTAGGTGGTTAGGGTCTCAAGGGTCTGATTCCGATATTGCATCGGGGTCAGGCCCTTGAATCGTTTTTGAAGCCGGGTGTTGTTGTACCAGAAGATGTAATCATCTACGGCCCGGTAAAGCTCATCAACACTGGCGAAGTACTCGCCGTAGTACATTTCGGTCTTCAGATGACCGAAGAAGTTCTCCATCACCGCGTTGTCGTAGCAGTTGCCCTTTCGTGACATCGACTGGACACCACCAACGGACTCAATTAACTGGCGCCAACTGGAGTGCTGGTACTGGACCCCTTGGTCAGTGTGCACCATCAACCCTTCACCAGGTTCATGCCACGTGATCGCATTCTTTAACGAGGTAGACGTGAACTTCGTTGACGGGGATGTCGACAACTCGTGTGCCAGAATGCTCCGGTCGCCCAGATCCATGATCGGTGAGAGATAGACCTTCGTGCCAGCCACCCGAAACTCGGTGACATCACTAACCCACACTGTGTTGGGTTGTTCTGGCGTGAAGTTGCGGTCCAGGAGGTTCTCGGCAACGTGGCTAGTCTGGCCTTGGTACGAGTTGTACTTCCTACGTGACCTGACTTTGGATTTCAAGCCCATCTGGTCCATGAGTTTGTAGACGAGCTTGTGGTTAACCTCCCAGCCTCGTTTACGTAGTTCACTGTGGACCCGACGGTAGCCATAGCGGTGCTTCATCTGCTCAAAGATAGCCTTGATGACGTCCTTAAGCGCGGCATGTAGGTCTGGCCAGTCCAGGCGTTGCTGGTGGTAGAAGTACGTCGACCTGGCCAGGCTCGCGGCTTCCAAAAGATCATCGAGTCGATGCTCTGACTTGAGGATGACGATGGCTTCGGTCTTTAGCCTCGCCGTTGGTTCCTCAAGTCCCGCAATTTTTTTAGGTATGCATTTTCCGCCCGAAGTTTCTCCACTTCACGCAGAAGTCTGTCTTCCTCGCTCAACAGTGCAGGCTTCGCAGAGCCTTTCGGTCGTCCCTTCGGTTTGGACCTAAGCGCTTCATCACCGCCTTTGCGCCACTTACTCACCCAGTCTTTGACCTGTTGAGGTGAGGACAGTTCAAATTCCTTCGCCAGGTCCATGCGTGTTTCGCCAGCGAGGAAACGGTTGACCACTTCCTGTTTGACCTCGAAGGAGTATTGCTTCTTGGTTGGTTTTTCCACAAGACATAGCCTGCCATGTAGAAACCAGCGACGATACAGGCTACGAGCCGGGTCGTGCCGGACCCCAATCCGACTTGCCGCAGCCGCAAAACCCAAGTCTTGCTCAAATAGGCCAACGAGCTGTTCTCGTTGTTCCTCTGACAGAGAACTTCGTGCTCTCATAGAAACACTCCCCATTAGTCGGTGTCTGATTTCTCAGTCCAACTAAAGGGGAGCAGTTCAGCAAGCCGGGGCCTTTTTGTTTAGCCTTCTAAAGCTCAGTGAAGTCCTGTAAAGCTCAGCAGCTTTGTAAAGCTTAGAGAACTGCCAGGATTTCGGTTACGAACACTAGGGTGTCGCCGCCCTTAATGCCGGCCTGAGGCACGCCACGGGAGCCGTAACCTAGCTCGGAGGGGATGGACAGTAGCACGCGCGAACCCACGCGCTGGCCTACCAGGCCCTCGTCCCAACCACGGATAACCATGCCCACGCCAATCTGGAAGCTCAACGGCTGGCCACGGTCAAAGGAGTTGTCGAATACCTGGCCGCCCCAGATCTGACCCAGGTAGTTGCACACGATGGTGTCGCCGGGCTCAACGATCTGGCCGTCGCCGGCGTCGAGAACCTGAATCTCTAGGTCAGTGGGGGCCTCAGCGTCGGGGAAGGTGAGGGTGGGCTTGGAGCCTTTGCTACCGGAAACGGTAGGAAGCGGTGTTGCGATCATGCCTTAAGTTTAAGGTAACCAATGCCTCAATGTATGTTTCTACGCCTGAAGTAGAATAGGTGCGTTCCCATTTTGACGCGCTCGTTTCCCCAACAAGCTTTGCATTTTCCTGAGGATACTTTGTGGCTTCCAATACCGGCATAGTTAATTTACCTAGGCTAACTAGCCTACGTTTCTTTGCTGCATCAGGTGTATTCATGTATCACCTGTGCCGTATTTATCCAGGCATGCCGCTTAAAGCTACATCCACTGTGGGCTATGTTGGGGTGGCGTTTTTCTTTGTGCTATCAGGTTTTGTACTGACCTGGTCCACCCCGATTTATAACGGTGTGGAGGCCAAGCAATTTTGGATTAAGCGTGTAGCGCGTGTATACCCCTCCCACCTGGTGATGATGGTGATCGCGTTGCTATTGCCGGCTACGCCGCTGCCATTAACCTGGGCTGCGGTGCCTCCCAACGCGCTGCTGCTGCAATCTTGGTTCTCACCTAATGACATTGCTTTTGGGGTAAATGCAGTTAGCTGGTCGCTGTCTTGTGAGGCTTTCTTCTACTTGTGTGCACCGCTACTTATCAGTGTGCTAAACGTACTTAAGCCCTTGCAGCGCTACCTAGCTGCCGCCGCTGGTGCGGGTGTGGCCTGGAGTATCGGTCTGGTGCTGGCAGCAAATGGGGCTAATGTTTACGCCTACCACTTGCCGATTGTGCGTATCGGTGAATTCATTATCGGTATTGCTTTGGCTTTGGCTCTGCGCGACGGCGTGCGCTTGCCTTTTAGGAGTGTGTGCCTTGCTGGGGTGACCACCGCTGTGATGGTGATGGTTTGCCTGCGCACCGGGCAGGTAACAACGGTTAGCGGCATTTTGATGGTGCCCGCCTTTGCCTGGCTGATTTACGCCTGCGCGCAGGCTGACTTGGATGGGGTACGCGGCGTGCTGCGGCTGAAGCTGCTAGAGCACCTGGGTATTACTTCTTTTGCTTTTTATCTGGTGCACGAATTAGTGCTCCTAAACCTCAAACCGCTGCCCTGGCCGCATGGTTCAAAGCTGGTTAATCTGGCGACTGTAATCGTGCTTTGGGTTATCTGCCAGGCGGCGGCTGAACTGTTATACCGTGGAGTTGAGCGTCCTGCGCAGCGTCGTATTCGTGCGTGGGCGGCAGCACATAAGGGGAAGAATGAAACAAAGGCTGGGCATTATTCGCTACAACCTGGGCGTGCTAGTGGACAAGCCGGAACGCCCGGCACTGGTGTGGATGATGCTGGGAACGGTACTAGTGTCACTGGCGGACACCGCCTCGATTCTGCTGGTAGCGCCGCTGGCGCAGGCCATGACGGGGCAGTGGCGTAGCGGAGCCGCCGGGTACGCCGCTGAGCTTCTGGGCGTCAATACCCAAGGTGAGCTGGTAGCTGCCTTAGCTGGCGCGGTTATTATCGGCTTCATTGTTAAGGACCTGCTCTCCATTTTGGTGCAGTGGTGGAGCCTTAAGGTTTCCTCTAATCTGCGCTATAAGAGCGCTATTGAAATTAGCGAATACTATCTGCGCCTGCCTTACTCTAAGCACGCCTATTTGGGGTTGGCGGTAATTCTAAATAAGTCTGGTCAGAACGTGACCATGGCTTATAGCGGTTACCTGTTTGGCACTATTACGCTGGCTACCCAGATTTTCGCGGTTGTCAGTGTGGTGGGCGCGCTGCTGATTGCCGCTCCGGTGGCTACCGCGATTTTGGCGCTGTTTATTGGCTTGTTTGGCTGGCTCTTCCTACGTAAGGTGCGCCCGCTAAATGAGCGTCTGGGTGCGGAAGAGGTGGCCGCTAATGAGCGCTCGTTCAGGGCTTGCTTTGACGCTTTTGGGACCATTAAAGAAACCCAGCTGCGTAACGCCTACGACTTCTATCTAGAGCGTATTGATGAGGCTTCAGCTAAGCTGCGCGACATTAGCATTCAGAAGGGTTTTATCGCTTCGCTACCTAAGCAGCTAATTGAAATTGTGTTCATGCTGGCCCTAGCCATCGTGTTTGCTTTTACTGCTTTTGTGGGTGACAGTCAGTCGCTGCTGTCATCTATGGCGGTATTGCTAGCGGCGGCTTTCCGTGTGCTACCCACTGCTGCCGGTATGCTGGGCACCTTGGCTACTATCCGTCAGGCTGAGCCGGCTACACGCGAATTTATTGCCTCTAAGCTGGCGGCCCGCTCACAGATTAAGAGCATGGAAATTGTTAGCCGTGAGGAGGTCACCCCGCTGGTTCTGCGTAAAGAGCTAGAGGTGCGTGACGTGCGTTTCCGCTATGACGACGACGCCCCTGAGGTGCTTAAGGGCGTGGACTTGCGTATTCCCTTTGGCACTAAAGCTGCTTTTGTGGGCTCCTCGGGTGCCGGTAAATCTACTTTGTTGGATCTGCTGATGGGGCTGCAGGTGCCCACCAGCGGTGAGATCCTGATTGACGGCGCCGACATGCGTGAAAATATTTACGGCTGGCAGTCCAATATTGGGGTAGTGCCCCAGAACGTGTTTATTACTGACCGCACTATCGCCGAGAATATTGCTTTTGACCAGCGCCGCGAAGACATTGACCCCGAGCGGGTGCGCGAGGCTTTGGAAGGCGCACGCCTGTGGGAGTTTGTTTCTAGCCAGCCTGAGGGTATCTGGTCTGAGTTTGGTGAGCAGGGCCGACGTCTATCAGGTGGGCAGTTGCAGCGTGTGGGTATTGCCCGCGCCTTGTATCGCCGCCCTAACCTGCTGATTTTGGATGAGGCCACTAGCGCCCTAGATAATGAGACTGAAGCGGAAATCGCTGAAACTATCGATAATCTAAGCGGCAAGATCACCGTGATTATTGTGGCTCACCGTCTATCCACTATCCGTAATGCGGATCAGATCGTGTTCCTGGCTAATGGTGTGGTTGACGGCATCGGTAGCTTCATTGAGCTGCAGGAACGCTCTGAAGGCTTCCGTAACCTGGTTAAGTTGGCGGCGCTAGAGCAGGCCTAAAACCAGAGCCAAATAAAACCAGCTGCTTAGCTGGTGGCAGCCATAAAAAAGTTTGTGCCCCAGAAGTTTCTGGGGCACAAACGCGTATTAGCTGTTTAGTTCACCTGACTCGTTCCAGGTTTTCCAGCGCAGCGGGTGGGCTTTAAGCATGGGGCCGTTAGCAGCAAACTGGATGCGCTCATCGGGGCGCCCATGGCTGATGTTTTCCCAAACTTCAAGGATTTCAGCGTTGGATAGCTTGGAGCCAGCCTCCCAGTGTGGGGAGAACCAGCTTAGGTCCTCGCCGGTCAGGGCGGTGGCGGCGCTACCTTGACGTACCTTGCGGGCTACCTGCTCGGGGGAGCGGTATTGGGCGTGGGCGATTTTTAGGCCATGGCTGGTGGCGCCTACTCGCAGGGCATAGTGGTTGCCGGGGCCCATCTTTAGCCAGCGGTGTGAACGCACGGCCACTTTGCCGGGGAAGGAGGGCTTAGTGTCCACAATGAATTCGGCGTTGATCAGGTCCTCAGGGCCTGGCGTGGTGGGCACCATGTGTAAAAAGTCGGCGTAAATCATGTCTGCGCTTTGGGCGCGCAGATAGTCTGCCAGCTTACCTTCGGGGGCGAACCAGAACTCGTCGCCGTCGAAGGGAATAATCCAGTCAGCCCCTGCCCGCCAAGCCGCATGGCACATGTAGGTCATTTTTTCAGCCTGAATATGTGCCGGTTCGCGGTCTCGGGCTACGTGCACGCGGCCGGTTTTGAGGGCGAATTCTTCTAGAATTTCCGGGGTGTCATCGGTGGACATGTTGTCGCCAACAATGATGTGGCTGATGCCCTGCGCAAATAGGTGCTCAATGACCAGAGGCAGGATATCTGCCTCGTTTTTGACTAGTGTTACGCCCCAAACTTCGCCTTCTTTACGACGACGACGCGGCAAGTTAGGTAGCTGCATATGTTTCATGGCCCGCATCTGCGCGGGTAGGCTGCGATGCTTAATAAAATCTTTGCAAACCCAGCTGGCCTGACCCAGATCTTGGCGTAGTGACATTAGCGTCCTAAGGTTGGGGTGGGAAAGTGTCACGAGGAAAAACGTGACTATACCGTTGATAGTATAGATTGGTTTCCATCCCACTTATAGCCCTTGAGAGGTTGGCGCTATGTTGGACTATAGCAGATTCGTCTATAAGTCGCGTGTGTGGGCAGGCTATGCGAACCGAGCGATTAAACGTAGCTTTTCTACTCAGCAGGTAAATAAACGACGCGAAATTTTAAGTTCTCGCCAGGTGCCTGACTTCCCGGTGACTCCAGGTGCGGTTATGGCCGTAACCATGGTTAAGGATGAGGCTGACATTATTGGCCGCGTCATCACCCACCTGCTGGAGCAGGAAGTGGACCGGGTGATTGTGGCTGACAATATGTCTAGCGACGATACCCCCCAGATTTTGGCTGAGCTGGCCAGTAAATACCCGGTTACGGTGGTGCAAGATAACCTGGCGGCCTACTATCAGTCAGAAAAAATGACGGCCTTGGCTAAGTTGGCTCGCAATCACGGGGCTAAGTGGGTAATTCCTTTCGACGCCGATGAACTGTGGTTCGCCCCGGGCGCCACCCTAGCTAGCTACCTGCGGGCCAGTGACAAGAAGCAGTTCCGCGCTGCTGTGCACAACGCTATCCCCACTGAAACCGCTGGGGTGTGGCGTCTTGATCAGCGGGCAGCGAGCCTGCCGAAAACTGCCGTGGCCACGCTACCTGGCATGAATATTTCTATGGGTAACCACTTTGTGGACCGCCCTGGTGAAACCGACGCCGGTATGCGCCTAATTCACTTGCCGTGGCGTTCGCTAGAGCAGATTGAACGTAAATCAACGCAGGGTTCTTTGGCGTTGCGTTTGGCTGAGCATGAGGGGCGCCTGGGGCGCCAGTGGCATGAGACTGAAACTGCGTTGGCGCAGGACGCCGCTGGGCTGTGGCAGGATCTGCTAAACGGTAACCCGCACCCGGCCCTGGACCTAAACTGGTCGGCAGACAGTGAGCTAATCACCTTAGATGAGCTACCTGCTTGGCCTTTTGCCCGTCCCTATGACATCACCGGCCCTAACCGCATTGAAGAGGTCAAATAGGTAGCTGCGCTGGCGCGGGCCGAGCACCCGTGAAAGCCTGCGACGTTGAGAAGCTTCTTAGCTGCGCTAGCGCGGGCCAAGGACTCTCTTAGCCGCGAGAGCTGCCAGCTGCCTGTAGGCTTTGCCCACCAGCTGCAAGCTAATAAAAACAAGTGGGGGGCGTACCTTTTAGGTACGCCCCCCACTGTGTGTTTGCTGCGCTTAATGGGTGCAGCGCTATTTGGCTTAGTCGTCGCTGCTGAAGATAGCCAGCAGACGCAGAATCTCAATGTAGAGCCACACCAGGGTTACTACCAGGCCGAAGGCGCAGGTCCAGGCGTAGCGGCGAGGAGCGCCGGCGTTTACCAGCGACTCAGTGTTCTGGAAGTCGAGCACCAGGGACACAGCCGCCATAATCACGGCAATGGGGCCAATGATTAGGCCCAGCGGGATGCCCGCAACGGTCATGGAGTACAGGCCAAACTCGCCGCCCACCAGGCCGGTGAGCTGTAGCAGGAAGTTAACCATGGCGAAAGCGCCGTAACCGATCAGGGCAATCATGAAGATCTTGAGGAACTTACCCTGCAGACGGAAGTTAGCGAACTTGTACAGGCACAGCATTACTACGAACGTGGCCAAAGTACCCAGCACAGCCTGCAGCACAATGCCGCTGTAGCGGGTTATCTCGACGGCGGCAGAGAAGCCACCAAGCATTAGACCTTCAGCTAGGGCGTAGATGAACATCAGTACCGGTGAAGGCTCACGCTTGAAGGTGTTGATAAGACCGAAGATCAGCGCCCCAACAGCGCCGGTGCTGGTGACCATAACGGCGGTGCCGATAGCCTGTGCGCTCTGGGCATGATAGGCGTTAACCACCAGGTACCAGCCAAAAGCAGCGGTGATAACTACCGTTAGCAGCAGGGCGGCGGTACGCACAATGACGTCGTCGTAAGTCATGCGCCCGGTCTCTACAGCGGAGGCGGCGGGGGCAGCGTACTGCTGCTCAAGCTGGGCCTGGCTGTAGGGGTCGGCGTAACCGGTCTGGCCGTAAGCATTCTGGTCGTAAGTATTTTGACCATAAGCGTTCTGGCCGTAGGGGGCACCATAGCCGCCCTGGTTGGGGTGGCCGGGGGTGTAGCCGGGCATAGTCGGATACCCGGCCGGGGTGGTTTGCTGCGCACCCTGCTTGAATACAGGGTTGGAGCTGAATACGGGGTTGGACATTAGCCCCATCTCCTTCCATTCTTTCCTGGTCCCAGCCTGCCATAATGGGAAGATTTAAGCTATTAACTCAGCTAGGGACTTATTCACTATGGGGGTTTTGGGGGCTTTTCTATGTCTTCTCCTCCCTAAGTAGGAGATGGCATACATCTTTAGTCTGGCCACTTTGCCGGCTAAGTTTCCTCACCTAGGCCGATAAGGCTGGGACAGTGGCTTCCTAGAATTTAAGTCGTAACAACGAAACCCAGAAAGGTTAAGCCAATGATTCAGGCGCGACACTTAACCAAGCGCTATGGCAACAAAGTGGCTGTAAACGATATTTCTTTCGACGTTCACCCCGGTAAGGTGACCGGTTTCCTGGGCCCTAACGGTGCAGGTAAGTCCACCACCATGCGCATGATTATGGGCCTTGACCGGCCTACCTCCGGCGCGGTGCGCGTAAACGGCCGCCCCTACCGTGATCTGGCCGCCCCGCTAACTGAAGTGGGTGCCCTACTGGACGCCAAGGGCCTGCACGGTTCACGCACTGCCCGAGCCCACCTCAAGCAGCTGGCACTTTCAAACGGTATTCCTACCCGTCGCGTAGATGAGGTGCTGGAGTTTACCGGCCTTAGCGCCGTAGCCAATAAGCGAGTTCAGGGTTTCTCCCTGGGTATGGGCCAGCGCCTAGGTATTGCCGCTGCGCTGCTTGGTGACCCTGAAGTTTTGATCTTCGATGAGCCCGTCAACGGCCTAGACCCTGAAGGTGTTATTTGGGTTCGTGAAACCTGCCGTCAGCTGGCTAGCGAGGGGCGCACTGTGTTCATCTCCTCGCACCTGATGAGCGAGATGAGCCAGACCGCAGATGAGCTGATCGTTATCGGTCGCGGCCGAATCATTGCCACCGGCCCGGTAGATAGCGTCATTGAAAACACTATTTCTGACCGGGTACGCGTAGCCTCGCCTCAGGCTTCAACCTTGGCCCAGCTCCTGCAGCAGCAGGGTTGGCAGGCCAGCCCGGTGGAGCCCTCAGTGCTAGAAACCACCGCCACTGACGCTATCCACGTGGGTGAGCTGGCCGCTGCTAACGGCATTGTGCTGCACGAGCTGACCACCATTAAGGCCTCCCTTGAGGACGCCTATCTGGAACTTACCGGCGACGCCGTCGAATACCGTGCCGGTGCCGGCGCCCACTTGCCGCAGCCTCCGCAGGGGCCTGCTGGCCAAAACATTTACCCCGCACCGCAGCGCTGAAAGCAAGGAGAGAAACAATCATGACTGCAACTAACCACAGCGCTAACCAGGGCCGCATGGCCGCCCAGGGTGTTCCTGCCCAGCAAATGCCGACGACGGCGCCCGCAGCTCCCGTACAAGGTGCGCCGGTTCCTGCCCAGCAGGGCCAGGTGCTGCAAGCCCCGCACGGGCAAGTACCCGCCCAGCAGCGCGCCCCGCGCCGTCGAGTGCAAGCCAAGCAAACTTTCTTTAGCGTCTTTAGGTCAGAGTGGAGCAAATTAGCTTCGCTGCGCTCCACCTGGATCACCGCTGCAATTGCATCACTAATTACTATCGGTTTTTCTGTGGCGCTCATGGCCCAGTACTCAGGTATGAAAGGTTACGCCGACAAGGCTGCCAACTACCTGACGGTAGGCTCTTCCTTCGGACAGATCGCGGTAGCCGTACTAGGTGCTCTGCTGATCACCGGCGAATACTCTTCAGGCCAGATCCGCTCATCCCTAGCAGCAGTGCCGCGTCGCGGCCGCCTGTTTGCTGCCAAAGCTTTAGTAGTAGCAATCTTTTCCGCGCTGCTAGGCCTGGTGACGGTGGCGCTAACCTACCTGCTCTCCCTGCCGATCCTGGGCGATAAGGCTGGCTCTCTATCAAACCCCGAATACCTTGGCTTCTTCTGGGGTACCGCAATGGCCTTCGCCATTATCGGCCTGATGGCTATGAGCTTTGGCTATATCCTGCGCTCCACCGCCGGTTCTATCTCGCTGGTAGTAGTGCTGCTATTTGTAATTCTGATTCCGCTAGGCCTGGCCGCCAGCAAATGGGAATGGGTCCATTACATTACGGACGTGCTACCCAGTAGCTCTGCTGCAGCTGTGGCTGACCCCTACCAACTGCTTGAGACCACCACCAAGCTGGACTACGACCTAGTGATCGCTTGCGGTTACGCCTGGGCCATCATCCCGATGATTATCGCCTTCTTCGTGTTCAGCAAGCGCGATGCCTAAGCAGTACTGGCAGTACAGGGTATCTAATGCGGTAGTTGCGCTGCTTAACGCAAGTACCTAAAAACTGGCTAAGGCGCCGCCCGGTAAGGGCGGCGCCTTAGCCAAGCCAGGGCTAGTAATTTCAATTGCGGTTAAGCTTTAAAGGAGTAAGCGTGGAAAAGTGGACAATGCGTAAAACCTGGCTAAACATCCTCGAAAAGCTTGGTGCCCGCCCAGCGGTCTCAATTAGCATCTGGCTGGTATTTATAAGCAGTCTGTTCGCGGTAGAACTATTGCTAGAAACCTCCGCCCACACCCGGATCGTGCTGCTGGTGGCCTATATAGTGCACGCCGCACTGGGGGTGGTGGTGTGCATCTGCGCCTGGGCCTACCGCTACCAGGTGGCGCTGCTACGCAGCGAAGCCTCCCGCCAAGCCCTCGCCGGCCAGCAAGCCACACTGCTGGCCGCCGCCAATGAACGCAGCCGCATTGCCCGCGAAATGCACGACGTCGTTGCCCACTCCCTAGCCGTCATGATCACCATGTCAGACGGTATCGCCTCCACCATTGACCGCGACCCCAAAATGGCCAAAGAAGCACTCAACCTACTGGCTGAGACCAGCCGCAGCGCGCTCGCGGACACGCGCCGCCTAGTAGGGGTGCTGCGCGAAGACCCGGCAGTTTCCGGCCTAAGTGGGGAGATCACCCCCGCTGCCGGCATTAACGCCGGCGCGGCAGGCAGCGCGGGCGTCTCCTCACCGGCTAACGCGGCGGCAGGCAGCGCGGATCTGGCCGCAGATACGGGGCTGAGCGGCGTCGTCGGCCCTAAACTGCAAGTAAAAGAACTGCCGGTGCCAGAATTTGCCGCCCCGGGCACAATAGCCCCCGCCCACCCCAGCAGCGCCATCACCAACCTGCGTGAGCGTGAAGTGGAAGAAACCAACCAGGATGCGGGCGCGCCCCTGGCCCCCGCGCCGGAAAGCAAAGACCTAGCCGCCCTGGTGGAGCGCTTTAAAGAAGCCGGGATGCCTATCAGCTACGAGCACCTGGGGGAGCCGCTGCCAAACGACGCCAATTTACAGCTGACCATTTACCGTATCGCCCAAGAAGCCCTCACCAATGTGCTGCGCTACGCGCCCACCACCAAACGCATTACCGTGCGCCTGGCGCGGCGAGTAGGCTGCGCCGAGCTGTGGGTAATTAACGCCGCCGCCCCCGGCTCGCCATCCATGCACGGCTCTGGCAAGGGCCTGATTGGGATGCGTGAACGCGCCGCCGTCTACTCCGGATCAGTGCAGGCCGGGCCGGTTGACGGTAACTGGCAGGTGTACGCTATTTTGCGTTGGCAGGAAGATACCTTGGAGGAACTCAAATGGCAGCTGCCGGTATGATCCGCGTGCTTTTAGCCGATGACCAGGCACTTATCCGTATGGGTTTTCGGATGGTGTTGGATGCTGAGGCGGATATTGAAGTGGTGGGTGAGGCTGCCGACGGCGCTGCGGCTATCACTCAGGCTAAGGCGCTTAACCCCGACGTCGTACTAATGGATATCCGTATGCCGGGGGTTAACGGGATTGAGGCTACCGCCGAAATTACCCGCACCCTAGACACCAAAGTACTTATCCTGACCACCTTTGACCTGGATGAATACGCCTTTGGCGGGCTGCGGGCGGGGGCTAGCGGGTTTTTACTTAAAGACACGCGCCCAGCTGAGCTAATTGAAGCTATCCGCACCGTGGCCAGCGGTGAGGCGGTGGTTTCGCCGCGTATTACCCGGCGTATGCTGGAAATGTTTGCGGGCCAGCTACCTAGTGGGGCTACCGCTAGCGGGCAGGTAGATCCGCGTATTGCCTCCCTAACTCCGCGCGAAACAGAAATTTTGTGCCTGGTGGCACGCGGCATGTCCAATGCTGAAATTGCTGCTGAACTGGTGGTTTCCGCAACCACCGTGAAAACCCATGTGGGTTCAGTGCTAGCCAAGCTAGGGGTGCGTGACCGTGTACAGGCCGTGGTGGTGGCCTACGAAACTGGCCTGGTTAGTTAATTTTTAGTAGCTAACTGAGTAAGCGGCTTCACCGCGCTAAAAGCTTGGGATTTAGCGGCCAAACCGATAGGGTAAGGGAGTTAAACCCGGCGAGGGACATGCGCAAACCGTGCGTATGCATCCGTGATCGACGTGGTAGTGCTCTGGTGCTGCACGCGTTGAGGCGTCCCAAGCCCCAAGCATTTGGAGAAAATCATGGCTAAGGCTTCCAAGATTTCCGCAACCCTACGTACCGACTTCGGTAAGGGCTTCGCCCGTCGCGCCCGCGTGGCCGGCCAGGTTCCCGCCGTTGTTTACGGCCACGGCACTGACCCCAAGCATGTCCTGGTTGACGGTCACGAGTCCTACATGGCTCTGCGTGGCACCTCCAACGCTCTAGTAGAGCTAAACGTTGAGGGCGAGAAGATCCTGACCATCGTTAAGGACATCCAGCGTCACCCGCTACGCCCCGGCTTCCAGCACATCGACTTCATGATCGTTAACCGCTCTGAGAAGGTTAGCGTTGAGGTTCCCGTGGTAGTAGTCGGCGAGGCCGCCCCGGCCACCATGCACACCATCGAGCTGGCTCACCTGAGCGTGTCCGTGCCCGTGGTTGACATCCCCGAGTCCATCGAGGTTGACGTTACCGGCCTGGAGGCTGGCACCATCATCACCGTGGCTGACCTGAAGGTTGCCGACGACGTCGAGATCCACAACGAGGCCGAGCTGCCCGTGGTCAACATCGCCGCCAACGAGGAAGAAGCCCCTGAGGAAGAGGCTCCTGCCGAGGCCGCCCCTGAGGAAGCCGCTGAGTGAAATTAGCTGCTTGCTAGCACTGCGGGCCGCGACGCGAAAGCGTTGCGGCCCTAGTGTTTTTAGGCGTGGCGGCTGGTTTTAGTTGCCGGTGTGTAGACGCATTTGGGCTTTGGCCAGCCCTAAAGTCACCACTTCTTCAACCGCATCAGCGGCCTGCTCCAAGGTAGTGGCCCATTGGGTTAGCGTCGCCTTAGGGAAGTCAGCCAGCACAAAGTCGGTTACGCTCTGGTGCCCAACCGGGCGTCCAATACCAACCCGCAGCCGCGCATAGTCGCGCGTGCCCAGCGCCGTCGAGATAGATTTCAAGCCATTATGGCCGTTCTCCCCACCCCCAAGCTTTAGCCGCAGCTCATGCTCAGGGATATCCAGCTCGTCATGAATAACCAGCAGGTGATCAGGGCTGATGCTGAAATACTGCATTAGGTTCTTAACCGGCCCGCCGGAAGTGTTCATAAAGGAATTGGATTTAGCCAAAATTGCCTTCGGACCCGGCGCGCCGCCCGGTAGCATCCCAATGCGCACCTGGGCAATACGCGCCACCTGCCGGTGGTTCACAAACGAGCCACCCGCGCGCCCCGCCAACACGTCAAGCACCATTTGCCCAACATTGTGGCGGTTACGCAGATAGCGGGCCTCGGGGTTACCCAAACCTACAATCAGCCAGTCCTCGCTCAAGCGCGTCACTCCACTACCTGTAGCAAACCGGCAGCCAGCAGCGTGTCCACGGTTTCATCCACTAGGTTCCAAGATTTGCGGTGCTCGCCCAGGGCGGCGACGACGTCGGCGTGGATTTCTGCCAGGGTGTGCGGAATGGGGCAGGCCATCCAAGCGGCCGCACCAGCGCCGTCGAGAAGTACCGGAACCGTGCCCACCAGCACCACCGTTTGCCATTCAGAGTAGATAGCGTCAGTGAAGGGGGCGCGCACCAAACGGTCAGAGTCGCCCAGGGAGGTGCCCATGGAAGAGCTAGTCAGCTTCAGGTTCACGTCACCGCTGCCAGGAATGTGCTGGTAGCTGGGCGGATCTGCCGGGTGTTCCAGGAGCTGCTTGAATAGGTCAGCGCACTGGGCCTGATCACTAAAGTTTAGCTGCCAAGGGCCGCCAGCCAGGGTTAGGGCGCGTGCCAGGGTCAGTAGCGGGTTGGGCAGTAGATAGAAGGAAGAAGTTTGGGCAATGAACTTGGTTAGCGCCTCCGCTAGCGTTAGTGGCTCCAGCTTATTGCCTTGGCTGACTCTCTCAGCGATTAGTAGCGCAGCCATGCGCAGTGGTTCACCGGCAAAAGTTAGCTCAGTGGCAGGGGTAATACCCAGCTCAGCCGGCGCGTGGTCACCCTTAACGGTGGGCTCTTGGGGGTCCACCAGGGAAATAGGCTTGGGGTAGGGGTAAACCTTTAGGGTTTCGGGGTCAAAACCCAAACACTCGTCGGTTACATAGTTGAACTGGCCGGCTAGGCGGCTAGCAAAAGTGGATTTACCGGTTCCTGACGGCGCCGCGATACCGATTACATCCCTGCTTCCGGGCACCTGCAGCCCGGCAGCGTGCAGCATAAGTAGATTGCCGGCCTGGGCCTGGATAGCGATATGGGTGATGGCTTGGGAGAAGGCGTAACTGGCCTGACGCGGCTCAGTGGGGATGGCGAAACGGTCCCAGCCTTCAGGTACCGGGGATGTGGTGTCATCCTCTGGCACTACCTGCAAACGGATCGGGTTATCAGACGGCTCCTGGTCAGTGTCAGGTTTTACCTCGCTATGACGCCAAAGCTCGGCTAGGTGCGCCGCTAGGCCCGCGTCTAGGCTGGTTAGATCCAGTTCAAAGTCGAGGCCGAAAGTGTGAATTCGCAACCGATGCTCCCACGTTTCATTGTTACTTCTACTTCACTAATGATACCGTGAAACGAAGCTAGTATCGATCTGCGCTAAATCGTGTCCCCATATCGTTTAGCGTGTGCCCAAATCGGAGAATTAATGACTGATAAAAACGTTGCTAACTCCGATTCTAGGGATCCAGGGTTGGATGCCTTTGAATCAAAGTTAGAATCGGATAAGCCGCTGTTTGATAACTCTGACCCGGTAGATTACACGGCTGTCAGCGAAGCTGCGCACGGCTCTGGTCACCACTCTTCGCATCATGGCCATCACCACTCTCACCATTCTTCTAGCTCTTCTAGTCGACGTCGCCGCTCTAGTTCCGCTCGTAGTGGCGCTGCCGGCAGTGGGGCTGGTTCTGCTTCACGTTCAGGCTCATCTCGTTCGGGTTCGTCTCGCTCGGGCTCTTCGCGTCATCACTCTTCAAGTCGGCACCACTCTTCTTCCCGACGTCGCCGCAAGGGCCTACTAGGCTGGTTTGGCCGCCACAAGGTGGTCACCGCCTTTATTGGCGTTTTCGCTATTTTCGCGCTGATTTTGTCTGGCGCCCTGGCTTGGCTTTTCTTCTCGTTGGGTAGGCCTGAAACGATTAGCAACGTTTTCCCTGACGAATCTACTCGTCCGGCGGCTGCCCAAACCACTAAAGGCAAGCCGGTTACCTTCCTGCTGCTGGGTTCAGACTCGCGTATTAGCGCCGGTAACCCCTCAGACTGGAAGGTAGGTGCGCAACGTACCGACGCCATCATGCTGGTGCAGCTATCGGGTGACCGTAAGAGCGCCAATGTCATGTCTATCCCGCGTGACTCATGGGTGGAGATTCCCGCTAACGACGTCGTCGGACATGCTTCTTACGCAAAAATTAACGCAGCTTTCTCATGGGGCGGGCCTAAGCTGTTAATTCAAACCGTAGAAAAGCTGACGCAAATTCGTATTGACCACTTTGTATTAGCTGACTTTTCTAGCTTCGAGGCGCTTACCGATGAGTTAGGCGGGGTTGACTTGACACTGTCTCAACCTTTGGACTTAACAGGTAAGCAAAATGCGGCAAACTCTGCAAATGTATTGCCTGCCGGGCCGCAACACTTAACCGGTAAGCAGGCACGTATTTTCGTGCAGGAACGCTACACCGTGGCGCGCGGCGACTTTGACCGTATTCAGCGTCAGCAGGCCTGGATGCGCTCAATTTTGAAGGCGCTAGTAAACCGCAACACGCTCACCGACCCGGGTAAGCTGGTGTCTTTCGTGAATGTGGTTAACAAGAATCTGGCGGTAGATGAAAGCCTAACCACCAGTGAAATGATTTCGCTGGGGCGCTCAGCTAGCTCAATTCGCCCAGCCGATGTGCACTTCTTCCAGGCGCCGGTAACCGGTACGGGCACAAGCGATGACGGCCAGTCGATCGTTAACCTGGACCGTGACAGGCTCACAGCGGTGTGCCGGGCTTTCAACTCTGACACGGTTTCTGAGTATGTCTCCCAAAACGGTAAAGACTTGGACATGCTGCAAGAAGTGGTGCGCTAAATCGCCTCCAGCGCAACTAATAGTTTTTGACTCACGCCCTGGCCGTGGGAGACTAGGGCCTAGATAGTGTGTGGGCTGCTCTGCACCGTGCAAAGGCGTGCGCCACACGCCTGGAGCGAGGAATTAGATGATCTACCGCAGTGCCACATCTACTATGGGCCGCAATATGGCCGGTGCTCGCGCGCTTTGGCGCGCCACCGGGGTCAAAGACTCTGACTTCGGCAAGCCTATTATCGCTATTGCCAACTCCTTCACCCAGTTCGTGCCTGGACACGTGGGCCTGCGTGATGTTGGCAAAATCGTGGCTGAGCAGATCGAAGCAGCCGGTGGTATTGCCAAAGAATTCAACACCATCGCTATCGATGACGGTATCGCCATGGGCCACGAGGGTATGCTTTACTCGCTGCCCAGCCGTGAACTGATCGCTGACAGTGTGGAATACATGGTGCGCGCCCACTGCGCTGACGCCCTAGTGTGTATCTCCAACTGCGACAAGATCACCCCCGGCATGTTGATGGCCTCGCTGCGCCTAAACATTCCCACCATTTTTGTCTCTGGTGGGCCGATGGAGTCGGGTAAGAGCTACATTGACGGCCAGATCCGCAAACTGGATCTGATTGACGCCATGATGGACGCCGCCGATCCCACTGTTTCGGACGAGACCATTAGCGCCATTGAACGCGCCGCTTGCCCCACCTGCGGTTCCTGCTCGGGTATGTTCACCGCTAACTCCATGAACTGCCTGACCGAGGCGCTGGGCTTGTCGCTACCCACCAACGGCTCCCTGCTGGCCACCCACGCCGACCGTAAAGCCCTATTTGAGCAGGCCGGCCGCCAGATCGTGAAGATCACCAAGGCCTACTATGAGCAGGATCAGGCCAACTTGGCCCCGCGCGCCATTGCCACCAAGGCCGCCTTTGAAAACGCCATGAGCCTAGACATTGCCATGGGTGGCTCCACCAACACGGTGCTACACCTGCTGGCTGCCGCCCAGGAAGCCGAGGTTGACTTCCACATGGCTGACATTGATCGCCTCTCGCGCCAGGTGCCGCACCTGTGCAAGGTGGCCCCCTCCACCAACCTGTACCACATGGAAGATGTGCACCGCGCCGGCGGCATTATGGGCATCCTAGGTGAGCTAGACCGGGCCGAACTGCTGCACACTGACACCACCACCGTGCTAGACACCACCTTGGGTCAGCAGCTGGAAACCTACGACATTATGCGCCACCCCAGCGAACAGGTACGTGAACGCTACCTGGCCGCCCCCGGCGGTGAGCGCACCACCCAAATGTTCTCCCAAGCCAACCGTTTTAGCGAGCTAGACACTGACCGCGCTGGCGGCTGCATCCGCGACCTAGAGCACGCCTATTCTCGTGACGGCGGCCTGGCAGTACTGTTCGGCAATATCGCTGAAAAGGGCTGCATTGTTAAAACCGCTGGTGTGGACGCCTCCATCTTGACCTTCACCGGCCCGGCGGTGGTGTTTGAAAGCCAGGAGGACGCCGTCGAAGGCATCCTGGGCGGCAAGGTTAAAAGCGGCGACGTCGTCATTATTTCCCACGAGGGACCGCGCGGCGGCCCGGGTATGCAGGAAATGCTGTACCCCACCACCTACATCAAATCCATGCACTTGGGTAAGGAATGCGCGCTACTAACTGACGGGCGTTTCTCCGGCGGCACCAGCGGCCTGAGCATTGGGCACGTCTCGCCTGAGGCAGCTGCCGGCGGCCTGATTGGTTTGGTGCGCAGCGGCGACGTGATTGAGATTGATATTCCGGCCCGCTCTATCCGCGTGGATCTAAGCGAGGCAGAAATCGCCCAGCGTCGCGCCCAGGAGGAAGCTCGCGGCGCCGCCGCCTGGACCCCGCACCACCAGCGTGCTCGCCACGTGTCGGCGGCCCTGCGTGCCTACGCCATGCTGGCCACCAGCGCAGACTTGGGCGCTGTGCGTGACCGGGCCAAATTAGGGCTATAACAGTAGCTATCCATGCGCCACGGTTAGCTGTTTGGCGCAAACAAGCGCCCCGCTACTTGCGGAGGCGGCGACGTCGAGAGATGGGGAAATGGGCCAAGACGAGCAGAGCTTGTGGAACGGTGGCGACTACCTGCGGGCGGTGCTACGTGCGCCGGTGTATGAGGTAGCCGAGCACACGCCGCTAGAGCCGATGCCTGCCATTAGTGCGCGGGTGGGGCACCCGGTACTGGTTAAACGTGAAGACCGCCAGCAGGTGCACTCTTTTAAGATCCGTGGCGCCTATGCACGTATGCGTCAGCTCGACGCCGCTGCCCGCGCCCGTGGGGTGGTCACGGCCTCTGCCGGTAACCACGCCCAGGGGGTAGCGCTATCTGCACGCACTATGGGGATTACGGCTTCTATTGTGATGCCAGTGATTACCCCGGTGATTAAGGTCAACGCGGTGCGCGCCTTGGGTGGCCAGGTAATTTTGCATGGCCGCACTTTCGACGACGCCGCCGCTCACGCCCGTCACCTGGCCCAGACTGAGGGGCTTGAGTATATTGCGCCTTTCGATGACCGCTGGGTGATTGCTGGCCAAGGCACTATTGGCCTGGAGCTGATTCAGCAGGATGCAGCCCTAACCCACGTGTTTGTGCCCGTGGGGGGCGGTGGTTTAGCTGCTGGTATTGCGGTGGTGATTAAGCAGCTGATGCCGCAGGTGAAGGTGATTGCGGTAGAGCCTGAGGATTCTAGCTGCCTGGGCGCCGCCATTAAGGCTGGTCAGCCGGTCACTTTGGAGCGAGTTAGTGCCTATGCCGAGGGCGTGGCCGTTAAGCGTGTGGGGGATGAGACTTTCCGCCTGTGCAGCCGCTACCTGGACGATTTGGTGATTGTTAGCTCTGATGAGATTAGCGCTGCGGTTAAGGACCTGTTTGAGGATGTGCGCGCGGTAGCTGAACCGGCCGGGGCGGTGGCTTTGGCTGGTCTTAAGGCTTATGCCGACAGTCATGAGTTGCCCGAAGATGCCCGCCTGGCCTGTATCTTGTCGGGTGCTAATTTGAATTTCCACTCGCTGCGTTACATTTCTGAACGAGCTGAGCTGGGTGAACGCCGCGAAGCCCTGCTGGGGGTAACTATCCCTGAACGTCAGGGCGAATACCTGCGTTTTTGCAAGCTGATTGGCGATCGGGCGGTTACTGAGTTTAACTACCGCGTGGCCGGGGAAAAGGCCCATATTTTTGTGGGTTTGGCGCTTAGCGGGGGCGACGCCGAACGTGGGCAGATCCTTAAGCTGCTGCGCGGGGGCGGTTATGAGGTGGTTGACCTAACCGAGGATGAAGTAGCTAAGCAGCATGTGCGCTACATGGTGGGGGGCCGCCCGCAGCGTGAACTGCGTGAATCGGTGTTTGCTTTTGAATTCCCTGAGGCCCCGGGGGCGCTACGCGACTTCCTAGTGCAGTTGGGGACGCGTTGGAATATCACCCTGTTCCATTACCGCTCTTACGGCACTGACTATGGACGTGTACTGGTGGCATTTGAGAACGTGGCTGGCGATGAATTGTTTGCCCAGCATGTGCAAGACCTGGGCTATGAGTGGCATGAAGTTACTGATTCACCCGCATACAAGCACTTCCTGGCTTAAAAACTAGCCAGTTACAGCCTAGTGTGGGCCGGCCCTTTTCGGGCCGGCCCACCTTGCTTTTAATTGCGCAGCTTGCAGTGGCACCTGTCCAATTCGCAGCAACTTAGCCCAAACGCGCAGCCGCACAGCACATATGAGGAGAAACTCAGTGTCTAGAGGTGCTGGGTAAAGGTTTTATAGCTCTAGAATGAAGTTAGGGCAGCACCCCCATGCTGTCGCTCTATGCCCAGAGAGGGATTGTTTCATCCCTCGTTCCCAGTGGTCCCAGGAGAACTGAATATGTCTGTCCCCTCCTCGTTTAGCGGCGCGAGCACTTCCCGCCGCACCTTAATGAAAGGCGCAGCTTGGGCTGTGCCCGCAGTGACTGTAACTGCACCCGCATTGGCTGCCAGCATGTCTAGCTGTATCAGCAGTGAGGTTGCCGATGACATTGAAAAGATTTTTGCTGCCCACAAAGCTAACCCCGCCAAGTACCCGGGACAGAACGCTATGGCTGGCGCCGTCCTGGAGGGCTGGATGGCTGCCCCCGGTAGTATTGCCGGCGAGCTAGCCAACCCCTCCTTCTTCAAGCTGCGTAACAAGGGATCTAAGACTTTCCAGTTCAGCAAGTACCCGCTGAACTTCGAGTTTGGGGTTATGAACGTAGCTACCTCACCGGCTATGAACAACACTCTGGCGGGTAGCACGGTAGGTAACATTATTAAAGTCCATGTTAAGAACCCCTGGCAGCCGGCTAGCGCCACCGCAGACTACGTCAACAGTTGCGCGCGTCGTCGGGATCTAAACATCTCTACCTCATACGGAACCTTCTATAACGTTGGCACCGGTAAGCGCATCCCGGGTATTAGCGGTGAAAACGACTTCACCTGCGCCACCGACTCGCACGGCACCCACTACGACATCACCCTGCACTACAACCGCGACCTGGCCCCCAACGCTATTGCGGAGGCTGCCAACTACCAGCTGCGTAGTGGTCTAACCACCATTGGTAAGCGTATTTACGTGGCTCTGGGCGCCCGCGTGCTGGGCTTCGTGCCCCCGCAGTGGGATGACGTGGTGGCTTTCGCTAAGGCCCAGGATCCGCGCTGGACCAATGAAGACGACATCCGCGCCTGCTACTGGGCTGCTTACCAGGCCCGCGTAAAGCGTTGGAACACTGCCAAGCTGGCTAATGGCTCCACCGAAGCCCTGGCTGGCGCTGTCCTGAAGTACACCGGTTGGGCTAAGGGCCTCAACGGTGTGTTCAAGGACCTGGAGCCGGGCGAGTGGATCTGGTCTCACGAAACCGGTAACTACCTCACCGCTGGTTCGGAAGGTAACACCCCGCACCTGGGCACCGTCGTCGGCGACGACATCCAGTTCTGGCGCGGCAGGGTGGGCTCACCGCAGGTTAACCTGCAAAACCGCGACGGCGTGTTCTAAACGGAGTGTTCTAAGCAGCGTGCTCTAGGCGGCATGCTCTAAGCAAGCTACTCTAAAGCGCGCTTTAGACCCCAGATTTTAGGGGCAGGCAGGGCCAGTTTTAGGATTTGACTCATGCCGGTTAGCTACAACGCCCAACAAAATCCCTATCTAGGGATTAACAGTCTGGCCACCATGCATGGTGACGCCCAATCTTCGGACGCCACCCCATTTGCTGGCCCAGGCGATCCGGGCGTCGGTGGAACCTGGAAAGTCACCTTCACTAACCACTGGGCTGCCTGCCCCACTATTTTGGCTGGCCAAGACGGCTACATTCAGGCCCTAATGACGCAGTTTTTGGGTTCTGACGCCAAAGTGCGCAAACCCAAGCTAGCCATTATTGAACCAGCCAGCGGCGCGCAGCTGGGAGCCATGGAAATCCCCACCGGGGCGCTGCTGGGTGGGGTGTATGCCTATCTGGACGCCGGCTCTAACCTGGTGATGGTTGACGGCACCAACGCCCTCACCTGGATTTCCCACAGTCAAGACGGCATGAAAGTGTGGGTGTCGCGGCGCATTGACCTAACCGACGCCATGAAACTTGAACCCAAGGATCACGTGGTGGGGATCGTACCCGACTGGCACGGACGTATCTGGGTGGCTTCAGAGCGCGGCGTCGTCGGCCTAATTGACCCTAAACGCAACGTGGTGCGCCTGACCAAACTGCAGCAATACTCACCCACAGAGCGCATCGACAACTCTATTTCCGCATGTCCGCAGGGGGTAAGCATTATTACCAGCTACGGCATCTATATGCTGGGCGCCGACGCCTCCACCTCCAAGCCGCGCATCATCTGGAGTCACAGCTATGACCGGGGCACTAAGCAAAAACCGGGGCAGCTTTCGCACGGCTCCGGGGCTACCGCCACTTTCTTTGGGCCTAACGGCTCGGACTATGTGATGCTTTCGGATAACGCGGATCGGCAAGAAAAACTCATTGTGTACCGCAGCGCCGACGGCAGTGCAGCGGGGGAGGGGCCGCTGTTTACCCCAGGCGCTTCGGGCACGGAAAACTCCATGATTGGCGTGCAAAACTCGATAGTGGGGGCCTGCACTTTCGGCTACCCCTATGCGCAGTACCCCGACACTAAGCCCGCCTACCGCGCCCAGGTGGCGCCGGGTATGGAACGCTGGGATGTTAACGACGACGCCTCGGGTATCACCCTGAAATGGCGTAATAACGGGATTTACTCGGCGGCAGTGCCGCGCCTGTCTACCGCTGATAACCTCATTTACACCTGTGAACGCCCGCGTGGACCGGCTGGGGTGCTCACCGGCCCGGTGGTTTATGCCTGCGCGATTGATATGGATAGTGGTCGCGTGGTGCATAGGCAGCGTTTGCCGCGCCTGGCTAACCTACTGGCTGGCGGCGACCCCTCCCAGATGGTGGGGGTTATTGATAAGCATGGCGTGTGGTGGCAGGGCACTATTGGGGGTATTTACCGCATTTCTCGCCACGGCGACGGCGTAAGTGGGGTGCAGGGGGCCAGCTCGCTTCCGCTGGGGGCGGCTTTTGGGTCGGTTAGCGATGCGCTAGGGACTGTGGGCGACGGCGTAGGGGCTGCGGGCGGTGGCGTAACTGGCGCGGTTGGTGCTGTGGGTGACGCCGTAGGGTCGACGGTTGGCGCGGTTGATGAGGCCGGAGCTGGCCTAGCCACCGATACTGCGGGCGCGGTTGGTGATGCAGCAGGGGCTGTTGGCGGCGGGGCCGGAAAAGTTGCTGGAAAAGTGACCGGAGCTGCGAAGCTAGACGGTGACCAGTTTTTATCCGCAACCCGGGTGCTGGTGGGCCTGGTGCAGGGGCGCGGGCATGGGGAACTTGGATATGGGCAACTGGGCCATGGCGGTCTTGGGGGTGGAGAACTTGGGGCTGGTGGGCTTGAGACGGCCGCGAAAATTGCTGACGGCGTCGTCAACCCAACTGCTACGGCTCAAATTGCTGCAAATCAAGGCGCACTGCCCGGCAATAGCGAGGCCCTAAGCGCGGGTGGTAGCGAGGCCCTAAGCGCGGGCGGGGCTAATGCGGCGAGCGTGGAGGCGCTGCTAGCCGAAGGGATCGTGTCCCAATGCGCCAAATGCCCGCCCTCAGCCGCCCTTATGGGCACATTCGGTGAAGCCTCAGTGAGTTTGCGGCTGATCAGCGCGGATGAGAGCGTGGTTGTGCCCAAGGAACGCGGGCGCTCAGCTAAATTCACCAATATGCCCAAGGCTCTAAGCATTATTAACGATGGCAATTCCGCTTGGAAGGCGGGAACTGAGTTTACTGTGCGCAGCAGGCGCCTAAACAATTTAGGGCAGTCATTAAGCAATAAAAATATCTCTAAAGAATACTATTTTAAGGCTGAGGTGGCACCTGTGCGCGGGGCTAGCGGCGGCCCCCCGGTCCAGTCCGCCACCCAACCCCAGTCCATCACCCTGGCCGCAGTGGCACCTGGGCGCGGGGCTGATGGCCAGAAAGACGCTGATCGAAGCGATGGTGCCGTGAAAGCTGCTGACTTGGAAGACGCCGGAGTGAAATTTGTGCGCCAAGAGGGGCACGATTCTATTTTGGCGCTCACCGCTGACTTGCCGGCGGGCAAAGCCATAACCGTGAACCTGTCCTGGAAGGTGCTGCGTGGCGCAGTGGAGCGGCCTAACGAGAAGTACCAGATCTTGGCGCTCAAGACAGTCGATGCAGATAAAAGCAGTTTCTTCCAGGCCCAGTCGCCGGAAGTACTAGCCACCAAGGGCTAAACGCCGCGCCGCGCGCTGCGGCGACTGGGTGGCGTCAGTGCTCTAGATGCTCGTGGCCGGCGTGGCGGGCGGTTTCGAGCTGGAAGGTGGCGTGATCGATTTCCACCGGGAAATGGTGGGCGGCGCATTCAGACAGGTCATGCACAATCAGGTCGCGTTCAGCAGCGGTGACCTGCCCATCTACCTGCACATGCGCGGTGAGCACCACCAGCCCCGAGGACACGCTGGAAACATGCAGGTCATGCACGTTTACAACGCCGGGCAGGCAACACATGTGTTGGCGTAGCTCATCCAAATTCAGCTCGCTAGGGGTAGCTTCCATTAGGATCGCCGTCGAACGCTGTAACAGGTGCAGGGCACGCGGGGCCATCAGGGCGGCAATGAGCAAGGAGGCGACGGCGTCGGCCCTACCCCAACCCGTTGCTAGAGCAACCAGAGCCGCCACAATAACCGCCACCGACCCCAGGGCATCGTTGGCCACCTCCAGGAAGGCGGCGCGCATGTTGAGGTTGGCGCCGCGCCCACCAGCCAAAATAGCCAGGCTGATCAAGTTAGCCAGCAGGCCAACCACACCCATAACCAGCATGGGTAGAGGCTGCAGAGACTGGTTTTCCCACAGTCGCTCAACGGCCTCATAGGCCACGATCAGGCAGATGGCCAGTAACATGCCCGCTTGCAGGGCGGCGGCAATCACCTCCGAACGGGCCCAACCCCAGGTGTAGGCGTTGTCGCGCGGGCGCAGGCTCAAGTGGGCTGCCAGCAGAGCAATGACCAGGCCAGAGCTGTCCACCGCCATATGTCCGGCATCGGCGGCCAGCGACAGGGAGCCAGAAATATAGGCGGCAACCAGCTCGCCAACAAACACCAGGGCGGTGACCGCCAGCGCGCCAATCAGGCGCTTGCGTGAAGAAGTGGTGTGGGAGTGGTCGTGGCCGTGGGAATGGGCCATCTTAACCTGGCCCGGCTGACAGGGGAGTGCGTTAGCTTGCTGGCAGTGAGTGCTCACGCGCAGAAATTATATGACCGCTAGCGGCTGCATAAAAGGTTTACCTTATACAAGTGTTGCGCCGCCCCGTTTGGGGCGGCGCAACAGGGCCAGCTTGGTTTTCGTGCAGCTGCGTTAGCAGCTAAGCAGGCTATCGCTAGCTAGATGGCCAGGCGTTTGCCTGCGGCGTCGTTAAAAACTAACGCCGGTTGGATTTAACGCTGGCGGCTGGGTGAGCCTTACTCTTGGCGGGTCTGCTCGCGCAACACCTGCTTGGTGATCGGGCCACAAGTTTCACTGGCTAAAATCACCAGTAAAGTGCCTCCCACCAGGCTGCCAAGCATCAGCAAAGCTCCCTGGCTCTGGAACATGCCACTACCCAACACCGGCGCGGTGAAAGCCAGGCCAACCACTGCAGCCCCAGAAGCCGCAAACACAGCCGGAATGATAGTTTCCAGGCGGCGCGCCGTCGTCAACAGCTGTAACGGAGCCCCCGCACGCATAAGCGAACGCAGCTCACCAGCCTGATCCAATACCCGCACCCCCTGGCCAATCGCAGTAGAAACCGCCGCCAGCGCATACACAATTCCCAGGGTAATGAACAGGCCCTGCAGCATGTCGTGGGCAAAAACCCGAGCCATCGCATCACCAGAGCCGGCCGAAGCAGACGCCCCCAACTGCAGCACGGCCACCACAAAACTCACCAAAGCCACCCCACCCAGGCAGCGCCACAAGCTCTTGGGGTCATTCATGATGCGTCGCGAAGCCAACAGCATGGCAGGTCGGCGCGCAAACTTGTGCATAATCGCGCCCAGCACCCACATCAGCAGCGGGCCCACCAGGTTGATCATAAAACCGCCAATCGCGAAGAAAATCAGCGTGATAGTAAGCGCCACCGCTGTGCCGCCACCCATCAGTGAAGAACCCAGAGACATCCACACCACCAGCACGGCCACCAGGGCCACAGCCCTAATCCAGTGCACCTTAGCCGGCAGTGCCTGACGCGAAACACCCAGCGGTGTCACCGCCACCCGCTGCAACGCCGTCGCCGCGCTAACCCCAGCCAGCGTAACCACCACAGTCAAAGCCAAAAGCAGCAGCGGCAAACCCAGCCACATGTTATCGATCCCTAGGGAGTGGCCCGTGAACCGCAGCGAACCCCAAGCCGGCAGCGTGGCCACATACCCCACCGCCCCCATCAGGGCGCCGATCATCGCATAGGCGCACTGCACCAGTAGCGTGCCGCCACGCACCTGCCCGCCGGTAGCGCCCAGCAGACGCAGCCGCGCCAAATCACGCTCACGCCGGCTCAAACCTAACCGGGCCGCCGCCCCAGCCAGCGACAACAGCGGAATCACCATCATCACCGTGGCGATCACCGCCAAAATCAGGTAGGTGGATGCGTAGCTGTAATACATGGTCTCTAAAGTTGGCGCTTGGTTCGGGTGAAGCTTGGACCAAGACTGGGAAAGCTCATAGCGCTTAGCAAAAGCATGAAGCCCACCGGCCACAGTCAGCAAGAAATATGTGGCCGCGCCCTGACTGCTAATCGACAGGGCCGCCGTGGTCTTGTCACGCCCACGCCACAAAGTGCGGGCCACCACCGTGGTGGGGGAGGAAAGCACATTCGCAGGCGCCAAAGTGACGCGGCGAGTGCTGGCCGCAGAAGCGGGGGTACCTGAAGTGTTGGTTGAAGAAGTGTTGGTTGAAACTGTGGCGCTCATTTTGCCACCCGCATCTGGTCAGCGACGATGTTGCCGTCACGCATGGTCACCAGCCGTGGGCACCAAGCCGCAATGGCGTCGTCGTGAGTAACCAGCACCAAAGTGGCGCCGGTGGAAGTGCACGCCTGAGTCAGCAGCTGCATCACCTGCGCGCCCGTGTTTTGGTCCAGGGCGCCGGTGGGCTCATCCGCAAAGACGACGGCGGGGCTGGCCACCATGGCGCGGGCAATCGCCACTCGCTGGGCTTGGCCACCCGAAATCTGTCCGGGGCGACGTCGAGCCGCATCCGCCAGCCCCAAACGCACCAGCCACTCGCGGGCGTGGGGCAGGGCCGAGGGCAGGCTCATACCCGCCAGCAGCAGCGGCATTGCCACGTTCTCCTCATTGGTCAGCTCCGGCAGCAGCGCGCCGTCCTGGAACACAAAACCCATATGTTCACGCCGTATCTTCGAACGCTGCTTTTCGCGCAAAGCCGCCAGGTTAGTGCCGGCGAACATGACCGTGCCCGCATCCAGCGGCAAAATGCCCGACATGCAGTGCAGCAGCGTGGACTTACCTGAGCCCGAAGGTCCCATGATGGCCACGTGGCTGCCGGTGGGGATAGTTAGGTTCACCGAGTTAAGCGCCCGCACCGGGGTGCCCATCTCGGAAGAAAAAGTTTTAACCGCATCGGTGACGCTTAACTCTTTGGTGTTCATGCAATTAAAACTAGGCGCCTGCGAACGCAAACTAATCGCCCATGCGAGCGAACTTCAGCCCTGGGCTAACTAATACTTAAGGAGGAGTCGCCCCCTACGCGCGTAGGGGAAAGACCCTGATCGGCGGCGCTGGTGCCGTGAGGCTAGTGAGGCCGGGCGCCCGCTAGGCGCCGGGCGGCGGGCTGCGGGCATGGTCTTGGCGGGTCATGCTTACTGTGCGGCCGGGTGCCCGCTAGGCGCCGGGGTTTAGCCGGGGTTTACTTGCAGGGAACGCAGGCGGTTAACCGCCGCCCCCACATCCACCAGGCGCGGACGCACCAAAAACGCTGGGTGAGCTTCACCCAGGGCATCCAGTCCGACGTCGTCGAGCCGCTTAGCCACCTGCGCAAGTGCCTGCGACAGCGAAGTGCGCCCATCAAAATGACGCTCCAACAGCGCGCGCAGAGCCCAGACGACCGCCAACGCCTGACCCTCATCCACCAGGCCCGAAACGTCAGCCACATCCACCTCATGGCGGTCCAACACCAGGCGCTGCGTCCCCAAAGCGCGCGTACGGCTAGGGCCGCGACGCTTAGCCTCAGGGCTCTGGGGCAGACGCTGGGCGGGCAGCGGGAAATCAGGCAGGCTCGTGTCCACCCGAGGCTGACTGGCACACACCTGTCGGGCCTGCGCAGTGGCGTCAACCAGGCGGTAACTGTCCATGATCAGCACCTGATCAGCCACATCCAAATAATCACCACTGCCGCCCATCACAATCAGGGTGGAAATGCCGCGCTCGCGGTGCAGGGCGCGGATGCGATCCACCAGCGGGGTGATGGGTTCACGCTCCGAACTGACTAGGGCACGCATACGTTGATCGCGAATCAGCAGGTTAGTGGCGCAAGTGTCCTCATCCAGCAGCAGGGCGGCCTGGGCGGGCTGTCCCCACAGCTCCAGGGACTCCATGATCGACGCCGCCTGCGAAGTAGAGCCCGACGCATTGGCGGTGGTGAACTGGGCTGGGTCTGCGTCACGCCCAGGCAGATGGGAAATGAAAGGCCGCAAGTCGACGCCGGTAACCGCACGCCCGTCGGCGGCGCGCACCGCCATTGCCTCGGGCACGGTAGCCACCAGTTCACGCCCATCACCGGGGATATGCGGGTAAATACCCCGGGCAATGGCGTTTAGCAGAGTCGATTTGCCGTGATAGCCACCGCCGGCAATAACGGTTACACCAGCTGGGATAGCAGTGCCGCGCACCACCCCGGCGTGAGGTAGCTGCACGGTTTGAGCTAAAGTCTCCGGCGCGGTCAGTGGGACGCCGCCTTCTAGTGGCAGCTGCGAAACCCCTGAGCGGCGAGCCAAGTTGGCGCCGTCGGCCAAAAAAGCCACCCAGCCGTGCTCAACCAAAATCTCTTGCAGGGCCGCGTGATCCTCGGCCACCTGGCAGTGTTTCCAGGCCGCTGCGCCCAACTCGCTTTCGCGCAGGTCCAGGCCGGCGACAGCGCGGGCTAAATCCAAGTTGAGGTTGCGGGCAGCCTGGCGACCAGCGATTTCGCGCCCGAACGCGGGCAGTGACCAGCGCAGACGCAGCTCCAGGTAGGGGCCGGGAGCATTAAAGGCCGGAGTGGAGAAGTCATCTTGCCAGGTCTCATGCAGGTTGACGCTGGAGCGCTCCAGGATTTCCTGCCCGGCCGGGGCGATCGAGATGGCCTGGCCTTTAAGCAGCTCGCGCAGGGTGCGGGCCAGGTAATCGCGCAGGGCGACGGCGCGGGTGGGCGAGGCGGTCAGACGTGCGTCGGCGCCGGTCAGAGCCAGGGGCAGTACCACACGGATGGCCGTGGGCGGAGCGTAAGGGTCTGGCTGGATGCGGTCAATGTAGAGCACCCACCCCAGCGGGGAGCGGTAGCGGCCAACGATGGCCTTGTATGCGGCGTAGGAGCGGCCGTCAATTGCGTGCAGGTGGCTGGTGAGCTCATTGAGGGTTGATTCGCGCGGCTCATCATTGAAGCGGCGCTGGCCTGAGCCTCGGGATGAACCAGAATAGTTGCCTGAGCTGCGGGCTTGGCCTGAGCTGCGGGCTTGGCCTGAGCTGCGGGATGAACCGGAGGAGTGACGTCCCTGACCAGAGGAGTGTCCTGAACCGGAGGAGTGGCGGCTCTGGCGGTCTGAGCTGTAGGAAGAGTTGCTCTGGCGGCCTGAATAACCGGAACTGTCGGAGCGGTGGGAGTGGTTTTGGGGGCCTCGGTAAGAGTCGCGTGCAGCCATGCAGGCATTATTTCACGTGAAACATTTTGTCTCTTGAGCACACCCTGAGGGTGGCTGGTTGGCACAAACAAATGGAAATCAGTCTGCAATTACATGTGGTGCCACAAATACACCCAAAATCGTCCCCTCCCTATGATTTTTTCATGGGGTTTTATAGGGAACGGATGAAATGTCAGTATTTGTGACCTACCCGCGTGCGGGTGATAGTCGTGGAGGCCGTAGGCCGCACCACCGCTGAAATGCGACCCCGCCCGCGTGCTGGTGATGGCAATCTGGCCAGCGATCAGAGGAGTGGGACTACGCCAGCACGGTGGCATCAGCATAAGCAGGAGGTGCAGACAGCGATCGGGGGAGTGGGGAGTGGGAAGCGGGGCGCCGTCGTCGGCACTAGCGGAAGCGACGACAGCAGCAGTAAAGACGATGCCAGCAAAGGCGGGGGCGCCGTCGTCGAACCTAGAAGTAAAATTCCTCAACAGCCGGGCAGTCAGGCCAACCAGGCAGTCAAGCCAGCCGGGAAATCTGGGCCTGCCGGGCTAGCCGGGCGAAGAACCACGCCGTGCCAGCCAGGCCAGGCGGCCGCAAAGAAACCACGCCGGCCACAAAGAAATAAAAATACCCTTAGGAAATCTCCAATGAGTAAATTGACTAATCAAGCCACCTGGTTTTCAGACAACGAGAAAAACTGGAATGACCGCGCGAACCTGCACATGGCCGGCGACTACTGCGGTCTGAGCCGCCTGCTTGCGGACCCCGATGCCATCAGCGCGGAGCTTGCCCTCGACATTGGGCGCTTTGGCGACCTTGCCGGCAAGCAAGTCATGCATCTGCAGTGCCACGTTGGGACGGACACGATTGGATTTGCCCGTAGCGGAGCCGCGCGAGTTGTGGGCCTGGACCTGTCCGAGACTTCTCTGGCTCACGCGCGCGCCATCGCAGATAAGGCCGGGGTGGACGTCGAGTACGTGCACGCCAATGTCTATGACGCGCGGCAGGCGGTAAGTGGTGACTTTGACCTGGTCTATACGTCCATTGGGGTTCTTTGCTGGCTGCCCGACGTCGTGCAATGGGCTCACGTCATTGCGTCCCTGCTTAAACCCGGGGGCACTTTCTTCATCCGTGACGATCACCCCATGTTCATGGCGATTGGCGAGGACGTGTCTGATGGGCTGAAGATTGAGCAGCCCTACTTCCAGCTTGATACCCCCACGACCTGGGACGACGACTCAAGCTATGTGGATACTCCCGGCGCGCCTCGCATCGCCCACACCACAAATCACCAGTGGAATCATTCCCTGGGGCAAATCATCACGGCGCTGATTGATGCGGGATTAGTGGTCGACGGCGTCGAAGAGTTTACCTATTCCGCTTGGTGCCCCTGGCCTGGGCTTATGGAGCAACACGCGGACGGAATGTGGCGTTTGCGTGAGCAGCCCGAGCGGTTGCCGCTGCAGTTTGCAATTTCTGCGCACAAGGCTTGAGGCCCCCGTATCCCGCACCGCATACCACTGGCGACTTGCCATTTCTGAGGGGTTGCGTGGGCTCTGGAGGGGCCGCGCAAGGTCTGAGGTGGTTTCGCAAGCTCTGAGACGTGGCGCAAGGCCTGAGGTGGAGGCCAGGCTTGAGGCTTCCATGCCTTAGGTTCTGAGGGGTCCACACCTGGGGATCATGTCTGAGTTGCTTACATGTCTGACGTGCCTGGCCGTCGCGTGGGGCTTGAGCTGCTGGCGTGCCTGAGCTGGGGCGACTTGGCGGTGTTCTAGGGTAGGCGAAATGGCCAGTATGTGAGATATGGGTATCAATGTACGTACACCTAATTTCACAAATACACCCAAAATCGTCCGTTCCCTATGATTTTTCAATGGGGTTTTATAGGGAACGGACGATTTTTCCGTATCTGTGAGAAGGTGTGCCGCAGGCATGAAATATCTCCCGACGCCGCACTGCATCACTTGGTAGTTGTTGCAGCTAGTTCTTGCCTGGGGTTGTCTGAAGCTGATGCGGTCCCAAAATGTTTAGGTGTTCTAACTGGTCTACGCATCCAAACCATTCTGGCTGTCATGGTGAGGCAGTGTACTGAGTAGTCTGCTTGCCCCAGGAAGGTAGATGCAGCGGGTGGGCTGGTTTTCCCTGGTGGGAAGTTCTACAGAGGGGCTCCAGTTTGCCGAGTGGCTGGATTCTAGTGGTGGTCGGGTGGCTGTGCTGCGCTTATTGGGATAGGGCCAGCATTCATGAGGTCTAGAGCGGTTCAACCTTAACTTGGTTGCCCTGGCTCGCTGGGTGGTTGGTGCCCGAAAAGACCAGTGTTCCAAGAAGTGGATCGGTAGAAGTGGCTCAACCTTCACCAGAATTGGCTCTGCGCTAACCCTAATTTGATCTACGCTCGCCCGAAAAGACCAGTGTGTGGACAAGCTGGTTCAGTATGTGGAAGCCCGCTCTCAAGCGCACATAAAATCGTCCCTTCCCTATGATTTTCCGCTGGGATTTTATAGGGAAGGGACGATTTTGCCTGTATCTGTGGGCGCAGGTTTACTGCCTCTCAGGCAGGGCTACTGTGCGCGCAGATTTGCCGGCCATGGGTGCTGCCTTGCAAGCCGCAGACACTGTCCAGGGCCTGGCCTCGTAGGGCGCGTAACCTGTTCATTCACAGGGTGTCACCTGCGCTTTTACAGGGCACGCCGCCTGCGTAGCAACACTAGGCCGCCCGCGAGCGCCGCAGCTGCCCCGAGCCCAAGCGCCAGGTTCACGCCCGTACGCGGCAACTGCTCGCCGGCCATAGGCTCCCGGGTGCCGTCAGGCGCCGGTGCTGTGCTTGGCTTACCCGGCTGCCCGGGGGTCGCAGTGGGGTGGGTTGACGCCGTTGGGCTGGCAGTGGGTTGGCCTGGCCCTGCTGTGGGTTGTCCAGGGGCCGACGACGCCGTTGGGCCTGCGGTGGGCTGCGGCGAGGTGGTGGGCTGGCCAGGAGTTGTCGGCGTGCCGGTGGGGGCCGCCGTGGGAGCTGGCGAGGGCTGGCTGGTGGGAGCCACAGTGGGCGCCGCCGTGGCCGTGGGCGCCACGGTGGGCTGGCTGGTGGGCGACGCCGTGCCAGTTGGCTTTACCGTCGGAGCCACAGTCGGAGCCACAGTGGGCTGGGCCGTCGGGCCACCAGTGGGAGCCGCAGTGGGCGCAGGCGTGGAGCCAAGCACGGGCTTAGTGGTGGAGTGGACGGCGCGCAGAGTCACCGAATCGGGACCCATGCCGTCTTCCTTGGCTGCCACCGCAATCGAAATGACGTTCTCACCGTTGGGGTTGAGGAACCCGGCGGGGATAGTGAACGAGGTTTGCGGCCCCCGGTCGCCAATGTAGACGCCGGTGTTCCAACCGTTGACGAAAAGCGTGGCCTGCGCGCGGTCGCCCAGGGAGCTAAAACGCGAGGAGTTGATGTCCAGACGGAAAGCGGTGTCCTGGTTGGCAGGCAGGTTCAGCTTGACGCGGGCGCGGTACCAGGTGACACCGGCCGGCGAGTGCAGGTTGTCGGCCTTGGCCCACTTGGAGTCGTCGAAGCCGGGCATGTGGAAGCCGGCTTTTTCGCCACCCAGGCCGCCGTTGTTGTAGAGCGTGCCTGAGGGGTTGGTGGTTGCATTGGCGGCAAAGTCGGCGTCGGCGCCGTGGATCTTCCAGGTGGCGGCGGAGCCTTCGATGGCCACGTCAAACAGGCCACGGTTTTGCTTGGACAGGCCGTCGTCGGACCAGTCCAGGTTTTGCCCGAGGTTGTTGACCAACACCGCTACGGTGACCTTGTCGCCGCTCTTGACGGTGCCGGCGGGGACGTTCACCTTGGCCCAGTTGCCGGCGGCGTCGTAGGCCCCGGCGTAGACGCCGTTAACCCACACCTGCATGAAAGCGGGGTTCTTGCCCTGCGAGGGCACGCCCGAGCCGCCGTTGCCCTGTAGGTACAGGTAGGGGTCGGCCTTGGTGGCGGTGAAGGTGCCCCGGTACCACACTGAGCCTTCGTAGAAGCCGTAGTGGTTGGAGTCCAGCACGGTGTGGGAGTATTCGCCCGGGCCTTGGAAGCGGGGGTTGGCGGCCTGGGTGTCGGCGGCAACCTTCCACTTGGAGTCGTCGTAAGTGGCCTTGGCTTCAGCGTAGTCGGTGGATTTGACGAAGCTCAGCTGCTGGCTGGCTACGGCTGCCGGTCCGGGTACTTTGCCGGTAAAGACGCCGACGTCGCCCGTGCCGGTAGCACTGTTCGTGCCGGCCCCAGCAGCGTCAGCGTTGCCCGCGCCGGCAGCACCAGCGGCACCAGCAGTGCCGGTGAACTTGGTAGCGCCAGCATTGCCAGCGCTGCCAGTGGCGCTAGTCGGGTTGAGTGAGCCGCCGTTGAAGCCCACGTGGTTGATGCCGGCGGGGGCAATCACGCGCACATTAGACTCAGCGGAGACCGAGCCGGTTAGCTGCAAGGTGTCCTTGCCGGTGAACTTGGCGGTGCGAGCCAGTTCCACCCCCTCAACGGCTACGCTGCTGAGCTTGCCGTTGCGGGTGCCGTCAAGCAGCCAGGTGGTTTGGGCCGTGGCGCGGTCAATGATGCGCAGGGAGAGAACCTTGTCGCCGTCCTTAATGGTGATTTGCTGGGGCGAGGCGGAGTAGCTGTAGTTCAAGCGCAACTGGCCAGTGGCCGCATCCCAGGTTTGCTCAACTCCCTCAGGGGCGCTGACCTGGGGTTGGCTGGCGTAGTGCAGTACGGTTTCGCCGCTGTCGCCGCGCGTGCCGGTTAGATACTGTAAGGACCCGCCGGCGCTGTTTAGCGTGGCGCCAAACATTTGGCTGGTGGTGTAGTACAGTTCGTGCCCGCCCATCTGCTTGTCAGCGGTCAGCATGATGGCGTCGCGCCCGTGCAGGGTCAGGGTGGTGCCTTCCTTTTGCGGGATGCGCTTCCAAGAGATGGTTCCGTCTGCCTCGTCATTGTTTTCGCCGGGCAGGGACTGGGCGTTGGGGTAAACCTTGACAGCGTCTAGGGATACGAAGGTGTCTTGTGAGCCGCTGAAAGCTTTCCCGTCCACGGTCACCTTCACGGTGTGCGTGGCGGGCTCGGCTGCCTGGCTGGCGGTCGCGCCGCTTTGCGCACCACCCTCGCCCTCGGTGCCGCCTGCGGCACCCTTTTCGGCGCGCCAGCTGAAGACAGTTTGTTGCGGAGTGGCCTCAGAGGTGACATCCTCCTTGGTCTGGCCCACTTCCTGGCCGTCAACGGTTACCGTGGCCGAGCCGTGGTTGGAGGAGAAGGGCGCAATGATGTCAAAACCTACGCCGGTGAAGGTGAAGGTGTAGGAGTCGCCGGCAGTCTTGGAGAAGGTTTCGTCACCAGAGTGGTCACCCTGAGTCCAGTTCTTACCGGTGGCGTGCTGCCAAGAGCCGGTGAAGGTGAAGAAAGAAGTGTCAGAGTCGTTGTAGATGGGGGCTTGGACCGCCGTCGACCCTAGAACGTCGAAAGCGTCAATATCAACCACATTAGCGCCGTCGAAACCAACATTTTCCACCTTAATGGTGTGCTGGCCGGGGCTGAGGTTTTCAATGCGGTAAGCCTCCAGCTGGGTGGGCTTGTTCTGCTCAGTGTCTACGTGGGCGCTCGTGACCAGCTGGGCCTCGCCGCCGTCGATAGAAACCTTGAAGTAGCCGTGATCGGTGCCGGTGGCGGTAATCAGCCGCACCCCGGTGCCGGTGAAGGTGAAGGAGGCCGTGTCGCCCACAGTCTTGGTGCGAGTGAGCGTGCCTGAGGCTGCCGACGAGTCAGCCACCTGGCTCCAGGAGCCGGTGTAGGTGATGGCGCTGCTGCGGTCGTCGTGGCTAAAGCCCGTGGTGGTGGCGCCGCGCGGCTTGCCTAGGCTTAGCGCCGTGGTGAAGGTGGTTTCAGTGGTGTCGTTGGAGTTGGCTAGGCGCATGGCGTAGGTGCGCACGCCATTGCCGGTTACTGAACCCTGCCCGGCTTCGGCTTGGCGGGCGTAAATCTTTACGTTGGAGCCAGATTCGACGACGGCGCTGGGGGCCTGCACCGGGTTCATGCTGCTTAACTCGGGTACTGCCTTGGTGTAGTAGCCGGTTTCTTTTTGCACACTGGCCTTGGGGGTCAAGGTGCGGTCCTCAGTGATGCCGGCGCCGTAGTCGTAGGAGGTGAAGCCGGAGGCGGGCGCCCCAGTCCAACCCCAGTTGGTGCCGCCATAAGCCATGTAGTAGTTGAAGGCGGTTACCCCGTTACCGATGTTGTGTACGCCCCATTGGCGGGTGAAACCCTCATCGGTGTAGGTGTAGCAGTCTGAGGCGTTGTAGCTGGCCCCCCAAGGAGTGAAGGCGCCGCCTTGAGATTCGGTGATGAAATGCGGCGAGTTGGGGGCGTAACTGCGGAAAGTGGCCTCAGAGTCATCAATCCGGTTACGTCCAGCTGAGCAGTTAAAACCTACCGGGTACTTGTCGTAGGCATAAAAGTCAGTGCCGTAAAGGCTAGTGTTTTTAAAGCGTCCACCGAGCCCATAGTCATTGTGGAATAGAGGCACATCAATGCCGTCAGATTTAACCTGAGATACCAGGCTCTTAAGGAAAGCGCCGCGCGCGGCATTGTCGCTGAGCAGCTCGTTTTCCACCTGGTAGAGCAGCACTGAGCCGCCGCCCTTAGTGACCAGGTGCTTGGAGGCAATCTGGTTAAAGGCGTGCAGCCAGGCTTTGGAGGCTGCCAGCACCTTGGGGTCGGTAGTGCGCAGTCCACCCGAATAGTTAGTCATCCAGGCAGGTAGGCCCCCCATAGAAATTTCGGCGTTAACGTAGGGGCCGGGGCGGGCGATGACATACAGGCCCTCTTCCTGAGCCATGGTTAGCAGCAGGTCGAGGTCTTTAATGGTGTCTTTGGAGAAGTCGAAGGGGCCGCCTTCTTTAGATTGGTGTAGACCCCAGAAGAAGTACAGGGATACGGCGTTGTAACCGTTAGCGCGCATCTTTTGGAATAGATCGCGCCAAGAGTTCACATCTGGGGCGCGCCAGTAGTGGATCTCGCCAGACCACACGTTTAGACGCTGTCCATCAACCATGAAGGAGTTTTTGTCGAAAGTGACTTTGTGGGGTTTGCCGTCGTTGCCGGGGAAGGTGATGTCGGCGGTGGCGTATTTGGCGGGCGGAGCCGCGCTCGCGGCTTGGGCTACCGAGATTGGTAGTGCGCCTCCTGCCAGGGCCATGCCAACGACGGCGGCTAACGTAGCCGCACGTTTGGCCAGTTTTCTGGGCATTATCGCTCCTATGCGAAGATCCGGCCGCAGCCGGGGGGAGGGGTTTGTTTAAGAGGGGGAGGGTTTGTTTAAGGGGTGGCAGCGGACATTGCGGTTAATATCCGCTGCCACCCCTTAGGTCAGTTTGTGGTTAGTTGAGGATGAACCGAACTGACCTTGGTTGATAGCTGTATTTAGCCCTGTATATGGGGGTGCTATCAGTCCTGACGACGACGACGCAGGGCTAGGCCCCCAGCGCTCATCGCGATAGCTGCCAACGCAAAGGCGCCAGTGGCTACGCCTGTGTGGGCTAGGCCGCCGCGCGGCGAGGCGGTGGTGCGGTTACCAACCACCGGAGTGGTGGCATTGGCAACCGGGGCGGTGGGCTGCAGCTGAGGCTGGCCGGGCACCGTGGGCTTAGCGCTAGGTAGCGCACTGGGCTTGCCGCTACCAGGTGCGGTAGGTACCGCGCTGGTGGGGGCAGGGACCGGGCTGGGCTCAGCGGTGGGCTGGGCCGTGGGCGACGCCGTAGGGGCCGGGGAGGCCGTCGGAGCTGGAGTCGCCGTCGCCGTCGGAGCCGGGCTGGGCGAAGCAGACTCAGCCGCGAAGGTAGCCCCCAAGGCAATCTCAGCCGCGCCACCATAGTTGTCGCCGTTTTGGCTGCTTAGCTGCTCAAAGTAGACGAAGCAACCGTTAGGAACACTGGCCGCCGTGGGCAGCACAGTCTGGGGCGAGTCAGAAGACTTGAAAGTACCCTGGCCAACCAGCGTCCAGTCATCCTTGTTGCCGGTGGGCGAGACATACAGGCGGTAGTCCTTGGCGCGCGAGTTAGCGTTGCCCTTACGGCCGGTGTACTCCAGGCCAGCAAACTTACAGGTCTGGCCGGCAGGGGCCTCAATCTTCATGATCACGCCGTGGGGGAAGCCGTCGTTACCAGCGCTCCAGCGGGTGTGCCAGAAGGTGTTGGGGTCGCCGTCGAAAGCAGCCGTAACCGGGCCGTTAGGCGGGGTTTCGCCGCTTTCCTCCTGGGAGTCAACCCAGACGGGCTTCACCTTGCCCGTGGCAACGCGGTGCGGCAGCGGCACAGTGCCGCCCGAGATGGTGACCTTAATGGTCACTACCCGCTCGCCCTGGGTGAAGGTCATGTCGTGCTCACCGTTGGTCATGGAGCCGTCAATTAGCAGATCCTGCACGCGGGTGCCGTCCTCGCCAGCGCGAATGTTACCCACAAAAGCGTCACCAATCTTGATAGCGATCAGCTGGCCAGGCTGGAAGCCCGAAGCCTCAATGTGGATGCGCTCGCCCACGGTTAGCGTGGTCTTCTCAATAGTTACCTTGGGGGTAACCGAAGCGTCCCAGGCGGCGGGCAGCTGCGGGGCTGCGGCGTCGTCGGCAACGTGAATAGCAGCGTAGTTAACCTCTTCGCCACCGATTTTTAGCGTGGCCACATAGTCGCCGGCAGTGGCGTACTTGTGCTCACCTAGCAGGCGGTAAACCCCCGCTGAGTGGTAGGCGTCGCGCGGGGTGTCAGCGACGACGGCGGCCGTGGTTTCGCTCGAACCGTCACCCCAGTCCACGCTGATGGTGGTGCCAGCGGGCAGGGCCGAGTTAGATACGCCGTCGTCGTCATTGGTGCTGTCGGGACTAATGGTGTTACCCGCAACCTTCGTGCCGGGGGCCGAGAGGTAACCCAGCGGGAAGGTGACGGAAGTGTTAGTGGGGGCGCTAGTGCCGGGGTTGCCGGCCAGTTCCCAATTCCACTTAACCAGCGAGGTGTCATAGAAGTTCTGGCCAGCCACATTCCAGTGGGTGCCCACAATCCCTAGACGCTGGGTGAAGTCAGTGACGTTGCGCTTGGCCTGCGGGGTCCAGCCAATCTCGGCGTGTGAAGCGCCGCGCGGCCAAGCCAGCAGGTCCACCTCAGTGCTGCCGCGCACGGTTTCAGACCAAAGCGGCGCTTCAGGGCCCAAAATGTGCTCGTCACTCAAGCCGGAGATAACCGTCTTGGGGTCCCAGTTGTAGTACTGCGGGGCGTCACAAACCCCGGCGCAAGCCCAGTTCAAACCGATAGGGGTCTTGGGGTTGTACTTCTGGTCAATGTAGGACGAAGCGCCGCGACTCATCACGATCTTGGCGCCCTTGTTCAGGGCCGCGTCCTTAGTGGAGGCGGAGTTACCCACCCAGTACTGCACGGCGTCGCCCGATTTCAGGTCAGTGCCGGCGTACTCATTCCAACCAATGGGGTGCTTGCCCAGGTCACGCACAATAGTGCCAACCCGGTTAAGGAACTTGTTGTAAACCGCAGTGCCGTAACGCGAGGTCATCGAGTGCGGCTCGTCGCCACCCACGTGCAGGTAGGCGCCGGGGGTGATGGCCGCCAACTGGCCCAATACGTGCTTTACGAAGGTAAAGGACACTTCAGAGTTGGGGTCCAGGTAGGAGTAGCCAACCGCGCCGGTGCCGTTAGCGGGGGCGGTGGGCTCAGCGGTGGTGGCCTGGTGGGAGGAGCCAGCCGTGTTCAGCTGCGGGATTGCGTGCAGGGCGGCGTTGGTGTGACCAGGCAGGTCAATTTCGGGCACCAGGGTGATGTGGCGGGCGGCGGCGTAGGCCACAATCTCCTTGTACTGTGCCTGGGTGTAGTAGCCGGTGCGGCCCACCTCATTGGACTTGGCCTTGTCGTGCATGTTCATGGCGGTGCGGCCAGAAACGCCGGTTAGACGGGTGTAGTCAATGGTGTCACCCTCAGCGCGGCCCTCATTGGTGATCTCGATGCGCCAACCCTGGTCGTCAGCCAGGTGGAAGTGCAGGTAGCTCATCTTTAGCGAGGCCATCTGGTCAAGCACGTGCTTGACTTCGTCTACCGTCAGGAAAGAGCGGGCCGGGTCAAGCATGATTGCGCGGTAGGCGTAGCGCGGGGAGTCTTTAATCTCGACGGCGGGCACCTCCCAGGCCGCATAGACCGGGTACTTGGAGTTGATGAAGCCCGGCAGTAGCTGACGCAGCGTCTGGGTGGCGTTGAAGAAACCGTGGGCGGCGTTAGCGGTGATAGTTACCCCGCTCTTGGTGGAGGTTAGGGCGTAGGCTTCGTCGCCACTGTGACCGGCAACCGCACCGGTTTTGAAAGTAATGTTGCCGCTGGCCTCGCCAGAGTCAACCACCGGCAGCGGGTAGCCGGTGGATAGGCGGGCCTGGGCAGCAAATAGCTCAGCCGCGTCCTTAGCGTCACCAGGGGCGACAAGCTTAGTGTCTTGGCTGAGCTCAAAAGAGTCTTGGCTGGCAGAGTTGTCTTTTAGCTCTGCCGGTAGGGGCACCAGACCTAGGCCAGTGTTGGCGGCTGGCTGGCTGGGGTTACTGTTTGCTTGAGGACCATCCCACACTTCAAACTCCCATAGGGACACGCCGTATTTAACTCCACCAAAGGGAGTACGGTCTTCAGCCTGCATACGGACAGCTTTATAGGCGGCGTCGGCACTGACTTTGGTGAGTTTCTGCTCGTCTCGCGCGGCACCATCGGCGGTGCCACACGTGGGCCTAATGGTATCAGTGGCGCGTTTGAAGGTAGTTCCGTCGGTGGATACCTCTAGGTGGTAGGCGGCCGCGCAAGCCACCTCCCAGTGAATCGCGACGTGGTGGATCTTGGTGGGTTTTGAGAAGGTCAAAGTGACCTGAGCGTCGTCGGCAGTGTTCGAAGACCAACGTGACTGATCGGCTTTGGCGGCACCAACGTTGATTACGCCGTCGTTTACCTTATCCGGCCCCCACTGGCCGGCAACTTCCTGACCGGAAGCGGAAACGGTGGTACCTGCGCTTGCCAGAGCCACATTGCGGCCCTGTGTCGACTCAGCGTTGGCTACGCTCAATGCCGTCGTTGGCAGCAGTGACAATGACAGCGCCGCCACTGCGGGCACTGCCAGCCACCTTTTGAAGTACGCCATCGTATCTCCTTGTGAGAAGGGTTGGGTCAGGGTCAAGTCTAGTCACTGGCAAGATAGAAAGTGAAAAGTTTTGAAAGAATCTGTTGGTTTTGGTGCAGTGGTGATGCGTTCTGTGGTGCGGCCTCTCGACGACGACGACGGCGCCGGCCTGGGCGTTAACGTTGCCCCGCGCGTGGTTGGCCAGGTCCTCAACGGCGCGCAGCCGGCCGGCTGCGCCCGCAACTTCTCCGGCTACCGCCCGCAACTTCCCTGAGCGGGCCGCTCTGGCGCCGGTACCGGCGCCAATGCCGCCGCTGCCAGGACGGCCAAGGTTGGCCCGATCACAGCGAAGTAGAGCCAACTAACAGGAATAACCCGGGACTAAAGTCTGTTCATAGAGGCGTTAGGACTTGCGACGGTAAGCACGCCAGTTGGGCGCCGTCGTCCCCACTATTGATCAGGAGCCGCAAGTGAGCCTCGACGAAACCACCAAGAACTACGACGCCCTAGTTGTCGGCTGGGGCAAAGCCGGCAAAACCATTGCCCAGAAACTAGCCCTACGCGGCCAGAAAGTGGCGCTGGTAGAAGCCAGCCCCGCCATGTACGGCGGCACCTGCATCAACATTGCCTGCGTGCCCACCAAAAAACTAATCGTGGAAGTCGAGCAAGCCCTGGCCGCCAAGGCCCGAGAAGCTGAAGCTAGCTCCGATGCCGCTATCTTCGCTGGCGCCCAAAAAGCCCGCAACGCCCTAATTGAAAAGCTCAACAACGCCAACTACCACATGGTGGCCGACAAGGGCGTAGACATCTACGACGGCACCGGCGAATTCGTGGGCCCCAAGACCGTGCGCGTAAACGGCGAGCAAGGCACCTGGCTGCTAACCGCCGACACCATCATCATCAACACCGGCGCCCGCCCGGTAGTGCCCCCGATCCCCGGCGTTGACTCCAAGCGTGTCGTTGACTCCACCGGCATCCAGTTCCTACCCACCCTACCCGGCCGCCTAGCGGTAGTTGGTGGCGGCCCCATCGGCCTGGAATACGCCGACATGTTCGCCCAGCTCGGCGTGGAAGTCACGGTAATCGACGCCGCCCCGGTCCCCTTCACCCGTTTCGACGCCGACGTGGCTAGCGTCGCCACCGACATTCTGACCAAGCACGGGGTGCAGTTCGTAAATGGTGCCAAGGTTGCCTCCTTCGTGGAAAGCGGCGACGGCGTCGTCGTTAACTACACCCTGGCCACCCCCGCAGACGAGCCAGAAAACCAAGAACTAGCCGTGGACTATGTGCTGCTGGCAATCGGCCGCCGCCCCGCCACCGACGGGCTAGGCCTGGAAACTGCCGGAATCGCTACCGGCGCTCGCGGCGAAGTGGTTGTGGACGAGTTCTGCCGCACCAATGTGCCCGGCGTGTTTGCTGTTGGTGACGTTAACGGCGGCCCGCAGTTCACCTACATTTCTTTCGACGACCACCGTGTGGTGATGGACCAGCTGGTGGGCTCCGGTAAGCGCTCTACTGCCGGGCGCATCATTCCCACCTCCACCTTCATTAACCCGCCGCTGTCGACCGTAGGTCTAGGTGAGCAGGCCGCCCGCGAGGCCGGCTATGAGGTGCGTGTGGCCTCCAAGCCCGTGGCCGCTATTGCCGCCATGCCGCGTCCCAAGATTGTAGGTAACCCCGACGGCGTCATTAAGTTCGTGATCGACGCCGCCACTGACCGCATCCTGGGTGCCTCGCTGCTAGTGATCGACTCCCAGGAGCTGATCAACCTGGTGGCGCTGGCCATCAAGCAGGGCCTGACCGCCGCCGACCTGGCTGGCACGATCTACACCCACCCCAGCTCCAGCGAAGCCTTCAACGAGGTTTTGGCCTGAGTTTTGACGGGCGGCGCCCCGAAAGCGCTATGGCGCTGATATAGCGCTAGCTGCCCTGGCTGCGGTTGTGGCGGCCGACGGTTGTAATCACCGGCGGCCGCGAACCGGGCCAGGGCAGTTCTTCGCGCGGATTTTGCGTGCGAGCTGGGGGAGCGCACTGCTATACCAGCTGGGGGTGCGCGGCTACAAAAGCACAGTTGCTCACTCGGGACTTTGGGACCTGTATAAAGCGCTACCACAAGATAATGTTGTCTCTTGCAAACCGAAGCACAACATGTAGTGGCCGCGCCGTTATTCTCCCCATTTCCCGCGTGACCTCATTGTGCGTCTTTTTCGTGAAAGGACTGCCAGATGGACCCGCGTTTTGACTCTGCCAAAGCCGCAACCAACCACGACGGCGCAGCAATGACTGCTGGGCAGCACTACGACGTCGACGCTATTGCCACTATCAACGAGTACCTAGACCGCAGCGACTGGCGCGTGAACGCCAACGCTAACCAGGGCTACTCGCTGGGCGGTCTGATCCTTAACTCTGCCGGCAAAATGGTGGCCAACTACTGGCTTGAGCACGTCTACACCCCGGCCATTGGCACCCCTCACCGTGAAGGTGACTACCACATCCACGACCTGGACATGTTTGCCGGATACTGCGCTGGCTGGAGCCTAAAGCGCCTGCTTCAGGAGGGGTTCAACGGGGTGAGTGGGTCTATCGCTTCAGCCCCGCCCAAGCACTTCTCCTCAGCATGCGGACAGATCGTTAACTTCCTGGGCACACTGCAAAATGAATGGGCCGGCGCACAGGCCTTCAGCTCTTTTGACACCTACATGGCGCCTTTCGTGCGCAAGGATGACATGAGCTATGACCAGATCGTCCAGTGTATGCAGGAGCTGATCTACAACCTGAACGTGCCCAGCCGCTGGGGTAGCCAGTGCCCTTTCACCAACCTGACCTTCGACTGGACCTGCCCAGACGACCTGCGCGACGAGTACCCGCTAATCGGCGACGAACTCATGGACTTCACCTACGGCGACTTGCAGCCTGAAATGGACGTCATCAACAAGGCTTTCATTGAGGTTATGACTGCCGGTGATGCCGACGGGCGCGTATTTACCTTCCCGATCCCCACCTACAACATCACCCCTGATTTTGAGTGGGAGGGCGAGAACGTAGATGCCCTGTTCAACATGACTGCCAAGTACGGCCTGCCCTACTTCCAAAACTTCATTAACTCTGACCTGGACCCGCACATGATCCGCTCTATGTGCTGCCGCCTCCAGCTTGACCTGCGTGAGCTGTTAAAGCGTGGCAACGGCCTGTTTGGTTCAGCTGAGCTGACCGGCTCCATTGGGGTAGTTACTCTGAACATGGCGCGCCTGGGTTACTTGTTTAAGGGTGACGAGGCGGCGCTGGTGGCCCGTATGGATGAGCTGATCGACCTGGCCAGCCAGTCCCTGGAGATTAAGCGCGCCACCATCCAGTACCACATGGATCACGGCTTGTTCCCCTACTCCAAGCGCTACCTGGGTAGCTTGGACAACCACTTCTCCACCATTGGCGTTAACGGCATGAACGAGATGGTGCGTAACTTCTCCGACGACGCCTATGACCTAACCGACCCGCGCGGCTTTGAGATGTGCGTGCGCGTCTTAGACCACGTGCGTGAACGCATGGTGCAGTTGCAGGAGGCCACCGGTCACCTCTACAACCTGGAGGCCACCCCGGCTGAAGGCACCACCTACCGTTTCGCTAAAGAGGACCGCAAGCGTTTCCCCGGCATTATCCAGGCTGGGACTGAGGCTGAGCCTTATTACACCAACTCCTCGCAGCTGCCTGTGGGCTACACCGATGACCCCTTCCAGGCTTTGGAAGATCAGGAAGTGTTGCAGGGCAAGTACACCGGCGGCACGGTGCTGCACCTGTACATGGGGGAGCGGGTTTCTTCCGGCAAGGCTTGTAAAGAACTGGTGCGTCGTTCACTGACTGCTTTCAAGCTGCCTTACATCACTATCACGCCCACCTTCTCTATTTGCCCGGTGCACGGTTACCTGGCTGGCGAGCACTTCACTTGTGAGCGTTGCGCTGCCGCCCACCCTGAGCGTGAGCCCCAGGCTTGCGAGGTGTGGACCCGCGTAATGGGTTACTTCCGTCCGGTGCAGTCTTTCAACATTGGTAAAAAGGGCGAGTACCACGAGCGGCAGATGTTCGATGAGTCTAGCGCTGCTGGTCACGGCCAGTTACGTAGTGCTTTTGAGTTCGACGACGCCGGCGTGCGCACCCGCGAGGTAGTCACCTCCGAGATTTATGCCTGACGCAGCCGACTTACAGATAGCCGGGCTGGTACCCCTATCCACGGTGGACTGGCCCGGCAAACTGGCTGCCAGCATCTTTTTGCAGGGCTGCCCCTGGCGCTGCGTGTACTGCCAAAACCACGAAATTTTAGATCCCCGCACCCCGGGGAGCGTGCCCTGGTCGCAGGTGGTGGAGTTGCTGCAACGCCGACGCGGTCTGCTGGACGGCCTGGTTTTTTCCGGCGGCGAGGCCACCCGCCAGCCCGGCCTGCTTAGCGCCGCCCAGGAGGTTAAGGCCCTGGGCTTTGCGGTGGGGCTGCACACTGCCGGTATTTATCCGGGTAATTTGGCCCGCTTACTTGCCGCCGACGCCGTCGACTGGGTGGGCCTGGACATTAAGGCCCTGCCTGGCCCCGATTACCGCCAGGTGGTGGCGCGCGGCGGTGGGGGAGAAAAGGCCTGGCGTGCCCTGGAGCTGGTACTCAACGCGGGCGTGGATTACGAGGTGCGCCTGACGGTGTATCCCGGTTACCCCGGCGGGGTTGAGGGAGCGTTTAGGGTTGCCTCTTCTCTTCACGACGCCGGCGTGGCCAGTTTGGCCTTGCAAGTAGCGCGTAGTTTGGGGGCTCCTGAGGGTTTTATTTCCGACGGCGACAACTGGGGCTCGCAGGTGGAGCAGTTGGAGGCACGTATTGGGCAGCTGGGCTTCGCTAGCTTCCTGCGCCGCTAAGGGCACTGTTACTTACGCGTGCACCGTTACTTATGTACCTATGCGTACGCCGGTGCGTACTTGCTTGCAAGCAAACTTGCGGGGCTGTCCCCTATAGGGATGGCCCCGCAGTTATAGGGATGGCCCCGCAGTTATAGGGATGGCCCCGCAGTTGTTTTCTGTGTTGTGCCGAGTTTTCTACCCACCTCAGAGCGGTCCGGCAACCCCGCAGTTACGGGGTTGCTCTTGGGTGACAAGCGTTGCCGGTCACAGTATTTTGGCCCGCGCCCAGCGCCTGTCAAACTGGTTGCCCCTAGCTTAAATTGCTCTTGGCCAGCCTAAACAGGTAATTCAGTCGGGCCTGGTTGGCTCTGAAATACAGCTTGTAAGTCACCAGACTTAACGCAAAATTAGCTCTTTGTGGCTACCGTCACCCAAAATCGGGTTGCGAGACTGTTGGGCGCTCGCTAAAGTTATACGAGTGCCTGCGGGACAGCAACGAAAACAAAAAATTCGTTAGATGTTCTGCTGGGTGTGTTGTTTGAGAACTCGATAGTGTGTCAAGTTTTTTATGTCTTGAATTCTTCTCCA
>ERZ773263.39-NODE-39-length-108229-cov-11.006175_pt1 | contig 108229 bp, 120 predicted proteins | sample MGYA00511076_ERZ773263 | MGnify/ENA primary metagenome ERZ773263 (study PRJEB29015, sample SAMEA2738155) | human oral metagenome | biome: human oral; feature: human-associated habitat; material: saliva | place: China | collected 2195 ... | reverse complement strand
AGGATATAAAACACCAACCCCTGTAGAGCAAGAATCCTACCAAAAACAAAAAACAAGTAAACCAACAATAACAATACGAACAAAAAACAAACCATATCACGGGGTACCGAAAGGAGAAGTACAGTGAATTCTACTCGTGAAAGAGCGATTGGAGCTCTTGAAGGTCTTGCATTAGGCGATGCTTTGGGAATGCCTACTCAGAGTATGAGCGCGCAGTGGATATATGCGGAATACGGCAAAATTACTGGGCTTAATGATGCCATTGCTCAGCAGCCTATTGCCCCTAATATGCCAGCAGGGTCAGTAACGGATGACACAGAGCAGGCAATGTTGGTAGCGCGGTTAATCGTTGAAAATTCAGGTCACGTTGACCCAATGCAGCTCGCTCATGAGTTGCTCGACTGGGAAGATGACATGCGTCGGCGCGGGTCTCTGGATCTTCTTGGACCGTCCACAAAGTTAGCGCTTGAACAGGTTCGCTCGGGTGCAGACGTAAAGTCCACTGGAAGAACCGGGACAACAAATGGAGCTGCTATGCGTGTGACTCCAGTAGGAATCGCCAATTCCGCAGCTGCAGACCCTGACCGTTTTGCTGAGCGTGTGCATGAGTCGTGCAGAGTAACGCACAATACCGTCCACGGTTTTAAGTCTGCCGCTCTTGTAGCTGCGGCAGTGAGCTACGGAATCGATGGTTTCTCTATTAGGGAATCTCTGCAGAAAGCGTTGGCACTCATCGAAACATTAGACAGCAAGATTGCTGATTTTGATTGTGCATGGAGTCCAAAAGCAGATGTGGCCACGCGAGCTTATGCCGCAATCGAAATCGCAAAAAAGGATTTTGACAGCGAAGATGACTTCCTTGAAAGTCTCCGCCGCAATTGCGGAACATCGGTGGAATCGAACGAATCTATTCCAGCAGCATGTGCTCTTGCGTGGAGATATCACGAAAAGCCTTTCGAAGCGTTGTGCTGTGCGGCTTCTATCGGCGGAGATACAGACACTATTGCAGCGATATGCGGAGCAATGCTTGGGGCAGTAGGTGCAGAGTTTCCTCAGGATGTTATCGAGAAAGTGCAGAAAGTCTCGCACTTAGACTGTCAAGTCATGGCAGACGCATTGCTGGCTGAGCGCGGGCGATAAGATTTACAACATATGTCAAAGGAGACACTATGCCAGACAAAACGAATAATCATATGCTCACAAAAGTAGAGCAGCGCGGGCTTGAGCCTGTGCCAGACGACCAGAGAAATGGCACTCCAGGGCAGCTCTTCTGGGTGTGGTTTGCGGCGAATATTTCAATTCTTGGTATTCCGCTTGGCGCCACGCTCATCTCACTGGGGCTCAACGTGTGGCAGTCGGTTATTGTTACCGCAATTGGTTCCTTCGGTTCCTTTGCGCTTGTAGGAATTATCTCAGTAGCCGGCAGGCGGGGAGGAGCGCCGTCTTTGGCGCTTTCACGTGCAATTTTTGGCGTTCGTGGAAATATTGGTCCCGCAATTGTGGCGTTATGCAGTCGTCTGGGGTGGGAAACTGTCAATACAATTACCGGTGCTTTTGCACTTCTGTCACTCTTCTCCATTATTTTTGGAACTTCCGTGAACGCAAAACGTGCTCCGGTTTTGACTGTGGCGTTTATTCTTGTTTTTGTTTTGCTTACGGTTATTGTGGCCGTTGCCGGGCACTCTTTTATTCTTAAAGTGCAGAAGTGGGCAACGTGGATTTTCGGTGCTTTGACTCTGCTCGTTGCAGGGTACTTGGCGGCTACAGTCAATTGGTCCACAGTTATGGCCGGCAAGCCTGGAACAATGTCAGCAATGCTTGTGGGCATTGGCACAATCGCTGCAGGCACGGGCATTGGCTGGGTAAACTCTGGCGCAGATATGGCACGGTATCAGAAGAAAGATGTTTCAACAAGTTCTCTCATCTGGTCGGCAGCGGCTGGCGCTGGCATTCCTCTGCTGATTGTTATAACTGTTGGGGCAATTTTGACAGCGGGCGGGTCCGGTATTGCCTCAGCATCTGACCCTGTGGCAGCAGTTCGCGATACATTGCCTGCGTGGGTATCCATACCGTACTTGATTTCAGCTTTTGCTGGGTTACTGATGTGCAACAGTCAGTCCGTGTATTCTGCAGGGCTCGCAACTCTGGCTACTGGCATTCGCATTCCTCGTACATATGCAGTAATCCTCGACGTTGTTGTCACAACTTCAGGCGCTCTGTATTTCACAATCGGCTTCGATGGGTTCTACGGGCCGTTTATTACCTTCATTTCTTTGCTTTCTGTGCCGCTCGCCGCGTGGACAGGCATCTTCTTGGCAGACATGATTGGCCGGCGGACATACGATGGGGACTCGCTTGTGGATTTGTCTCCCGGGTCGCGGTATTGGTACAAAGGCGGCTTCAATATTGCCAGTTTTGTGAGTTGGATTGTGTCTTTCGCTTTCGGCTACCTCTTCGTCACTGCGCAGGTTTCTTCCAAGGAAGTGTGGTTCTCTGGTCCTCTTGCAAACACGGTTATTGGCAAGAACGGCCTAGCGTGGCTTGTCACACTGGTGTTGAGCGGCGTGCTGTATGCGGCACTTGGTGGAGCTAAAAAGAAGAATGATGCGACTGAAACGGAGGCGCGGTAATATGGCTGACGGTTCTGTTATTTCTCAAGGGCGTTTTCTCCATTTAGGTCAGGTTGTTGTTGATTTTTCGCTGATGATTGACCACTTGCCTGAGCGCGGTGGTGATATCTTTGCTTCACGTTCATCCGTAAGTGCCGGCGGCGGATATAACGTACTCTATGCAGCAAGAAAGGTTGGAGCGCGGGCTGTCTACGCAGGAGCGATTGGCGATGGACCTATGGCAGAAATTGCCTGCAGCTCGCTTGCTCAGATTGGTGTGGAAGCAGTCGGTGCGCGCATTGAAGGCGTAGATACCGGCATAAGCGTTGCAATGACAGAGCCGAATGGTGAGCGAACGTTCGTCTCAACTCGCGGCGCTGAGACTATGGTTCCACATGATTTTTACGAGAATCTTGAGGTGTCTGATTCTGATGTGGTGTATCTTTCTGGCTATTCGTTCAGTCACGCGGATAACCGGACTGCTATTGAACGGTTCGCAAAGAAATATGCTGGACGGAAAGGCACAGCGCTGTTTGATGTGGGCCCTATGGTTGCTGATATTTCCGATGAAAGTATTGAAGCAATTACGCTGCTGCATCCAATCTGGTCAGTGAATGAAAGGGAAAGTGCGATTCTCGCGAAGAGATTTGGAATTGCTGAAAAGACTGCTGAGACTGGTGATTTTGCTACGGAATGTAAGGCACTGGCGTTGGCAGTGAAAAGTAAGTTTTTGCTTCGAGCAGGCAGTCAGGGAGCGTGGTTTTACGATGGCAGCAGCAGAAAGGAGGACGACGAAGTACTGGCAATCCCAACACTGCGAGTAAAACCAGTCGATACAAACGGTGCAGGAGACGCACATTCAGGCGCTTTATGCGCGGCGCTTCTTGCCGGGTATAGCTTGGAAGAAAGCTTGAAACTTGCAAATTGTGCAGGAGCGTTGTCCACAGAACATTATGGTCCAGCAACATGCCCATCGATGAGCGAATTAGTAGAAGCTGCGGCTGCTTTGTAGCTCGTTGCATCCGTGATTTTAGCGAGTGTCAAGGTTGTATGCCCCTACTAAGTTGGAGGCATCACAGTAAACGAACTTCTCGAAACGAGATTCGAGATTAATCAGAGAGCAGAGCAATGACGCAATTCAATCGACTTTCATTTGCAGCTGGAAAACAGGCGGATTCCGCGGAATCTACGTGGTGGGCAAACGCGGTGGCGTATCAGATTTACCCGCGCTCATTCCAAGATTCTAACGGAGACGGTATGGGCGACCTCCGCGGTATCACTTCACGCTTGCCATACTTGGCAGATCTTGGAGTAGATGTGGTCTGGCTGTCTCCGGTGTATAAGTCCCCGCAGGATGACAACGGTTACGATATTTCTGATTATCAAGACATTGACCCGATGTTCGGCACACTTGCAGATATGGATGCGTTGCTGGCGAAGGCTCACGAGCTGGGCATTAAGGTTATCATGGATCTTGTGGTCAACCACACTTCGGACGAGCATGCGTGGTTCCAAGCATCCAAGCAGTCGCGGGACAACGACTATTCCGATTGGTACATATGGGAGGATCCTCGCGAAGGCTTCACAGGCGGCGAACCAGGTGCGGAGCCAAATAATTGGGGTTCCTACTTTGGCGGGAGCGCTTGGGGCTGGGCCCCTGAACGCGGTCAGTACTATTTCCATCAGTTCTCTAAGAAGCAGCCGGATCTGAACTGGGAAAATCCTAACATGCGCGCAGCGGTTTTCACGATGATGAATTGGTGGATGAACCGCGGTGTAGACGGTTTCCGCATGGACGTAATTTCGCTGATTTCCAAGCGCCGCGATGAGAATGGCAAACTGCACGGGGTCAACGGTTCTCTGCTTCCTGAGCAGGCGGCTGGTCCGGATGGATTCTCCAGCCCTGCATTAGATTCTTCTGACGGTCCGCGCCTGGATGAGTTCTTAAAAGAAATGCACGCAGCAGTGTTTGACGGACGCGAAGGCTACTTGACTGTGGGCGAAGCGCCGGGAATTTCTTATGAGCGCGCGGCTTTCATTACGAATCCTCAGAACCGTGAACTGGATATGCTTTTCCTCTTCGAGCATATGGAGGGGGATATCAAATCGCACGGACCTGCAGGCAAGTGGGGACGCGGCGTTTCTGTGTTTACTCAGACCCGCCCGTCTTTTGCTAAGTATGAGTCGATTATTCAGGAAGGCGGGTGGACTTCGCTGTTTTTGAGCAATCATGATCAGCCACGCTCGCTGTCTCGCTGGGGTGACGACTCTTCTGAAGAGGCTCGCGTGAAGTCTGCGAAGGCCTTGGCTCTTCTGCTGCACATGCACAAGGGAACTCCTTATATTTATCAGGGCGAAGAGTTGGGCATGACCAACGCTGACTACACTTCGCTGGACCAGTACCAGGATTTGGAAACCCTGAATTTGTATAAACAGATTACTGAAGCTGGCATTATGACTGAGGACGCGATGATGGACGCTATCAAGCGCGTGAGCCGTGATAATGCACGCACGCCAATGCAGTGGGACGACTCGGTTTATGCAGGGTTTGAGGCTGCGGATGCTGAAAAGAAACCATGGCTGGGCGTGAATGCGAATAAGTCGGTAATTAATGCGGCTGCGCAGTTTTCTGATTCACAGTCTGTGTATGCGTTCTACAAGCGTTTGATTGATTTGCGGCACACGAATGAGACGGTGGCTTTGGGCGATTGGAACGTGCTTGATGCTGACTCAAAGGACGTGTATGCATTCACACGGACTTTAGGCAGTGAAACTCTGCTCGTCTTCGCGAACACAAGCCGTACTGAGGATGTTGAGATTCCTGCACAGACAGCTGAATTGCTTGAGGGGGCTGCGGGGGTCACGGCTGATAATGTGCTCATCTCCAACGAATCTATTGAATCGTTGAGTGAGCAGCTTAGGGCTGGCGTTTTGAAACCGTGGACTGCTGCGGTGGTGAAAGTGAAGTAGATTATCTTTTCACGTTCTGCCTGTGTTTGAAGCCGGTCGATGGGATTCCTCTGTAAGGAATTTATCGGTCGGCTTTGTTATTGCTTTCTTGCGTGCGCTGCTGTTTTCGTTTGCTATTCGTCTGACTGTGCATTCGTTTTTCGTCTCATCGATGCAACGAAACCCCCGACGAATAACTTTTTCGTCGCATAAAAAGTGCAACGAAAACTTTTTTCGTTGTATTCGTAACCTGACGAAAAACGCGTTGGGGCTTTTGTTAATTTCGGAGTTATACTGCAAAAATCGGGTGGCTCTTACCCACAACCAAAGCTGCCCCGTTTAGTTATAGCCTACTTAGTTATAATCAACCCATTTTCCGCTTTCAAGAATTTCAAACTTACCCCATTGAGGTCTACCTTCATTCCTGCCTTTGACTCTTAACGGTTGAAAGGCATCTTCTTGGCAATAAGGCAGTGGATTGTCTATCTGATGCCAGCCATTTTCATCGATTTTGCTTTCCCAGTCCTCCAAAGCATCATTCATTGTGGTGTAGTGGCAGTCAAAAGAGCATTGCATCGCGTCCTTCGAACAGTAAAGAAACACGAATACTCCTTCATGCTCTGTTTCGTAAACCATAATTTTATAAGCCATATCGGTGTCATTACACGGATAAGGTTTTGTCAAATATGCCCACTGCCTCATGATGATGCACCTGCCTAATATTTGAAATTGTTCAGCGATTAAAGTATTTCCTTGATAACGATTTATGTTATGCATCACTAGACTACAATTTCATTGTTACGTCAACTCCGTTGAGTCTCTTGTACTCTGCAAGCAGCTCATCGATTATTTCCGGCACATCGGTCCAAGGATTGTAGTCGAAACCAATATCTGGATGCGTTTTTCTGACTGATGCTTTTTGTGGAGTCATCACGGCTTTATCAACGAGCGTTTCTGGGTCGACTCCAGAAACGAGAATATTTACGTCAATCTTCCTTTGCGCTGCGCCTGTGTTGAACCGTAGACGCTGAACGATGTGTTCGAAGTGCTTTCTCTCGTTTTCACTCCGCCGCAGAAGATGAGGTAGCGATGGTGCTTTGGAAGCTTCGCGAAGCGCGCCAGCATTACTGCAAAGATGGTTCTTACTCTCTGATTGAAATTGACGTGTAATCTGTGTAATATATTTAAGACATATACCAGTTTGTAATCAAGGAATAGATAGTGGCTAATAGTTATGTGCTTTCTGATGATTCTGATGACGCACATGTTACACGGAAAGGTAGTGATACCCATGGAGAGCACGCTTCGCAAAGCGATTTCTCGAGGAGTTCGAGAGGGATTTATGATCATGACAACTCCGAACCCGGCCAAGTATCTTCAAGAGCAGACAGTAGAGCTGAAAAAACTGGTATCGGTGACGACATCATGGGAGCAGACGGGAAGTCTGTTGAAAACATCGATGAAAGAAGCTTAACTCAAGACGAGCGTAAAGAGTTACTTCAAATAAGACAGATAGCTGCAGAAATGCACTATTCTGGTCCTATCCCGCCTGCTTCGGAAATATTGAAGTATAAGGAGGTGTCACCTGATTTTCCAGATCGTATACTTTCAATGACTGAGAGACAACAAGAAGCAAATATTTCTATTGCGCATAGAATGTCTAAAGCGCAAGCTTTATCAACGGTGATTACTGTGTTGTTATCGTGGCTCATACCACTTATTAGTATTTCTCTTGGGCTGCTATTGCATGCGAACTTAGGCGTATGGATTGGAGCAGTTTGTGCGTTGCCTACAGTAGCGGTACAGCTTATACGGGCATTTCAAGGTGGCGACAAAGATGCAACGGATAAGAACGAGTAGCTAATAGTGCTATGCGCAAAGATGCGTGTAAAATACTTATAAGATATTTTCTGGCTGACCTATACACATAAAAGTATGAAGGCTTAGGAAGCTCTATTAATCTAACAGGACTCTCAATTCAACGAGTATATTTAGTGATAATATTCAAGATGCTGTCAGAAGAATAAGTCTGTAAGACTCGTCTAGTAAAGAGAAATACGAAGTGGAGTAACGGGGAAGGTTACGCATCATGGAGGGTGAGGGGGATATTCACTTTACAAAGGGTAAATCAAATTCAGGGTATCCGGAAGAAAGGTGTGTTTTTGTTTCGGGTGTGTTTAGCTTACGTGTCCTTTTCTGGTAGGGATTTCGGGTAGGTAGTGCGTGTGGGTGAGGTCTCTTGCGGTGTTAATATGTGCTGGTCCGGTTTCTGGTTCTATGGTTTCTTGTTTCTTGTGTAGTTTTAGATCTGTTTGGTGGATGAGGCTGATTGGGTCTTGGGGATTCGGTGAGTGCAGATAGCACCACCATTCCACCGCTCGTTTCATATGATCTTCAGACAGCCCACGGTGGTATCGTACGAGATTCTTGATTTGCGCGTTGATTCCACCCTTAAGAGCATTTGTTGGTGAAGCGAGATTCTCGTGAGTTTGTGCGATGAGCTCAGGATCGAGAAAGGTAAAGAGGGTTCCTTCCTGCGCCATGTTTTTCCAGGGTTTTATACGCTCGTCGAGTGTTGTAGTGAGTCCACCACCATTCTTGGGTGGATTTCACCCAGTGAGGAATATCACCGGGAAGAGTATTCCTGCGCCATGTTTTCTCGTTCACCCATGGAGCAAACTGTTCATAAAACTTGTGCAGAAGAGTTAACCAGTAGGTCGATTCTTCAATCGTACGAACAGTAACAAGCTGTTTAGCTAAACCCCAGAGTGCTTGTGGTGCAGGCAGTTTTGGGTGCATGCTAGTGCAGGTTCGAATGTTACGTTTGATGTGCACCAGACAGCGTTGAACACGAGTATCCGGCCAACAGTTACTGATTTGACTTAGTGCTGCGGCATGCCCATCCGTAACCACCATAAGAGGGTCAGCAAGCCTGGAAAAAAGAGCGTGGTACGCGTTCTTGTTTTCTTTATCACACCACTCACGCGATACCCTTGCCCTGGGCTAGAGCAACCAGAAGACACCAGCCATACGGTAAATAGGTTCCATCAATCTGGACTTGATTATAAATTTCCCCGGTCATAGGAATACGAGGCTTCACCTGCCAGCACCAGCTTATTCGTGTTCTCAACGTCCGTTCTGTAAAAGAAGAACTAACCTGAGGTTGAAAGTTTTTTTCCCCATGAGCCAGTCAAGAAAACTTGTGAACACGGCTTTCTGACTGATATCTGGCCTGTGACGACTACTCGATGCTGCGCACTGCGTGCACCGCCACCGGATCTTTCCCGAGGATGTTACCCCGTTCCTTTTCATCCCAGTTTGCTGACAGATAGGACACTTGCGTGTGCTTTTCTTACGACCCCTACACTAAGCAAACCGCAACTAACACAGTCTACCAAGAAAGCCAAGCACACCCAAGAACAAGCCTCAAAAACTTAACTACACCCAATTTCGCCCGTCATCCCAACCCAAACCCCGAAATAAAGACACACTTTCCTTCCAGATACCCCAGTTCTGAGCCGTCAAGACGAGCTGAGCGGGCCGTGATGTGAACTGCCTGAGGGACGATGAGGTCGGTTGTTCCGACTTCGTCGTCTCTTTCGACTTCCGTCTCTCCACCACCGCCACCTCATCTCGGCAGGCGACCGTTCCCTCAGCACCTGATACTGCGTGTCTCGTTTCCTGCTTCATAGGTGTCCCTCCTTATCTTCACTAACTATCTGCATTCGGGCGAACGATCTGCTGGCATTTCACGCCATGGCATGCCATCGCCCTTATCCCATACACTCCACGAACATCCGCCTGGTACAACCCCACCAGTCTCGCCATTCCGACCGATACGACACCATGAGCCACTGCAGCCACCAGCCCAGATCCGCCCCAGGCGATGAAATGGACGCCCGGGCCAATTAATGGCAGAGAATGTTGCTGCTGTAGTTTTTGCAACAAGGCACCGTGACACGACGATTTAGGCGCCGCATCTGCCAGACTGGCTCGTCGGGTAGAACCGCATCGGCGAGAGGTTCCGCTCGCTGATGCGAGGGGCATCCGTCCGTATGGGTTGGTGTGTCAGCCAGGCAGCGTTGAATCGTCCGGCAGCGCACCAGGCTCGTCTGCGTCGTCACCGATCCGGTTGTCGTGGGCGGGGTCCTGCCCGTCGCTGACGCCCGTAGTGGCATCCGCGATCTGTTGGTCTCGCAGCACCTGCGCCATCGCAGCCTGCATGGTATGGCTCGCCTGCTGACGCTGCTGGCTCAGCTCACTGCCTAGGGTCTGGACCATGGCCCAGGGCGGGGCAGGGGACCGCTGCTCGTCGGTGGCGTCCGAGGCGGCTCAGCTAGGCCACGCCAACCACCACCGTCAGCCCGATAAGCACCAGCAACCACACGATAGCCATCATGATGAAACCTCCATATAGCGATACGACAATGAAAAGAAACGAAGCAGCGCCGAGGAAGAACGCGAGTCCGCTGCTCCAGTGGAGCACCCCAGCGCTGCCGCAGTGCCAGCTCACGGACAGCGGCCCTACAGCCGCCCGATCCGCTGACCCGCGCCCAGGGCGTGCCCCGTGATGATCGCCTCGTACAGCTGAGCCCCGTCCGACGCTATCCGGGTCTGAGCCTCGGCCCTGCGTCACCAGCGTGGCGATGTTGGTCAGCACCTGCGAAGTTAGGAAGGCCCGGGCCTGCTCGGCTTGGGCAGCGACCTGCTCGACCTGACGGCGGGTCCGTCGTGCCTGGCCAGCGCCGAGTACCGCCCCCGTGCCGGTGCGCTGGGGTGAGAAGAGACTGAGAGCGGTTGTTGACATAGGAAGCGTTCCTTTCGAAGAGGGGGCCGGTGGCGACGATCTGCTGGACGCCTTCTTGATGTTCCAACGCGAACTGACCCGCTACCAGCACAGTGGTCGCACCGAGGCTGCCGGCGCCTGGGTCCTTGTCGGCCCCGGCTGACACCGTCCTTGACCGCCTCCAGCTGACCGCTGAGGCCCTGTCTCCCGATGAGGACTGGCGTGACCAACGCACCGCCCGGCGCTGGAGTGATGCTGGTATGCCGACGATCGCGCAAGACTTGGTCTACTTCGCCCAGGTCGCCGGACGCACAGCCGCCCAACGTCCCAGTCCATGAGGTAGCCACAGTTCAGCATCGCCGCGACGGCGTCGACGCTCGACCGTGCCTGACGGGCTGACTGGCCGAAACACTGGGCATGGAAGGTCATCTCCTCCCGGCAGGTCAGGCCGTACTGGAGTCCGCCCTTCTGGGACACATATCCCAAACAGGAACGCCCTTCGGGTGATCCCCATGCGACGTCACCGAAGTCGGCGGACAAGAGACCGCTACAATCCTGACGAGAGTGGTCTTCCCGGCGCCATTTGACCCGAACAGGCCCACCATCTCGCCGGGGTAGAGATCCAAGGAAACCCCTCGTAGTGCCGGGACCTCGTACCCGCCATGGACGACGTACTTCTTCGTGAGCTGTGCGATCGACAGTGCAGGTCTTGGTAGAACGCGCTCTGGGATGGCCGATGACATGTCAGATGTCCAGGACTTCGAAGGGGGGAATAGCGAGAGCTGATTCGACGCGTTCAGCCAAGGCGCCATCGACCTGGCCCAAGTGCTCAATATCGGGGTACACGACCATCGTTTTGTCGCCCGCGACCCAGAAGTCACGATCCCACGTCTCGGGGTGGGACCACAGGTTCTCCTGGCCTGCGGCCCAGTCGGGCAGCTTCCGCTGGATCCTGGTGACGACAGCCAGCTGGTTCTTGGCGGTCTGGTAGACGGTGTCGATGCGGGTCCCCTCGGGGGCTGGTTGACTGACGCGGACTAGGCGTCGCCCCATGAAGGTGACCCTGTGGTCTACGCCGTCAGTGCGCAGCGCGAGTTCGATCTCCTCGTAGCCCGCGCCCGCTCGTTGGTGCTTCTTCACGTAGTCGCGGAGCGCCTCCGCGACAGCCGCCGACAGCCCACCAGCGATCTCGCTAGCTTCGGTGAACAGGCTCACGTCGTCTTCCGCGACATACACGTTTCTACTAGGCATGATCATAATTATACGCATATTTGTGACGCTCGTCAAGTCCACCCACATACTTGACTCGTGCCACTTTAGTGCCCTGGGAGCTGGACGGCTGTGATGATGTCGGCGGCTTCGGCGGTGATCTGGGGTTGGGCGGTGATGGTGTGCCCGGCGATGGTGACCTCCACCACGCCGCAGGGGTCGACATCATGGGCCTTCAGGAAGTCGGTGACCATGGGGATGATCGTCTTGGTTTCGGCCTTGTTGCCCTGCCAGCACCCCACCTAGGGGGAAGCCACGGCGGTCGGTGAGCATCCCAATGGTGATCTGGGGTCGACGCGCTGCTCCCTGGAGAACCCCACCTTCCTGAGACTGTCTTCCTTATCGATCTCGAAATAGAGCGTGGACACGTCGTAGAGGACGAGAGAGATCTCCACTGGCCGCCGCGTGGGAGCGCAGGGCCGCCTGGATCGCCGCCCGGCCAGCGCCACCGGCCCGGCTCCGGAGGGCGAGGTCAGTCTCTCCAGGTCAAGGGCCTGCTGGCCCGGGTGCAGGCGCTGGCGGCCGATCTCCATCAGGGCCGCCAGCTCAGCCTCGTCGTGGAACGAGCCCAGGTGGGCCAGGATCGTGCGCCTCCCGCCGGACTTGTCCACGACCTGCACGGCGGTGGCGCCCGAGGCGGTACGCACTTTGCGCAGGTAGGGGCTCACCCCCACTACCCACCGCCTTAGTGCCCCAGAGCCCCCTGCCACTCACGCCGTTCCAACGAAAACCCCACACCGATCACCGAGAACCCGAAAAGTGGCACGAGTCAGGTCTGTGGGTTACCAAACAGAACGGAGCAGCGGGGATGGCTGAAATTATCGATAACCTCGGCGGGTACGGACAGTTCACAAGTGCGGCAAATAGCCTGATCCGTTCCCTTGAGAAGACTGCTGTGTCGAACGCGGCACCAGGATTACGCGCGCAGGGGGGCAGTTCTTGGTGTACTTGGCACATGCGGTTTGTTGGGCGCCGTCGGCGGACTGCATCACTGGCACAATCAAAGCAAACAAGCGAAGAGCGCTACCCAAGAAACAGCTCGAAACGAACTCCGCACCGCTCTGAACGCTGAAGTCCCTCAACAGACTGACCATTACGATGAGGATGCGTTCCGCGAGGAAAGTCGCGTCGATAGCTCAACTTTACTTCGGTAGGGCTATCGGCTTACTTCGCAGCAATAGCTTGCCAATCGGCGGCAGCGAGCCAATCGCGTATCTCCTGGCGACTAGTCATCATCGTCGGCGCGACGTTTTCCAGAAAACGAGATCTTTGTTTCGGACGCTTTGGATTATAGTCATCGGGCACTACATCACTTGAAGTCACCAGGACCCCATGGCGAGCCCTGGACAACATGACCGCAAACGTTCGTGCTTCCTCCGCGATCTCCGCATTTGATACTGCATGATAGTTCGGAAGGTTTCCTTCCTCGAGGCCAGCAATAATCATCCAATCGAACTGCTGACCTTTGCCAGCATGGCCGGTGAGTAGATGCACCCCGCTGCGGGTAATGAGCGAGTCGGTATCACCGATCTGGATGCGTTCCTTGATCTCGTCCGGCGTGACATTGTCCTGCAGGAGGTCGATACACCAGTCAATCGCCTTCGAGAGAGCTGTGCGCTCGTCAGGATCATGCTCCTCGTCCAGGCGCGCTGCCTGACGTATGAATTCACGCGGGTCGTCTGCGTTGCGGAATTTGTCGAGTGTAATCTCCCGTAACACACCTCGGATCTTTTGCGCGATCGACCTATCCAGCACTCCTTCGTCCCACAGACTATACTGCAGACCGCTACTCTGTATCGCCTGATCAACGAAACGGCGCCGATACTTGGTTCGTGCTGAGATCCCGATTCGTTGATGAGGCGCTCGTTCTTGCGACAAGATACTTGCACAAAACTGCGTGATGTAGCGAGCTTCTTCTTCTGTGTCAGCAAATCTGATACACCCTGCAAACCCGTCAGACGGCCACGAGCCAGGATTAGCAGCAGTCAGTATTTGCCCACCTGTCATACCGTCCAGTGAATTAACAGCCTTCAACACGGCGGGTGACGAACGGAATGACTCAGCGAACTCAATAGTCGTCGCGCACTCGGCTTCTAACTTCGCCATGACAACTTCAGGCTTGGCTCCAGCGAAACTATAGATTCCTTGCGCCATGTCACCGGCGTAGGTGGTCCTTCCATAACCGATTCGCTGCACAATTCGCAGTTGCTGCGGTGTAAGGTCTTGAAACTCATCAACGATGATGGCTCCAAAGTGCTGTCGATACAGTGACGCCACTTCATCGTTAGCAAGAATCAGTTCAGCCAGTCGTGGCAAGTCATCGTAAGTCAGCCGCCTTCCGGACTGACGCTGCTTCTCGATCCGCAGAGCGTATTTGTTGCCAGAACGCTCGATCTCCTTTAGAACCCGTTCATCGGTGATCCCATCACGCTTCACCGAACTGATCTTGCTCTGTATGTCATTGCTCATTGAACTCCTTAGCTTCAGTTCACGGCAGCGCTGACCAATCCAATCATTCTACGGCATAGACCATAACGCTGGATCCAGACCGATCACGTTGCCGTGAGCCTGAATGATCCGGGCAGAGAGACCATGGAAGTTGCATACCGTGACTGCCTCGCGCATCTGCCGGGGCGTCAGGTAGCAAATCAGACGATCGCGCATGTTGTCGCGCGCTTGATTGGTAAAGGTCGTCACCAAGATGCGCTGCGGTGTCTTAACAGCTTGCCGCGACAGCAGCCCTTCTACTCGCAGCGCCAATGTTTCAGTTTTGCCGCAACCAGCTGGAGCGATGACCAGGAGCGAGAGCTCAGAACAATCTCGGACGCGCGTCTGTTCCGGGGTAATATCCATGGCGTTAGGCGCCTTCAATGTCGTTGAGTAGGTTCATGATGCTCGTGATTCTCGAAGCGACAGTCCTATCAAGAACACTCGCCACCATGATCGCCCCTTGAGTCTTATATTTGCTCTTGCTTCGTAGGAAGTCGGCAATGTCAGCACCGGTTGGCGAGGCGTTCGCGCCCGTACGCTTGACGTTGCTCAATTCGTTTTTACTGAATGTGCCACTATGTTGCATCGCGTCCCACAGACACTCAGCATCGAACGCCTTAGAGTATTCTTCTTCAAGATCTCCCTCAGAGACCCAAATCGAGTGCTCGTTGAAATCACACTCCTTAACGCCGATACTCCTAGAAGTCTTCTCAACGGCATCGCGGTCGATCAACAGCGATAACTTGACATTAAACCCCTCCGCTCCGAACAACTTCCAGATCACTCCCATATTACCTGCACCCTCAGTCTCAATCACACTGACGCCAAGGCGGTCCAGGTCGCGTCCGGTAAGTTCGGCGACTCGCTCAAGGATGATTCGATCTGATATCCCCTCAACGGCTACGACGTGACGGGCAGTCAGCGGCTCCAGTTTATTCCGTACCCACCACTGAATCACTTGGCGCTGATCATCATCAAGAAGTCTACTTGTTGGTTGAACGACTATGCCGCCGTTTCGTACCGACACGATCAACTCGGGGTCAAATGCACTCACGATATCAGGTGAGTGAGTCGCGATGATCTTCTGGTTCTCGCCATCCTTCAGCAGTCGAGCCAGGCTTCGCTGGCTACTGGGATGAAGATGGATCTCTGGCTCGTCGATGGCGACAATGTTCGCTCCGTTCGAGACGAGATCGTACAGGGCAATGGCGTAGAGTGCACGTTTCCCATCCGACTGCTCACCGATCGACTTTCCGTGGACTTGAAGTCGTACGCCGTTCAGGACGTCATCGTTCGCAATGGCTCCAGGGATGAACGTTAGGTCGTCTCTATCAATCTGTTCAGGCAATGCGGTACTGAGCTGGCTGGACATCTGTCCGCGAAGGTCAGATAGCACATTCGAGTTTTGGAGCTGTTCGCCAATCGCACCAAGTAGGTTGTCGAACGTATCCCGTTCGTCGCCCAATTCCACACCTGCAAGTACATCATCGAGCAGAGTGCGGCGATCATCATCGAGGGTACGAGCGCGATCGTTGGCGTTCAACAATGTCCAGCCGATAGCTCGCAACTGCTCGCGCGAGATCTGGCGGCCGATGTTCTTATTGGGTACAGTGCGATTGATCGACAATGTCTCATTTTCATCGATGGTAGCCTCGAGACGTACGGTCAGAGTCGGTTCGTCTTCACCTGTCGGGTCAACGGTGACCTCATCCGCGAACAGCGCCTGCTCGTCGTCTGAGAACTCACAAAGATCAGCCTCGATAGAAAGAGGCAGATCGGGATCCTGAAGATCGTCCTGCGTGATCTGGTTGTACAACTGGGCCGTGCTTGCGCCGAGCAATAGGTTGAGACAACGCAACAACGAGGACTTACCCACGTCATTCGGCCCGATGAGTACCATATGGCGTCGGACTTCCAGTTCCAAGTCTTGGAGACGGCTGTGGTTTTTAACTTTGACTCGCGTGAGATGCATAGTACGTCCTTTACACATCCCAGCACAGTTCATCGGCCTGGGCTGGTGGTCACCGTCACGACTCTACACTCTTTCTTCGACCTAATAGTTCGCTGGGAGTACACGGTGGCGCCGAAGCACCGCTTCCGCAAGTTTGTCGTGGTCAGTAACCGCCAGCGCTACGAGGAGCTGGTAGCTCAGCGCGGCGAGACCAGTGTCTGGTACCGCCGCCCCATACCGGGCTTCGACGTGAGTGACCCCGAGGTGTTCTCGCTGGAGCAGTTCACCATCGATAGTGTCGATGTCGCCTTCCAGCGCCACGCTGACAGCACCTCACAGGTCTATGTGGCCGATCTGGGCGACGAGGTCATCCGGGCAGGCAAGCCGGTGGTCGTGGCTTTCCGGTTCCGTACCAGGACCCGCCAGCAGGGGCATGTCGTCCACATCGACATTGACCGGCCGACCAGAGGACTGGACATCGAGTTTCACTATGGCGATGCGGCTGTCGCCGAAGCCAGGATGCTTGACTTCGCCTCGATCGGTGAGGGAGGACGTGTCGAAGACGATCGCGGTACTCAGACGCTGCGCTACCGCTACGACGGCTGGCTGTTCCCCAGAGCCGGCCTGGTCTTCTTCTGGAGCCTTCCAGAGGCCGGCGCCCCAGCGAGGACGAGACTCAGCTACCCCATCATGGCACCACAGACGCCAGCGACACGCATCCCGTCCATGACTACTGGCGTACCAGCAAGCGACAGCGACCCTCAGCACAAGACACCCGTTCAACCAAGGCGGCCTGAGCGGGCATGCTCGTGCCGGACCGGTGGGATGACCCACCTCACGGTTCAGTCGCCGCCCATAGCGCTCACCTCCTTGGTCGGCCGGATCGGGCAGCAGCAGGATACATCGTCTTTAGACTCATCGTCTCTGGATCGAAAGTCATGGGGCCTATGGGATGTGGTGGTGCCCAGCCTCAGCCCCAAGTCGCCGCTCTCCGCCATCACTGGCGAGTTCGGTAGGCGGGTGCGCCTGCGCCGCGAGGAGCTGGAGCTGTCCCAGGAGAAGCTGGCTGAGCGCTGCGAACTGCACTGGACCTACATCGGCCAGGTCGAATGTGGTCAGCGCAACCTCAGCCTGCACAACATCGTGCGTATCGCCAAGGGCCTGGTCAGCGATCCAGGGGAGTTGGTGCGAGGGTTGGGAGCGTAGAGGCTCGCCACATCAGCCACGCCTTCACTGATGTCCTGGGTGTGCACCGTACCTCCATGGGTGGTGTTGAACGAGGAGAACGTAACCTCACCCTGCAGAGTTTGGAACGCATCGCTGCTACACTGCACATCGATCCGACGGAGTTGTTGCAGCGGCGAGGAGAGCAGTCCGAAGTCAAGACCCCTCGTCACCCATCTCGGTAAAAAAACTCATTTTACCCGTTCAACCCAAAAGAAAAGAGGATGTCATGGATCCCGTCCTGGAAAAGCTCCTGGCAGATCTTGCTTTGATTGCCGCCAGAAATACTGCTTCAAGTATATCAACAAAAGTATCAGCCATCCGGGCCAAAAAACAGGATGCACAAGCAATCAATGAACTGTGCGAGATAATTAACGACCTCGTTTCCGACAGAGAACAGCTTCTCGGGATCTCGCGCGGTCTTGAAGAACAATTCACTGCGCAGCACATTAGCGACGATGAGATCCGACATCTCATCGAAACGGTCATCCCCGCCATCAAGAACTTTATATCAAAGATTGGTGACGAGTCGGCGCTTCAGGCGATAGACCAATTCACCCCCGTTGCTCTCTACAGACATGCTGGCAGTTCTCCAGACAGTCGGATTCAACTACTGTGCAGCGATCGGAGAGCCGCTCACGGAACTTCTTCGCTCCTTTATCCTCTCCAAAACGACACCCAGCACTGAAGAAAGGCGGGAATTGGAGTTAGAATCAATCAAGCAGCAGACTGAATTGCTACGTATGGTCAACGACCCGAAGGCTCACGCGCGGTATAGAAAACTGTCGACCGACACAATTTAAATGCTCTTCAACAGAGTGTTCACTCTCTCGGCCGGTGGTGTACCATCTACGATGTGCATCTCCCCGCCACCCTCAACGTTCCCAGTGCCGTGAAGCACCGACGGACCTACGTCGGCCTCGACCATGTGACAGGCAAGGTCGCAGGGCTCGGTGTGCCGGGCTTGGTTTTGATCATCGCGATGGGCGCGACCGGCTACACTGGCGCCGCCGTGCTAACTGCTGCCCTGGCTGCGCTTGGTCCTGGGGTATGCTCGGCGGCATTGTGACGCTTGGATTTGGCGTACTGATTTCGGACGCTGGCGCCAGGTACGGTATTTCCGCAATCGTGCTGGCCGTCGTTAAAGAACTACACCGTCGCGGCGAAACGAAGGAAACGATTATCGACAAGGTCGAGCGGATGCCGCTGTCGCTGGGCTTGAAGGCTGCGATCACGCAGATACTCGATGAACTCGAACCTGTTTCTGGGGAAGAGCTAACGTTAGACGACACACCTTCTACTAGCAGGGCGTGACATGACCAGACATCGAAAGTCTGATGGCCGCTATGAGCTGCTGCTGCACTTCAGGCGGTACAGTAGCAGCTCGGTGGTGGCCAGCTTGAGGCGCACGCATGAGGTGCGAACTGAACGCATCCGCCCCATCGACGAACAGTTTCCATACTGGTTCGATGGTGTTGATGAGGTGATGGCCGGACTACAGTCTATCCGGTCGAAGACAGCCTGTAACGAGCTCAAGACGCTACTCGGTCGTGTTGAGGACGAAGTGCTTCGCAGCATCGAAGCTATCCTCAGGGATGCTGAACAGACGCTCAATGACTCTTCTCGTGTCTTGATGGAGATCGAGGTCCTCCTGATGGAGTGGGCGCTCGATCCTAGCCGCATCGAGAGGCGGGGTAAAGCTACTGAACATGAGCGACACTCGACATACGGCTTCGGCAAAGTGCTTCAGCGCGTTAAGCAAAAGCTGAAGGTTGATGATGGTCTGGATATGCCGGAACGGAAGGAATACGACATTCATTCGCAGGCGCTTCATCCGTCGCCAGGGACAGCCGACAGACTCCTGGACACATTCGAGCATCAGACATCGGAGGTGGTCGCGCATGTTGGACGTATCTTCCGTAGAACACTTGACGCTGTGCGTACCTCCGGATCTCCGGAAGAGATCGCAGAGGAAGAGATCCTTTTCCCTGGAGAGGCATGGGAGCGTCTTTATCGGGTGTTCATTATCCAGCGAGATTACTATCTCGCAGCCATGCTGGCGTCGCGAGGAATGCGTATGATGCCTCGGCAACCGCACCCAAAAGGTACGCAGCGAGTGGTTCCAGTTGACTCAGGCTACAGCAAGGGCGCGTCATTCTTCAAGCAGATCACGGAGACCTCTTGAAGTATGTTTGGTTGTTAGCGGGGTTGCCACAACTCGACAAGACTCATGACGGATGCCCGCGAACTCCACGGACTGTTGTGGACATGGGAAGCGAGCTGTCGATGGGGGCCGAGCCGCTGCCATCGACACAATCCCTATCCGCCTATTCTTCAATCATACCCTTCACGGCGCCATTGGCTATCGCCGTCGTAACGGCTACAGCCATTGGGTTAGAAGTGAAGACTGATAGCTTCTCACGAAGCTTTTGCCAGACACTCGAGGAATCTTTGCTCATCGACTGGTCTGCTGCGACAAGGAACTCCAGTTCCGTGATGGCTCTACCCAGATCGAATATCTCGACGATTTCGAAATCATCAAGACAGGAGCGGACATGCTCTAGCATTCTCAGAATGTGAACCCGGAGTCGTTCGTCCAAATCGTCATCATTTTTAAGTGCTGTGGCAACCTCAACGAGTAGTTCATTAATGCGAGATACGTTCGGATCCAAACGGCAGTAGCCTGACATTTCGATCATTGGAATAAGGGCCTTAAGCATAGGCATACTATCCAACGTGGATGACGTGTTTTGCCAGGAGTATCCATAGTGCAGCACCGACCTCAGCCAAGCACCTCAAGCATCTTTGTACACCGTCATCTCGTGCCCGGCACCGCTTAGACTCTCCAGAACTTCACGCAATGCCAACAGATGTTTAACTGCAGCACAGATTTCTTCGATACCCTCCGGTTCGCCCAACTTGCGTTGAGTATCAGCGCGACCAGGGCGTGACGACCATGTTTCAAACAATGCAAGAAGCTCTTTGGCTGGATTGGTGGCAGGCATTGACAAGAGTCTCCTAAATTCTACTATGCTAAGCAGATGATTGGAACGCAGGGCAGAAGCAAGGCGGCGTACCTTGAAGTTAGGCTAACTGACACCCTCTTCTATCCGCCTGCCACATTATAAGCAAAGAAATAGTGTTGCAAACGCAGTATAATGACGCCGACAGCAATGCACCGCCGGTAACAACTACAGAAAACAGTTTTACCAAAGACATGGATGAACTAAAAGTTGCCAATACGCCACTCAGAAATACGAAAAGCGAGATGATGCCAAAAGTTAGTCTACTACGAACGCAAACAAGAGACGCGATATCATGCTGGAGATCGCGAGTGAGGAATGCCGCTCCCATTGCGAGCAGCCCCATGATACTAGTTGGGAATATTGATATTTTTTGATCGCAGAGAAGAGAAATTAGAACTTGGATGAGACATGCAATATAAGCTCCTGATAGTAGCGTTGAAGGCATAATAAATGCGGTTCGTCGCGGCATATAAATCAACTGCAGCCGAATCGCTCTTTCATCGACGCCATTCTCCGAACTCCGTACTAGCTCAATCAATTGCGGTGTGAGGACAGAGCGGATATCCTTGCTGTCGTAATGGATTTTTGGATCCCGTCGATCAATAAGACAAACTTTTGACATTTTCATGCCGGGGGGCGCTTCAACCCTAACATGTACACGTCGATCCTAGCCGTCAAATCCTGTGGCCCAGACGTCGTGCTTATAGCCAGATCTCACCGGCTTTAGAGGCCCAGGCTCGAAATCGTTTGCGTACGTGAGGCGACAGCTAATTACCTGCAAGTCGACATCTTGCTTGACGTCGACATAAACCAGAAAAATGTAAGAGTGGATGAACGCGCTTAACAGTTCCTTATCAACTCGCTCCATGAACTCACTCCAACAGGCGAAACGACGCATCTTCGCCCACTGAGATGCTGTTAGACTACGTTCCTCGAGGTTGGCTCAAAAATCCTAAATTGTTCGATGAATCGTGTTGAAGCGAGTCACATCTGAGTTCGCAAGAGTCTCATACAACTCAGATGAAAGTGATTCAAACGCAGCGACATACTGTTTTAGCAGAAGAGCGAGATCAGCGCTCGCCATCAAAATATTCTGAGCGAACTGCGTATTTTCACTGCGAGTCGCTACAGGCAGGCGACCACCAGTACCGCTCTTAGCATCTACAGTGACAAAATTTCCATCCCTCGGGAGTGGCGAGCGCGGTTGAAACCATAGATAATTCCAAAATTCTATTCGAAAATGTTAGGTTGACAGGAGATACATCAGTCCTCATCAAAAATGTAAGGGAAAAAGGGTGGATTATCCACAAAAGCGGCCTTGCTTGCCCTCATCCCTTCTTCTTGGTCGCGGAGTCCCCGTGGGACTCGAGTTGCTCTGCTCGCCTGTTCCTGGAATCGAAGCAGTCGATTGTCTAAATCTGCAATAAAGGCCTGCGGATCAGCATCGAAATCAGCAAGTTGGTCGGCAACATCTTGGGTGGCAACTGATTCAACTATGGCCTGCGCGCCCATCTCTTTACCCCGTTCTTGGTCATGAGATTTAATCTCATCAATAGCCTTTGGTCCACTGTCTTCATGACATGCGCAATCGCGTGCGCGTTGTTCGGTAACATACGTCGCCGGGTTCAGCGGTTACCTGCGACCAGCTCTCGGTCGTCGCTTCGTTTTTTGGAGTATATCCTCGTTCCATACACTCCACATATACCAAGAATGGCGCATTGAGTCAATGAGGGTGACTGCAAAATCAGTGTTGTTCTGGGTGTTGTGGGAGTAGATGGTTGGTTCGATAAACGCCATATATTTCAGTGGCGTGGTGTGAGGAATAAAAGCGCACCGATTGCGTCCGAACGCCCCCCCCCCGGGCTGTCGTTCGGCGTACCGAGTGTCCACTCGGTCGTTCCATCGTGCGTTCATTTCGCTCTGTCTCGCATCGTCGCTCGTTGTGTGGCGACTTGGTTGTCGTCAGTGTAAGTGCGAGGGTGACCTGCTGGATGACGCCATGCCGCGGCGATGGGCGCCCTGCCAAGTCTCCTGGCAGAGTCCAGGCCCAACCACTGAGTGCCACTCACACCTCACCTCACCCCCGTAGCACCTTCCGCGCCGTGTCCTTGCTGATGCCGAGCTGCTGGGCTGTGCCCTTGACGGTCCCGATCGTCTGGTAGGTCTGACGAACCCGCTGGCAGAGGGCCTCGTCCTGGAGGCTGGTCCGCAGCGTCAAGCCCGCCCGCTTCAGGTGGGTGGCCACCGTTTCGCGGTGGAAGCCGAACTGCTGGGCGATCTCCTTGACCGTACAGCCGCTGCGATGCAGCTGGACCATCTCATCGACGACCTCAGGCCTCAGGCGGCGGTTGATGCGCCGAGGGGCGGGTCCAGAGGGCTTGTCTGCGCCGTCTGAGGATGTGGTAGCACTGGCCTCCGCCTGGCGCACCGCCTTGGCGTCACCGCGCATCGAGCGGCGAGCAGCCCCTCCAGCGGTGTCTCCCTCCGGCGGCAGTCCCCACCAGCCATGTCCTGCTGCTGCACCTGCTGGAGCTGCCGCACCACCTCTAGCACATGCTGCATCACGTAGCGCCAACACTCGTCCCAGAGGTTTGAGTGCGATAGGGCTGGGCCGACCTGCATGGGGGGTACCTTCAGTGCCTCCCTGTTTTCCATTTTCAGAGCCGTTTGTTTTGTTATTTTAGGCTTCCTGCCTTTAATCGGTAAATATCTAAAGTACCGTCCCTCCCCAAAAAAATAAAACCATTACGTTCAGCAATCCTTTTCGTTATTCCCTGCCCGGGGCTGCACTCAATAACCAGATACCCTGTCTTCTCTCCCGCATACGCTACCAATGCTTCAGTAAGTTCCTGGGCATATCCTTTTCCCCATTCATCTTTTCGCAGTACCCACCCTATCTCATAAGATTCCTCATCATATGGATGGAAAATGACATAACCGATAAATTTTCCACGCCAATCATCAACGGCATAGATCAGAGGCGGCCGGGAAAGCCCCGCCTGATTGAGGAGCAGCGCTGTTTTATCTTTTGAGTAAGGCTTCTCAAGATATCTCATCACCTCCGCATCAGACAGGAGCTGATAAAGGCTTTCGGCATCATCCTGCCTGAAATCCCGGATGACCAGCCTTCTGGTTCTTATCTGCATTCAGCGGCCTCACACATGTTTTGTTATCTGTTTATTATTTACTATTTTGTTTTTGATCCGTTTTTCATTCTAACAGCAGCCCTGCGGACATATCCCATCGATATCCCGCCGCGCCGTGTTCTCACCCTCTGGTGGTAAAACACGCAGATACAAAAACTATTTTGGCAGTTTTCCACATTTTTTGTTTTCGTATCTGCGTGTTTTACCACCAGAGGCTGCATATCAGTGACAGCTTTACACTGGAAGCAGCTTCACAACGGCAGCAGCTGCACATCATTATTGGATAGCCGCATGCTGCCTTCCACCGCTGCGTGCTGCAATACCTGTAATCATCGTCAGGCGATACCATGGCAGGTATGAGCAACACCAGTGCTGACGAATACAAAGACGAGTACGGCGGCAGCGAATGTGATGCCGGAAACATGGCTGCCCCTAAGCCTCCTGAGCCTGGACCCGGTACCTCCAGAAACCGGGACGGAAGCACCGGCGCTTACGTAAAAGGCGGGGATCTTCCCGATTTCGATCCGCAGCGTTTCCTCTCAGGGCTTGACGCTATATATTCCAGGCATGAAGGCGCTTCCAAAGCCGAACCGTACATGACTCAGGCGCTTGAGCGGGCCGCCGAAGCCGGAGATGAGCCCGGGCAGCTGACTTTGATCAACGAACTCATGGGATTTTACCGCTCCCAGTCCAGGCATGAGGACAATATCCGCCTCGCGCATACTTCTCTTGACCTCGCGCTTCACATGGGGCTTGAAGGAACTGCCCAATGGCTTGCAGTGCTTATCAATGCCGCGACAGCGATGCGCGCTGCCGGGCATTATGATGAATCCCTTGAGCTTTATGAGCAGGCGCTTTCGGCAAGTACAACAGTTCCTGATGCAGATCCGCGCAATATTGCTGCACTGCATAACAACCTTTCTATGCTCTATTCAGAAACCGGCGATCTTGGGAACGCCCTGAAGGAGCTCAGAAAAGCGCTTGATATGATAACACTGGCAAGCCCTGATCCCGCGAATGATATTGATATCGCCACTACGAAAACTAATATCGCCCTGCTGTTTCTGCAAAGGCCCGCGGAAAATGGGGGCGGCGGAAACCACCGCGAAGAGCACGGAAACCGCAGTACAGAAAACGGCGAAAGCTCCGGAAACAATGCGAAAGGCACCAGCGGCACCGACGACTGTACAGACTGCGGCTCCGCTGTTTACAGCAGGGATATCCAGGAAGCCCTGGATTATGCCCGCGAAGCCCTGGAAATATACCATCATGATCCGTCACTTAGCCTGACGGACAGCGCCCACTATGCTTCTGCCCTGGCAGGATACGCCCAGGCTTTGCTGATGTCGGGCGCTGCAGCTGAGGCACAGGAATTTTATGATAAAGCACTGCAGCATATCTCTAAGGCCTACGGTACACAGAATGACTATTACCGTACGACCCTTGCCAATGCCCGATCTGCCAGGGAAATCGCCGAAAAACAGGGGCAGCAGGCAAATACTGCAGATCCGGTAACACCTGTACCGCGCATAACAAAAAGCATGACAGCAGATATGGCCTCAAGCCCTGTAACGGGTATGGCAGAAAATACAGCAGCAGAGGGCACGGCAGCAGGACCTGCAGCGGGCATAGAGGAAGCCTCTGCAGAGAGCATGACGAAGAGCCCCGCAGCGAACGTTAAAAACCCCGATATCACAGGGCTTGAATTGTCACAACGATACTGGGAAAAATACGGCAGGCCTCTTCTCAGGCAGAAATACCCCCAATATGCGGGCCGTATAGCTGCCGGGCTTGTGGGGCACGGTTCGGAATGTTACGGTTTCGACGACGGGTATTCGCGGGATCATGATTTTGGCCCGCGCTTCTGCCTGTGGCTTACCGATGACGATTATGCTGAAATCGGCAGCCGGCTTCAGGAAGATTATGACAGCCTGCCTAAGAGGTTTATGGGATATTCACTTGAAGCTTCTGCCTCTACCCCACGCTCGCAGGGGGAGCACAGGCGCTCGGGCGTTTTCCGGATCGGTGATTTCTTTGAATCAGTCACAGGGCTCCGGGAGGCACCCGGAGACGATGAACCGCTGCTGTGGCTGAATATAGATGAGGCAACGCTGTCAGCAGCAACTAACGGAAAGGTATTTGCCGATCCTCTCGGAGTCTTTTCTTCGCGCAGGCAGGGCTTCAAGAATATGCCCGATGACGTGCGGCTTGCCCTGATCTCGCAGCGGGCAGGCATGATAAGCCAGTCGGGCCAGTATAATTTCCCCCGTATGTCCGCGCGCGGCGATACTGCAGCCGCTATGCTGTGTATTTCCCAATTCGCAGAGGCGGTAACCTCGCTGGTATTCCTTATCAATAATCCGCTGACTGTAGGCTATGCACCGTATTATAAATGGCGGTTTGCCGCGCTGAGGAGCATCAGTGCCAGGCCCGCCACACGCCTGCCCCAGTCCTGCGGACAGCTTGAACAGCTTATGGGCAGCGCATCGGACGCAAGCCGCGGGCAGAGGGATAATCCGGCTTACGCGCACGCTAACGTACTGATATCGCAGATATGCAATGAAATTGTTGCAGAACTCAGGTACCAGGGGCTTACATCAGGCAGCGAAGATTTCCTCGAATGGCATAGGCCTTATATTGAAAGCCATATCTCGCAGGAATACCCGTTCCTCAGGAGTTTATAATATGCATGAAACAGATGGAAGCATAAACAAGGCAGGCAGCAGTGTAGCAGGATCCGGCACTGTCCGGCTCACTGACGAAGAATTCCTTCACACTGCTGAAAGCATAGTCAGGCATGAGTGGGAGCAGTTCCAGCGTGTTGATAATAAAGGCGGCAGGGCACTCTGCCAGGGTAACTGGCCGGTATTCCATCAGATGCGCATCAGCCAGTTCCTCACATGGGACGCTCCCCTGCTGTTAAGCTATGCGCAGGACCTCAACGATGCCGATGCTGCCGGGCGCAATCTCCTGACTGAGAAATATGCGCGGATGATGGGATCTACCGATCCTGTGTATTATCATCAACATCTCGAAACTTTTATGCCCGTCCTGAGCAGGCAGCGCATTGCACAGCAGGAGCATATTATCGCGCAGCAGCTCACATGGGCACGTGATTTTAAGGACAGATATCCCAGGCTCGGGCAGAAAATGCGCACCCTTACCACGGACGGGGATTCGCCTGAGAATACGAGCTTTGAAACATATCTGCGCGGGGAACTGGGCACATATTCTGAACGCACACTTGACCTGTATGGCATTTTTATTGAAAGCTGCATAAAAAAGGGGATCAACCTTACTGAGCAGGCTATTGGCTGGACCGTACGCATCGCCGGATTCCCAAACCTTGCCGACGCAGAAAATGCCGAGAGCTGACAGCATCCGATATGGAAGTCTTATATGCTGTTTTCCTTCTCTCCTCCGTATATTAAAGTCCTATCAAAATTATCAGGAGATTTACAGGGATAACCGCGGATCAGGACGGGATACGGGGATAGTCTTTTAATACAGCTACGATAAGTTTGTGCTGCGGCCCCGGTTATGGCGGCTGCGCAACACCATTAACGGGTAACGACATTAATAAGACGGCAGTAAGACGATACAGCCTGAAAGCCTGAAACCTAAGGAGTGCTATGGCTTTTTCTAACCCATATCTTGAGCGTGTATACCAGCAGGCGGAACGCCGCGACGGCGGACAGCAGGAGTTCCTACAGGCTGTACGGGAAGTTTTCGAGACATTGGAGCCTGTTATCAAGGCCCATCCGGAATATGAGGCGAACGGCATCCTTGAACGTTTCATAGAGCCGGAGCGGGAGATCAAATTCCGCGTGGCATGGGTCGATGACAATGGCAGGATCCAGGTAAACCGCGGCTATCGCGTAGAATTCAACAGTGCTATCGGGCCGTACAAAGGCGGTTTGCGCTTCCACCCTACCGTTACCGAATCAGTAGTCAAGTTCCTTGGCTTTGAACAGATCCTGAAGAACTCGCTGACCGGGCTGCCTATGGGCGGAGGCAAAGGCGGATCGGATTTCGATCCCCGCGGCCGTTCTGACGGCGAGGTCATGCGCTTCTGCCAGGCATTCATGACGGAGCTCCAGAGGCATATTGGGCAGTTTACTGATGTACCGGCAGGTGATATCAACGTCGGCGCCCGCGAAGTTGGATACCTTTTCGGCCAGTACAAACGTATCCGCAACGAATATAACGGGACGCTGACCGGCAAGGGGCTTGAATTCGGCGGTTCGCTTATACGTACAGAAGCAACGGGATATGGCCTGTGCTACTACACGAATGATGCTATGAAGGAGCTGCGCAATGATTCCTTTGAGGGCAAAACTGTAGCAGTATCAGGCTCCGGGAATGTGGCTATTTTTGCCATTGAAAAGGCACAGCAGCTGGGGGCGGCAGCAGTCACCGCATCTGATTCTGACGGTTATGTGTATGATCCTAATGGCATTGATTTAGATGTGCTCAAAGATATCAAACTCACTGAACGCGGGCGCATCAGCGAATACGCGCAGCGCGTTCCCGGCAGCGAATATCACGAGGGCTGCTCAGGCGTGTGGGAAGTAAAATGCGATATTGCCCTGCCCTGCGCTACACAGAATGAGATCAGCGAAGAGTCGGCAAAAAAGCTGGTTTCCAACGGATGCATGGTGGTGTGTGAAGGTGCGAATATGCCTTCTACCCCAGCTGCTATTGCTGTATACCGCAGCAATGGTGTGCTTTATGGCCCGGCCAAAGCGGCGAATGCGGGCGGCGTGGCAGTTTCCGGGCTTGAGATGAGCCAGAATTCGCTCCGCCTCCAGTGGCCTTCTGAAGAAGTTGATCAGCGCCTGCAGGATATCATGAGGGGGATCGTCAACGAGAGCCTTGCCGCAGCGCATGAATATGGCCATGATGGAGATCTGATGCTGGGTGCGAATATCGCAGGCTTTACTAAAGTTGCCAATGCCATGGTCGCACAGGGAGTGATGTAGGTTTCGGGCTATAAAGCTGAGCAGCCAGTCGGACACGCAGGGAGATATGGAAGTTTTTCTATCTTCCTAATATCTGATTGGCTGTCTTTCTGTCCGCTTCACTGAGTTTATCAACAATCACCCCAATAGCAGCATCATCGCTGATAATAGCTTTGCGATATTCTTCCAGTACGCGGTCAACCACCGGAGACATGGCGTCATGGGCTCTGGCAGCAGAGTTTGAATCGTCTGCAGCCAATTCGGTAAGCGAAAACATTGTATACCCTTCGGCACCTTTAAGGCATCCGCGGGCGGTTGAAGCCCCGTCAGCTGAGGATGCGATTACCTGCTTCGCGCCTGTAGCCAAATCACCCATGATAGGTGTTCCTCCCCTCCTGGAGCTCATCAAAGATCTGACGCCGCTCCCTTCGTATACTAAAAATAACCTGTTCGAACTCGTTGTCTGTTTTTACACGGGCTTCCTCAACTCTGCACAGGATATCACCGGTCTCATTGACCAGGCCTGCATCCATGTTATATGCAGCCTCCATAGCAAATTCACGCACCTTGCGTAGATACTCGCGGCTGCTGTCCCATGCGGATTCCCATTCACATTCGCTTTTTTTCAATGCGTCATACAGCTTTTCGCGCCTGAGACGAAGCTGCCTTGCCTCATCCTCTGAAGACGATGGACCAGTCATACTATTCATCGCCACTCCTTCCCGTAATATGCAGACGGATACGATAAAAACATCCAGTTTGTATCCCACCGGCTGGCCGGGACAGAATCCCCCGGCCAGTGCATACTTCCGTCAGGGTTAGTCCCCGGCTCCGTATACTTCAAGTCTGCAGGCTTGCCCAGCCATATCAGGAATTCCTTCATCCCGCGCGGCCACTCCATCCTTGCCCCTATAGCATATACATATGGAGGCCGCCTCAGGAAAGATTCCATCCTTTTAACCGAAGGTATTTCACGATCCGGATAAGCCTCTCTATATTTCTTTATCGCCTGAGGAAGTGTCTTCTTGGCCGAACCGGTAAGAATATAGCCGTAACATTCGCTATCCCCAAATAAACCATAGTGTACGCATGGGTTCCGAATATCTGTATAGTCGTTATCATCCCAGGAGGCCTCACTTAAAGTATATCTGATTTCGTGCCCCTGGTTATTCAATGATTCCTGTTTTGACTGTGATACTGTATCCTCAACTTTCCCTCTGACCGTCCCCACTGCCCAAAAACCGACGAACCCCACGAAACTCGCCATAATGGATACTACCAGAATAACGGCTATATTTTCCCATCGGGTACGTTCACCAACCTTAAAGAAATCCTTTATCACCATGTATACCCCCTATACTTCCCAGGTTCAGTAATAAATACCCAATTAGTGATATCAGAATCCTCAGGGACAGGGTCACCTACCCGATGCAAAATACTGCCATCCGCATTGATTCCTGTTTCCGCATACTTCAACTTGGCGGGCATTTTAAGCCATGCTAAGAATCCTTTCATCCCTTGAGGCCACGTAAGTTTACCCTTTACGGCATATACATAAGGCGGGTGCTCAAGGAAAGAACGCATCTGATTGGCAGAAGGAAGCCTTTTACCGGGAAAGGATGCGTTATACCGGTCAATCGCACGCTGGAAAAGATATCTTCCACGCGAAGTAAAAATATATCTGTCGCATGTCATATTTTGGGATACGCCATGTCCGCAAGGCAGCTCTTTAATAATGACGTCGGAGCCAACGCCGGATAAGGACGCAAGATCATATACTTGCAGCATGATCGCAGAATCAAAAGACCTCTGTCTGTCCATAGCCTCTTTATGCCGGGTATTTTGGGTGTCGCAGAAGGCAAATATCCCGGTAGTGAGTATACAAGCACTTATAAGGAAAATAACAGCTATATGTTTCCCATCAGCCCACTTGCTTTTTTTAAAGAGATCCTTTACCGCCATGCCTGCCCCTCTCTCCCTGAACGGTGCGCAATAAAATCCCAATTAGTGTATGTGCTATTTTCAGGCACAGGATCACCCGCCCGATGCGAAACACTGCCATCCGGATTGATTCCTGTTTCCACATACTTCAACTTCGCCGGTTCCCCGAGCCATTTTAAGAAAGCACGCATTCCAGCAGGCCATTTCAGCTTGCCGCCAGCCGCATATACATACGGGGGATCCTCCAGAAAAGATTCCATCCGCTCCTCTGAAGGTATCTCACGGTCGGGATGCACTACTTTATATCGTGCAACCGCAAGCGGAAAAACTTTCTTCGCAGAATCAGAAAAAACATACCGCACACATTTGACCTCGGGAGATACGCCATGCCCGCAAGGGGCTTGCACCAGTGTAATATCCGATGACCCCTCATCGACTAACGGAGACCTTGATACTACGTAATCCAGCTCCACTACCTGCACAGACACTGCCGCATCAAGATACTCCTGCGGACGGTGAACCGCTTCAGCCACCTTATCCCATATCACACGTCCAACACTGAAACCAACAAACCCGGTAAAACAAACCACGGCCACCGCCATCACAGAAACAATAATATTCTCCCAGCGGATACGCTCACCAACCTTAAAGAAATTCTTTACCGCCATGTCTGCCCCTCTCTCCCTGAAGGATCACTGATAAAATCCCAATTAGTGTATTTCTTACTCTCAGGCACAGGATCACCCGCCCGATGCGAAACACTGCCATCCGGATTGATTCCTGTTTCCACATACTTCAACTTCGCCGGCCGCATCAGCCACTTCATAAACTCCTGTACCTGCTTTCTATTCTTCTTGAGGCTGCCCACAAGGTTATTCATAACATCATTAAAATCAACCCTGACATGTGTCCGCCGGTAATACTCTTCAATTGCAGCATTAACAAGCGAAGTATTTGTATACAGCTTATTGCACGTCTCAGCTGTAGTGTGGTTTCGGACTGTCCCCGAGCTCCATCCGTAAATGTTCAGACGCGAATCGTCGCGGATGATAGCACGCTTTGTACCATGTATATCATTAGTTTTATCGTTTATCTTCCTGGCAAACCTCTCCCATTCTTCCTTCTTAACTTGGGCATCGTGGATTCCAATTCCTGCACTGATCAATGCTGCCACGAAACCAGCCACATAGCTTACTCCAGAAGCACCGCCAAACATTTCTTTTATTACCTCGCTTCTCAGTTCCCCAATCACCCAGTCTGTCACACTGCCAAACGTCTTTTTAGCTATACCAATATTCTCATTATTTGAACCAACTATTAAGAAATGTTCAAGGGCATATACAGACTGAGGATTGCCAACTATCCCCAGACTCACCGTACGGAAAATAGACCCCGTATCCGAATGCCTGATCTCACTTTTTTCCCCTACGATCCCATTGAACCGGGTCATTACATATGCCGCATCATAATTGTTGTCGGCTTCATCCTTTTTATATTTTCCTGGCTGGATGCTGAACTTAAATTTAAGGTTATACCCTTCCAACGTCCAGACGCTCTTTGAAGCCATACTGTTAGCCTGCATTATCACAGAAGCCAGCCTCTCATGATCCAGTATAGTTTTCCCATACTTTTCATCTTTCAAAAACACCGCCTCATTATTACACCGGGAATCCGCATATACACTTAATAAATCGAGCAATACTGAACCCTGATATTTCCAGCAGGGCCTGTCTATACTTTTTCTTCCCGGCCCGATAGGCACCCGCGGTATCTGCAACTCCACGAACCTTGACAGCGCTGCCCAGTCTTTAGCAGCATACATACTATCAAGTGCTGCCGTAATGTTATGGACATCTGCAGCGGTAAAGAAATACCTGGGAAGGAGTGCCAGAACGGAACAATTGATACTGTTAAGCTTGCCCTTATCGTATATCTCCGGCGCGCCTACAGTATCATCAGCAAATATATCGCGCACAGCCTTTTTAAGCTTTTCACGCTGAGCAGGATCCTTCACCCTGCTATCGATTATCCTATCTGCATCTTTGATCCGCTGACGGGAAAATGCCCGGTCTATCTCATCCCGCACCCCAGCCGGGAATACCCATCCATTCCCTTCAGCTGCAGCAGCTTCGGCGGAAAGTACTTGGGAAAGCATGCCCTTCTCTGATACCATTGCTGCGGCAGAGGAATAAATATCCCTCTGTTGTACAGTATAATCCCTATAAACAGTCCAGATCTTCTGCAGCACAGCAAGAAGGCGCTCTAAAGCTGCGCGGGAGAATCTTATATACGAAATATCAGCATCAACAGTTTTCATATATGCTGACCCTGCACCATCAGTCGGGTCGATATACATCTTCTCCGAGCTATTTGCCATGTCCTGCCTGCTTGGTTCAACTCCTTCAGCCGTACTCGGAATTTGGGGAGGATTGCTAAGCAAAGCGGTAACACGCCGGATACGGTCATCCAGCTGCCCGTCATCTACGAAACCGCATGCTTTATCTGACAGCAGGAGCCCCTGTGCCAGATTTACATGCCTCTGTACAGCCTCAAACAGTGCAGAAAAAAACAGATAATGGGATTTAGCTACCAGACGCTGGCTGTCAAGGTGTTTTTGGACAGCATTATACGCTTTGCCCTGCAGCCCTTTATCGGCAAGGTCCATCGACAGCTGAGACACCTGTTTCTGTGCAAGTTCTATCTCAGTTTTAACTTTTGCAGCTTCATCATTAAGATCACTGATAAGCCGGTCCCTGTATACTCGCGCCATAATCTTCCTCTTAACAGCTCAATACCTGAATACTTACAGGCTACCACTGCGATTGAGGGAGAAACGCCGTATACTTATTGCTTCCCATAGATCCGTTCCTGGTCCTTGACCCCTTTCAGGACAAAAGGGTTCCGAGGATCAGCATGCTTTGTGTCAGCTGTGAAGTCTTCACTGCTGTATGGGATTGGGTTCGTAAATAACCGTTCATATTCATCAATATCCAATTTATGCCGCTGATCCAGAAGCATTTTATTATGCCGGGCATGCAGCCTGGCCCCAAACCCCGGCTGCAGTATACCTGTAAATAATTCCCCGACAGCCCCGGAGCCATAGGAAAAGAAACCGATCCTGCCCCCCGGAGCCAGCGAATGGTCATTATCCAGCAAGGAGAGAAAGCCCAGATAAAGCGATCCCGAATATATATTTCCAACTCGGCGCGAATATACGATGCTGCTGTGATACCTCTGCTCCAGCTGCTTGCGGGCTTCGCTGCCAACCGTACCGAGGATGGAGGAGAACGCCTTCATACCCATCTTTGTATAGGGCAGGTGGAAGCACATGGCGGCAAAATCATCAAGCGTCAGGCCGGCTTCCGCACTGAAACGGCTCCATACCTTACGGAAAAAACCTATATACTGTTCCGTAGAATACCTGCCGCGTGCAATTGCGGAATCTGTATAGACCGGCCTCCAGAAATCGCTGATACTATGCGAATAAGCTGTAGTATACGGTTCCACAGCAAGGATATGCGGATCCTCAGAAACAACCATGGCAACCGCCCCGGCCCCCTGGGTCACCTCGCCGGGCGTACCAAGCCCATACCGGGCGATATCCGATGCTATCACAAGCGCGCGTTTCCCCGGATGGGTACGCACATAGTCGCACGCAGACATCAGGCCTGCGGTGCCGCCAAAACAGGCTTCTTTGATCTCAATACAGCGGCACCAGGAGGACAATCCTATAAGGCCATGGATAAATAACGCTGAGGCCTTGCTCGCGTCAACGCCCGATTCCGTGCCCACGATAACAAGCCCGATATCATCCGGCTGTGATTGCCGGGGCGGCTGTGCGGAACAGTACTGCGCAGAATAATACAGGACTTTCACAGCTGCCGCCGCACCCATCGTCACTATATCCTGATTGGAAGGCGCGACCGCCTGTTCATCCTGCCCTATCCCGATACTGTACTTATCAGGATCCACACCGCGTACCTCAGCAAGCTCCCTGAGGTCAATATAAAAACCGGGCGTATAGAACCCGATCGAATCAATGCCTACGGCTGCCATTAGCGGATACCGCCTTCCTCAGGCTCCTCAGACCTTCTGCTGCCGCGGATATCTGCCAGTATTTCTGCTGCAGCTTCAAGGTTTTTATCACGCCCCTGAAGAATACGGCTTACCTGTTCGATCTCACTCCCCTGCGCGCCTGCAGCCATAGCGAGTGCATTCGCATGCAACGCCATATGGCCCTGCTGGATACCCGGCCCGACAAGGGCACACAAAGCTGCAAGGTTCTGCACCAGGCCCAGGGAAGCAAGGACACACTGGAACTCCTGCACAGATGGATAGCCGCCGATCCTTTTAGCCAGGCGTGCCATCGGAAGGGCGCCGGCGGCACCGCCGATAATGCCGACCTGCAGCGGGATACGGATCTCGCCGCACAAATTGCCTTTGCTGTTCAAAGCCCATTCGCTCAAAGGCATATAACGCCCTGTCCTCGCAGCGAATGCGTGGGCGCCAGCCTCAACTGCGCGCGTATCATTACCGGAAGCAAGCACGGCGGATGAAATGCCGTTCATGATCCCCTTATTGTGGGTCACCGCACGGTCAGCGTCAATCCGGGCAAGCGCAGACAGCTCCGCAATGCGCCGGGCAATAAGCTCACCGCTGCATGACCGGGTTGCTAGCGTATGCGGCTGCACTTCTACGCGCGCAGTTGCGGCCGAAGCTGCGGGCACGTTATTGCTGAGTATTGCAGTGAGTGCCCTGCATCCCGTCCAGCCTTCCGCTGCAGCGGCCACAGCTTCGCATATTGTATTCACAATATTGGCGCCCATCGCATCGCACGGGTCAATAATCAGGGAAAGCTTAACAAATCCCTCCGGTCTGCAGCTACTGCAATCATACGGCTTGCAGCTATTGCAACCACTCGGCCTGCAGCTACTGCCCGGCCTGCTGCCATTCAGGCTGCCACCCGGATCCTCTCTGCCCGCTAAGCCTTCTCTGCCGGCCGATTCCCCTTCCTTAGGCATTGGGCTGCTGCTGCCCGCCGGTACACCACCGCCAAGTATCTCAACCTTATGGCTGAGCAGGCCTCCTCCGTATCCGACTATCGAAGGGTGGGCAGCATTGGCCACAGTATGGATATCATCACTATGTGTTTCAAGTATGCGGGCGATCCGCGCAGCCTCAATGCCGCCGCGAGCATCACCGGCAGCCCCGCAGCTATTGGCGCCGCTGCCGGCATAACCCTCACCAGCGTCAATAACGCCAGCATCACCGGAACTGCTGCCGCAGCTGAAAATTATCTCTCCTGTTACGCAATGTGAACCGGCCTGCGCCGCTACTCCCCCATTTGCACGTGCAATTCGCGCCCCGTTGCTGGCCGCAGCAACTACGGACGGTTCCTCCGTCACTACAGGCACCTGGTATATTTTGCCGTTAACTTCAAGGTTCCGGACTATACCCATCGGAAGGGCAAACTGCCCTATCTGGTTTTCTATAAGGTTCCGGGCGGCATCAGCATCCAGCCCTGTAAATCCGGCGATCTCCTGCATATCTTCCGCAGTAATGACGCCTTCCTGCATCAGAACCTGCAGGCGGCCCTGAGGGGATAACCGGTAGAATTTAGATCCGCGCATCTCACGCAACTCACGTACTGCGCACCCGCTGCCCGTCTCGCCATCCCCGTGCACCTCACGTACTTCGCGCTCCTCGGATCCTCCACGAAACACCAGCTCCCTGCGCTCCCTGCGCACAGCCTGTTCCCCGTGCTGTGCCTGATTATCCGGCTGTTCCTGCCTGCACATCAGCGGTCTGTCCCGTCAGCCATCCGGACCTGCATTGCCACACCGATACCGCCGCCGACACATAAAGCGGCAACACCTGTCGCCTTTTTACGCGCGCGCAGCGCATACAGCAGAGTCACCAGGATACGCGCCCCGGATGCGCCCAAAGGATGCCCCAGGGCAATAGCCCCTCCATTAACATTCAACTTATTTTCAGGGATCTCCAGCTGATCCATGACTGCAATACTCTGTGACGCGAATGCTTCATTTATTTCAAACAGGTCGATATCCTCAATAGCTGAATGCGTATTACGGAGCATCCTTTCAATCACGCGCTTAGGCGCATAACCCATAAAATCAGGGTCGATACCGCCTTCCGCGTAGCCTGATATCTCAGCCAGATAACTGATGCCGCGCTCTATGGCAAGGTCTTTGCGCATAAGCACCAGCGCGGCGGCACCGTCATTGATGCCGCTGGCATTGCCGGCAGTTACCGTACCCCGGTCCTGTACAGTATCAGCGGAACCTGCAATATCAGTATCCTGCGCTGTACCCGAGTTATCTGGAAAACCAGAATCACTACGTCCGGGCTCACCGCGTCCATTCTTGCCATGCCCGAGTTCACCACAGCCGGAACTGCCGCATCCTGCTGCCGCACAGTCAGGCTTCACGAAAACCGTCCGCAGGCGGCCAAGCTTCTCCATATCAGTATCGTCACGCGGGCCGTCATCCTTGTCAACAAGAATGCTGTGATCGCCGGCATGTCCGGCGGGAACAGGGACAGGGGCTATCTCTTTATCAAAAGCACCGCTGAGCTGGGCATTCACAGCTTTGATGTGGGACCCCAGGGCAAATTCATCCTGCTGCCGGCGTGTTATCCCGAAAGTTTTTGCCACATTCTCAGCAGTCATCCCCATAGGCTGGCCCGTGAAAGCATCAGAAAGCCCATCCCTGAATATCCCGTCAACGAACTCCACACTCCCATATTTATGCCCGGACCGCATATCCGGGGCATAGTAAGGGGTATTGCTCATGCTTTCCGTACCGCCGACAAGGACGGTATCGGCATCGCCCAGCAGGATCGCAGCCTGCCCCATACGCACAGCTTTAAGCCCTGACCCGCATACTTCATTCACCGTCATAGCAGTGCTGGAAGTGTCCATACCGGCACGCAGCGCAATCTGCCGTGCTATATTCTGCCCATTATTCGCCTGGAGCACATTGCCGAAAATCGACTGTCCAATATCAGAGGTGCTGATCCCCGAACGCCGGATCGCTGCCTTTGCCGCTATCGTGCCCAGTTCCACAGCCGTGACCGATGATAACGATCCGTTAAGGGTACCGATCGGCGTGCGCGCGGCACTGACAATCACAACTTCAGCCATACTTCACCTAAAAACTGTCACAGGTCAAAATCCATAATACTTGATACGGGATATCAAGTTTATCTGGATTTATATAATACTCTCAGCCATTTAATTTTTCAGCACAATAGTTTTACGCTGCAGGCAGGTACATCCTTACGGCAGTATAATAAGGGTATAACTGACATCTGGACAGTATCAGCACCGGCAGCCATCTAAAGGAGCGCACATGGACCTGACCCCTCGCTATAACGCAGACGATAACCGCTATGACGGCTGTATGCCTTACTCCCGATGCGGGAGAAGCGGGCTGAAAATGCCGCAGGTCTCGCTTGGTTTATGGCATAATTTCGGTGATATTTCTGATTTTGCTGTTATGCGTCAGATGTGCCGGACGGCATTTGATGCAGGGATCACCCAGTTTGACCTTGCCAATAATTACGGCCCGGAGTACGGGGCTGCCGAGCGCAATTTCGGGAAGATCATGGCAATGGACCTTAAACCCTATCGCGATGAGATGCTGGTCACTACAAAAGCCGGTTTCGATATGTGGCCGGGACCGTACGGCAACTGGGGGTCACGCAAATACCTGATGGCGAGCCTTGACCAGTCCCTCAGCCGTTTAGGCCTGGACTACGTTGATATTTTTTACAGCCACCGTATGGATCCCGATACTCCCCTTGAGGAAACGATGGGCGCACTTGCGCAGGCTGTCAGCTCAGGCAAAGCACTATATGCAGGCATTTCCAATTACGATGCTGCACATACCAGGGAGGCAGCAGCACTGCTGCAGAGGATGCACACGCCGTTTGTCATCAACCAGGTGAGGTATAACATTTTCGACAGGCATATCGAGAATGACGGCACTGAAGAAGATATCCGCCGGGGCGGACTCAAGGCTGCGGCACAGGAAGCAGGGATCGGCCTGGCTGTATATTCCCCGCTGGCGCAGGGGCTGCTCACCGACCGCTATCTGGATGGTATCCCTGCTGACAGCCGGGCAGGCCATGACCCAAGGTTCCTGCATGAAAGCGATATCCGGCCACGCCATAGCCGGATACTCCGGCTCAACGATATAGCGCGCAGCCGCGGGCAGAGCCTGGCGCAGATGGCATTGTCATGGGTACTGCGCGACGGGCCGGACGGCCCCGTAAGCACAGTGGTCATCGGCGCGTCCCGGCCTTCACAGATACTCGACTGCGCTAAAGCAGTATCACAAACGGCTTTCAGCGATGACGAACTGGCAGCGATAGACAGGATAGCGCCAAAATCTGCCGGTTAGGCATCCGTCTGGATACTTATCAGCTGACAGATGCACTGCTTCCCGCATCGGCACTGCCGGCAGCGCTGTCTCCCGGTTCGCTGCCCGCAGCGGCAGGGGCATCAGATTCAGATACGGAAGCCGATGATACCGCTTCCGCACTGCTATCCTGTGTACCGGGACCGCTTACAGAAGCACTTGACGCAGCATCAGCTTTACCGGCGTTCCCATCCGGGACCAGCTTCTGCCCTGTCCTCTTTATATATGCTTCGACAACAGGCCACACATCAAGCACCCATTCGTTGACACCGCGGTAACGCCCGTCAGTATCATGCATCGCTTTATAATAATGCATTATATACTTAGAATTTACCTTATTCCCGGGTACAGGCATCGATACCAGGTCTGTTTTGCCTGTACGGAGTGCATGGATCACACGTTTGACTCCGGGGATGGCACGCTCCGGATGCACAACGGACATAGGGTCGCCCGCCTGCTCCGGTTCGCGCGGGGCAAGCATTTTATCCGACGGCAGGTTATGGTTATAGTAGATGAACTGATTATTATCGTCAGCGTACGTCAGCTCCATCGGCATAGTGTTGAGGAACCAGTTAAGCTGATCAACGGTAAGGATGCCTCTGTCAAGAACAACGTAATCGCTGCCGCGTGCAGCGCCGGTCTTCTCAGCCGCCTGCTCTACCCAGTCATCAGCAGTCATATCAATATCTTCAACTGTCGTATCAATTGCCGAGCTTGCAGTAAGGTCCTCATCATCAGCCTCACTGCGTGCGTCACCGCTCATAGCCCTCATGACCTTCACCCAGGTAACAAATTTCTGCATAACGCTTGTCAGGAATGCGACGGTGCCTTCATCTTTCAGATTTCCGTTCTCATTAAAAGCAGTAAGGGCATTGCCAAGCAGGAATTCATCGCTGGGCATCACAACAGCATTCACCCCAGGGGATTCGAGTATCTGGCGGACATCCAGCTGCGCACGCGAAGACCCCTGGTCCGTCCACGAAGCACCAACAAGAAGGACCGGCTTGCCCTCAAACGGATGTATCTTATACGACATCCATTCAATAATGTTTTTAAGCGCAGCAGTTGTAGTGTGGTCATGCTCGGGGGTCGCGATAATAACGCCGTCGGAATTGCCGATCTTTGCTGCCAGATACTGGATTATCTCGCTGTCCGTCTGATCATCGGACTCATTGAACATGGGTACCTGCGAAATATCAAGGATATCAATGTCAGCCATGTTCCTGAACCGGTTTGCCATGAACATCAGCAGTTTCGTATTATACGAACCCTTATCTATGGATCCGCTGATCGCCGCAAATTTCATATAAACTCCTTTGTGTAATCCAGATATCCTGGGATACCTGCTTTCTCTTATTTTTCCCTTATTTCTTATTTCCAAAACTTATTACGCCAGGTACACGACACTTCGCATATGGACCCTATGCTGCATCCTCCGCAGAAGATCCGTGTTGTGCAGAACGCCATTCATCATAGACCGGTGAATCCGGGGATGAAACATACGCATACCGTTTTATATCTTCCTGCTCATACTGCCGCGGCGAAACACCGCCTGCAGCAGAAGCAAACTCTATAAAAGAATCAACCATAGAATCCAGCTTAGCTGTCAGTTTCCTATCCTTAAGCTGGCCATTATCATCAAAAGCCTGCAGCGAATGGTCAACCAGGAATTCCGAACTGGGCAGGACAAAAGCATGAAGCTCGGGGGCATCCAGCATACGGCGCAGATGCAGCTGTGCGCGCGAAGTCCCAAGGGTGCCGAAAGAAGCCCCCACTATAAGGACCGGCTTATTATAAAACGGATGGATTCCGTAAGACAGCCATTCCAGCGCATTCATAAGTACAGCAGGGACTGAATGGTCATACTCCGGCGTTGAAATAATAACGCCGTCGCTGCCGGAGACCGCCTGCGTCAGATCCAGGACACGCTGAGGGACTTCCGGTTCCGGCACCTTTGAATACACAGGGAGCCCTGATATATCAAGTACCTCTATCTCAGCTTTATACGAGTACCGGCTCCGGATAAACTCAATTAACATGCGGTTCGTAGAGCCGGTCTTATTCGTTCCCGCAATCGCAACAAACTTCAAACTATACCTCCGTTAACGCCGTTATATGGTACCGCGCCAGGGTACTGTGCACTGATATCACACTGCGATTCTACTAAAGACCTCTGGAAATGCGGGCAGCTGTTATCGCTGCCCATATCTTTTGACCGTGCCATACCGATCAACGGTAATAACTGAGATCCCGCTCAGCTCATCGGCAATACGCCTTATCACGCTCGCGGAAGCACCGAAAAGGACGGTAGTCCACAGTTCGCAGGTCACAGAGCGCCCGGCCAGCACGGTTATTGATGCCATATCGGACGTGACAGGATATCCCGTAACAGGGCTGATAATATGGTGATACGTTCTGTCTCCCACTGTGAGTTTCCTCTGGTAAATGCCCGAAGTTACTGCAGACCCGTCCGCAACGTGTACAATATGGCAATAATTGCCGAGGCTTCTGTCCGGATCCTGGATGCCGATATTCCATGCCCTGCCTTCCGGGTTCTTTCCGACTGTAATAATATTCCCGCCAAAATCCAGCAGTGCAGACGGTACGCCGCATTCCCTCAGCCTGTCAGCAACAATATCCCCTATATACCCTTTTGCCAGCGACCCCAAGTCGATCTCCATGCCTTCATGCGCAAGGAAAACAGTATGCCGGGCATCATCCATGATGATATCGGAAGGGTCCGTGAGGCTCAGGCGCTCCTTGACAGCACGGCCATCCGGCACGGCTGCATCGGAGAACCCGATATGCCATAGCTTTACTACCGGCCCTATTGCAATATTGAGATTGCTTCCGGGGATCCTGCTATACGTTTTTCCCAGGGAAATAAGGCTGTACAGTTCAGGCTGCACTTCCACAGCTGTGTGGCCGGCATTCTTATTGATGCGCATAAGGTCTGAGCTGCCGCTGTTTGCGCTGAACATATGCTCATAGTGGCGGACCAGCCGCTCAGAATCAGCAAGGAGCTCATTCGCGCGATCCTGAGTTTCAGCCGCTATCTGCATATGGACCGTTGTCCCCATAGCGCGGAAAGCCCGGGACTGGACGGATGCGAGCCCCGCGGGATCCTCTGGCTCCGTTGGATCCGATAACCAGACTGGATGCGACTGCCCTATACCCATAACCATTAACTGTACTATATGCGATAAAAGTCACCCGAATTCCGCATAAATACCGGGGCCCTGCTCCTTCACACTGCTGCAGGAAGAGGCGATCGCAATAGCCGGATTCTCCTACCTATCCATACCCGTAGGCGTATACAGGCCGGCCGCAATAGTTATGCTAAAACGGTTCTTATAGAAAACACGATCCCCTTCCGCATTGCTGCTCAAATTATATATTGCTCATTCGCCATAATACTGTTCTTTATTCAGTAATGTATACTTCTTTTATTTAATCTATATTTATCGGCCACCTGCAAAATCTTTCGGCATGACCCCTCAACAGACAGTGGTACCCATTGGGATCCCTATCCAGGGCTCCCAATGGGTACCACTAATAATAGTATAAATAACCCTGCTGACTGAACGGGCATTCTAAGGGAATAAACGAATCGTTTCTGTAAAAACATAAATAAGTGCTTACAGAAATTCACCCTTCGGTCGGGACGGCTCAATATCTGACATGGATATCATAGGCTCGTAAGAGAAAACAAAGGTTGATCCCGTACACAGATAGCTATCTTTTACGGTTATTTATCCCTAACTATCTATCTCTGGTGGTAAAACGCGCAGATACAAAATCCATCCTGGTGGTTTTCCACATTTTTTATTTTTGTATCTGCGTGTTTTACCACCATCGTCAAGTCTTATTACGTTCTGCAGATATACAAGATATACAAGAGCGCCCCATCATCCGAAGACGACAGGGCACTTTTCATATTCTGCTAGTTTCGGCCTTCAGTAGATTGCATGGGACTTACAGGTACAAACCTGGCCGTCAAATCCCCGCTGAATCTGCCTTACCACAGTTCCCTTACTGCAATGGGCTGCGCCTCCTGCCTGTAAGGGTTATACCAGCACCGGCAAGCGCTGTAGCTGCAAACACAAGAGCCATAATCCCGGAACCTGTCCGTGCAAGCCGGCCATCCTGTTTCTTACTGGAAGGGGTTGCAGGGACATTCTTCTTAGGTTCTGGCTTAGGCTGCGGCCGCGGCTTTACCTCCGGCCTGTATTTCACCGTAAAATTGATACCTTCCGGAGCCGCTGCATCAGCCTCATCTGGCTGCTGCACACCGGTCCACTCGAATGCGAACGGGATAGTGCGTCCAGAAAGTGTAGCCCTGGCGCTGAAAGTGCCCGATACAGTACCTCTGATCGTGTAGTTCGTATTCGCCTTGGAACCCTTGGCGAATCTTACTCCAGGCACATTGACGTACAGGGTATCCTGGAGCTGTTTGATGGTGTCGCTGAGCTGCCTGTAATTCACTATTTTAGATTTGAGCGAGAAGTGCACAGTTACAGTGCGCCCCTTGTAGAATGTCTGTGCAGGGTCCTGGCTGATTTCAAACCCGGGGGCACCCTCAAGAGTGATCTTGGAGATATCCGCATCACTATACTCCATGCCTTCAGGAAGGGTAAGCGTAGCGGTGAAACCATAATCTACATTGCTCAGGCCGATCTTTTCAAAACCGCCGGAAGCCTGGCCGTACTTTTCTTCGATTTCTTTCATCTGCTTCTTTACAATGTCGCGCACATGCAATGCGCCGGACATGGTCAGGACAGACTTCCTGCTGGAAGCGGTATAAACTTCATCATGTTCAGTAACACGGGTTTTGCCGGTTTCTGCACCGAGCAGATCGGATGGGAGGTCCATAGGGACAGCCTTCACATAATTCACAGTCAGGGCAAGTGCGTTCGGCTTTACGGAATCAGCCTCATCCGGCTTCTGCGCTGCAGTATACGAGTATGCAAACTCGTGTGTGACGCCGTTCTGCGTAGCGGAAGCGCTGAACTTGCCGCCCGCAGCACCTTCAATAGTGTAGTCAGTATCCGGCTTCGCATCATCAGTGAAGGTGATGCCGCCAACCGTAACGGACAGATCTTTATCAAGGCTATCAATAAGGCTCTTGAGCCGGGCGAAATCCGTTATGCCTTCCGGATTTTTCAAACCGATAGTGATACTTACTGTCTTGCCGTCTGCAGATACAGTGCTGCTCTTTACCTCAAATCCGGGTGCACCCTCAAGCGCGGCTGCAATGCGGGACTGGGCATCTGCCATGGTGAATTTGAGCTCTTGAGGGAGGGTGAGCTTAGCATCGAAACTGAACTTTATCTTGCTGAGCGCAATATCCGAGAAGAGCTCAGGAGTTTCATTGTACTTTTTGATAACCTCGCCCATCTGGCCTTTAACCAGATCATTGACGTGCAGCGTACCAGTCACTGAGAATACGGACTTCCTGCTTTGTGCTGAGAGCACGTAGTTATGCGCAGTGTCGCGGGCAGAACCGTCTACGCTGCCGAGCAGGTCGGCAGTCAGGTCTGCCGTAGTTTCGCCTTCCGGGAGCGGAGCAGGCTTCGACGGACAGCCTGCCTGGGTGAAATCAGCAGCTTCAACCTTCATAGGCGAAGCTTCATCTACACCTACATGGGTTTTGATGCTGATGAAACTCCTGCCTGTCCAGAAATCAAGCTTGCCTGAACCGGTGATGTACTGCTTTTCAGATGTAGCGGAAGTAGAATGGTAGCGGATGCTGACGCTTACCGTCTTCGCACCTGCGTCCTCTTTAGCCTTGTCAGCAGCATAATTGCGTTTGATAGTAGGCCAGTCTTCATTCATCTGGAGTGCAAAAGTATAAGAGTTCCCATTCTGTACAGGGGCTTTAACGTTCTTCTTGATCAGATTAGACGTGACTGACACATCCGTACTGTCAACTACTACGTTGCTGGGGAACGTAAGCGTATAGTAAATGTAAGCATCAGTAGTTTTAGTTTCGTCCCAGGGGAATCCCATCGACGGAAACTTGTCAGAAAAATCTGACATAGCAGTAGCCAGCGGGATATCAGCTTTCAATGTACCGCTGTATGGGTGCGCAGACAATTTATCATGGCTGCACTCAGCCTTGGCATCTGTGCTGAAATACTTGGCGAGCTTAACTTCCAGTTTACCCGTTTTCAGAGCAGCTGCCTGCCCGCCTGTTGCTGAATCTGTCGCATATGCCGCCTGCGGAGCAGCCGCCGCTGCCATACCCGCAAAAAGCATTGCAGCAATAACAAGCATGCTGCCAAATATTTTACTTTTAGTTTTCATTTTTTGTTTTCCTCTCAAAAAACAACCCTTTTCTGTTTTGCCTATAGTAAGATTACTTTTTACTATACAGCAATATATTTATTATATGCTGACTATAGGAATCCGCAGCGGTGTCGATTCCGCTGGCGTATTGCCGGGAGCCTTGTATCTGAGCGGTTTAACGCGATCCTGAGTTAAGGGAGCCCGGATCAAGGGCAGTATTTGTTTCTATTTCTAATGCTTCTATTTTTTATAGACAAAGCTGAGATCGGCCTTCAGATACTGCATCGCACGTTCTTCGCGGTTCTCTCTCCCCCCAAAAAAATAATCCAATAATAAAGATTACGAATAAACCATGTGTCACAAGAACCTCCGCGTGTGAATAACGCTTATATGAGTTCCCGTTACACCCCTCTGATAAACGTTACTAACCAGATGCATATCCAAGCACCAGCTTAAGGCACTCTTAATTTGCCCATTAATACACGTTTCTGCGCTCATATGTAAAAAAGAGATCCGGTAAAAGTCCCCATGCGGGACGATCACCGGATCCGATTCATCATTATAGCACACAGGGGAAAGGAAACTAACCTCTAATACATGTATATATCTTTTATATATCCTTATCTTGGCTCCTGGTGGCAAAACACGCAAATATAAAATTACTTTCGGCGGTTTTCCATATTTTTTGATTTTGTATCTGCGTGTTTTACCACCAACAGCTACATAAGAGTATCCAGGATAACCACGAATCGCCGTTGTACTTTATTTTCAGCGACAGGAACTATACTCTAAGTGTCCACTTATTGGTGAGAACAAAGGGAATCAGAATGATAAATCAAACTGAAAAAAATAATAAAAAAATTAAAAACTCGCGTCCTATGGGAAAATATATCGGTATTTTTACCGCTCTGTGCTTGAGCACCGCACTTATTACGTCCGGATGCTCAGAAAGCTCATCATCATCAGCGCCTTCCGGCTCCCCGGCCAGCACTCAGTCTGCTACTGCCAGTACCCCTGAAACAACAGATGAGAACGCTACGGATGCCCTTGCAAAGCTTGCGGTCAAAGGCCGCGCGCCCAAAACCGGATATTCACGCGACCAGTTCTCCCACGGCTGGGAGGACGTTGACCATAATGGATGCGATACCAGAAATGATATCCTCAACAGGGATCTGACCAATAAAACTTACCGCAAAGGCACGCACGACTGTGTCGTCCTTACCGGTACGCTGAACGACCCCTACACCGGGACAACGATAGATTTCCAGCGCGGGAACGATACAAGCACTAAAGTGCAGATCGACCATGTCGTAGCCCTTTCTGATGCCTGGCAGACCGGTGCGCAGCAGCTTACCGAAGACCAGCGCAAGAACTTCGCGAATGACCCTTACAACCTTCTGGCTGTACAGGGCGAGGCCAATACTCAGAAGTCAGACGGGGACGCTGCCACATGGCTGCCCGGCAACAAAAGCTACCGCTGCCAGTACGTGGCACGCCAGATCGGCGTAAAGTACAAGTACAATCTGTGGGTAACACAGGCTGAGAAAGATGCGATGTCACAGGTGCTGGAGACCTGCCCTGCGCAGAAGATGCCCAAGGACCCCGGTACTGTATCAGATTCCGTCCCATATACACAGCAGAGCACCCAGGAGGAAAGCACCCCATCCCAGGAGAACCCGGATACTTCCAATCCCGAAAATAATAATTCGTCTGAGGCCCCTTCCTCACCTGCAGCCCCTGCCCCGGCACCGGCACCTTCGACCCCAGCCGCACCGAGGAAGCGCACACAGCGGCGTACCGCACCTTCTGCTCCGCAGCGGTCGAACGTTTACTACAGGAACTGTGCAGCAGCAAGGGCAGCAGGGGCAGCGCCGCTATACAGAGGCCAGCCCGGATACCGTCCGCAACTTGACCGCGATGGAGACGGCATCGCGTGCGAGAGGTAACTCGCTGCAACCATTAGTCCCGCCGCCGGCAGCAGCTGCATCCATTGGACCGTGCTGCTGCCGGCAGGATGTGGTAACCTTCCCTGTTACTGTACGCAAGCCGCGGCTGACAGATGACATTGACCTGCTCGGCGAGGCAATAGCAGTGCTCCGATGGAGCTTATCCAATATGTAGGTCTGCCGGCATCATATATATGCAGATGCTATATAAATCCTCACAGCATAGGATTTACCTTTTTAAAAACTCCAAAATCCTGTGATTGAAATCTTTTGCTTCTATATAGGCGGCATGGCCAAGATCCCTGTACTCATAATACTCAGCATCAGCAATCCCTTCTTTCAATGCCCTGGCACCGCTGACTCCCAGCACCTTATCCCCGGCGGCACCAATAACTAAAACAGGGCATGTGATCTGACGCAGCTTATCAGTGCAGTTAAAGTTTTCAATGGCCTTAGCCTGGATAATAAAACGCGGAAGATCAGCATTGCGGCCAAGCATGCTCATCAGGCCGGCTAACATCTTCAGCCATATTTTATAGCGGCGCACATAACGTTCGGAGTAAGCTCTGTCCAAAGAATCGTAAGCCAGCGGATACAAAGCATTGCGTTCCGCCAACCTGATCCATTTGTCCATCGTACTTTTGCTGGTCTCAGTATTCCTGCCTAAAGTCACCGCTAAAACCAGCCTGCTGACCATCTCAGGATGCCCGACAGTTAAAACCTGTGCAATCATACCGCCCTGCGAAACCCCTACTATATCTGCCTTACGGACACCTAACTGACATAATGCCTGATAAATATCCTGAGCCATTTGTCTGATAGTATAGTTATCCGGCAATTTTTCTTTGCGCTCAAACAGCAGCACTTTATATTCTTTCCCAAATTGCCGATAAAAATACGACATCTGCTGCGCCTTGCCTTTGATACCCTGCAAACTTAAACCGGCAATCAGCACAAGCCATCTGCTCCCCTTCCCGAATGTTATGTAATCCATTGTACTGCCGCTGATCAGTAATGTTTTATTTTTAGCGTTATACATAGTCCCGCACCGCCCTTTCCCCATTGCCATTGTGCTTATTTGATAATCTGCGTCGCACAGTAACGGACCATCGGGGATATTCTAGCACGTACAGATACCGCCAATTTAAAGGATAGAGTTCTGTTTCGAAACTTCTCAATGCAGCCTACTTCTGCACAACAGCAGCCGGAACCGCACTCCCCCCCCCTCCCCGTCCGCTTTACATCGGCTTCACGTCTGCAATAACGGCTATCCTTTAAACCATGCTTGATATTCAATTTGTCCGTGAAAACCCTGACGTGGTAAAGGAATCCCAGCGCAAGCGCGGGGAGTCCGTGGAGCTGGTCGATGACGTGCTCCGGTACGATAAGATCCGGCGCGATTCCCTGTCTGATTATGAAAATACCCGTGCCGAACAGAAACGCATCGGCAAAACGGTAGCTGCTGCATCCGCCGAAGAACGGCCTGCCATTATTGCCAGGACTAAAGAGCTTGCCGGAAAAGTCTCAGAATATAAAGAAGCTGCGGATAAGGCAACGGAAGAATACACTGCAGCTATGTGGAAACTGTCCAATATAGTTGAGCCGGAAGCCCCTGAAGGCGGGGAAGATGATTATATAGTCGTTAAAAAGGTTGGGGAGCTGCGTGATTTCAAGGCAGAAGGCTTTGAGCCGAAAAACCATCTGGAACTTGGCGAAGGTGTTGCCGGGATAGATATGAAACGCGGAGTGAAAGTTTCCGGTTCGCGTTTCTACTTCCTGCGCGGGGCTATAGCCCGGCTTGAGCTCGCCATGCTGACTATGGGCATCGATCAGGCGGAAAAGCACGGTTTCATCATGGCGACTGCCCCGACCCTCGTGCGCCCGGAGATCATGGCCGGCACAGGCTTCCTGAACTCGCATGCCGATGAGATATACAGGCTGCGGGAACCTGATGACCAGTATCTTGTAGGCACATCGGAAGTTGCACTCGCCGGGATGCATGAAGATGAGATCCTTGATCTGAGCAATGGCCCGCTGCGGTATGCCGGCTGGTCAAGCTGCTACCGTCGCGAAGCAGGGTCGGCAGGCAAAGACACAATGGGCATTATCCGCGTACACCAGTTCAACAAAGTAGAGATGTTCGTATACTGCAGGCAGGAAGATTCCCGTGCTGAGCACCAGCATCTGCTGGAGATGGAACAGGAGATGCTGGCGAAAGTAGAGGTCCCGTACCGCATCATCGACACGGCTGCGGGCGATCTGGGAGCCTCTGCTGCCAGGAAGTTCGACTGTGAGGCATGGGTGCCGACACAGGGACGCTACCGTGAGCTTACCAGCACATCAAACTGCACCGAATACCAGGCACGCCGCCTGAATATCCGCGAGCGTATGGAAGAAGGCGGCACCCGTGCCGTTGCCACGCTGAATGGGACGCTGGCAACAACACGCTGGCTGGTAGCTATCCTGGAGAACCATCAGCAGAAAGACGGCTCTGTCGAGATCCCTGAAGCCCTACGGCCATATATGGGCGGAAAAGAAGCTATTGAACCGACGGCATGGGAGTCATAAACGGTTTCAGGCCTCCAGCGTGTTGCGCCTATTTTCTGACCAACACGTGCAGTATTATTAAAGCCTGTGCATCGGGAATGGACGAAAGAGCCTCCTGATGCACATGAAAACAGAGGACAGGTGTCCGAGCGGTCGAAGGAAACGGTCTTGAAAACCGTCGAACGAAAGTTCCGTGGGTTCGAATCCCACCCTGTCCGCCCCAGCCCTCACAGCAGATATACTGTGAGGGCTTATTTTATGCCAAAACCCTTAGAATAAGCCCCCTTACATAAGGCTTCTCCCCCTACGCTCTTATAATATGAATCCAGCAGAATCGAGCTGAATAAGGCTGGATATAACCCCCAAAAAGACACCCAAAAATAAGCCTCGCTATTTTGGGGGACATTTTAAAAGGAGTATTATGACGCGGCGTAAGTTCGGTAGTATAGAGAAGCACACCACTGCGGGATTAATTTATTGGCGTGCAAGCTACCCCACTCCTGATGAGTATATGGCTGTTCAAAAGCGTATCCGTAAAATTTTCCCTTACACTGCAGAAGGAAAGAGGCAGGCAGAAAATTGGTTAGATACTGCCCATTTCCAGATCCTTGCCGGCTCATGGCAGCCGCCCACGCAAAGGAAGGCACGTAATAAGGTTAAACATATCACATTTGATACTTACTGGCCTGACTGGGTAGAAAACAGGCATAAAGCTGATGGGAGCCGAATCAAAGAAAGCAGCAGAAACAAGCATTTAACCACGATACGCTGCCACTTGTCTCCCTATTTTGGGCGCATGCCTTTAACCGATATCACACCTCGTGACGTCCAGGACTGGTATGATGCGCAGCCTGTTACAGCGGACGGCAGGGGTATCCACGCCCGATATAGGGCGTATACTATCCTGCACGCAATCATGGAGACGGCAGCTACCAGCCCGATAGACGCACAAGGAGACACAGTAATCCCTCAAAACCCGTGCCATTTAAAGCTGCAGAAACCGGGGACGAAGCATCATGCGGTTATTGCTGAGATAAGTGATTTAGATAAGCTGGCTGCGGGATTGCCGGAGTCTTTGCAGCTTACTGTGTATATTGCTGGGCTGGTTGGTTTGCGTATCGGTGAAGTGTGTGCGTTGCAGAGGCAGGATATTGATTTAAATACACACATTATCCAGATAAACTATAATATGGTTGAAGTGTACAGGAACGGCCATAGACATGTTGAACTGTCTACCCCTAAGACTTCTACAAGTAAGCGTATTGCGGTATTTCCTGAGGCCTTAACAGGCCTTTTAGAGGCACATTTAAGCAGGTTTGTCAACCCAGAGCCAGATGCACAACTGTTTACCAACCCCCATGGAAGCCTGCTGGCCCCGCAATCATTGAAAAACGCGTGGAATAAAGCCAAAACACGTGCAGGAATGGAAAATATGTGGTTTCACGACTTGAGGAAAACCGCGTTAACACGCATGGTAGAAGCCGGAGCTACCGTGGGTGAGGTTATGGCACAAGCCGGACACGCCAGCATCGATGTAGCATCAAAATATCAAAAACAATCCCAATCACATCAACATAGAGTGATGCAGAACTTGGATAATCTGATAGCCAGTGAACACAAAAAGCCTCAAAAAACTGTAAAAGAACCAGAAAACAATGACAGTAAGGTAGATCCATTAATAAGGTTACTGAAAGCCTTGCCGGCTGATAGGCAGGAGCAGGTTATAGCAGCCCTACCTGCTGACAAGCAGGTTACCGTACTCTCCCAGCTACTCACCTGATCCTCGCATTTTCGATTTATTGATTTCCTGCTTGCATCTGATGGCTGCAAACATGAACAAGCCTGTGATAGCAGCAGAAACAAGAAATGCCCCTAACCCGATTCCATCAAAATGCTGAATCATCTTTATCAAGCCCACTATAGTGACAAGACTGAAAAATACTCCCGCAAGGATAAAAACCCACATAAGTATTGTTAGGATAACAAATTTAATATTCACATGATGACGTGGCATGGTATGCTTTGTAGACTGCTGTGGATCTTCTGCAGGTGCAGACTGTGTGACAGGCATAGTAGTAGTATCCTCATTTCTCTTGTAGGTTGTACTGGTGATCATAAGTGTTCCTTTTATGAATGATTCCAGACAGTATCTATGATAATCTGCCTGTAGTCATTGAGGACTTGTTGTGTCACATCTAGATATGCAGCCATTGCGAAAAGATTACCTTCGTACATGTTTTCGGCTGTTATATAGTCCAGCGGGTCGATGAGCTGTATGGCTGTCTGTTTACAGGCTCTATGCTCCGTTTTAGGGTCCCTGCCAGTATCATGATGTGTAGCATGGTTGAGCTCGTGAGCGAGAGTGCACCGTTTTTGCCGGCTATTCAAACCGGTAGAGAGAATTATGGTACGAGTTTTCTCATCGTATAGCCCGCTTGTCGTGCCTGGTAAGGGTAGGTCAATAATAGTGATGTGCTGCTGTTCTGCCATACGGTAAAGGTCTGGTAATTGTGTGCTCACCTTGTCCTCCTTCACATGTGTGAGGTAAGCATTTCAGGATATTTCCCCTTATAGACAGATGCAAATGTGAAACTCTGCAGCAGACACTGTTGAAAACCAGTATCTGGACGAGTCGGAACAGTTTATCATTGCATAGTGGCAGAATGAGAGTGAAAGGACAGTTGTAAGATGAAAAGCAGATACCATAAAACTATTAAAATAGCCGGGCTCCGAGTCAATATCGGTAAAAAAGGCATAACATCAGTCAGTAAGAAAATAGGGCCAGTCACTTTCAACAGTAAAGGCAAAATCACTACCCATGTGGCCCCAGGATTGTCTTTCACCGAAGATCTGAACAAGACCAGACAGCCGGCAGGAGCCCCGCAAACACCTCCAATCGCCCCGCAAGGCCAATACCCGATACCGCCCAGGAAGCAGAGGGCGAAATGGATTAAAAACCGTGAGCAGGCAGAAAAAACACGTAAATACACGCTTCCCACCATGATAGCCTGTTTCATACTGTTTGTTATCTGTGGTACTTTCTACCACGGGACTGAAGACAGTCTTGCTTTCCTGGGCGGCCTGGGTATTATCGGCGCTATCGTATGCCTGGTCATGTTTATCCAGGCTGGACACTGGCTCGACGACCACCAGAACACAGAAAACAATACGATAACCCTAGTAGAACCACAGTAAATTTCTTCCTTTCGTATACAATTATCCCCCACATCTACAGATGCGGGGGATAATTCTTTATTACCAGGATCCGGCTACCGGGAAGTCTTCAACAGATAAACCTCACTCACCTTGTATCCTTGTTTTGTGGCCGGGCTTATCCTGCCCTCATGTGCCCAGCTGCGTATTGTACTGGCTGTCACTCTAAAACCCCATTCAGACAGTAGTTTAGACAGGTCTGTAGCGTTAAGCCGTTTCTCACTGTGCAGGATACTATCATTCCTGGTTTTTTCTAACACTGTACGAGTCCAGGTACTGCCGCATTTGGGGCATTTCCCTTCTTTCTGTCCGGATAACAGTCTTACTGTCCCCCTGCATGCTGGGTTAAGGCAATTGTATGCTTGGCCTTGCGGGGTGGAAAGTTTTTCCTGGCATTCCCGGGCCAGACGGGACAGGAGCCCACTATACGCGGCTGTCATAGGGTTATCCGATAACAGGTCTGATGCCAGGAGCATACTACAGGTCTGTTTTACGCCTCCGGCGGGCTTAATGCCTACCATGTGCGCGAACTCGTACACGGTATCTTTTATCTCTTTTACTAGGTCCATGATATCCATGCGCACGAGAGGATTGGATACTGTACTGTTTTTGCTGGTGTGTGGCCCTGTGGGCGTGTATGTACTGTTGTTAATGCTAATAATGTATGTGAGGATATGGTAGTCCTCCCGGATTACGGATAGGGCTTTTACCGTGCTTGCCAGACAGTACGGGCAATGGTCACCTGTTTTATAGGCTTTTCTGCAGTATGGGCAGGTTTGAAATACGCTACTCATTGTCTACACCTTCCGATGCTCCTGCTTCCAACATTTTACCAAGCTTACAATGCAGCCAGACGGCCGAATCATAGTCTAGATCAACATAATTATGTTTTATCCCATTGCGGGGCCCTATTTCCGTGTACTCTATATAAGCTTTATCCAAGTGATCTAAGCTTACGCACACGCTTAAATGTGATTCACGTCTAGTAGCTAGAATAGGGACAAAATGTTTACTCGTACTCATTTAATACCTCCGGAGGGATAGCTTTAAGGGCTTTTTTTAACTGTTTTCGCAGCCATTTAGCGGTTTCCCAATCTATTGATATAGCTGTTTTCTCATAATCGTGGAAATCGCCGGCATTAACATATTGTGTTATTTTAAGCAGCGTCGCGCCTCTTTCAGAAGTTAAGATGTAGCTGATTTGCGGGTGAGGCTCATACTCCTCATGCATAACCGTAAAAATCTTATTACTCATTACCGGTCCTTCTCGAGAATATACCTCGGCTCCGATAGGTCAGCGCCGGTAACACTTTCAGTGATGATGGCTTTACTAGTGTCTGCCTTAACTTCTAAGAAGCTGCAAGAATTTCTATCGTAGTGTGATATATGTTTCCGCATATTACCTCTACTCCTTTCCTTCAGTAAGTTTAGCTGCCCATTTATCAAAAAGGTCCTGCATCAGCTTAGTATCCACGTCTATTTGTGCGATGAACATGATATGAGCCGGATTAGTATTATTACCAAACTCACAGTCAACCCCATTCAGGGTACTCCATGCTGATATTTCAGGGTCGATAAGCTCATGTAATTGCTTGTAGAACTGGTCATATTCCGGATCACAGTAGTTAAGTTTACTGGTGTCTAAAGTTTTCATAGTTTATCTCCTATTCTTCTTTTCCTGCATCATATTCAGTTTTCCATTTATTAATAAGCTCCTCAGCTCTATTTCTATTAACAAATGTGGCAATGCTGAATACTATTAAGCTGCTGCTTGAATTAAATGCTGTAGGGCTAATCTGTATACTGGCATCTACCATGCCGTGAGGAGGTATTCCTTCACACAGGAAGCGTATAACGTCCTGTACTGCAGCATCATCTAATACTGCTTTCATAATATTTTTCCTTTCACTAGTTTTTCTCATATTTTTATAAGAGGATTGCTTTTATTTATGTGTATCACTCTCCTTCCTGCCATTTTTGGGTGAATTGGGAAAACTCACTATCGGTGAGAACAGGTTTCTTCCACATGCTCCCGGCGGGTTTACGCGGGATAGGTAATTCTGCCGTACCTATGGGCTGGTGAAAGCACCGGTGTGCCTGCAGGAAATATTCTCCTGGATCTAATCGTGGTTCTGCGTGTAATGTCAGCATGCTGAACGGGTTCACCCTAATACGGGTGAGCATCACCTGGAGAATAACCGCGACAAGCAACTGGTCTGCTCCATGCAGTAGGGGGATATCATACGCTTCTATTATTGTGTCTGCCTGTTCGAGGATTGGCTGCCCACAACCGCAATACCTGTAAGACATACGGTTTCCTTTCATTCTGCAGACTTTCACAACCCACAGGGGGACAGTAGGCTTTTTCTTGCGTGCCATTATCTGCCCCCTCTGCCAGGGATCGTGATATGCAGGCTACGGACGACACTACGCAGGATACTGGTCAGCTCTTTTTCCAGCAGTCCACTATTAATGCCTCTTGTGTAGAAATCCTGGACGATTTGAGTTAGGTTTTCCGGGTGGTTGGACAGGCGCCCGTACAGCCAGTCGTGGAGAGTATTGTTGCGTTCTCCTTCAGGGATTGGGGTGTGATCCGGCTGGTAGGAGCCTTCCGGGTCCGGACTGTTCAACAAGCGTTCTATAGGTGTACTCCCCGTGGTGGGTGTTTGTGGGATAACAATAACCGGGCTTTTCCGGGTGTCCAAACCTTTGACGCAGCCGGATTGGACAAGCCACGCACACAATGAGTCAGACAGTATAGGGATAGTCTTGTCGGGCAGGTCTACTATCTGGTATTCGCCTGCATCAGTGTGCGAGCCCGCGCCTATCACGTATCCTTTGCCTTCTACACGCAGATCTACAGGTATTCCGCCGGCTTTCACCCGGTTCAACAGTTTACCCTGCAAGTGCGCGGGTATCCGATAGTAGGCGTGCACACCCCCTGATGGGGTTTGCACGAGATACGTGCGGGGGAAGTGGGTGGACCCGTATTGTCCAACTGTTTCCTGTAATGCTTGCCAGCCGGACTGGTCCTCACTGTTTTTAGCAGTGTCCATGTCCAGGACCATGAAACCAGGTTTGGGGACCACGCCATAAACTTCACTGTCCGGCCGTTGTGTAGTGTCTACGGTCGGGTCGGTGACATGCTTCTGCCAGTTATAAGCCGTTTTATCCTTTTCTGCGGGCACGTAATCACAGTCAAAACCTATCTGCTGTAAACTGGGTAGGCTGTCAGACTGTATGGGTTGGGGTATGTCTACTGGTTGTGTTTCTTGGCTGATTTTGTCTTGGTCTTTTTGCCATGCTTGACGGTAGGGGCTGAACCTCAGCTCGTCCTTCACCGTCAAAATACGAGTACGTGCATCATCAATATATTTGCGCGATGTTTGTAATCCTAATTTGATGACACTGTTAATATGCTCAGCGTGCGAGCTTTTGAAAGGATTCTGGGCGCTAATCGCATACCCTTTATCACAAATCTGATCTACCAGCCACTGCTCAGCCTCGCTCAAATCATCAATACTGCCTATAGCAATATCACGATACGGTTCATCGCCTCTTTTCTGCCATAGCATGCAGCTGCTCATAATAAACGGGTAAACATTATACTCTCGTATGAAATCCAGGAGGCTTGTGAATTCTTCTGCCTGCCGGTTATCCCGCATACGCACATACACGAAACGGCGTGAAGACGCTACTGTCATTGTTGTCACTACCGGATTGTTAGTCGCGATAATGAAGGTTGCGTGGGGTTTGACTGTTACCGCGTTTTCCTGGATACGGCGGGTGACAAGCGTATCACCTGTAGAAATCTTCTTCAACAGGGTCATCTGCTCCAGACTGATAATATCCGCGTCCTCATCGAACGCCCATAAAGCGGATATCAGTTTCAACGCTTCCTGGTCAGAACTGAATCCGCCGGCCCCTCGACGGCCGCCTAAAAGTTTCTGCGAATCCACGGACACAGCCAGATCTGTGAAAGACCGGTGGATAGCATTCAACAGAATACCCTTACCGTTACCACCATCACCATACATGATATATGTCAAATGTTTGTAAGGTTCGAGCAGTGGTGTGGCAAAAATCCGACCCAAATTTTCTGCGGAATGCTCGTCTACAGTCACGTCACGCAAATAGTTAGTTGCATCTACTGCCAGCTGTTTATCATATTTGACGGGGATTGACAGTTCAAACGGTTGGGCAAGTATTTCTGGATCTTTGCTGCAGACTACTACCCCGTTTTCCCGGTAGAATGCCCTATCTAAAAATTTGATACCATGTTTTACACGTAATGGTAGCTTCCTTGCCTCTACTTTCAGTTGTGTGTTCCATGGCTGGTAGGCGTTCGCTTTTTTAATATGGTATTCTGTTTCCAGGCTGCTTATCGCATGCCAGGAATCTAAGGTTAGGTTTTGTCCGGACATGTCCAAGTCCCGGACGAACAGTGTTTCATCGTCTTCGCCGAGTACGAGGCTATCGTTTCTAAAATCCCATAACGCTTTGGCATACCCGTCGTCAAAATAGGGTTTACCCTTTTCCCCACGGGGGATCTGGATACTCTGGCCTCGACGATCGTAGAAGGCATGCTGGTTCTCGAATGTGGTGATACGCATGCCGTTGAGCACGTGCTGCACGTGATTAGGGCCGTCGGGGATAATTGAGCATTGATGCCTGTATGTTTCCCCTACCGGCTCTCCTGCCAGGAGCGTATCCATATCGTTCATAACCCACCGTCTGTTAAAAAGTTTTATGCGTGTTCTTACTCAAGTTTTTTGGTGGGCGTGCTGAGGGCTTTGTTTTGCCTGTTATCTGAAGTTTGAGAGCATAATAGAAGGATTCTAAGATTATGTTCTCGATGCCTCAGCACGCCCTGTATTTTCACTTATTTTTCAGTTATGCCCAACATTTGTTTAATCGAATGTTGGGCTGGCAGGCCAGTCACCAACAACGTTGGCAACGTCCTGCACGCTTATATTCAGGAAACCAGCTATTTCTTCGTTTGTTTTGCCGAGCTGGGCAAGCTGCTGGATCTGCTGTACGGGAAGATTCTGTTTCCACGGGTTAGGCTGAACCGGCTGCGACTGCTGTACAGGTGCCTGCTGTGCGGGCTGCTGAGAGGCCTGTGCTTGTACTGGAGGCTGAGACTGCACTGTGACCGTCTGCGCCTGCTGAACAGGCTGTACAGGCGTATTCTGAGCCTGAGAGACCGGCTGTCCGGACAGCATTGTATCTACTTCAGCCTGCTGGGCCGGCTGGATCGCATATTCATACAGTTTGGGAGCCTGTGGTGCGTTACCGCGCTGCCCCAAACCCGCAAATTTCGCAGTCATAATATCCCCTTTGGACGGTGATTTCACACCGGCCTTATGGCAGGCATCACGCAGAGCTTTCACCTGTACGCCCCAGCCTTTAATCCACAGTGAGCGGCGCCCATCATCGTCCTCATCTTCCGGCGGCAGGCTTGTCTGCAGAACAATATGGATCTGCTGTTTGGGCTGTCCGGACGGCCAGAAAGCCGGCTGTTTTGACTGGAAATCAGTCACCTGAGTCACCTCAGTACTCACTACCTCGCCGGTCACTGTAGCACCCGGCTGACTGTCCGCGTTGAAAAACGCTTTAGCCCCGCCACCGTTCATGAGACTGTCGAGACTGTCGAGTTTCACTTCAGGCACGTTCTGTGACTGCTGGACATACCCAGTATTGTTGTAATTATTATAGTTGTTAGTGTTCTGAGCGAACATAATAGATTCCTTTCATATGGTTATTTGGTTGGTTTATAGGTTGGTTCGATAAGCGCGGCCAGCTTCTTATACTTAGCAGGGAGTTTTATCTCGCTGTCGGTGAATTCTTCGGCCAGGCCACTGTCTTTGTAAATGTTGCAGTTGAAGCAGTGGTCACGGTCCCTGGGGAGGCTGCTGATCCACTGGTCGCGCATCTGAACACCCGCTTCGCGTTCGATCATGTCCAGGAAGGTGACCAACAGTTGGGCTCGTTGGAGAGCCCACATGCCCAGGTCACGGTCATACGCATATTCAACCGGATACGCGGAGTCCAGGGTTTGACTGTTGCGGGGAAGGAAGTAGATGCACGATTTAACGACCTCTACATTCTCATTCTCAAGCCCTATCCCATAAAGGGAAGCTTGCACTTTGTACTGTTGGCTGGCCCCTTCGGCTTTCACGCTGGTAATAGTGTTCGATCCGGTTATTTTCCAATCACAGGTTGCATGCGTCTTGTAATCCACCAGGTCGATACTCCCGTTAACGTCGTACCCACCCATGGAGCCCTGTAGACGGCCTACATGCACACGGTATTCAGTTACGAACCGAGGAGTAGCTTTTCCTTGGTCGGTAATCATGTAATCCATGTGATATTTGTCTATGTTGGAAAGGCTGGTGAATAGTTTTTCCAACTGGGCGTGTACTGAGGTACCGATGTAGGGTAGCCATGCGGGGTTAGCCTGTTTCGTCCAACCTGCCAGGCGGGCAGCCAAACAGTGCACACAACTGGTGCCGAGCTCACTGGGACCGGGAGCCTTCTGCAAACTCCGTGGACTGCTCATCATACGCTGGTTGATAATTGCATGGATTTCGTCCCACAGCAGGGGTTCAGACTGTCCTGCAGTCTTCTGTGCCTGTTGTGTACTGTTCTGCGTGTTGTCTTGCATTTGGCTGGCGATAACTGCCTGCACATCAGCAGTATCCGTTGGGCTTATCATGAGACTGTCACCGAGCTTTCCCCGAACTTCTGGAACTTCTTCAAATCGTCCGGAGCAATAGCCTTTTTAATTGCCGTACTGTTCGGGACGATACGGTACAGGGCAGCATACTGTGCAGCCGGGTAGGCTTCTTTGAACTTGGTTTCGTCCAACCGTCCGGCCGGCTGGCGGACAGTCACTTTCAGATCACCAGCCTCGTACACGCCAGGCGCAAACAAGGTTTTTACTTCGTCTTTCAGTATGGTGCACCGATCCTGCCGGCTTTTGATCTCCAGCTGGAGCACAGCTATCTCTTTAGCCAGCTCAACCAGACGAGTATTCTTATCTACCATTGCTACCTCCTGCTACTGAAGCACTGTTAAATGCGTCGATCAGGTCATCTTCACTCATTTGACCGGTAGACACTGTCTGCTCACCGTCCGAAGCGGACAGTTCCACAGTCATCTTCTGCTGCCTGCCAGCTTCCAAACTGTTATTGGACATGTTCGGTGCTCTAAATAGCTGGTTTATTGCTGCAGCTTCTTTCACTATCTGCTGGGCAATTCCCACCGCATCATTACATATTTCTGCGCCAAGACCATAAATTGCGGTCTTCTCGTCAGACTGTTTCTTTCCTACTGCGCTGATGAACAGTGCTGCAGCATCGAGGATCTTCGACGCTTTAGGGACCAGTTCAGCGAAATCATCGCGCATCGGCTCATCATCAATAAGCGTCTGCACGACAAACTCAGGAGTTCGTTTTACCATAATATTTTTCCTTTCACTAGTTGATTTATTCGAAAACTCATGTTTTGTTTAGAAAATAAGGTGTTCCTCGTTTAGGTCACGTATCTGGTAGAGACGTATCAGCGTATGCGGGTCATACGGGTCACCTTCACAGGTGGTCAGCGGGTCGCCTGTTTTACGTCTGCGCGGCCGGTTATTCCTGCCAGGCACAAGCAGACTGGGCAGCCATTTAGTGACGATAGCGGTGACGATCTGCCGGTCATCAGCATACGCAATACCATTAAGCGCGTCCGTAACCAATTTCGCCAGATTATCCCAATCTTTTACATGCCTGTCGGGCATGTAAAAATCAATACTGATATGGATATCACCAGTCAACGGCTGCATACCGGGAAACTGGCTTATCCACCTGCGGCGAATATTGTTCTCGGCTTCCATCGTGCGTTTGGGGGTTATTCCATGCCCGTTATAGACTCTCGGCCTGCCTTTAGGGACCGGCTCGCCAGGCACGCTAAGCATGTAAATCCGGCTTGACATCAGCAGGAGCCTTCCATGTACCGCTCAGCCAGTTCGGCACGCTTGTCTATCAGGTAACTGATGTAATCCAAACGGCTGATGCTGGTATCATCAGACTCGCGAATATCGTAACTATAATAATCACGTCCGATACGCCATTTCTGTTTGAACGCTGCGTACGGCAGTTTCAGATCGTCAGCGTAATATTTTTTCATATCATTATATGAATGGTTTTCAGGCATCATGCTACCGCCTTCCTTTTAGCAGCCACGTATTCAGCAACCGGGATCTCCAGAGCACGCAGTGACGCTTCCACGTAGTCGAGGAAATCGTCTACCTGATCACCGTCATACATGATTTTCCCAGTAAACGGGTTACGTTTATGATGGAACGTAATGTCCCGTATATCTTTTGGTGTTGCAATCCTCATAATCTTATTCCTTTCATTAGTGGTTGATTGCATTGTCAAAATTTGTGAAAATATTGTTATCGATCTGTGCAGCGTCCATCAGGCGAACAGGGGATACAGTATGCCGATGCCTGCGTTTTCGGGCTTTCTCTTTTTCACGGCGGGCTATGATTTCATCATGGCAGTCCAGCCAGTGCTCACAAGCGGCGGGGCAGGCTGTCCTACCACACCATGGGCAGGGGCGACGGGCCCGATCAAGCTTATTGTTCCGACACCAATCACACTGGCAGCCAGCCAAAAGTTTCAGCTTCCTATGCCGCGCCAAACTCCTAGAAAATCGTGGTATCACTGTCAGCCTCCTGCCTCCTGCCCGCTGTCTGGCGTTTATAGTTTTTGACAGCCTCACATGTAGCTACGATGAGAAGCGTAATGAACAGGCCGAAAATAACAACCAGGCCAAGCCCTAGGAGGACGATAAGCAGGTATCCAACGAAAGCCACTGCTACTCTCCTTCCCTATCGCCGTCATGCCAGAGCAGCCAGCCGACAGGCAGACTCAGGAGAGTGAGTATGAGCATGAGCATCGTACACAGGACCGTAAACCAGTCTGCGTACTGTTGGAATCGGCGGACCATGTCAACCTGACCCAACATGCTGGTGAGCATGAACAGGACCAGGCTTACTGCACTGACGCGGTAGATAATTTTTCGTGTCATTATTTGTCTCCTAAAAACTCGTGGATACTTTGGACGCTGATGTGGTAGGTGCCGCGCCGGGCAACACGTTTAGCTCTCAACCGGCCGCGTATGATCAGCTGGTCAATAGTGTGCGGGCTCATGCCCAATAGGCGGGCTGCTTCAGCTTTGGACACGGCGAGTGGTTGCATGGGTTGTATTTCTATTTGTGTTGGTAGTGTTGTGGTGGGCATGATAATTTTTCCTTTCACTGCCTGGTGTGTGGCTGGCGGCAAGTCTTCTAACTAAACCCAGCCAGCCACACACCGACCTATTTATTTCTCTGCCTTCGAGATACGGAGCGCGGCCAGTTCACACAGCTGATACCAGGACATTTTGAGAAAATCAGCGATTTCTTCGATTTGGCCGGTATCCCAGTTATGGGATCCATTGAAACGGGATTGAAGTATGTACCATGGCCAGCCCAGATGGTGGGCTAAGTCAAGTTTTGTTTCTCCAAGCTTTTCAAGTTCTATTTCGATTGTTTTGCTCAATTCGGTCTGCATATTCACTTTGCTTTTCCTTTCTTTTCAAACGCATTACTTTGAATCTAAATGAGTGAAACCCTCATGAAAAAGCTTCGAGGGATCTTCATTAATTGCTCGTGAATAACGTATAAATTCACTAAGCTTCATATCACTGCTTTTCAGACGTTTAGAAACAGTTTCTCGATGCTCTTTCACAGATTTTGAAATATCTGTTTGAGATACGCCTTTCAAAAAAGCCTTAATGCGCAATTGCTGAACTATCTCAGCTGATACTATTTCGTCACTTATCAACATGCAATAAACTATATCATCATTTCGTTATTTATCGAAATAATACGGCGTGTCGTCATTTAACGGAATACTTTTGATATACTAAAACTATGCCAAAAAGAAGTTATCAATGGACCGCATACGATTACGTAGCAAGCGACGAAATAAAGAAGCTGCTTAAAGAAAAACATTTAACAACAAAACGTGTCGAAGAACTTACACAAGGAAAAATCACATATGGAAGAATATTCGACATCTACAGCAAAAGACATGCGCCTGTCCGGCTGTCTGAATTCATACAGATCTGCAGTATCTGCAAAGAAGACCCTACCAAAATTTTCGATAAAATCCTCAACCTCGCCGACAGTCTTGATGCTGAGCAGGAGCGCGAACAGCAGATAAACAAGATTACCAGCCGGACACCGGAAGACCTGTCTACTGACATGACGCTCGCCGCCAACACAGACCCGAACAAGAAAGAAGAATCAGAATACGAAGACTGGGGAGCATAACCCCTATTCCACAAATACAAGCAGTATTCATCACATTCTCATCACAATACACCTCAAACACAGTTCCTTCATAAAAACTTCACAACTATTTTCGTACTACCCACCTTCACACTTCCATCACACTCTAAACACAAATTCATCACAAACAGAAGAGATTATGGGACAGATGGGACAGTATGGGACAGTCTACACTGTCCCATAAAAAAACGTTGAAATTCCAACCCTTAACACCCCTATAAACCCCCTATGGGACAGATGGGACAGTATATAGTAAGAAAAAAATAAAAAAGTTTTTATAGGGGATACAACACAAGACTGTCCCACAACCCTACCTACACCCTCTCAACCCCTAAAAAATAAAGGCAAACCAACGGGACAGTATAGACTGTCCCATACTGTCCCATCTGTCCCATACTGTCCCCCTGCTCGCCCCCACCCCAACTTGACAAAACCCCACACAACACCTACAGTGATAGAGTTGGAAGAAAATTGAAAACAGAGAACAAACATCTTGCACGCAATCCGCAAGATGTTTTTTCATATTAGCCAACAAAACACAACTCTCCCCCTACGTGCTCGCAGACAGGAACACACAAACACACACGCTTATCTTTAACTTTCCTTTCAATAAGCCCTGTTTTCCTGCTTGCGGGCACCACCCCCCCCCTCTAAGAAAACATCATGCCATACATGCCACCAACCAGATGCACCACCCCCCAATGCGGAAAACTAGCCACCCACCACGGCCACTGCCCCCAACACCAACCACCCCCCTGGCAAACCCCCTCCCCCCACACAAAAAACCTCAACCGCAACCAAGAAAAAAAATGGCGCAACACCGTCCGCACCAACGCCAACAACACCTGCCAACACTGCGGACAATACACACCACACGGCCAAGCAGACCACATCACACCAATCGCAGACGGCGGAGCATACTACGACCCCAACAACGGCCAATGGCTCTGCACAAAATGCCACCAACAAAAAACAAAAAAAGAAAACAAACAACGACAACAACAACACAAACACAAAAACAACCAACCACACTAAAAAAATAACGAGGCAGGGGAGTAAAAATTTCAAAAACCCCCGCCAAAAACAGCGGCATGGTCAGCTCTGAAGACGTCAGCCTAAGTTTTAGGTTTTTTGGAGAGATACAGGGAGGCGTATAAAAATGGGTGCTCGTGGTCCTTTGAAGCTTGCCCCTGTGGGTGAGAATCAGGTTGACAGATCTTCAGCAGCGGCCATGGTTCCCCCTCAGCAGCCAGACAAACCTACCGGCCTACCTATTGAGGTGTCTGAATTGTGGGACGAGATTGTCCCGGTGCTTGCTGAGGCGGGTTTGCTTTCTGAGGCGGATAGTATGACGGTGGAGATGGCTTTGCGGCATTTTAGTTTGGCTCGCCGTGTGTCGAATGAGCTTATTGAGCAGGGTGTCGTGGTGGAGGATAAGCGGCATGGCGGCCAGGAGGCGAAGAGTCCGAAGGCTCAGATTTTGAAGGATAATTCTTCAGCGTTTTTGGAGTATGCGAAGCAGTTGGGTTTGTCTTTTGCTGCTCGTAGCCGTATGCGAGGTGATGAGCGTGGTAGCCAAGAAGAGGAAGATAACCCGTTCGCGCTCCACTGACCGGCCGTATGCTGCGCCACTGTCTCCTGAGGTGAAATGGTATTTACGGGAGCGTGGTTATGTGTTGGAGAAGTGGCAGAAACCGTTGTGGAGGACTGCTGAGCCGCGTGATGCGCCTGGCGCTTTTTTTGATCCGTCGCGTGTGGATAGTGTGATTAATACGTTGAAGCATTTGCGGCACACTCAGGGTAAGTGGGCTGGCCGGCCTATGCGTCCTGATGCGTGGCAGGTAGCTTATGTGATTGCTCCGGTATTTGGCTGGGTGCACCCGTCGGCTGACGATGGCAGTATCGTGCGTATTATTCGCAAGGTGTGGGTTGAGGTTCCGCGCAAGAATGGTAAGACGACGCTGTGTGCTGGTCTTGCGTTGGATTTGGCTTTCGCTGATGGTGAGTATGGTGCGCAGGTTTTAGCGGCGGCCGGGTCTAAGGATCAGGCGCTGTTGGCGTATCGTCCTGCTCAGCTGGTTGCGGATAATAGCCCGGATTTTAAGGCTGCTGGTATTCAGGCGATGAAGAAAGAGATTGTCCGCCCGGTAGACCAATCCTTTTTCAAGGCTGTCGCGTCTGTTGGCGATCTGCTTCAGGGGACGAACCCGAACGGGTATATTGTTGATGAGATGCACGTGCACAAGGATCTGAGTGTGATTGATGCTTTGGAGTCTGGTACGGGCGCACGGTCTCAACCGTTGGGGTTGACGATTACGACTGCTGATGATGGGAGGCGTAACAGTCCGTATTCGAAGAAGCGGGACCGTATGGAGAAGCTGTGTAAGGGTATTTATTCGAATGCGAATGAGTATGCGGTGATTTTTGCTGCTCCGAAGTCTGCGGATCCTTTTAAGGAGGAGACGTGGCGTCGGGCGAATCCCGGGTATGGGGTTAGTCCGACGAAAGAGTTTATGATGGCTGAAGCCCAGGCAGCAAAAGATAGCCCTCTGCAGCTTGCCCGTTTCCTCCGGCTGAATTTGAATGTGAGGACGAAGCAGACAACGAAGTTTATCAGTCAGCGTGCGTGGAATGCGAACCAGCATGAGTTTACTGAAGCGTCGCTTGCCGGTAAACCGTGTTTCGGTGGTTTAGATTTGGCTTCAGTGTCTGATTTGTCAGCTTTATGTTGGCTGTTTCCTGTGGAGAAGGACGATTATAAGGCTATTTGGCGTTTCTGGACACCTGAAGATAATCTTGAGGCTTTGGATCAGCGGACCGCAGGCACTGCATCGGTATGGCATGAACAAGGATATTTGCAGACTACGCCAGGCAATGTGCAGGACTATGATTTTATCCGTGCTGCTATTAAACAGGACGCGGAAAAATTCGATATACGTACTCTTGGTTATGATCCTTACAATTCGTCTCAGCTGGTGAATGATTTGATGGCTGACGGTATCAGTATGGTGAAGGTACGTCAGGGGTATTTGACATTGTCAAGCCCGTTGAAGCAGGTACAGCGCTTGTGCTTAGCCGGCCTGAAGGGTAAAAGTGGGCTGGCGCATTGTAATCCGGTGATGGATTGGTGTATGGATAATCTCGCGGTGACTACTGACCCGGCGGGGAATGTGAAGCCGGATAAGAATAAGAGCGGTGAAAAGATTGATGGCGTGTCTGCCTTGGTGACGGCTATGAGCGAAGCTATGGCTGACCAGATGGAACACGCGCACAGCGCTTACGAGGCAAGCGAACACGCGCTCATCATTGCCTAGTTCGTATGGGAAGGAGACATTTTATGTGGCTTCCAGGACGGAAACTTGTTGTGAACCTGGTTGACGGGTCCAGCCTGTCTGGTGTGACCCGTTTTAGTTGGCCGGGCCGTATCCGGTTGCGTGATGTGCAGGCGGACGGCCAGCAGATACCGGGCACGGTTATCATATTCAGACGTTCAATTCTCGTACTGCAGGTGGTGGCAGATGGTTAATTTTATTTCTTCGACCGGTGAGACTGTCACGATCGGTGACAGCAGTCTGCCGGGCGTGAACACAAAAACCACTTGGGGGCTGCCAGTCAGAGACCCCGGTACGCCATTGATGAGCTACTCTAATAGCGGGTTTATCAATGCTCAAAGGATTTGGAAAACCCAGCCGGCTGTACGCACAGTAGTTAGTTTTGCTGCTAAACACGTGGCTGCGTTGCCGTGGAAGATCTACGAGCGTGTAGCTGATGATGACCGTGTTCGCGCCCACGATTCCCTGGCCGAACAGCTGTTAAGATACCCGCATCGTGAAGCACGTGTCACCAGCTTTAACCTGCTGAACCGTATCACCACAGACCTGATGCTCTACGACATCTTTTGCGTTGCTTTGCTGGTGAATGAGGATAATGAGTATTACTTGCAGCGCATACCGCCACGACTGCTGACGATTAAAAGCGACGCTTTAGGCAATATTACGCGCGTGCTGGTGAATCTGGCTCAGGGGCCGGTAGACTTGTCAGCGGAAAAGCTCGCTATTTCTACTGGGTGGAGCGCAAACACAGGCAATGGTGTGAGCCCGTTGACGACTTTGCGCCAGATCCTGGAAGAGCAGGCGCATGCTGTCCAGTGGCGTAACGCCCAATGGGACAGGAGCCCAAAGTTCAACGGGTATATTAAACGCCCTCCCGAGGCTACGTCTGGACGGTGGGAGCCAGTCAAACGCGAACAGTTCGTCCAATCGTGGCGCGATTTCCGTATGTCGGCCGCCGGCGGCACTCCAATCCTGGAAGATGGTATGGAATACGTGTCCTTGAACGATACGATTAAGCCTGCCGACGCCCAGGATATCGAAGGCCGGCGTTTATCTACCGTCGAGGTTTGCGGGGCATTCCACATACCTCCAGAGTTGGTGGGCGCGCGCCAGGGTACGTTCAGCAATATAGCGGCTTTCCGCCAGATGTTGTATGGTCCGACGTTGGGGCCGGTGATTGATGAGATCCGCCAGGCATTCAATGCGGAAATAATCCCCGCCCTGGCTGACGAAGGCCATCAAATCTATGGTGAGCTTGACCGCAACAGTGCCATGAATGGCAGTTTCCTTGAGCAGGCGTCCTACTTGCAGACTGCTGTAGGCGGACCATACTTGACTCGCGCGGAAGCACGAGCTGCTTTGGACTATCCTAAGCTTAAGGGTACTGACCAGCTGATTACCCCCTTGAATGTGACTGAAGGCGGGCTTGCCTCCCCCACTGATACAGGCAAACAGAATATTCAACATCAACAGATGAAGACTCTTTCTCCTGGGCAGCATCTTGTCCGCCAGCAAGCATTAAGCGAACTGAATACGGTGAAGAAAAAACAGGAGAAAAGCCTCGTTGAAGCTTTGCGCAGTATCTATGTGAAGATGATGCAATCTCATGATGATATCGAGGATCCGGAAGACTTCCATGACCAGTGGGACACAATCCTGATGGAAGCAATCAACCCGTCTACATGGGCGTCAGCCCTCGCCGGGGCGCGTAGCGTGCTCGCTGAGTACAATCCGGAACAATCCGGCTGGGCAGCCAGCGTCATGAAACCTTACGTGAGCAAGATAGGACAAAGCGCCGCCAGCAAAATAGCCGACGGCATGCTCACCAGCTTCGCCAACCTAGACGAAATGGAAACCAATCCTGATGACGATGAGGATAGCGACGTCGATCCGCGTACGAGTTTGCTTGACCGGTTGAAAGACAGTACGGCTGTTGCTTGGGCGGCCAGCCTTATCGCTAACGCGGCTGGCTTTGGCCGTCAGGATGCCGCGAAGGCCTCCGGGCTGGTTACTAAACGCTGGCAGGTTACTAGTGCTCACCCGAGGCCTTCCCACGCTCAAATGGATGGGGAAGCAACAGGCATCGATGATGAGTTTTCCAATGGTGCCCGCTGGCCAGGTGACGGTGGGCTGGACGTAGACGAAGTCGCAGGCTGCACCTGCGTCCTCGAATACGAATGGTAAACCCATCGCCTATTCTCAAATTTTCCCAGGGATAACACTCCACATAGTGTTATCCCTTTTTTTATGCCGTGGAGTGAGCAGAAAGGACAAAATACTGTGAACAGACACTCCCCTAAGCGCGTCTTTAAGCGCGTATCTTATAAAGCTGATGTTGATACAACGGACGGCGAGGGCAGCTTTACCGCTATCGTCAGTACCTTCGGCACCAAAGATTCACAAGGCCAAATCATCGAGAAAGGCGCTTTTGAAGAAAGCCTCAAAACCTTCACCGATGATTCTCCTCTGCCTGTCCTGTGGGATCACGAGTGGGAAGACATCTGGTCCCATCTCGGAGCAGCACAAGGCCAAGAAACTGATACCGGTTTGCAGATAGACGCCCAACTGGACATGGACAATCCTAACGCGGTTCAGGCATACCGGTTGATGAAAACTGGCAGGGTCCATGAATTCAGCATCGGCGGGTTCGTCAACGAAAACGACATCGAATACGACGACGACAATAATGCGCACATCAGCCGCTTCCAGCTTGCTGAAGTATCCCTCACTCTTAAAGGTGCGAATCCGGATACGCAGCTTATCTCAGTGAAAGCTGATGAACCGGACCCGCAGGATACTGCAGACCCGCAAGAAGATCCAGAAGAAGGAGATGATGATATGGATCTTACCGACCTCAAAGACACGCTCGATCTGCTCAACCAGGCAGTAGACAAACTCTCACAATTCATAGATGAGAACGACACGAGCGACGACGATGATACTTCCACAGACACTCCCGGAGGAAACGCTGGCGATGAAGAAACACCAGACGATTCGGAAGGGAAGTCAGCGAAGAAAAAGCGGCAGGCCTTAGCCGCACAGTTGATAAAGGCTCTCGTAGCCGGAAAGGAGACGATCTGATGAATCGTCAAGAAACACTCAAGGCACTGGTGGCTGAGGCGGAAAACCTCGAAAAGAAAGGCACCAACCTTACCGAAAAGGAAATCAGCCGCGCAGAAGAAATCAGCCGGCAGATCCAGCAGCTAAAAACAGCAATGAGCTCAGCCAAGAAAACCGCTGCCACACTCCGCGCAGCAACCCATAACGAAGGAGAAACATCAACCATGCTCGAAGGGAAGTTCACCATCGGCGAAAAGTTCGTCAAGTCCGACGAAGTACGCGGCTTCCGCGAAGACCACCCTCACGGATTCGAATCCAAAAACGGTGTCGTCAACTTCGCCGTCAAGGACGTTGCTTCTGGCCAGCGCGTACTGAAAGCCGATCCGCTCAACACCGGAATCCCCGGCGCCTCCCGCCCAGAATATGTTGAAGGTATCGATGATCTGACATACCGTAAACCGCGCACGATCCTCGACCTGATCTACCAGGGCACAACCAACAGCCCATGGCTGCAGTACCGTCAGCTCCAGGCAGTCACTAACAACGCCAGCATCACCGGCGAGGCAAAAACAACCACTGGTACGGACGCTAAAGGCGGGCTTAAGCCACTGAGTACCCTTACCACAGCTACGGCAGACGCTAAAGCGTTTACCTATGCAGATGGCTTGGAAATCACGAACCAGGAACTCTCCGACGACGGTGCACTCGTCGGCATCATCGACGGGGAGCTTGAAGCTAACCTGCTTGACGTAATCGAGAAAACGCTGATTAACGGGTCTGGATCTGCAGACGAACCTGCAGGTATCCTGCACACTACCGGCGTCCTCAACCAGGCATTTGACACAGATATCGCTACTACCCTGCGTAAGGCAAAGACCCTCCTGTCTACCACGTCCGGTACAACTCCACAGGCAGTTGTCATGAATCCTGAGGATAACGAGGCTCTCGACCTTCTGCAGGATAAGAACGGCCGGTATCTGGGAGCAGGCCCCTTCGCCTCCGGCGACCCAACCGTATGGTCAATCCCCCGCCTGGAATCCTCCTACCTCGAAAAAGGAACCGCCATCATCGGCGATTTCAGCGTAATTCAGCTGCTCGTCTACGAAGCACTCAATATCGCCGTATTCAATCAGCACAAGGATTACGCGCAGCGCAACCTGTCCTACATCAGGGCAGAAATGCGCGCATTGCAAATGATCCGCAAGCCGGCCCAACTGTGCGTTGCTAAGCTCGCCCAGGGCTAAAACGTAGAGGACGGTAATGTGATGGAAGAAGAGATGCTCATCATTGATAGCGTTCGCTACACGCGGCCAGACGCTTACCGTGCCAGGCTGATAGACGAGGACGGTAACCTGCTGATCACGAAGCAGGTACCGTCCACCACGGCTATACGCAAAGATACGGGTAAGGAAACTCCCGTAACGGAAGATAACCCGTATATTGTGAAACCGTCGGCCGGTAAGAAAACCAAAGATTAATCGGTAAGGAGGCTTGTTATGTCTGAAAACCAGTATTGCGCAAGCCTGTCAGACCTCCAAACCCTTATAGGGGATAGTGAGCAGGATCCGAAGCTTGCCCTTGCCCTGCGGCGGGCTTCGGACCGGCTTATCGGTCTTATCGGCTGGGACCCCCCTTATGTGGAGAATGACACGGTTACTCTTAATGGGGCCGGACGCGAAACACTCCTCCTACCCTACATGCACATCATGGGGGCGGTCACAGTCCAGGTTGACGGTAAACCGGTAACCGATTTCATGGTAGATCCAAGAGCAGGGATCCTCAGACGCACAAACTACAGGACGTGGCCGGACAGCCTCAGCAACATTACTGTCACTTGTTCGCACGGGTACAAGGATCTTCCTGGAGATATGCAGGACGCTGTACTGGAGCAAGCAGAAGCCCAATATAGGACGCTTACCGGTATCAGTAACTACAGTGTAGGCGGCAGGAGCATCACTTTCGGTGCGGCAAGCACGGTGGGCGTCACCCAGAAATGGACAGACACTATACACAAATACAGTCTGACAGGGGGCCGGGCGTGAACAGTCTCGGTATCTTTGGACATCTCACTATAGACTACAAAAACCCAGTTTACGGTGAAGATCATGGTTCCCCTGTCCTCCAGTGGCCGGACGAATGGCAGCAGGTTACAGGTTGTGACATGCAATCCCCACAAACCGGCAGCAGTAACGATAACCGGCTGGGTGTCGAATACCAGTACACTCTGTACATGCCATTCAACAGTCCTTTGCAGGATAACGCGAGAATCCGCTATATGGGGCAGGAGCTACAGGTTGTAGGGGCAGTCCAACATGTGGCCGACCCGCTGGGTTTAATCCCCTACGATATGGCTTTAGTGAAGGAGTGGAATGGGTAAAGCACGGCTTGAATTCGATTACGCGGCATTCGGCGAACTACGTAACGACCCGGAGGTTAACGCAGCCCTACGCCGTCTGGCCCAGGGTATCGCAGATAGAGCCAATAGTGCTGCTGGCCTGTCTGACGGGTACAGGATACAAGACGTTTCCAACGGCTCCAGAGCCCGCTATGTGGTGAACACGTATACTCGTGACGCCCAGAAGGCGGAAGCCCGTGATAGGTGCCTTACACGCGCTCTGGAGGCAGAAGAATGACTCAACTGTCCGTCCCCCGTGATGTTGAACAGCAGGCCATTGACCTGCTTACCGGAATCATGCATCGGGACACAGATCTACAGACGGTAAAAGTGGGAACAAAAATCCCCCGCAGTTCTAACGGTAAGCCGACCGGAGAATTTATCCGCATCATGGCTACCACACCCACACGGGAAACCATAAAAACCACATCGTGGCTGTTGACCGTGGAAGGTTGGGCGGCCACAGAATCTAGAGCACAATACTTGCTTGCTATCGCAACAAGTATCCTCCTGGATTCCCGCGGTCTTCTCTTCTACGGAGAACAGACTGGAGGCAGCGGCAATGATCCCCACCCGGACTACCCGCTATACGCCCGATACTCTACAACAATACACATACGTTCACGCAACAAAATCATTGAAATCTAAAAAAGATTACTGCCCTACCATCTGGTAGGGCTTTTTTAATGAAGAAAGGCCTATCACATGGTTAATAAAAGCAATATCCTCGTCGCCTCAGACACCGTCACCGGCGGCGTAGCTCTCGCCCCGCTCGGTGCCACCGAGCCCACGGACGTAGCAACCGCCCTGCCAGAAGCATTTCAGCGTGCCGGATACGTCTCCTCAGACGGAGTAGAACGCAACGAAAGCGTAGACACCGACACCATCAAAGCATGGGGCGGTAACACTGTACGCATAGTCAAGAAAAGCACTGAAGTCACCATCAACTTTGCTTTCCTCGAATATCTGAATCCAGTTGTGCAGAAAGCAATCTACGGTGACGGGCATGTCAAAAGCACCAAAGCCACTACCGAGCATGGCAATCAGATTGAGCTTGATGGTGTTATCGAAATGGGGCCGCACAGGATCCTGGTCATTGAAATGGTTGATGGGGATATTCGCGGACGTCTCGTCTTCCATGACGTACAGATCTCCAGCCGTGAAAAATACACAGCCAAAGATGCAGAGACCATGGTCCGCAAGGTCACATTCACTGCTTTCCCCGACGAAAACGGATCATACTTCCACGAGTATTGGGACGACGGCAGGAAAACCGCCGCCTAATTGCAGTTCTTCCTCGCTCTGGTTGTGCTGGTAGCGTCTCCCAGCACAACCAGAGCGAGGAACTATTAAACATATTTAAGAGACGCATTCACTAGATTTTAGGAGACGTAAAATATGACGGTATACAAAATTCCCGCATCAAAAGCAACCCGTAAAGAAAACCGGTTCTACTTTGCTTTCCCCGGCAGTAGCAAACAGTATTCAGTCCCCCTGCTCAGCTATCTGCCGCCCTCGCTTATTCGCATTGTGGAGACAGTAGACGACGATAATATTTCTACTGTTATCACGTTCCTGGATAAATTTCTTACTGCGGTTGCTCCGGACGCGCATCTGATAGACAAATTCCAGGACACCAACCAAATGCTGGACTGGTTTGCAGCTTGGCAGGAGGCTTCAGGGATTGATATGGGGGAATCGTCGGCCTCTGTAAAATCATCAGAGACTACAGAGGCCCACTAAACCACGACCTGCTCCATGCCGGCTACCACCTCAAAAACTTGGGAACAAGCGAGCTAGATTGGGTAGAATTACGCGATTTTATCACCTACATGCCCGTTGACAGCGCTTTGATGAGCGCTATGGCCGGCTGGAGCAATAATATCCGGTTCTCCCACGTGCTCTCAGCACAGCAAATTAACGAAATACGGTTATTTTCCGCCGGTTTTTCCGGACAAAAACCCGACCTTTTAGACCTTACAGACAGTAAAAACAGTAAAAACAGCCTGATAGATCTCCAGCATAAGCCCGAACGGCTGTCTATCGCAGAGCTGAATAAGCGTATCGGCTGGAAATAACAGGATAAAAGTAGAGAGTGGAGGGTGTGATGGGTGCTGGGAAGAAGCTGGCTACCGCATATTATGAGCTTATCGCGGCCACTCCGAACGCGGAAAGCCAGATTAGCAAGCAGATTGTGCCAGCCGCACAAAAATCCGGTGAGAAAGCCGGCAGCAGTATGGGCGGCGGGCTTGGCCAGAAGATGCTGGGAGCAGTGAAAAAGTTCGCCGCCCCGGTTACCGCTGCCCTGTCTGTGGCTGGTATCACTAAATTCGCTAAATCCTCCGTAGACGCTTTCAATAATACGGCCGCCAGTGTCAACAGTCTGAAAAGGATTATCGGTGGCAGTGCGGCTGAAGTGAGTGAACTGTCTGGTGCTATGCGCCTGGCAGGCATGGATACCAGTAAAGCTGGGGCAAGCCTGACAATCTTTTCGAAGAAACTGTCTGCGACGAACGGTGATGCGAAGGCTACTGCATCGATGCAGAAACTGTTAGGTACAACTATTAAAGACACTCACGGGAATATGAAGAGCATGAGTGTCCTGCTGCCTCAGGTTGCTGACAAGTTTAAGAACATGGCTGACGGTCCGCAGAAAACCGCTTTAGCTATCCAACTGTTTGGCAAATCTGGTACGGCCATGCTCCCCTTCCTTAATAAGGGCAGTGCAGGTATCAGTGAGCTGGAGAAGAAAGCTAAAAGTCTGGGCATTACTCTGGACGATAATAGTATCAAGAAGTGGGGTAATTATAGGGCTGCGCTCCGCGGCACCCAGGTAGCTTTCGATGGGCTGAAAATCCAGTTGGGGCAGGCTCTTATCCCTATCTTCACTGGGCTGTCAAACTTTATTACGAATACGGTTTCGCCCGCGTTCAGCCAGTTTATCAAATGGCTGCAGAATCCTGCTGTTGGGGAGTTTACCGAACAGGTGGGCAAAATGATTGCCGATATGGGGACCCAGTTGGGCGGGTTTATCGAACAGGCGATGCCTATACTCCAGCAGCTCGGTCAGTATCTGGTGAAACTGTTTCAACAGGTGTGGCCTCCCTTGCAGCAGATGGCTAAGGAGATTATTCCTCCGCTTATGGCTGCGATTAAAGCTCTACTGCCGGTAGTGATGAGTATCGCCCAAGCCGTATTGACTGCGGTCGTGCCTATCGTGATGGATCTTGTAGGCTTGTTTAAGGGGTTTATTACTACGTTGACGGGGATAATTAATTTTATCCGCGGCGTATTTACGGGAGATTGGAAGCTTGCTTGGGAGGGTATCAAACAGATCTTCACCGGTATCTGGGACGCAGTCAAAAGCACGATTATTGCCTTCTGGCATGCAGTCCAAGGTATCTTTAATACCGCTGTTACTGCTATTAAAGGCATTTTCGGCAACATGTGGAATAGTCTCGGGCGCACACTGGGACCGTTCTTCAATAATATTGGTAACGGTATTAGGCATGGGTGGGATAATATTATTAATTTCTTCCGCTCTCTGCCCGGTAATATTGCGCGCGCGTTCGGTGATGCTGGGAAAATCCTGTACAACATTGGTAAAAGTATCATTACCGGATTGTGGAATGGTATGAAATGGTTGTGGGATAACGGTCCTGGCAAGTGGATTAACGGTTTGGCCGGTTGGATCCAGGGGCATAAGGGCCCTATCGAATACGATAGGACGCTGCTCGTGAAGAACGGTCAGGCTATTATTGGCGGCCTGGATACGGGTATGGAGGATACGTTCGACCAGCAGGTCAAACCTCATGTCCTGTCTTATGCGGGTAAGATCCAAACACTGTTTGACTCTCCCGCCTTGTCTGCTCCCTCTTACCAGGCTGGGAGCATGCTAGGAGCTCGTATAGCGCCCGCTAACAGCCCAGTATCGGTAACACAGAACATTAGTACCCAGGACCCGCGTTTGGCTGCTGAAGCGGCTATGCGGCGTCTCACTTTCAGCCTGTAAAGGGGGATAATATGGCCGGCTACGACAGCAACCTGCACGTCACCATCAACGATACTCCCCTTTACGGGGTGGACAGTTTAGGCTGCACGTGGCTGGTTAACGAAGTTAATGGGGTGTTTGACGGGGCAGCAAGCACCCTCTCCACAACACAGCACGTATGGGCAGACGGCTATTACACCAACCGTCCCTTCTATAAAGGCCGCTCCTTCACTGTTACCGGGAACATTTATGGAGATGATACGGTCACCGTATATAAGGCGTGGGAGAGATTCAAAGGCAGCCTCCTACTGGGCGACCAGACATTCCTCGTAGATTTCAAAGGTATTCAACGTTTAGCCACGGTACGGCAGGCTGATGCAGCTCTTGTAGACGCAGTCGGCGACAGTGCACTCAAATTCAGCCTCCAATTCGTCTCTACCGAATCAGTCATGTACGGTGGAGGTAACCCCCTTACAGGGAGTACTGGGCTACCTCAATCGTCAGGAGGGCTCACCTACCCGTACCAGTTCCAAGGTGACGGAACACCGAACAACTGGATATTCACGGAGAAAACAGAATCCGGCAGTATCGAAATCACCAGTAATGGGACCGCTGATTCAAACCTGATACTCCGTATCGATGGGTATGTTACCCGCCCGCAGGTCGAACACGTCCAAACTGGTAGGGTCCTAGCATTGGACTTCACTGTAGGCGACGGCCATTACGTGACATTCAATACCGCGAAACAGGAAGTCATGGTAGATGGTACTCTTCCCGCCGCGCCGATTGTCAGCCGACGTGAATGGTTCAAAATCCAGCCGGGACGTAACGTACTACGATTCAGTAGCGCGGATAATACTCAGTTGGGCCGTCTGTCAATCCAATTCCGGGAGGCATACAAGTGACCTCAACCCTCCAAACCTACGATAATCTATCCTGGCTGGCCGTGAGCATGGTCAGCGGCAAAGTCATAGCCGAACTACCCTATCTACAGTGTTCGAATATCGAGATGCGCATGATGGAAGGCACCTCCCTATCCGCAACCCTACCATTTGACGGCCTACCAGTTAACTGGGTAGCCGCCACAGAACCCATGAAAATCTCCCTCCTGCTCGTCCAGGAAGGAAACGAATACCCCTTATGGGGTGCGAACATTGTCCAGCGCGACCGGGAACTCGGTGGAAACGCTATCACCCTGAAACTGGCCACCTACGAGGATTACCTGGACAGGCAAATAGTAGGAAACGACGCTTACACTCAAGTTCTCCAGACTCAGATTGTAGGCAGCCTGGTCCAAAAGTGGGCTATCGACGGGAAAAATAACGCCCTCCAACTTGATATCGCCCCCTCGGATATTAGAAGGGACGATACAGACCATAAATTGGACGATAAGAAAAGCGTCCTGTCCTGTATACAAGCGTTGTCAAAACTGCGCAACGGCCCAGAATGGTATATTAACTGGCAGAAAAAAGGCATGGAATACTATCCTGTACTTCATGTAGATGACCATATCGGCAGCCAAACCCCTATCACAACCTTTAAAGTAGACAATCTCAGCAGTTTTAAAATTATAGAATCGTGGAATAGTGGAGATGGGGCTACCCGCGTGAAGGCAATGAGCAGTGCGGACGGGGATACTACTCCGCAATCCTCCTGGCATGACTCGTACGATAACAGTAGGCCTGTTATCGACTATGTGTATACGCCTTCAACATCAATTACGAACGTGGCCACACTCGAATCCCATGCTGCAGCAAAACTTGAAGCAATCCGCAACGGGGTTACAACCGTTGAGATGGGATTCAACCTTTTTAATATGCCTCAGTTGGGTGTTGAGTGGAATCTTGGTGATTGTGTGTCCTGGCAGTTGGATTCTCCGGACGTGATGCAAGGCTTTACAGATGGGCAGGCACGGTTTATCGGCTATAAGATAGATTTGATTTCCGCTACGCTCACACCGTATTTACTGTCATCAGGGACAGGGGAATAATCATGGTTAATCGCGGTAAATTCAACTATCCCGCTGGGGAAGATGAGGCAGCGCGTATGATACGTGACCTCACTAGGGACGTTGCAGAAACCCAATCAAGTGTAGCAAACTCCCTCATACCCACAATCCCTCATTTTGAGCACCTATCCGATATCAGGGACAGTTTCACATTCAGTTCGCCTACTATTTGGCTATCTAACAGTATTACTGTGCCTCGCATATCCAGGTATTCGAATGTTATGGCTATGGTCACGCTCCGGTATAAGCAGAATGCGGCCAACAGTAGTGCGGCAGACGGGTGTATTACTTTGAACGGGCAGGTAGCACAAATGTGCTTCTACCAGATGACCGGCCCCCTAATCCCTGACAGTGATGTGTCTACCGGCTCGTATTCCGCGTTCTGCTTGCCTGATGACCAGTTTCAAGCCCGCCTGGCCGTCAGTAATGGGGATAACGGGACAGCAGTAACAATCACCGACCTAAGGCTTGAATGCATGTTCGTCTACTACAATTAAGGAGAAATTTTTATGGTTACAAGCAATAACATGGTTGCACACCCGCTGACCGCGCAAAATAGTAAACCAGAATACACTGCAGACAACTTCCGTAGACTTGTCAATAGTTTTCTCGGACCGGCTAACGGTACGCCTTTCGGGGTTATCGGCGGGGTGAGATACGGTGCTGAACAGCCTCTCGTAACAATCGACTCAAGCACAGTCACAGTAGCACCGCATGCGGGTGTCTGCCGGCCTTTCGACGCTACAGGCGCATACACATACAGTATCCCCGAAGCAGTGTCACTCACCTTAGACTCCCCATCTGGGGATTATAAGATAGCCGTTGTTGTTAATGACCCGTCCATGGGACATGGAGATACTCCAAACCTGGAGGTTAAAATATTTCCGGGGACAACTAGTGATGCGAATATTCCCGGCCTGGTACTCGCCCGCATTACGGGCGGGGTCTGCAATATGCTCATCCCGCTCATTACGAGCACTGGGACCGTGGTGTGCCCGTCTGCCGATGTGATGAACAGTCTTACAGTGTCTGACGGGCAGATAGTACAACTTTCGAGTGGTATGGAGTACATGTATTCTGATGGCGAGTGGAAGCTGTATTCCGGTGACGTAACTAATCTCATCAAACTGTCTAATGGCACGTTTTGGCATGTGGACCATCTGACAGCCCGCCTGCAAGACGGGCACACCGTTACTGTAACCGGTATCCTTAACAGGATTACAGCTGCTTTAGATATACGTAACGCTTGGTTTATCGAGGACGTATTCACTTTGGACGAGCGGCTGAAAACCCCACACGAAATCCACGTCCAGGCAGTCAGCAACGCTTCCAGTACGAACGCTATCTACGTGTATCTGAACGGTACCCGCTTCGGACTGCGTAAGATTGACGGGAATCAAACCCTACAGTTGAATGGTTGGGTGCAGTTCTCTGTCTCCTGGAATATCAACTAGAGGAGAAGGAATGTGTTTAATCCGGCACAGTTGGATACTACTATCATTGTTGCTCTTATAACCGGTGCGATAAGCCTGCTTATCAGCATTATCACCGTGATGGTGAATAAACGTAACAGGGATAGCGAGTCGTATAAGAGTATGCAAGAAACAATAGAAGGCTTGCATAGGGATATTACAGCCCAGGATAAACGTATCGGTTTTCTGTCGAATCTGGTGGTGTCTGAGGAGGAAAAGCGCAGGAATGCGGAAACCGAGCTTCTGCAGAGTCGTCAGAAAGATTTAGAGTTTACTGCTTACCTGCGGGCTATTGGGCATTGGATAGGCCAGTTGTGTGATGTGTTAGATCCGAAGTGGAGTAAAACCCACCCTAAGCCCCGTTTGCCGGATAGTATCCGCAGTGAGGTTGAGCAGGCTACAACACAATTAGGTTTAGATGCAACCGTAGCTCCTACTGGGCTGTCTGAGTCTAAACATAAAAAACGTAAGAAACATAGGAAGGAGATTCTGTGAGGAATTGGGAGTCTTTGGAGCCGGACGAGTATAAGCTCCTGTCCAGGCATTACACGAAAGGCCGTGCAGGCCATAGAATAGATAAGATTATTCTACACCATAATGCGGCGAATCTGAGTGTGCAGGGCTGTTGGCAGACGTGGCAGAACCGTGCTGCTTCTGCCCAGTATCAGGTTGATGCGAAAGGGTGGATTGGCCAGCTGGTCCATGACGCGGATACGAGTTGGAATGCGGCTAACAGCCTGGCAAACATGACCAGTATTGCTATCGAACATGCGGACATCACATCAAACCCATGGACAATATCGGAAGCGACATTGGATAATGGGGCTCACCTGGTAGCCGCACTGTGTAAGGCGTATAGGTTGGGGCGGCCAACTTGGTTGCGTAATGTGTTTCCGCATTCGTATTTTGCTCCTACGCAGTGTCCGGGGAGTATTAATGGGTCTCAGCATGAGGCGTATATGCGGCGTGCGCAGAAATATTATGATGAGATGACCGGCGGCAAAGTGGAAACTGTTGTTATCCCGGCAGTGAACCGGATTATCAATAAGGTAGTGAACGCAGCCGCTCATGGGGTCCCTCAGATTGATGTTGATGGGCTGTGGGGTGCGGGCACTATTAAAAGGGTCCAGCAGCTAGTGGGTACGCCTGACGATGGGCAGTTCGATCACCAGCTTAACACGAACCGGTGGCGGGTGCCCAGGGCTACGACAGGCTGGCAGTGGGGTACTAATCCGGCCGGCAGTAAAGCCGTACGCAGCCTCCAGGCAAAGCTGGGTGTAGCTCCTGATGGTCTTATTGGCTACAACACTATCCGTGCCTGGCAAGCCCGGCTGGGCGTGGATACTGATGGTATCGCCGGTAATAAGACTGTGCGGGCAATACAGACAGCCCTCAACAATAACAAACTCTGGTAAAAATAAGGAAGGTAATATTATGACAGATACGAATACTACACTGCAGGTTGATGCAACAATCCCCACAAGCAGGGAAACAGGATCGGGTAAGCCGGTTAGCCATGTAGATTCTGAGCAGGAGGCGGCCAAGGGTTATACGCCTGTTTTTAATGACATGGTAAGGACCATAATTTACGTTGTGGGCCTGGTAGCGTCTGTGGTCGGGCTCGGTTTCATGACGTTTGGCCTGGCTGATATCGGTGGTTTCATCTCGACTGCTGCCGGTTTTATTGCGGCTAGCTGCGGTGTTGCATATAACCCATTGCGGCTTTCTTCTATGTAACTGCCCCTTTTTTGGTATGGTTTTGCCCCTCTCCCCCGGTTTTATGCTGGGGTGGGAGGGGCAAATTTTTTTATTGTTTTGCTTTGGGTCTGCCTCCATGTCCTGGACGTTGCGTGTCCCATTGTTCGATGGTTGTGCGTTTCCACCCTCGTGTCCGCCCGATTAAAGCATCGGGTGGGGGGGGTATTTTTCATGCCATACCCCCCCCCATAATACACCCCAAAAATCAAGGATATTCTCTAAATACTATTCAAAATAAAGGCATATGGCCAGTGCATATGGATCCCACCCTGTCCGCCCCAGCCCTCACAGCAGATATACTGTGAGGGCTTATTTTATGCCAAAAACCCTTAGAATAGGCTGTTGTGTAAGGCTTCTCCCCCTACGCTCTTATAATATGAATCCAGCAGAATCAGGCACAATAAAGCAGGATTTAAACAACAAAAAACACGACAAAAACAAGCAGACAAGCCGTGACGGCTTAGTTAATCACAGTTAATTATCCTTCCAAGATATTCCCTTTTCCTGCTCTGCATTCGTGCAGAATCAGGGGATTTTTCCTGCAGCGCCCGCCTACAGAAAGGATTTGAGGCATACTGATAGTTATGGTCCAAGGACAGATAATAGCCCTGTGTATTGCGGCAGCGCTTATTGCGGTTGCTGCAGCAGCAGGCCTTATTGTGCTGCTGCGCCGCCGCCATGAGATCACCCAGGCAGGGCAGCGCTACGGCGATAAAGTCAGCTACGCCTTTATTATCAATCCTTCAAAACCACAGGCCCGCGCAACCCGGGCATATATAGAACGGTATTGTGAAAGCCATGGCATAGCCAACGAGATTTTTATTGATACGAAACTTGATAAAGACGGCTATGTCTGTGCTAAAGAAGCCCTTGAACGCTATAATGCGGATGTTGTTATTGCATGCGGCGGCGACGGCACAGTGCGCACCGCTGCAAGCGCAATGTCGGGGACAACACACGCATTCGGCATTATACCTATTGGAACCGGAAACCTTTTTGCACGCAATATGGGGATCCCTGTAGACAATATAGAAGCTGCAATGACGATCGCCACGTCGCATGGATCGCGCAGAGTCGATATGGGGCGCATGGCCCTTCTGGACTCGGATGACCCTGGGCATAAACACGGCTTCCTTATTATTGCCGGCGTCGGTTTTGATGCCCAGATGATTGACGACACCGATCCGGACCTGAAAAAATCAATCAGCTGGTTTGCTTACTTCTGGGGGGCATTCAAGCATCTGTTCGGGTCCCGGAACCGCGGGACGGTCATCCTCACGGAAGCCGACGGGACAATGCACGAAATGCGCGGGGAAACTTTCCGCACATTCATGGCCGGGAACTGCGGGAGGATACCCGGATTTACGCTTATGCCGGACGCCCGCTACAATGACGGCATACTGGATTTTGAAACGATCGATACTACTCACGGCTTATGGGGATGGTTCAACCTCCTCGTTGATGTTATCCATCAGACACTTACCAGACGTTCTGAGCAAAGTCCGATATCACAAAAATCAAAAGTAAGGCAATATCAGGGCAGCAGTGCAGAGATTATGCTTGATAAACCTGTGCTGGCAGAAGTTGATGGGGATATCCTTGAAAAAACACAGCATATCCGTTTTACTGTTGACCACAACTCGCTGATAGTCCGGGCACCTCAAACGGGCGGAGCTGTTGACGCAACGGGTGTCCTCTCCCCCCATTGCCAGTAGTGTCGGAGATACCGGGGATACTGCTGCGGCGGACGCAAACCCGGTTTCGGCGGATCCCGGGCCGGTGTCAGGGCAGCCCCAGACGGCTGCATCAGAAAACACCAGTGCAGCAGTCCGTGCTGATATCCCGGAACAGCCAGGGACCGGCAGCAGCCTGCTTATGTGAAATCCGTATGGACCGCTATAAAAATCCATAATATTTTAAGGTTTGCGTCGGCTTGGCGTGGCACAATAGATATATGGTTGCGAATAATGCGGGGATGCCCGCCACCCCAGAAGATCTGATCAATGTTGACGAGGTCCTAGGCTCATACTATGACCTTATTCCTGATGCTGCTGTACCTGAGCAGAGAGTTGCTTTCGGTACATCCGGGCATCGCGGCTCCAGTTTGAAAACATCCTTCAATGAAGCCCATATCGTTGCGATAACCCAGGCGATTGCCGAATATCGCGCCCAGGCCCATATTGACGGCCCGCTCTATATTGGGCGGGACACCCATGCGCTCAGCCTCCCTGCGTGGAAAACTGCAATTGAAGTACTTACCGCCAATGGTGTGCACGTGCGTATTGATTCACGCGATGACTACACCCCAACGCCAACTGTCTCACAGGCGATTCTGACACATAACCGCGCGACGGACGGCACACAGCGTTTCAGCGGCCCTGACCTTGCTGACGGTATTGTGGTTACCCCATCGCATAACCCGCCAACTGACGGCGGCTTCAAATACGACCCTCCAACAGGGGGCCCTGCACCTGCTGAAACAACGAATGCTATTGCGCAGCGGGCAAACGAGCTCCTCCCCGACTGGAAGAATATAGCCCGTATCCCGTTCAGCCAGGCAATCGCTTCAGACCTTATTGAGCGTTTCGATTACCGTGAGCATTATGTTGATGATCTGAAGGATGTTATTGATTTCCAGCTTATTAAAGATTCCGGGGTACGCCTGGGAATTGACCCGCTCGGCGGCGCATCGGTCAATTACTGGGACCTTATCAACGAAAAATACGGGCTTAATATTGGCGTAGTCAACCCCAAAGTTGACCCCCAGTGGTCCTTCATGACGATTGACCATGACGGCAAGATACGCATGGATCCAAGCTCCCCCTACGCTATGAAAGGCCTTGTAGACCGCCTTAATGCAGGGGCCTGGGACCAGTATGACCTTGTAGGCGGGACAGACCCCGACGCCGACCGCCACGGCATCGTATGCCCCGGTACCGGTGTTATGAACCCTAACCATTACATAGCCGTATGTGTGGAATACCTGTTCGGCGGGAACCGCCCGGGATGGCCGGCAGGTGCAGGCGTAGGTAAAACACTTGTATCGTCATCGCTTATTGACCGTGTAGCTGCTTCGATCAATGCCAGGCTTGTAGAAGTCCCCGTAGGCTTCAAATGGTTCGTTGACCCGCTGTTCAACGGCGAAGTAGGTTTCGGCGGAGAGGAAAGTTCCGGCATGAGTTTCCTCCGCTTTGACGGCCATGTATGGACTACCGATAAGGATGGCATCATCCCCGACCTCCTTGCTGCAGAGATCACTGCCAAAACAGGCAAGAATCCGGGACAACTCCATGAGGAACAGGTGGCGCGTTTTGGCGAAAGCTGGTACAAGCGTGTAGATACGCCCACGACCCTGGAGCAGAAGCAGAAGTTTGCCGGCCTTACGCCGCAGTCGGTAACAGATACCGTTCTCGGCGGAGAGCCTATTGAACAGAAAATGACCGAGGCTCCCGGCAATAATGCACCGATCGGCGGGATCAAGGTAACGACTAAGGATAACTGGTTCGCTGCCCGTCCATCCGGTACGGAAAATATTTATAAGGTATATGCGGAGTCCTTCGTGTCTGAAGAGGTTCTGGACACAGTGCTTGAAGAAGCCGCATCCGTAGTAGATAAAGCTCTGGAAAGCTGATCTGCTCTAAGTTTTTTCGGGCATATAACCCCATATGCGGGCAGTAATGCGTAATGCACTGCCCGCTTTTTATTGCCGTTTTATTTCCCGGAGATACTTTTATGGGGGTACAGCAAATTTGGTTTCGTAGATCCCAAGATATAAAATAATCCTAGGATATTCAAATATCCTTAGATAAAGGAAAAGATGAAAGGCATAACAATGACAAATATCGTACTGCTCGGAGGGAATGGATACCTTGGCAGGAATGTGACCAGGAAGTGGCTTGAAAAGGATCCTCAGGCAACTTTCTACGTAGTATCACGCTCAGGGAAGAATACGCTTGAAGACAGCAGGATTATCAATATCCAGGCAGATGTAACTGACTATGACGATGTAATCAGCAAATTACCAGATACGATAGACCGCATAGCAGATTTCGTCGGGCGCCCTGAAAGTGATCCGGAAAAGTTCCGTAAAGTTAACGACGAGCCGGCCGAAGTCATGCTCGCCATAGCCAGGAATAAAGAAGTACCGGCAATGGGATTCATCAGTGGGGCTACGGGCCCCAAGCCTTTTGTCCGGGGCAAGGCACGCCTGGCCCGGATGCTTAAAGACAGCGGGATCCCAACAGTAGTCGTAACACCAACGATCGTTTACGGAAATGGCCGCAGTGATACTATAAGCAAATTCGTTCCCCTGCTCAAATTCTTCGGCATCTTCTCAAAAAACCTGAAGCCTGTCCATGTTGACGATGTTGCGGAACAGCTGGTCTCAGGGCTTGCCGGATAATGCTATGGCAAAACGTGTTGAGATCAGCCTGGAGATAGCGGCTCCCAGGGACGATGTATTCGCATGGTTCTACCACTCCGAAAACTTTACGGCCTCCCCTATAGTCTTTACATCTGCATGGAGGCCCGGGAAAAGGTATAATGTAGGATCGCAGCGCGATATCATTATGGTCGCAGGTGGTACCATGAAGAAATAACTGCCGTCGATAAAGGGCATTATATCCGCTACAGAGTCAGGCAGTCTTTCCCTGCAGTCAGGCAGGATTTTACGGAGATCGCTTTTACAGAACTGCCAGAAGGCCGCACCCTGGTAAAGTGGACCATTGAGATTGAAGTCCCTTCTCCCATTTTCAGATCTGCCCTGACAAATGCAGGCGGCAGGATGGCTGAAATACTGTATTCCACGATTATGCGGGCCGGCAGGAAAAGGCTGGAACACACAGGACACACGGTATGAAGCTTAGTAAAAGCATTGAACAGGCAATCTTCGTGCTCCTCATGCTTGCCCTCCAGGAAGGCCATAAACCTGTTAAAAGCCGTGTGCTGAGCCGCCTGCTGAACGTTTCGGATTCGTATCTGAAAAAGGTCCTGATGAAGCTGTCCAAAGCCGGGCTTATTGACGCCAATGCCAGCAAGCGCGGAGGCTATACACTTCATAAACCGATACACGAAACCAGCCTTAAGGATGTTGTCCTTGCTGTAGAAGGCAGCCGATTTGAGGCGGGATTCCCGTCCCGGGGGCACGTACTTTTCAATGATGGCCCCCACGTGGATGAGGGGGAGACAAAAATAGCCGCTGCCTTCAAAAAGGGCATGGAGAGCTATTATCGTGAGCTGGACCGGCTCAAACTGTCCGAATTGCTCCATGAACACGCATACCGGGACGGGGCAGTCAACTGGGAAGATCCGGCCAGGCTCGATAAAGCCGGGAAACACTGATACCGATTGATATAAAAGTTAATATGAGAAATCCCTGACGGGCACCGGACCCGGCAGGGATTTTTCATATACTTTCAGTGCAGCTCCTTAACAGGCGGAATAACCTTGATTACCCGCCGGGAGCCGTTTAGTCCTCGTCAAAGGGGTCAAAATCACGACGGATACGGCGGCGTGGACGGGCTGTACGCTCTTCACGCTCCTGGCGGTACTCACTGTAATCATTATCCTCATAGCGGCTGTTACGGCGTTCTGCCCGCTCTGCGCGGCCGTCATAACGACCCTCATAGCCATCATTGTCATGACGGGTATGGTGCGGACGGTAATCACGGTCATCATCGCTGTACCGCGGGCTGCGGCGGCGGCCGTCATCATTATACCGGGAATTGCGGCGATAGGAACGTTCATTCCTGCTGTCACGCTCTCCCAGGTCGTCATCATCATCGCGGCGGGAACGGCGCGGACGGTAATCACGGTCATCATCACGGTCCAGCCTCTCATCGCGGCTGCGGTGTTCCGGACGGCGCCCGCCGCGGAACCCGCGGTCCGGACGGCCGGCATTAGGACGGGAATTACTCTCCTGCTCCTCAAAACCCGGAATAGCGAGGGATATCTTCCCTTTATCATCAACACCCTGGACAACTACCTCAACGGTATCACCTTCACGGAGCACATCCTCAACAGCATCAATACGATCACCGTTGGCAAGGTTGCGGATCTGGGAAATATGGAGCAGGCCGTCAGTACCTGGGGTCAGGTTGACGAAAGCGCCAAAGCTTGTAGTCTTCACTACCTTGCCCTGATAAGCCTCCCCTGCTTCAGGGATATGCGGATTGGCGATCTGGTCAATGAGCTCGCGCGCCCTTTCAGCGGAATCCCCGCCTTCAGAAGCAATATAGACCGTACCGTCATCCTCAATACTGATATCAGCGCCGGTCTTTTCCTGGATCTCGTTGATCATCTTGCCTTTAGGCCCAATCACTTCGCCGATCTTATCGACCGGGACGGTAGTGGTAATGATGCGCGGCGCATACGGGCTCATCTCATTGACCCCGTCAATGCATTCATCAATGACTTCAAGGATTGTCATACGGGCCTCAAATGCCTGCTGCAAAGCGGCTGCCAGGATATCGGCAGGGATACCGTCAAGCTTGGTATCAAGCTGCAGAGCAGTAATGAACTCAGATGTCCCGGCAACCTTGAAGTCCATATCACCGAAGGCATCCTCAGCACCAAGGATATCCGTAAGGGTCTTATACACCATCTGGCCGTCAACATCACCCGAAACAAGCCCCATTGCGATACCGGCAACAGGAGCCTTCAGCGGCACGCCGGCGTCAAGGAGAGACATAGTTGAAGCGCACACAGACCCCATTGATGTTGAACCGTTAGAACCGATAGCTTCCGATACCTGACGGATCGCATAGGGGAAATCTTCGCGGGAAGGGAGCACCGGAATGAGGGCACGCTCGGCAAGGGCGCCGTGCCCGATCTCGCGGCGCTTCGGGGACCCTACACGCCCGGTTTCGCCGGTGGAATACGGAGGCATTTCATAATTGTGCATATACCTGCGGGTATTCGGGCCGGACAGCGCATCCGTCGTCTGCTCCATTTTCAGCATATTCAGTGTTGTTACACCCAGGATCTGGGTCTCACCGCGCTGGAAAAGCGCAGAACCGTGCACACGGGGAACAACATCGACTTCAGCGGAAAGGGTGCGGATATCGCGCAGTCCGCGGCCGTCAATACGGTAATCCTGGGTAAGGATACGGCGGCGGACTATCTGGCGCTGCAGCTCTTTGAATGCATTGCCGATCTCTTTTTCTTTCTCGGCATCATCCATATCAGCAAATTCATTGGCCAGGGTATCAACTACTGACTGCTTGATCCCGGCGACGCGGTCCTGCCTTGGAAGCTTTTCAGCTATAGAAAGAGCATCATTGAGATCATTATGTGCAAGCTGGTCAATACGGGCATACAGTTCATCCGTATATTCAGGAAACAGAGGGAATTCCTTTGTTTCCTTCGCGGCAATACGCTTCAGTTCATCCTGCGCCTCGCAGATAGCCTTGATGAACGGCTTGGCAGCTTCAAGGCCGCCCGCAACAACGACCTCATCAGGCCTGGTCATCCCTTCGTCATAAATAAGCTTCCATGCATTCCTGCCGGCCCCTGCCTCGATCATAGCGATAGCAACATCGCCATTGTCAAGTACGCGTCCCGCAACAACAAGTTCAAACACTGCACGTTCACGCTCAGACCAGCGCGGGAAAGCCACCCACTGGTCATCAATCAGAGCCAGGCGCACGCCTGAAACCGGCCCTTCAAACGGAAGGCCTGAGATCATAGTAGATGCTGACGCGGCATTCATAGCGATCATGTCATAAGAGTCATCAGGATCAATGGACAGGACCGTCTCAACAACCTGTACTTCATTACGGAGCGTATGCGGGAACAGCGGGCGAAGCGGGCGGTCAATAATACGGCACGCCAGCACTGCCTCATTGGAAGGGCGCCCTTCGCGGCGGAAGAATGAGCCGGGGATCTTCCCTGCTGCGTACATCTTTTCTTCCACATCGACCGTAAGCGGGAAGAAATCAAAATTTTCTTTGGGGCTGCTGCCTGCTGTGGTAGTAGACAGGATCATGGAATCATCATCAAGGTAAGCGGCAACAGCACCATCTGCCTGCTGTGCCAGCCTGCCTGTTTCAAAACGCAATGTGCGTGTACCAAAACTGCCGTTATCAATTACGGCTTCTACTGCTTTTATTTCGGGACCCTCCATGGGTTCCTCCTTTTATTGCCTCATTCGGAGACCCTCTCCGAATCATCATTTCTATATAGTTACTGTTTAATCTTTACCAAATCATGTACTGAATCAGCTCATTAATTATTGGTGTTATCAAATCCAGCCATCAAACATAAAAGAGCCCAGGCACGATACCTGGGCACAAAGTTTAATGACGCAGTCCGAGACGCTCAATAAGCGAACGATAACGATTGATATCCTTATCCCTCAGATATTCAAGCATACGGCGGCGTTCACCGACCATGAGGAGCAGCCCGCGGTCTGAATGGTAATCATGCTTGTGCTGCTTCATATGGACAGTGAGATTATTAATACGCGCGGTAAGCAGGGCAACCTGTACCTCAGGGGAGCCTGTGTCATCCTCATGAGTTGCATACTCAGAAATAATCGTCTGCTTTTCTGCATTAGTAAGTGCCACAATGGCCTCCTTAGTCCGTTGCGCGGTGCCCCAGCCCTATGCTGAAGCGCTCTGTATCCGCGGGCGATATATACGCCGCGTCATATTATAGCACGCGAGTGCGAAAAACCCGAGGTACAGATACAGGCAAGGCTAGGCTGCCTGCCCTGCCCCTGAAGTGCCCTGGCCCTGAGCGGACAGCAGGGACTTGATCTCGGCAAGGAGCTGGGTCTGTTTTTCTTCGTCAGAAAGCTCTTCCTTGCCCTCTTCCTTTTTGCGGCTGGACATTTCAGCAAGCTTGTTCATGGGGACAACGATGCAGAAATATACGACGAGGGCGATGATCAGGAAGTTGATGATCGCGCCGACAAAGGACCCGAACCTGACTACGGAACCATTCACAGTCACGTTCCACACCTTGTCCATATCCGGCATACTGAAAATAGCTGCGATCAGAGGGTTGATAACGCTATCTACCAGAGATGTCACAATAGCTGTTACAGCGGAACCCATAACAAAGGCAACAGCCATCTCTACCATATTGCCGCGGGCAATAAAATCCCTAAAGCCTTTCAACATTATTTTTCTCCATTTTCCTATGGTTTGATTACTCCAGATTAAATTGTTGCCCCTGCCTATAGGAACGTTCCTGCCTATAGAGGACAGTGCCATTATAGGAGGACGTGTACCTAAGGATAGCTGGGAATGCCTAGGAGATAAAAATGCCGGCTATACCGCTCAGATAAGCCAGGAAGAGCACTATTACCTCAATAATGCTGAAACTGATCAGCGACACCCAGCTGCGCGACAGGACGTTGAAAGATGACGTCTTTTTTACTGTAAACAGGATAAACAGATATACCACCACAAATACGGCAAGGCCTGCAGCCGACGTAAAGACCCCCACATTAAGCGAATTGGCGTAATTGGCGTAAGCACCGTACACTACGCGGGTCCCGTACCAGAAACCCGTTTTCACAAGGGCTATACCGCAGATGAACTGCTGTGCCGAAAACAGGAAGAGGGCCACAAACCCCCATAAAACCCTGCGGTTATCCATAAAGACCATGCCGAAAGCCATAAATGTAAGCGTCGTGACAGCCCATGCCAGGAATACCATGCTCCGTGCGTCATAAGGCGCAAGGGCCCGGGACACTTCGGCAGTATGCTCCAGCGCCAGGAAACGTCCCGCGCCGTACGGGGCAGTTATTGCACCGAGGGCCAGGACGGTGAACACAGCAATAAGCACCGGATGCGCCCGTCTGCGCTGCACATCTGCAACAGATATGCCGTTTTTCTCGGCGGATTCCACCACCTCATCCCGCACCGGGCGGCTCGCTGCTATAGTGATCCGTTTTCGCGCCATACATTCAGATTAGCAATGCGGGAGGAACGTAGGCAGCGCGGCATATTCCACGAGTTATGTATAATAGTGATTTGGCTGGCTGGACAGCCGATGCGAACGTAGCTCAATGGTAGAGCCTCAGTCTTCCAAACTGATTACGCGGGTTCGATTCCCGTCGTTCGCTCCACTGACAGGCAATCGGCAACAGGCGAATGGGGTATCTGATGGCAGGTCCTGAGGCAGCAGACAGCGCTGCAGCGTCTGTTCCCGACACCGCCTCCAGCCCCTTCCATCAGCCGCAGCATCCCAGGCTGGCGCGTTTCTGGCTTATCCTGCGCTGGACAGCAATTTCCCTTGTATGCGCATGGATGGCATTATGCACCGCGGTCGGGCCGCTGTATCGCGCAAATTCCTCTATCACTTCTTTCCGCGCACATAACTGGATACTGCTTATCACTTTTTTTGCCGGTTATATGGGGATCGTCGGGATCGCTGTGAATATAAGCCAGGCGCATTCGCGGATCAGGGGAATATGGCGCTGTGCACAGTCATATATCCTCGATACTGTTGGTCCCGCGGCCGTCCGGCTCTGCAGGGATTCCGGGATGATGCTCCGCAGCACAGTGCGCAAAGTTGCGGTCCGTTTAAGGGCAGGCCGCAGCGCTCCGGACAGGAATGCAGCTAAAACATCAGCAAAAGATGCAGAACGGAAGCCCTCCGGCAGGAAGGGGAAAGCCAAAAGGATCGCCGGCATTGCTGCACAGGCCATACAGCATGCTGCACACCTGGTCCGCAGCAACTGGCGCCCCTGGATCGTCAGCCATACGAGGTATTCCTGGCAGATTGCCTGCGTCCTTGCTGTTGTGTGGGGTATTTTTTTCATCTTCATACCCACTGTGTTCAGCGCTGATGCAATATCACAGTGGAGTGAAGTAAACCGGTGGGCTTACTTCATGCAGGGCGGGAAACCCGCTTATTCTGAATCTTTCAATGTGGCGGATATCTATCCTATAGCCCACTATCTGTGGCCGGCTACGTCCACTTACCTCACCAATCAGCACAATATTGTGCTTACCCTGTTTACCGGCGGTATACTTGAGCTTTCCAACCAGTGGACGGGATCAAAGGACTGGGGCCTTATTATTGCTTCAGGGCTGCAGGCGGTTTTTGCACTTTTCTGTGTTTCTGTTACTATGGCCCGCTTTTTCCGTTTTGCACGGCCGGCATATACATACGGCCGTGCAAACGTTATTGAGCAGAGGGCTCCTGCCGGGCCGTGGACACGCCTTATCATACTGGCGTTTTTTGCTTTTAACCCGCTTCCGCTGTTCAGCATCTCTGCCCTGACGAAATCCCCCGTTTTCGCTTTTGCTTTCTTATGGTGGTTCGGCCAGTGGTACGAAATATTTGCTGCAGCACCATCCGTAAAAATATCCAGGAGGCTTACTGCAGGACTGTTTATAAGCAGCGGGGCTATGCTCATATCCGCAAAATATGCTGTCTATATTATTGCTGTGCAGTGCATCCTCGTCCTTATTGCCAGCCGTGCACGATGGCGCACCTGGCTCATAGGGCTTGCCATCCCTCTGGTTATCTTCCAGGTGGGGCTTAATATAGCTGTAGGTACGGGGGCTATAATCAGCGGGGATCCCATTGAAAGCCGGGGGGTGCAGATCCAGCAGATCGCACGGACGATGAAGCTTGCCCCGCTTAATATTTCCACGGAAACTAAAAACGACCTGTCACCTATTTTCAACCTTTATGCTATGGGGATCACTTATTTCCCCAATGATGCCGATAAAGTCAAATCTTCAGGGACCGATTCCAAAATCGAAACATATAAGTGGCGGACAGTAACAGCCAAAGATATGGAAAAATTTAATAAGGCATGGCTTGAACTGGGCAAGCGCAATCCTGTGATCTACTATGACGCTTTTATGGCTAAAGTTTACGGATATTTTGATATCAATGATGAGCCCTACACCGGGGCCGCATACTATATCAAGACGCCGCAGCTTGATACCCAGTCGCAGTGGCTGCGTTATTATTTCCCGCAGGTGCGTGTATTCGTGCAGTCATCAACAGATACAGTCTCGTCAGAACCCATACTGGGATGGCTTATCCACGGCAATTTCTACGTGATCATATGCCTTCTCCTTATGTGTGCAGAATTCATCCTCAAACGGTGGAAATACCTTCTCAGGCAGTTTCCGCTGCTGATGCTTATGGGGATCATGGTTATGTCGCCGGCTAATAATTTCGACCGCCATATGCTGCCTGTCGCCTTTGTCTGCCTGTTTATCCTCATTAATTTCGCATACGAATCACGCCGCCATATTGCGCGCGTCCGGCGGGCGCTGCTCATGTAGGCCCGAATCAGAATACTCAACAGAGGCGCCGAAGAAAAGAAGGATGTGCCGGACGCTGTAAAACCCGGCGGCGTAATAATCCGGCGGGCTAACTTACACCAGTTTCCAGGAAACCCTGTGATAAGGCGTTGCCCCATATAACCGGATCGCCCGGCGATGCTCCGCAGACCCGTACCCCTTGTTTTTCTGCCATGCGTAGGCTTCCCACTCAGGATGGCAGCTGGCCAGGCCAACCATGTACCGGTCCCTGGTGACTTTGGCAATAACAGATGCCCCGGCAACACTGATACATTTCTGATCGCCTTTGACGACCGGGAATACCTCTATTCCGCAGCCGGATATGACAGGATATGCCGCACTGCCGGCTTCAATGGTGGGGGTTATAACGGGGGTTATGTAATCATGAGGGCCGTCAAGGATCACCGCAGCCTTCCTGCAGGGGCAGTCTGCAGTTTCCAGTATATGCCTGATCGCGCGGGCAGCGGCAGCCCCCAAAGCCGCCATGATCCCCTGCCTGTCGATCTCCCGGTTAGTTGAACTGCCTACCGCATACGTATCGCACCACTCCTGTACCGGATCCACGAGCTGTTCCCTTTTCTTCTCCGACAGCATTTTGGAATCTTTAAGCCCCGCAGGGAACAGCGAACCGGCAGCTTTGCTGAGTACTGACGGGACGCTAAAAGCACAGGCCCCCACCATAACGGGGCCGGCGAGGCATCCGCGGCCCACCTCGTCACACCCGATCACTATATCAAAATTGCTCCGGCCATAGCCGCTCCGGCCGGTATCCGGCTGCGGAGCAGAATGGACCGTCTGTAATTCAACATCCCATGTCGGGGAAACTGCTGCCGGAAGGACTGCACGCTGCCTGCCCTGCGGGAAGTCCGGATGAGCGGAGTCCGGACCGGGTGCGGGATTACCCATGAGACGGATACCACTAACTGTTGTAAGGGATAGGGACATTGTCAAAAACTTTCGTCCCGCCGGTAAGCCCGCGCCACTGGGAAACAGGCCAGATCACAGCCACTGCGACCCCGGTAACAGCGCTCATAGGAACGAGGCCGTTATTGCCGTCATCGGTATGATAGCGTGAATCGGCGGAATTAGAACGGTTATCGCCCATAACAAATATATTCCCTGCTGTTACACGTACTGTAAAAGCCACATCACTGGGATCTGTCCCAGGCTTCAGATAAGAGCTTTCATTGATCGGCTGCCCGTTCACAGTGATAGGGTGGCCTGCCCCTTCACATGCGACCGTATCCCCGGGAAGCCCGATGATCCGCTTTATCAGATACCTGTCACCATTTTTGTTCCCGGTTATCTTATTGAAAAGGCCGGCAAAACCGCCTTGTGTACTGCTTGATTCCGATGAAGACAGCCACCCATGGGTATCTTTGAAAACGATAATATGCCCGCGTTTAAGGGAAGGCTCCCCTCTCATCAGCTTGTTAGCCAGCACCTGGGAACCGACAGGAAGGGTATCCTCCATTGAGGATGACGGGATAATATACTGCGTGATAACAAAAGTGCGCAGAAGCGTAATAATGATCCCGACAAGGATAATAGTTATAAGGGTATCCCGTATATATGCAGCAGCCTCTTTCCGCCGTGCAGCCCGCTTGCCGTATTGGGGGATAATGTACCTTTTGCCTGCAGGATCAAAATTTCTGGAATGCACACGCCGGGCCGACTGTCCGGCTGACTTCCTCTGGGCATATATCTGGGTCCTGTCCATCAGCCCGGAACCGTCAAAAAGGTTATTGGATTTATCCTGGTCCGCCATGCTGCAACTAATCTGTTCTGTAACCTGCTGATTTGGGAAGGAGCCCCAAGAGGTCAACTTTCCCTGGGGCTCCTTAAATACTCAAGAAATACTCAAGAAAACCGGATAGCTGTAATCAGCTACTCTGATTTCTGTGCATTAGCTTTCTGCGTATTATCACGGCGCTCAACGATTCGTGCAGCCTTACCGCGCAGCTTACGCAGATAGTAAAGCTTTGCACGGCGTACACGGCCCCTGCGCACGAGCTCAATAGAATCGATCACCGGGGAATGTACGGGGAATCGCCGTTCCACGCCTACGCCGAAGCTGACTTTACGGACTATGAAAGTCTCGCGCAGCCCGGCACCGCTGCGGGCAATCACAACACCCTGGAAAGCCTGGATACGTGCATTATTGCCTTCCTGGATCTTCACATTTACCTTGACGGTATCTCCGGAACGGAAATCCGGGATGCCTGCAGCATCTTTAAGCTGTTTTGCTTCAAACTGTTCTACAGCGTTCATTATTGTCCTCCATCACCGCCGCATACCAGTGCATGATAAAACTGAGTGTATCCAGGTTTGCCTGTATACAGCTGTGACAATCCGCAGGCCGTGCAACGCGCAGCCAGCTTGACCTGAAAGATCCGGCCCTATGCGGCAAACCGGATCCGACACATGCAAAACCCCATTATACACAAAGGGTAAACCAGCCCAAAGCCTTGGGCTGGTTTACCCTGTCAAAACGCCAGCCGGATCCCAGCGTCTGCTGGGGATCACGGCAGACCCCCGGCAGGTACCCCGGCTAAAACCTATTTGGACTCGTGATATGACTTTTCAGTATTCACTGACCAGACATTCTTCTTCGATGTCTTTCCTGACTTGATATTGCCGACGGCCTCAATAGCCGTAGCCATCGAATGGTCCTGGTTGTTGTAATGGTGCTGCCCGTTACGGCCCACGCAGTACAGATTGCCGAATGAATCAAGATATTCAATAAGCTGGTCGATATCCTTATACGTATCGAAATACGCCGGATATGCCTTCTGGACAAGCTCACGGTGCGAATCCAGGACATCCTGCTTGCCGCTGATAACACGCATGCGGGTAAGTTCTTTTATCGCAAGGTTTGTGGCTTCCTCATCACTCAGGTTCCAGAAGTCGTCACCTTCATTGCAGAAATATTCCATCCCAATCCACACAGTGTCGTCAACATCTTTGACCAGATATGGGCTCCAGTTGTTGAAAATCTGGAAACGCCCGACTTTATAGCCGGGATCCTGGACATAGATCCAGTTATCGGGGACAATAGGCGGATGCCCAAGCGTAGGGGTATCCGTATTATTACGGATGCGGAGTTTCCTCACCAGCAGGCCAACTGTGACGAAATCGCGGTACGGAAGGCCTGAAGCAATCTCTTTCATATCCTGTGGTGCCTTGGTATCAGACTTGTCAATAGCGTTGACAAGGTCTTTCAAAGGCATGGAAGAAATGAACTCATCGGCCTGGAGCGTGTTTTCTTTGCCGTTTTTATCAACGTAGGTGACAGAAGCTATCCTGCCGTTAGCCTGGTTTATTTTTGTGACTGTTGAACTGGTCAGTACCTTGACACCCTTAGCACGGGAATTCTCTTCAACAGTTTCCCACAGCTGGCCCGGGCCGAGCTTGGGATACCAGAATTCTTCGATAAGGGAAGTTTCGACTTTGGAATTATCAGTCTTATGCTTAGGCATCAGCTTCAGGAACGCATTCTTCAGCACGTTCATGATGCTCAGGCCCTTGACCCTCTGGGCACCCCAGTCGGCTGATATCTCAGAAGGATGGCGGCCCCACAGCTTCTCGGTATACCCCTCGAAGAACATGGAGTACAGCTTGCGGCCAAAACGGTTGATATAGAAATTCTCCAGGCTTGTTTCAGGGAGTTTATGGAAAACAGATGCCAGATAGCTGAACCCGGCCTCAATAGTGATCTTCGGCCCCATAGCCTTCAGTGTGCCGGGGCTCAGCGTGATCGGATAATCAAGGAAATGCTGGTTCCAGAAAATACGGGAAACACGATGGCGCTTCAGCATGACCTTATCAGTTTTTTCAGGGTCAGGCCCGTCCGGTTCCAGATCATGATGGCGGCCCAGCTTCTTGTCATCATAGGAGGGGGCTCCCTGAAGAGGCAGTACTTCTTTCCACCAGTTCATAATGCTTTCATCTTTGGAAAAGAAACGATGCCCGCCGATATCCATGCGGTTCCCGTTGTATTTCACTGTACGGGAGATGCCGCCGAATTCTTTTGTGGCTTCAAGGACGGTCACATCATAAGCATCTGAGTTGTCTTTAACAAGCTCCCATGCAGCTGTAAGGCCTGCAGGGCCGCCGCCGATAATAACGACTTTTTTCTTTTCTGGCACATTTCCTCCTTATAGGAACCAATAAAAAGCCATACTTAGCTTAACTATTTTACCGATATGGGCGAATAAAACTATCGCCCGGCTTTATATACCCTGGGGGACGTCAATGTCAGTTTTCTGTATCTCTTCTACATTAACATCTTTGAAAGTAACAATGCGGACGCTTTTAACAAAACGGCTCGGACGGTACACATCCCATACCCATGCATCGGTCAGCTGGACATCGAAATATACATCCTGTCCCGCAGAGCGCGTGTTGAAATCGACCCTGTTAGCCAGGTAAAAACGCCTTTCGGTTTCAACAACATAAGTAAAAAGCTTGATAACGTCCCTATACTCACGGTACAGGGAGAGTTCCGCATCAGTTTCGTACCTGTCAAGATCTTCTGCACTCATAATTGAGATCCTTTCCTGTTGTTTTCCCTGAAAAATAAAGCGGCGGACTGCACGGCGGGGCGAGACGGCCGCCAGGTGCGCTGTACATACAGCTGCGTACAGCTACTGGTAGCTACTGGTCACGCCTCCGGTTTCTGCCGAGCCGGCGCCACCATGGGACCTTCTGTGATGTGCCGGATGGATCGGACCCATGTAACGTATCAGACGTATCCGGCGCCTCTGCACTATCCTGTCCGGCGGCTTCGCCCGGCCTGTCAGATATGCCCGATGTCTCCCGCCCATCGGCCTCCGGGCCTGTGCCATCAGGACTGTTGGAAATGCTGGAACCGACAGGATCCCCGGGCCTCCTGGCGGACCCGGGATCCCCTGTAGTGCCATGCTGCGCAGAAGTCCCAGCCCCGGTGGAGTCCCCGCCCTGTGCAGTTACTTCAGACGCATCGGCTACATCCTGCTGCCCAATCTGCGAAGGGATACCGTCGGGACCATCAGTTCCTTCTTCCAGGCCGTACCCGTCATATCCGTCATATCCGTCAATATGGTTGCCGCGCCAGTTCTCGCGGTTCGATACTGCGGCAGAAGCCTCATCGTCAAAAGATATATCAGCAACGTTACGGACAAAAGACCTGTGCTGTTCAATCTCTATGGAATGTTCGTGCATCGACATCGCTTCGCGGATCCCGGGATTCGTCATAATAGGGCGCATCCCGAATGCCTCAAGGGAGCCTATCGGATCGAACTCATCCGCAAGCATGCCCTGGACCTCAAGGTCCTGGTACCGCTCATTCCCGTTATCCCACAAAGCATCACGTGAATTGCCTTCTGTTGTGAAACCAAGGGATTTATAGACCGTTGAAGCACGGGTATTACGCTGCGGTACCCCTACCCAGATGCGGTGTATGCCCAGCCCTGCAGGCTCAGGAGCAAAACCATACGTCATAACACGCGGCATGGCGTCACGGGAAAAACCGCGGGAGCGGTAATCGCGGCCAAGAAGGACCTGGATACGCGCCGACTTGGCCCAGCCGTCAATATCGATAAGGAAAACCATGCCGATAAGGACAAACCCGTTGCCGTCGCTTTCGTTCTTATCGTCAGAGCCTGTAAGGTCAGACTGGGCAAACATAGACCAGGCTATGACCCCTCGGGCTTCAGGGTCAGAGAAACTCTCCTGGGCACGCAGCTCCCCGCGGGACCATGACAGGTACCGGGACACCCACGCACGCACAGTAGAGCGCTCCGCTTCCTTGCTCTTGCCTGTGATTCGCGCAGAATCATGGAATGCATCAAGCTCATCAAGCTTTTCACAGTCTTCCCATACTGCCGGTCGGAGGACCAGCATTTCCCCCTCAATTTCAGGGATAGAAATACTGGATGGAAGCGCGCGAACGTCCTTCTGTACATCCTGCACAGCCTTATGCGTATCACGGCCCTGTGCGCCCTGAAGGCTGTCCGACGGCTGATTTTGCGGAGAATCCGGCTTCTCCCCGTCAGCTGTGTGCGGAACTGTTGATTCTGGTGTCATATCGGATCGTGTCATCTCGATTGATTTCCTTAATATGTCGGCGACCTTCAGCCTTCGGCCTCAGCTTTTGACCTTCCGCATAACAATAGCAGATACAGCTTTAGCATCGGCCTGTCCGCGTGTAGCTTTCATAACCGCACCGATGATCGCGCCCATCGGCTTCATATTGCCGGCCTTCAGCTTTGCGGCAATATCTGGGTCGGCAGCAAGGGCTTTATCTACTTCCGCTTCAAGGGCACCGTCATCAGAAACGACCTCATACCCGTGTTTTCTGACGACCTCATCAGGTGTGCCTTCACCGGCGAGAACGCCGGCAACCGTCTGCTTGGCGAGCTTGTCATTAAGCCTGCCTTCAGCTACGAGCTTTTCCACCCGCGCCACATCAGCCGGGGTAATGGGCATATCCTCCAGCAGCGTTTCACGCTCATTGGCTGCACGGCTGATCTCGCCAAGCCACCACTTGCGGGCCCCGCCCGCAGTGGCTCCAGCGGCGATGGTGGCTTCTATGAGGTCCAGGGCATCAGCGTTGACTACATCGCGCATCTCAAGATCGGAGAAGCCCCACTCGCCCTGGAGACGGTTGCGGCGTTCCCGAGGCATCTCAGGCATCTGCGAAGCCAGCTCATCAATATGCCCCTTCGTCACATGGACCATAACAAGGTCAGGGTCAGGGAAATACCTGTAATCGTCCGCATCAGTCTTTACGCGGCCGCCCGCAGTAGCCTGCGACGCTTCGTCCCAGTGGCGGGTTTCCTGCAGTATCTCGCCGCCGTCATCCAGGATCGCAGCCTGGCGTCTGATCTCATAAATGATCGTTTTTTCGATCCCGCGGAAGGAATTGACATTCTTTGTTTCTGAGCGTGTCCCCAGCGGGGCCTCAGGGGACGGGCGCAGCGACACATTAACATCAGCACGCATATTCCCCTGTTCCATACGGGCGTGGGAAATATTCAGAGCGCGCACAATATCGCGGATAGTGCGTACATACGCGCCCGCCACTTCTGCAGCGCGTCCGCCTGCCCCTGTTATAGGCTTGGTGACGATCTCCACCAGCGGCACCCCGGCACGGTTATAATCCACAAGCGAATGGTCGGCCCCTTCAATACGGCCGTCGGCACCGCCCACATGGGTATTCTTGCCGGCATCATCTTCAACATGCGCGCGTTCCACAGGCACACGGAAAATACCGCCGTCCTCAAGCTCGACGTCCAGATACCCTTCACCATTCAGCGGCTTATCATACTGGGATATCTGATAATCGCGCGGCATATCCGGATAGAAATAATTCTTGCGCGCGAACTGCGACCATTCAGCGATATTGCAGTGCAAAGCCAGCCCGAGCTTAACAGCGTAATCGATAGCTGTCCTGTTCACGACCGGAAGGCTGCCCGGAAGCCCCAGGGATACAGGCGTAAGCTGGGAGTTAGGCTCGCCGCCGAAATGGACTTCTGCAGGGCAGAAAAGCTTTGTTTGTGTACTTAATTCCACATGTACTTCAAGCCCGATCACAGGATCGTATTTTTTAACAGCATCAGCAAACTTCATCAATTTTTCAGCCATATCTACTGTTTCCTTTCCTGCGCCCTACTCAGCCTGCTCTGGGCTGGTATTACTGCCTGTATTGAGCCACGCCGCATCCATTGCCTTCCCGACCGGGCCGCCCCACTTTTCTTCAAGGGCGGATTCAAGCGCCGCAGCAGGTTTATACATCTTATCGTCCTGCATCTGGGGCGCAATAAACTGGAAACCCGCCGGAAGCCCGTCATCGCTTAACCCGCAGGGAACGGACATTGCAGGCACCCCAGCCAGGTTTGCCGGGATGGTGGCAATGTCATTGATGTACATCTCCATAGGGTTATCCATTTTTTCACCGAATTTGAATGCGGTAGACGGTGATGTAGGCGATACGAGCACATCAGCCTGTTCAAAAGCTTTCCTGAAATCTTCAATAATCAGGGTCCGCACCTTCTGGGCGGAACCGTACCACGCATCATAGTAACCGGCCGACAGCGCGTACGTCCCCAGGATAATACGGCGCTTCACCTCATCGCCGAAACCTGCTTCGCGTGTATAAGCCATCATGTTAGCGGCGGTCTGCGGCTCACCTTCAGGCGGCATAACACGCAGTCCATAGCGCATGCCGTCATATCGGGCCAGGTTGCTGGAGACTTCCGAAGGCATGATCACGTAATATGCAGCCAGAGCATACTCTGCATGCGGCAGTGAGACCTCAACCACTTCAGCACCCATTGCCCTGAGCTGTTCCACTCCCTCGTTGAACCGCGCTTCCACACCGGCCTGGAACCCCTTGCCTCCAAGTTCCCTTACCAGCCCGATCCGGACGCCTTTAAGGTCCCTGCGTTCCCCCAGACGGGCCTGCTCAGCAAGAGCTGGCACAGGCTTCGGGATAGAAGTTGAATCCTTAGGGTCATAACCGCCGATGATCTCCTGGAGCAGGGCTGCGTCAAGCACGGTCCGTGATACAGGGCCTATCTGGTCAAGCGAAGAAGCCATAGCGATGGTTCCGAAACGCGACACACCGCCGTAAGTAGGCTTTACCCCGACGGTACCGGTCAATGCACCAGGCTGGCGGATAGATCCGCCGGTATCTGTCCCCAATGCCAGGGGAGCCTCAAAAGCCGCGACTGCAGCTGCCGAGCCGCCGCCTGAGCCGCCGGGGACACGCGAAGTATCCCATGGGTTGCGCGTTATCCCAAAAGCAGAGTGCTCCGTTGACGACCCCTGTGCGAACTCATCCAGATTGGTCTTGCCTAAAACAGGCATGCCGGCCTTCTTAAGCCGTTCCACCACTGTTGCATCATACGGAGGCACCCAGCCCTGCAGAATCTTGGAAGCGGCTGTAGTTTCAATACTTTTGGTGACGATCATATCCTTAACGGCAACCGGCACGCCTGCCAGCTCGCCTGTATCCTCGCCTGCTGCGCGGCGCCTGTCCGCTTCATCTGCCTGGCGGCGCGCCTCATCCTCGCTGACTCTCAGGAAAGCATGGATATCGCCTTCTGCCGCATGGATCACATCAAGATGGGCATCAACGAGCTCACGGCTTGATATCTCACCATCAGCCAGCTTTTTTGCCATCTGTGCTGCAGAAAGCCGGACAAGGCTGTTGCGTTCGCTTGTGCTAAAAGCCATAATCCTTCCTGTCCTCCCCGTTAGTCAGCCAGTATCTGAGGTGCAACAAACATACCGTTTTCCCTGGCGGGCGCACCTGACAGGGCTTCTTCCTGGGTCAGCGGTACCGCCGGCTCATCAGGGCGCATATACGCTTCCAATGGGACGGGATTAGCCGTTGGTTTTACATCATCTTTCGCCACTTCCTGCACCTTAGCAATAGAATCAGCGATAACATTCAATTCCCCCTGGAGGCGTTCAATTTCCTCATCTGTCAGTGCAATGCGGGAGAGATCCCCTAAATGCTCAATATCTTGTCGTGTAAATCTGGACATAACCTCAACTATAAGAGTCCAGCATGACACTTTCAGGGTGCTTTGCCGGCGCTGCAGCAGATCACATCAGCACCGCAATATCCGACGGTAAAACACTCATGCTGGATCACCCGTGCTGCATCATCCATGCATGCATTGCTATTGCGGCAGCCGCGCCGGCGTTGAGCGAACGCACTGAACCGTACTGTGTAATAAACACAACATCATCAGCCGCTTCAAGCGCCTTACCGGTCAGACCGGGGCCTTCAGAGCCGAAAAGCAGGATGCAGTTTTCAGGGAACTTATAACTCTCAATCGGGACTGCACCCGGAACAATATCCAGGGCAATAATGCGGGTATCCTGCCCAAGCTGAGCGTCCCGGATACGGATGTCGCGCATAAATTCATCAACGGATGCATGATATCCAATATCCTGATACAGCTCGGTCATCAGCGAACCCTTGCGGTTCCACTTATGCGGGCCGATAATATGCACCTGACGGGCAGTGAACGCATTGGCAGTGCGCACGATAGATCCGATATTGAAATCATGCGTCCAGTTCTCAACAGCAACTTCACACATATGCCGTCCGCGCCGGTCAAGGTCATGCTTGATCGCCTCAACGCTCCAGTACCGGTAGCGATCCATCACATTACGGGTATCGCCTTCATCAAGCAGCTGCGGGTCATACCGAAGGTCCTCCGGGTACGGCCGCGGCTCCCCCGGATGTTCGGATTCCCATGGGCCTACGCCGATCTGTCTCAGCCCGGGATCGCCCGCTGCCATTACACGTTTCGTATATTCGCTTTGTTCATACATGATTATCGTTCTGCCTGAAGCTCTGCCTCAATACTGATCCTGTGCCGTGCCGTCCAGCCCTTCCCGGCACCGGATATCAGCCCTCAAAAAGGGGGATGAATGGGACAGGCTGTCTGCTGCCTGTTACGGGGTCTACAATATCTATCGTCTTAGCAGTGCCGGCACCTGTTACGCCGCTGCCCATCAGGCTGTTATCTGCTGCACCGTCAGCAGACCTGCCCGTATCCTCGCTTCCATCCCCTATGCCGACGCTCCCCACAAGCGCTGCAATCGCCAGAAGCCGGGCACCGCAGCTTCTCAGAACTGCAAAATCAAGATTGAGTTCGTTGCCATGACGAAGCGTGACCAGGGACGAAGTCTGGACGAATGATTTCTCAGACAGCCATGCATCCAGCAGGATCACGCGCTGGCCTTCAACAGATGGACCTTTCACAGACGGGTATACAAAATCCATTACGAAGCCGTTGACCGCCTGCCCGCGCGAAGCTGCGGCATGCATAACCGCGCTGACCAGAGGGATCGCAGCCACTGTCAGGGCACCAACCGCATCAAAATCATCAATGGAGAACCCATGCTCCTCCAAAGTATCCAGCATCACATGCCCAGCAAGCTCTGCGCCTTCATGGTCATAGGTAACGGCTGTCAGTTCGCTGAACGGTTTCCCATTAATATCGGCACGTACCATGCGTTCAAGCCGTTCCCGGGGATCCAGCATATCTGCCGGCAAATGAGCGATTTCTTCACGCAGCCCCTCGGGGCCGGTAGCCCGGAAAGTGCCCCTCCCGGAAGTTCTGCCGGATACGGTACTATCCGCCATGCCAGTTACGGCACTGGTTGTGCCGCTGCCCGACCTGTCGCCTGCAACGCCTCCAATACCGCTTTTTTCAGCATTTCCCGAGCTGCTTCTCAAACTGCTGCTATTGCCTTTAGCCTGTGCCCTGCCGATGCTCGCCCTGTTACCGTGCATTCCGCTATCGTGTGTCATACCGATAACTCTAATTCATGCTCAGGAAAGTTCATACACATTTATTGATATACCCATTTTAAATGCCCATTGATATGACAATTCGCGAATCCTGCAGAAAATCTATTCCCAGTCTGAAATATCCTTCAGGATAACAGCCCTGCAGATAGGTGATTGAGTGCTTCATTAGGATATCTGCGGTTAACCGCCGTTCTTCCATCGCATAACTGACTGACCGGCAAAGGCTTGGGCCGTATATTGATATCTGTCGCCCCAGCATTATACAGAGCGCGGGCTATCTCCGAAATAAACCTGGCGCGCCAAAGATGGTTGTCTACCATTCTGCTTTCTGCAACGAAAATATGCCATCCCCGGGACTGGAATGTATTGAAGCGATCAAGATCCTCCGCCCACTGGCCATGATGGTGCCTCCCATTATACTCCACTCCAACACGGTATTCCGGATAAGCAAGGTCAAGATAGAACCGCTGCCTGGATCCATCCTGGACTTCATAATTGACCGTTGGTTCAGGAAGCCCATATCTCAGCAGCCACAGCCGCAGGTATGTTTCCCGCGGGGAATCAGTATCTTCACGGATAAGCCTGAGGGCTTTGCAGCATTTCCGTGAGCCCCGGAAACGCTCACAATCGGCAAGGAACCGCGCCAGAAGATATTTCGTTGTCCGCCTCAGCAGCCTGTCCCTGCACATAAGCGCATCCCCCAGCGCTATAAGGTCTTCAAGTTCAAGATACTGAGACATCTGGGCAAACACTGCCTCAGGGGAAGAACATGAATATCCTGCAACATCAATTGTTGCGCCTAGCATATCCGCATTTTTGGAATAATGGCAGACCACATTATTGATATGGCGATGGTTACGCCATTCCTTGACAACAATATGCGTGCGAGGATCAAGGCCTCGGGGCGGGGCGACGCCCAGCAAACTGATCGCCGTAGCGTGGCTCGCTGTTATATCGGCAAGGTTTCCAGCCCTTATCCTGTGCCCGAGGGATCCCATCTGGAGGAACGCATCATTCTGACGCTTCCATGCTCCGTACCGCATTATCTGGCTGCGGACGGGCTGCTGTACTAACTCAAACATAAGCGCAAGGTTAGCGGGTTCTGGCCCTGTCCTGAAGTTATTTTGCCCAATGTGGTCGAATAAGGAACCCATGGTGGTAAAACACGCAGATATAAAAACAAAAAATGTGGAAACTGCCGAAACCATTTTTGTATCTGCGTGTTTTACCACCAGCGGTTTTCAGACAACCTCAATTTATAGGTTTCAGATAATCCAAATCCCACAGGAAAGAAGGCCCACTAAGTTGTTAGGCTGTGAGAGGGCCGGGCCTTATGCGGCACCGAATCTCCGCAAAAGGGAACGTCTGGACCGGGAAACCGAGGCCGGCATGGCACAAGTTTTCACGGCTTTGGCTACGAACCAGCTGCACTGCCTTTAGACTTAAGCCCAAAGGCGAACTGCGGAATGGAATACGCTATGCGCGCAGTTTACAGGTGTGGATTGTTACACAGGTGCGAACCGTTACAGATGTAGACCGCCGGTAATATACAGCAGCACAAGGAGTACATTATGGGAACTGCCATTACGGTTATAACGATAGCAGCCGCCGCGGCGCTCAGCGCTTTTATCCTCTGGTTCTTCTTCTCCCCCGGCAAAGCTGGGCACGCGGCTGTTGAGGGGAAACGCCAGGTGGCACAGATAACAGTTAAAGGCGGATATTCTCCGGCACTTGTTGAGGTAAAAGCCGGCATGCCTGTACAGCTGGTCTTTGACCGGCAGGAAACTGGCGAATGCACTTCGCACGTTGTATTTTCCGATCTTGGGATTGATGCACATCTTCCCGGGAATAAGGAAACTTCGGTTGACCTGCCTGCGCTTGATCCGGGGGATTACCCTTTCGCCTGCGGGATGAATATGGTGCATGGGACGCTCCGTGTCTCAGGGAAAAGTACAAATAGGGGAAACACGGATGCCGCCACTGAGGAAAACACAATTGCCGCTAAGGAAGGTACAGGCACTAACGCCAGGAAAAGTGCGGATTCCGCCGCCGGGGAGGCCAGCACAAATAACATAAGCAACATAAATAATGCAGGCGGCACAAACGCCGTACACACGCTGGAAACGCACAGTACCCGCTCCCCGATTGACCAGCAGAATGCCGAAGAGGAAGAACGTATCCGGGAAATACGTGAACTCAAGCGCCTTATCCTTATTGGCGCTATCCTCACAACCCCTGTCTTTATTGCGGCTATGGGAAGTATGATCATATCCGGTATGCCTGCGTGGCTTATGGATCCATGGTGGCAGGCCGTCCTCATCACACCCGTCATGTTCTACTGCGGCTGGCCGATCCACCATATAGGCTGGCTTGCGATCGCCCACCGCTCCCCTGATATGAATTCCCTTGTTACAGCAGGCTCATTCGCAGCATATATATACAGCCTTGTTGTATGCATTGCGCCGCAGATACTCCCGTCCCAGTCCCGTACTGCGTATTTTGAGTCTGTGGGGGTCGTCATAACCCTGGTCCTTGTAGGGCGCCTTCTTGAAGCACGTGCCCGTTCCGGCACAGGCAACGCAGTCAAAACCCTGATCAATCTGCGCCCGCAGACAGCAATAAAAATCTCACAGTCAGATGTTGACAGCGGCATATGGCGCAGGCCGGATATCGGCACAATAGTTCAGGGCACCGAAGGCGCAGCACAGAAACAGAAAATGCCTGATCCCGGCACCAGCGGCCCCTCCACAGACAGCTCCGCAATTGCCGTCACCGGCAGCAGCAAAGCATATCCCGGATCGGAAACCGGCGAAGGTACCGAAACCGGCGCAGGCAGCGGAACAGTCCGGATCATTGATGCCAATTCAGTCAGAACCGGCGATCTGCTCGTCGTCAAAGGCGGGGATACCATCCCCAATGACGGGATCATCGTGGCCGGTGAAAGCAACATTGACGAATCCATGATAACCGGCGAATCCCAGCCCGTGCACCGCGGCCCGGGAGACCAGGCAACCGGAGCAACACTGGCCCTTGACTCCCCTATCGTTATCCGGGTAAACAGGACCGGCCGCGACACTGTCCTCTCCCAGATCATCGACCTTGTCTCCCGCGCACAGGCCACTAAAGCACCGGTGCAGAAGCTTGCCGACCGGATTTCCCGCGTATTCGTCCCCGCCGTCTTCCTGATCGCCATATGGACATTTGCCGCATGGTCCATCATCGGCCCCCAGCCTCGGCTGGCCCATGCTATTGTTACTGCGGTCAGCGTAGTCATCATTGCCTGCCCGTGCGCGCTTGGGCTTGCTACCCCGCTGTCAGTCACGATCGGGATGGGGCTTGGTGCACGCAACGGCATCCTGATCACAACGGCACACGCCCTGCAGGATGCACGCCGGATCGGCACAGTTGTTTTCGATAAAACAGGTACAATAACGCGCGGCATAG
>ERZ773263.38-NODE-38-length-110203-cov-80.544032_pt1 | contig 110203 bp, 97 predicted proteins | sample MGYA00511076_ERZ773263 | MGnify/ENA primary metagenome ERZ773263 (study PRJEB29015, sample SAMEA2738155) | human oral metagenome | biome: human oral; feature: human-associated habitat; material: saliva | place: China | collected 2195 ... | reverse complement strand
CAGCAGCCCAAGACCTACGAATTCAACCAGGTCGCCCAGTAATTCGGGCCTACGAGAAACAATAGGAGAAATCGTGGCTCAGAACGAAGAGCTGATCGTAGTCGAGGAAGAGCTGACCAGCTACACCTCGGAGTCCGCTGCTCCCGCAGCGGCTAAGGCAGCACGCCCGGCCCTGACTGTTGCAGGCGCAGCAGTTGGTCGCCGCAAGGAAGCAGTGGCACGCGTTCGCGTTGTGCCCGGTTCCGGCAACTGGACCATCAACGGCCGTAGCCTGGACGACTACTTCCCCAACAAGCTGCACCAGCAGGACGTCAACCAGCCCTTCAAGCTCCTCGAGCTTGAGGGCGCATACGACGTCATCGCACGCATCAACGGTGGTGGCCCCTCCGGCCAGGCAGGTGCTCTGCGCCTGGGTATCGCTCGTGCACTGAACGAGATTGACCGCGAGAACAACCGCCCCGCACTGAAGAAGGCTGGCTACCTGACCCGTGACGCACGCGTCATCGAGCGTAAGAAGGCTGGTCTTAAGAAGGCACGCAAGGCTTCGCAGTTCTCCAAGCGTTAATCGCTGGTTTTCACGAAGCGTTACGCCCCGTCTCTCCCTAGAGAGCGGGGCGTTTTGCGTACCCGGGCTGAAATCTGAGAACTGGGGGAGGAACTGGGGTATCATCTGCTCCGCCGAGAGCTCTCGGACGATTTCCTCTCTAAGGGTATAGGGTGTCCCTAACTGTTACGTTTGGTACATTTTGTGCCTGCCGGTAGAGTTAAAGAGTCAAAGCAGACAGGAAGAAAAGAGCACTCATGGCAGAGCAGAATCCCTCCACCCAGCCCGCAGAGAAGGCAGTGGAGGCTCCTCAGACTGAATCCCACCAGCACACCGCAGAAGGCGCACACGCACACACCGGTTCTGAGAAGAAACAAGCCATCAAGGAAGCCCTGAAGCCCCAGGCACGCCGTACCTCCGTCGTTGAAGACTACTCGGCAGAGCTGGACGAAATGGCTTCCCTCACCCGTGCCCTCGGCAAGGACAAGAAGGACGATGAAACCTCTCAGGCTTGGAAGAAGGGCTACCCCTACGACACCAAGCTCAGCCGTAAGGCATACGAGAAGGAAAAGCGCGCCCTGCAGATCGAGTTGCTGAAGCTGCAGCTCTGGGCTAAATCCACCGGTCAGAAGATTCTCATCATCTTCGAAGGCCGTGACGCAGCGGGTAAGGGTGGCTCCATTAAGCGCTTCACCGAGCATCTGAACCCCCGTGGCGCTCGCGTTGTCGCACTGGAGAAGCCGACCGACATCGAGCAGACCCAGTGGTACTTCCAGCGTTACATCAAGCACCTGCCCTCCGGCGGTGAAATCGTTCTGATGGACCGCTCCTGGTACAACCGCGCCGGCGTTGAGCGCGTTATGGGTTACTGCACCCAGGCACAGTACTTCGAGTTCATGCGCGAAGTTCCGGACCTGGAGCGCATGCTGGTGAACTCCGGTATCCACATCATCAAGTTCTGGTTCTCCGTCACCCGCGAAGAGCAGCTCGCACGCTTCACCTCCCGCCGTACCGACCCGGTTCGCCAGTGGAAGCTTTCCCCCACCGACCTGGCCTCCCTGGACAAGTGGGACGACTACACCGCGGCGAAGGAAGCAATGTTCTTCTACACCCACACCGGTGACGCTCCCTGGACCGTTATCAAGTCCAATGACAAGAAGCGCGCACGCCTGGAAGCAATGCGTTACGTGCTCACCCAGTTCGACTACCCCGCCAAGGATGAGGCAGTCGTGGGCGAGCTCGACTCGCTGATCGTCCGCTCCGCATCCGACGTTTTTGAGGATGAGTCTGGCGACTCGCCCGACGGCTTCCCGGTCGTTAAGTAACCGGCACATCGGTCTAAAAGGCTGAGGTGCTGCCCTCATCGGTGCGAACCTTCGGGAAAGCCTTTAGCCGCAATCCGTACCATACTGCACATAGAATGTCCGTTCCCGTTCCCTTATGGGTTGTGAACGGACATTCTGTTGTGCGGGGAGAGGAAGTAGCTCTTAAGCATCTATCGAGATGACGAAAGGAACTTCCGCTCTAGTTTGGGGCTGAGAAGCAACTATGAACGCACTGAAAATCACTATCTCATCTCGAAAAAATGCGGTGTATGGGCGCGGAGAAACTTACGCGCATCGTAAAATAAAAGGGTGACTGAACGACTTTTTGGAACCGACGGCGTACGCGGTCTGGCAAACGATGTAATTACCCCCGCCCTCGCTATGGAGCTCGCTCAGGCGGCCTCTATTGTGCTGGGTTTTGACACGGTAGAAGAGGGCGTACGTCCCCGTGCCGTGATTGCAAATGACTCCCGATCCTCTGCAGACTTCATCGTCTCTGCGATGAAGGCTGGTTTCGCTAGCGCAGGCGTTGACGTGCTGGATGCCGGTATCGTCCCCACCCCCGCAGCAGCCTACCTGGTGGCGCACACCGGTGCCGACTTCGGCGTGATGATTTCTGCATCGCACAATCCCGCAGCGGACAACGGTATTAAGTTCCTGGCTCGTGGCGGTCAGAAGCTGGAGGACTCCGTTGAGGACGCTATCGAGCGCGTCTACCGCGAGAAGGCCTTCCGCTACCCGACTGGTGGCGCTGTGGGCACCGTCAAGCCCCTGGAAAACGGTACCGAGGCCTACGTGAAGCACCTGGTCTCTACCCTCTCTGAGGACAAGCCCCTGGCCGGTCAGAAGATTGTTCTGGACTGCGCAAACGGCGCGGCCTACGCGGCATCTCCGGCTGCTTTTGAAGCACTGGGCGCCGAGGTCATTGCCCTGGCCGTTGATCCCGACGGTACCAACATCAACGACGGTGTGGGCTCCACCCACCCCGAGAAGCTGCAGGCAGCCGTGGTTGAGCACGGCGCGAACCTCGGTATCGCCCACGACGGTGACTCTGACCGCTGCCAGGCGGTGGACGAGAAGGGCAACCTGGTAGACGGCGACCAGATTATGGCAATCCTTGCCGTTGCCGCCAAGCGCGAAGGCAAGCTCGCCAAGGACACCCTGGTTGCAACCGTGATGAGTAGCCTGGGCCTGGAACTGTACCTGCGCGAGCACGGCATTAACCTTGAGCGCACCGCCGTGGGTGACCGCTACGTCCTCGAGTCGATGCGCGAGCACGGCTACAACCTGGGCGGCGAGCAGTCCGGCCACGTCATCATGAGCGACTACGCCACCACCGGTGACGGCGTGCTGACCGGTATTCAGCTGGCCGCAGAGGTCGCACGAAGCGGTCAGACCCTCTCGGAACTGGCATCCCGCATGCAGCCCACCCCGCAGCGCCTGATTAATGTCAAGGGCGTTGACCGTGCCGCTGTGAAGACCAACGAGGCGCTCGCCGCCGCCGTGAGCGAGGCTGAAGGCGTACTGGGTGAGAGCGGCCGCGTGCTGCTGCGTGCATCCGGTACTGAGCCTCTGGTTCGCGTGATGGTTGAAGCTGCAACCCAGGAGCAGGCTGATGAGGTTGCTCAGCAGCTGGCTGACGTTGTGGCTAAGGAACTGGCACTCTAAACGTATTCTTCCCTAGTGGAGGATTGAGAAAGGGCTGGGAAGGTGTAGAGACACCTTCCCAGCCCTTCTACGTTATCTTGAAGTGGAGGGGGGAAGAGGACACGGAAAACCCCCGTATCCACAGGGGATACGGGGGTTTGAAAGTTAGTGTTAGAGAGCAGAGAAATTACTTCTTTGCCAGAGCGTCGCGAATCTCCTTCAGGAGGTCGAGCTCGGTCTCTTCCTCTTCAGCAGCTTCGTCTTCAGTCTTCTTCTTAGCCAGTGCGAGTTCAGTCAGCTTCTGAACGGGCACAACAACTGCGAAGTACACAGCAACTGCGATTAGGATGAAGTTGACAACAGCGGTAAGGAACACGCCAACCTTGATCTGGCCGAAGACCAGGAAATTGTCGAAGTTGGGGGAGCCAACCAGCATGGAGATAGCCGGCATCAGGACGGCCTGGACAAGAGAGGTCACCACAGCGGTGAAGGCGGTACCCATGATTAGACCAACTGCGAGGTCGATGACGTTACCGCGGATTACAAAATCTTTAAAACCCTTAAGCATGAGATATAGAATAGCGGCTAATCGATGTTCAAAATAATAATTTGTGGGAAAATTTTCGCCGTAAAGTATGTGTTTTTCTTCACATTGCAAGATTGAGGGGCTCAACCTTAAGGTTTGAGTCACCCTAAATGGGGATAAAGGGCCCTCGGAGGCTGCAAATAAGCCGTTTGGGAGTTTAAATATGTATCAAAAATACCGAATTAGAACAGGCTGATTTCCCCTACGGATGGAAAGATAGAAACTCGGCGGATGCCGACGTAGGGGAGTACGTTATGAGGCATAATTGGGGGCCGCGCCGGTTCCCAAGAACTCCTCCAGTGTTCCTGCACCGGAGGAAGCGTACTGTGCGGCAAGGTCTTTCCCCAGGTAGCGGTAATGCCAGGGCTCAAAGAGGTAGCCCGTAATGGCCTGCTGACCCTTGGGGAAACGCAGGATAAACCCATAGTTCGGGGCGTTCTTCGCCAGCCAGCGCCCGGCCCGGGTGTCTTCGTAGCACTCCTCCAAGCGACATCCCTCGGGGGAAGAAAAATCGATGGCGAGGCCCGTCTGGTGCTCCGAATAGCCGGGACGGGCCGAAAGCTGATCCGCCAACTGCTGACCGTTGACCGAAACCCAGTGCTGATAGGTCTGCTGCTGCACCGCGTAGGAACGGTACGCGCTCGAGACCGTGAGGGTGACGCCCTCGGCCTTGGCTGCATCCATCATGGCGCGCGCGGCCCGCGCGGCCTCTGCACGCAATTGCTGACCCTCGAAAACCACGAGGTCGTTCGGCTCCCAATCTATCTGGGCGAAGGGGCGCATCTTATTCACCAGGCAACGCAAAGACTCGGGCGATGACTCCACGCTCGGACGAGCAGTCGCCGGAGAAGCAGAGGCAGTCTGCGATTCTGACGGAGAGCCGCTCGGCGTCACGCTCGGCGAATCCGACGGCGTAGCGCTCGCGGTCGGGGTAGCGGAGCCTGCGACAGATGAAGAGGAGGCAAGGGGGGAAACGCTCGGCGACGAGGCAGGGGAGGAACCCGTAGAAGACGCGGAAGAGCCATCAGGACCCTGGGTGCCGCAGGCAACCAGCAGAATCGAACCGACAGAGCCCAGCGCCACGCTCAGAGCGGTGCGGCGGGTCATGATGCTGTGAAAAGGCGAAGAGTGGTGATGATGCGGGTGCGGTCCCACGGTAGCTCCTGAAGATAACTATTCGTACGTATTGTGTTAGGCGGGGTGGACTAATTCTTGCGCAAAAGAACCTGATCCACCGTATGCTCCGGACCTTTCTGAAGAATAAGGTGGGCGCGAGCGCGGGTGGGCAATATATTTTGTACGAGGTTTGGCTCGTTCACGCTTTTCCAAATACCCGTTGCTACCTCAACGGCCTGCTCATCATTAAGCTCGGCATATCGCTTGAAATAAGACTCGGGATTCGTAAAAGCGGAAGAACGCAAGGCCAGAAAACGGTCGACGTACCAACGCTCAATATCCTCGGTGCGCGCATCCACATAAATGGAAAAATCAAAGAAATCGCTGAGAGTTAGATCGGAGGTTTCCGGGCCCTCCGTGTGCGAAGGCGCCAGGACATTCAGACCCTCGAGGATAAGGACATCCGGTGCCGTGACCTCAATAAGCTCATCGGGGATGATGTCATAGTACAGATGCGAATACTTCGGTGCAGTGACACGCTCAGCGCCCGCCTTGACCCTAGAAACGAACTCCAGCAGGGCTCGACGGTCGTAGGACTCCGGGAAGCCCTTGCGGTGCATGATGCCGCGTCGCTGCAACTCCGCCTTGGGGTATAGAAATCCGTCCGTTGTCACCAGCTGAACGTTCGGGGTGGAGGGCCAGCGGCTCAAAAGCGCTTGTAGGATGCGTGCCGTGGTTGATTTTCCCACGGCGACCGAGCCCGCCACTCCGATAATAAACGGTACCCTGCGCTGGGACAGATGCAGAAAATCATTCGTCATGTGGTTTAGGGAAGACGCCGCGGTGACGTAGAGGTTCAGAAGACGTGAAATAGGCAGATAGATACGCCGAACCTCCTCGAGGTCAACTGTTTCGCCCAGGCCGCGCAGGGACTCAATCTCCTCTGCGCTGAGGGGAACGGAAATCTCATCGGCCAGGTGCGACCAGCGAGAGCGGTCGAGACGCATAAAGCGGTCATCGCCGGAAAAATACGGTGCGGAGCTCATTTATACAAGTGTACGAACTTTACGTCCACGGGGAAAATACAATCGGATAAAACCGGGTAAAGGGAACCGCAAAGAAATAAGGGAGGGGGTTACAAAAGAGAATTGCGTTAGAAAAATAGTTACCGGCGTGACGAATAACAGATTTTCACCCTGCGCGGATAACTTGGACCATGAGATAAACTTATAGCATGTGTGGAATCGTAGGATATGTAGGTCTGGGCTTTGACCCGGACGGTAACAAGTTTGACCACGACGCATACGACGTGGTCCTCGAAGGTCTGCGCCGCCAGGAATACCGCGGCTACGACTCTGCCGGCGTGGCACTGGTGTGCCCCGACGGTATCGAATTCCGTAAGAAGGCAGGCAAGCTCCTGAACCTCGAGAACGAGGTTAAGGAACACCCCCTGCCGGAATCCCAGATTGGTATCGGTCACACCCGTTGGGCAACCCACGGTGGACCCACCGACGTCAACGCTCACCCCCACGTTGTTGACAACGGCCGCCTCGCCGTCGTCCACAACGGTATTATCGAAAACTTTGCAGAACTGCGTGCTGAGCTACTCGCCGAGGGCGTGGAGTTCACCTCTCAGACTGACACCGAGGTAGCTGCCGCAACTATCGCAAGCATCTACAACAAGCTCGGTACCGGTGACCTCACCGAGGCCGTGCGCATCGCCTCCAACCGCCTCGAGGGTGCCTTCACCATCCTGGCTATCCACGCCGACCACCCGGACCGCGTTGTGGCAACCCGCCGCAACTCCCCGCTGGTGATTGGCCTGGGCCGCAACGAGAACTTCCTCGGTTCGGACGTTTCCGCGTTCATCGACTACACCAAGGAAGCCGTGGAGATGGGCCAGGATCAGATCGTGACCATCACCGCAACCGACTACTCGATCATCGACTTCGAGGGCAACCCCGCAGAGGGCAAGCCCTTCCACATCGAGTGGGACGCAGCCGCAGCCGAAAAGGGCGGCTACAACTCCTTCATGGAGAAGGAAATCCACGAGCAGCCGACCGCCGTTGAGCAGACCCTCATGGGCCGCCTCGACGAGAATGGTAATCTGACCCTCGACGAGCTGAACATCGACGACTCGGTGCTGCGCTCGATTGACAAGATCATCGTGGTTGCTTGCGGTACCGCCGCATACGCGGGCCAGGTGGCACGCTACGCCATCGAACACTGGTGCCGTATCCCCACCGAGGTTGAGCTCGCCCACGAGTTCCGCTACCGCGACCCGATTGTGAACGAGAAGACCCTGATTGTGGCCCTCTCGCAGTCCGGCGAAACCATGGACACCCTGATGGCCGTGCGCCACGCACGCGAACAGGGCGCAAAGGTTATCTCCATCTGCAACACCCACGGTTCGACCCTGCCCCGCGAATCCGACGCCGCGCTGTACACCCACGCCGGCCCCGAAATCGCAGTGGCCTCGACCAAGGCGTTCCTGGCACAGATTACTGCAGCATACCTGCTCGGCCTGTACCTGGCACAGCTGCGCGGCAACAAGTACAAGGACGAGATTGCTTCGATCCTCTCTGAGCTGCAGCAGATGCCCGAGAAGATTCAGAAGGTCATCGACAACGACGCACCGGTTAAGGAACTGGGTGTCGAGATGAAGGATGCCTCCTCCGTCATCTTCCTCGGCCGCCACGTGGGCTTCCCCGTTGCTATGGAGGGCGCACTCAAGCTCAAGGAGATCACCTACATCCACGCTGAAGGCTTCGCCGCTGGCGAGCTCAAGCACGGCCCGATTGCTCTGATTGACGAGGGTCAGCCCGTGATTATTGTGGTTCCCTCCGCAAGCGGACGCGACTCCCTGCACGGCAAGGTCGTCTCCAACATCCAGGAGGTGCGCGCTCGCGGCGCCTTCACCATCGTCATTGCTGAGGAAGGCGACGAGGCAGTCAAGCCCTACGCAGACCGCCTCATCACTGTCCCGGCTTGTCCCTCGCTGCTGCAGCCGCTGCTGGCCACCGTGCCCCTGCAGATTTTCGCCTGCGCACTGGCTGAAGCCAAGGGCCTGGACGTTGACCAGCCGCGTAACCTCGCAAAGTCCGTGACCGTGGAGTAATCACACGGCTCGAACGCTGTAACGCTTGGGCGGTGGTTGAGTTCCCTAAGGAACTCAACCACCGCCCTTTGCGTTTATCCGAAAGACGAGTACAAGACAACGCGCAGAGCAACCGAACAGGAACATCAGGAGATTTGAAACGCGTCATATTTGACGCTTAGCCGTACAGAAGCGTGGAAGCTCGCTAGACTTAAAACAAGAGAAGCCGCAACGACCGCGGCCGTAGTACCCGCCAAGGGAAGGTGTACCTCATGATCATGGGAATCGGCGTAGATACCGTCAATATTGAGCGTTTCGAACGGATCATCACCGAAACGCCGGCCTTCGTACGCCGCATTTTCACCCCCAACGAGCGAAGCCGTAACGTGCGTTCCCAAGCTGTGCGATTCGCCGCCAAAGAAGCCGTAGCTAAGGTTCTCGGAGCGCCCGCCGGGCTCAACTGGCAGGATTGCGAGGTCGCCACCGCCGAAAGCGGGCAGCCCTACCTCATCATTCGCGGTACTATCGCCGACCGCGCTCGAGAGCTCGGGATTAACCGCATCCACCTTTCACTTACCCACGATGAGCCCATGGCTATTGCCATCGCTACCGCAGAGTATCTGAGCGACGCTGAACTGGAGCACCTGCGGAAGTTCAACCCCGAAAGCCACCGGCTCAGCGTCATCACCGAAACCTCCGCTGACGAGGGATAGAAGAGGATTCTTCGCGCCATCGTTTAGCCGCAGAACCCACCAGCCGCGCCCCGCGGCACCCCGGTCCATCCGCCGCCACTAAGGAGACAGCAATGAAGCTTATCTACACCGCATCCCAGATTCGCGAAGCGGAAAAGCCCTACATCGAGGCACCCGACTACGACGGCTACCTCATGCAGCGTGCCGCCGACGCGGTCGCTACCGAAGCCATTGGCCTGCTCGATGGCCGACAGGGAGCCTCCGTACTCCTGCTCGTTGGCCCGGGCAACAACGGATCTGACACCGTTTACGCCGGCGCTCGGCTGAGCGCTAACGGGCACCGTGTGGACGCCGTGGTCTTCGAACCCAGCGAAAAGAACCTAGAGCTTATCGCCCGTGAGGGCGGCGAAGGCACGCGGGTGCTCGACCCCGCCAAAGCCCTGGAACAGGTGAAGGAATACGACCTCGTCATTGACGGCATCCTTGGAACCGGCTCGAGCGGCGCCGTGCGAGGAGAAGCGGGGGAGTTCCTGCGTACCCTGTGCGCAACCCAGAAGAAGGGCCGCCTCGGCCGAGTGCTTGCCGTTGACACCCCCTCCGGTATCGACAACAACCGAGGGACCGTTCACGAACCCGTTCTGCGCGCTGACCGCACCGTCACCTTCATCGGCCGTAAGCTACCGCTCGGAACCGTTCACAGCGAGCACGCCGGCGACGTTAAGCTCTACACCCTGGGTGTGCCGGAAGCCCTCAACCGCTTCAAGCCCGCCATGCGCGTCATGGACCGACAGGACTTCCGCGATACCCTCGAGGTCCCCAACGCCCACTCTCATAAGTACACCCGCGGGGTGCTCGGTATGCTCACCGGAAGCCTCGAGTACCCGGGGGCGGCCCTGATGAGCGTGCGCGCCGCGCTCAATTGCGGTGTGGGTATGGTACGTTTTGGCACGAACTCCCACGAGCTACGCCAGCTCATGATTGCCCACAACCCCGAGGCCGTCTACTTCTCCGGAACCCCCGCCGTGCAGCGGGTGACCGTATGGGCCGGTGGCTCCGGATCCGGCCACGACTCGCTGGATAAGAACCGCTACCTACTGCACGCGCCGGAGCCGGCCATCCTGGATGCTGGGGCCTGCGACCTGGCCGCTGAATACCTGGCCACCGGTAAGCGCCTCGGACCCCACAAGATTCTGACCCCGCACGCCGGCGAGCTTGAGCGCTTCCTGCGCATCGTGCACGAGGTTGCTCCCAGCGATTGGGAAGCTCATCTGGGGGATGCCATCGTGCCCAGCCGCCGCGATATCAACGCTGAACCCTTCCGCTGGGCGCGTGCCGCTTCCGAGCTCTCCGGCGCAACCGTCATGCTCAAGGGCGGATACACGATTATCGCGGCCCCCAACGGCGCCACCTACAGCGTGGCCGGCGGAACCCCCTGGCTGGCCACCGCCGGTAGCGGAGATACCCTAACCGGTATCTACGGCGCTCTGCTGGCCCAAACCATTGCAGTGCTCAACGCCGGCGACGAGCCCATCGAGGTGTGCACCTACTCCGCAGTGGGCGCCCTCGCCGTCTACCTGCACGGTCAGGCTGCCCGGGCCAGCGTCACCGGAAATACCGCAGACCCCCTGGACGGGCCCGCACCCGCCACTCGAGTGGCTCAGATGCTGCCGGAGGTAATCGCACGACTCCTCGCGGATTAGGGAAAGAATCTCCCGAGCGGCCCGCTGCCTAAACGATTGAGGTTCTCAAGCGCAGCATGAATACGGCAGATAAACGCAGAAGGGGCGTGAACCCAACGGGTTCACGCCCCTTCGATGCATTTACGTATCGGCGTGCGATGCTCGAGATGCCTGTGCCGGGACAACCTCTCTAGAACGGCATACACGCCGGTGGGAAAACCCCGGCGTATCTTAGTACGCGCCTTCCTTCGCAAAGACCGCACGAACGGTGCGCAGGAGAATGATGAAGTCGCCGGTCAGCGACCAGTTCTCAACGTAGTAGAGGTCCAGGCGAACCGACTCTTCCCAAGAGAGATCGCTACGACCCGACACCTGCCACAGACCCGTAATACCGGGCTTCACCAGCAGGCGACGGTACGCAATGTCCTCGTACTGCTCGACCTCTTCCACCAGCGGCGGGCGGGGGCCCACCAGCGACATATCGCCGATGAACACGTTCCACAGCTGGGGCAGCTCGTCAATCGAGTACTTGCGGATGAACTTACCAATAGGGGTAATACGCGGGTCATCCTTCATTTTGAAGAGCACGCCGTTACCCTCGTTCTGCGCCATGAGACGCTTCTTAACCTCTTCAGCATCGGTGCGCATGGAACGGAACTTCACCATCTTGAACAGCTCACCGTTCAGACCCACACGGTTCTGCAGGAAGAAGACCGGGCCGCCGTCGCGCTTAACCAGCAGTGCAACCACCAGGAACAGCGGGGACAGCAGAATCAGACCCAGGCCCGAAGCGATGACGTCCACGGAACGCTTGAAGAAGGCCGACAGGCCGGTGATGCGCGGGGTCGACACGTGCACCAGCGGCAGGCCGTTCAGCGGCTGCATGTGCATACGGGGACCGGCGATATCGGTCGTAGCGGGAGCCATAATCAGTGAGATGTGAGCGTCCGCGAGCTTCCAACCCAGCAGACGCACCTGATCCGGGCTCAGGTGATGACCGTTCGTAACGGCGACCATGTGAATGTCGTTCTCGCGGATGGCATCCATAATATCGGCCGGGGAGGTGCTGTAACCGAGCACCGGAATCGGAGCGCCGGCCACGGTGGTGCCGGGGGTGAAACCGGGCAGATAGAACGCTGCGGGGGAGAGGCCGGAAGCAACCACGCCCTCCAGGTTCTTATACAGGTGCTGACCGGTCGTCACATCGGAAATAATCATGACGCGGGTTAGCGCGCGACCGCGGATACGGGAACGCACCAGGCCCTGACGAATCATCCAACGTTCGATGAGCAGGAAGAGAAGGCCCAGCGGGTAAGCAATTAGCAAGTACATGCGGGTGACGTCAATCTTGAGGAAGAACGCCAGAATAATAAGCCCGCAGAAGAAATAAGTAGTACCGCGAGTGATGAGGCGGTACTCCTCGGTGCCGAAGCCCATGATGCGCAGACTACGAGAGCCATTGAGCTGGAGGATAACCCACCAGCCGATAATCATGCCGACGCCCAGGAAAATGTAATCCAGAGCGGGCACTCGGCCGTCCAGAACGTTAATGGGCCAGACATTCACGTAGGGCAGGTCTGCGTTTTCTAGGCCGAAGCGAATAAGGTGGGCAGCGAGAACCGCCAGGGTGATGGATGCAAAATCACCCAGGTAGAGGGCACGCTGAACCTTCGGGTGCCAGCTTCGCTTAACAACGAAGTCCGCACCCCACATTTTTTTGAGACGATCTTGTACTTTCAACGGTGTAATCTTCCCCGGAAATTTGTCCTGTGCTGCGGACAGAGAGCGGCGAATAGGCACATTTACCCCTAAATATCGGTGCAAGGAGCCGTATTCTTATCTTTGTCTGTTGAATGAGTGAACAGTAACCGTGCTGAGTAAACAATGGCAGGGATTACGGTAAAGACGCTGGTGAGGCGCCTAATGGAGCGTTGTATCGAGCCAGAAGCACAATAACGTGTTCCGTAAACTATTCTACGGGTTTATGGGTCTTCCGTCCCGAAGAACGATAGCGATATCTGTCGCCTATAGTGATGAAATCAATCACAGAGGGTGAAAGATGTATAAGCTTTCTCGACTAGGAGATAACCGAATGAAGAGCGCTATATTTGACGCCCGCGTGCATCTTTCCTAGGGGATTCTCAGAACAGTTTAAAGCCCATCCGCGATAGGTCGAGTACGAGGAACAGCGACAACAAATGATACTCCGGATTTCGCGAGGCGGGAACCTGCGAATCCGGGGTATCGAGTTACACACGGCAGCCCGATCAGCGAGGTAAACCATGACGAAAACGGCGAGAACCTACTAGGGGCGCTCGAGGCCCGCGCGGTCCAGGATGAAATCAATCATCGGCTCGTAACGGCGCGGCGGGACGTTATCGTCCATCGGCACGCACACCGGCAAATCCCCCTGCTCCGCGGCCACGAACAGGCCCGGGTCGTTACAATCGGCGATACCAATCGTCAGCAGCTTGCGCGTCGACGAAGCGTAGCCGGCCATACCGTGATCGGAAACCACCAGATCGGGGACCACACCGCGGGCCTGCAACTGGTCCAGGGCGATGCGCATCGGGCCGGGGAAGTGCGTGTGCTGCAGATTGCCGTACTGCTCGAACATCACGACGTCCATAATCTGGCGGACATCGCCGTCCAGGAAGCGCTCGCCCTCTTCAATCTGAAGGACCTCGGCACCCGCGGCACGGGCCGCCGCGGCCAGCACCGCATAAATTGGGAAGAGGCCCGCCGGGTGACCGGTCGCAAACAGGATACGGGAGCCGGAGCGCACCGCGTCACCGAAGATACGGGCGTACTCCTCCAGGGCGCTGATGCACTGCTCCGCACCGATCGTGTCCTGGCCGTGTGTGTGGGAGCGGTCGGAGTTCAGACCGGCGCGGCGAACCATCACCTCAAACACAGAGTCGTAGTCCCAATCGCGGGTCCACTGCACTCCAAACTCGAGGTGCTCGTTGCCGTCAAGGAAACCCTGAATATGGTCCAGGTTGTTTTCGCGGGGGGTTGCCACCTCGCCGGTGATGCGGGCGGAGTCCAGGTAAGCGGCGAATTCATCGCGGCTCATGGAAAAGGACATGAAAGCTCCTTTGGGGAATTGGTGGAAGTAGAAAAGTCGAGGGTGACGTATGCTTCGCGAAGCGGCTATGTTTCAGCGGGCCGAAGCACCGGCACAGCGGTCTCGTAGACGTCCAGAGTCTTGCGGGCCGTGGATTCCCAGCTCATCGAACGGGCGCGGGCCGCCGCGTTCGCCCCCAGGGAGTGGCGCAGGTACGGGGCGCGCACGAGGCGTTCGATAGCCGCCGCCCAGCGTTCGGCGGTGCGGGGCGCCACGAGCAGACCCGTACGGTGGTTCTCCACAGCAAAACGCAGGCCGTCAACGTCGGAGGCGAGGACCGCCGCACCGCAGGCCTGCGCCTCCAGTGCGACCAGGCCAAAGGTCTCGGACGAGGAAGGACAGGCCACGATATCGGCGCTGCGGAAGATGCGGGCGAGCTCCTCCGGCGGTACCGGATCCTTCAGTCGAACCCGATCGGCGAGGCCGAGCTCGGCGGCGCGGTCCAGAAGACGCTGCTCGTAGTCCGACTCGGAACGGCCAATAATATCGAGCTCCACCTGGAGGTCATGGGGGAGCAAGGCGAACGCCTCCACGAGCAGGTGCGGCCCCTTCAACGGCTGGGGTCGTCCGGCAAACACGATGCGGCACCGGGTCTCGGAGGTGTCGTGATCGGGGTGAATGCCGGGTAGCGGGCGGAAGATGTCGGTATCCACTCCCGGGGTGATAATACTGATTCGCCCGGAGAGGCTGGGGTGGCTTTGCATCAGTTCCTCGGCCTCCAGCGGGGTGTTCACAATGTACCCGTCCACGAAGGCCGGTAACCGGTTCTCGATGCTGTGGCGAATACGCGGTTCGGGGGGTTCACCCGGGCCACGCCGCGCATCCTTGGCGGCCGCGGTGGTGTGCGGGGTGAAGAAAATTGCGACGGCCCTGGTCGAGAGGCGATGCTCGCCGGAACCATCGGAGCTACCGGAGTCGTCGGCTCCGTTGGGAACCCGCTCGGGAAAAATCCTGCGGCCCCACGCGCCCTCTGCCTGCACCGCAGCCCAGCCGGAGAGCCAATAGTGCGCGTGAATCACATCGGGAACATTCACAGCCTGGGCAACGCAGGATTGGGCGAAGTCCTCCAGGTACTCGGCAAGATCGTTCTTTGTCGCTTCGCGCGCCGCGGGAACGTCAATGTAGTGACGTACCAGGCGTGAACCCCACTCGGGGTCCTCGACGTGCGCCCGTTCGGGAGCCTGCGGGGTGCGGTTCAGCGTAAAAACCTCAACATTCAGCTGAGGATTAAGGGCGAGCATGGCCCGCACGGACTGCGCGATGTAGACGTTCATGCCTCCCGCATCCCCGCTACCGGGCTGCGCGAAGGGGTCGGTGTGCATCGAGTACACGTGAACCGTTCGGATTGCCTCGGGGCTACTCATCGACGCTTTCCTCTCTATCGCACAGCGCAAAGACCTACCCGCCTAGTGTATCGCGACAGGACTTTCGCACGTCGGGAGGTCTAGAATTTAGTACAGACCGGCCGCCCCGCGGCGGCCCACGCAAGACCCCACCATGAGAAAGACCTCGACGGACATGACCCATCCCTCCGAGCAGCAGGCCGCACCGCTGTACTGCCCGCCCTGCATCCCCGAACGTGAGGAACGCACCGCGTACATTGACCTCGACGCCATCGAGCACAACGTGCGCCGCCTCAAGGAGCTGATTGGCCCCCGCGTGCTCATCGCCATCGTCAAGGCGGACGCCTACGGCCACGGTGCCTACCCGGTGGCTCGTTCCGCCCTGGCCGCCGGCGCCGACATGCTCGGTCTCGTGCACGTCAACGAGGCCCTGGAGCTGCGTGCAGACGGTATTGACGCCCCCCTCATCGCCTGGCTGCATACCCCCTCCACCGACTTTGACGCGGCCCTGCGCGAGGGCGTTCGCCTGGGCGTCTCCGGCTGGGACCTGGAGGCGGTTGCCGCCGCCGCCGAACGCACCGGCGAGCGCGCCATCGTGCACCTGACTGCCGACACCGGTCTGGGCCGCAATGGCGCCACGGTCGAAGAGTGGCCGGCCCTCGTGGCCCGCGCCGCCCAGCTGGAACGCGAGGGCCTGGTTCGCGTGGAGGGAATCTTCAGCCACCTGGCCGTGGCCGACGAACCCCTCCGCTCCGAAACCGCGGAGCAGCTGAAGGTTTTGGAGGGCTTCGTCGCACGGGCTAAGGACGCGGGTTTGACCCCCGAGCTCGTGCACCTGGCCAACTCTCCCGCAACCCTGACCGCCGCCCTGGACGGCTGGCAGGCCGATGAGAGCCTGCTCGTCGACGGCGTGCGCTGCGGCCTGGCCCTCTACGGCCTCTCTCCGCTTCCCGAGGCGACCTCCGCGGACCTGGGACTTGAACCGGCCATGACGGTGAGCAGCTACATTGCCAACGTGAAGGAAGTTCCCGCAGGTCAGGGTGTTTCTTACGGGCTGCGCTACCACACCGAGAAGCCCACGACCCTGGCTCTGGTGCCCCTCGGCTACGCCGACGGCGTGCCCCGCATCGCGGAGAACGCGCCGGTGCGCATCTACCCCGGCGCACAGGACGAAGCGGCCGGGCGTATCCCCGCGGGACCGGAGGGTAAGAACTACCGAGTGGTGGGTCGCATCGCCATGGACCAGATGGTTGTCGACCTGGGCGAGGCGGGCCTGAGCGACCCCGCTCTGGGCTACCTGGGAGCCCCGGTGGTTCTCTTCGGAGCCGGCGAGAACCCTCCCGTCGAGGAATGGGCCGAGGCCGCGCAGACCATTAACTACGAAATCGTGACCCGCATTTCGTACCGCGTGCCCCGCGTGTACGTGGGCGGCTCCTGGGTGGAGGCCGAACTCGACGGGCTCTGGGGCACCGAGACCGCCGAGACCGCAAACGAAGAGCGCGAGGGGTAAAGATGTCTGAGTATGTCTCCGCCGCCCTCGACCTGGACGTGACCGGGCCCGAGCACACGCGCCGCCTGGCGCTCGCCCTGGCTGAATACCTCAAGGCCGGGGACGTGCTCCTACTCTCCGGTGAGCTCGGCGCGGGCAAGACCACGTTCACCCGCTCCCTGGGGGAGGGGCTGGGCGTGCGCGAGGGCGTTATCTCCCCGACCTTCGTGCTCTCCCGCGTGCATCCGAACCTGCCGGAGGGCCCCCGGCCCGGCGGCCCCGACCTGGTGCACGTGGACGCCTACCGCCTCTCCAGCGCCGAGGAGCTCGACGACCTGGACCTGGAGTTCTCCCTGCCGCGCTCGGTGACCGTCATCGAGTGGGGTCGCGGCAAGGCCGAGCACCTGAGCGATTCCCGCCTAGAGCTGGACTTTACCCGCCTGACCGGTGCCGATGCGCGCTTCGCCTACTCGGAGGAATTCAGGTGGGACGACGAAGATGAGAGCGTAGCCGAGGACGGCTCGGATGGTGAGGACCTCGAGGCGGATGTGCCCGAGCCTCGCCTGCTGCGCGTGCGCGCCTTCGGCCCCCGCTGGGAGGGTGCCTTCGAGGAGCTCGCCGACCGACTCCGCGAGGCGTAGCCCCCCCCACACGCACAGATATGGCGGGCGGCCCGCTGAGGGCTAAGCCTCCCGGAAGCCCCTCGGATACCGCGTATCGCTCCCGGCGCACCCGCCGGGGGCCTCGGCGGGTGCGCGTTAGAATGGGAGGGTGCTAGTACTTGCCCTTGATTCATCCGCCACCGCATCCGTGGCGCTCGCCCGCGTGCACGGCTCCGAAGCCGGTGCGTCCTTCGAAATCCTCGCCCGCTACGAGAGTGAAGATACCCGCTCCCACGCCGAGGTGATGGGCCCCTACGCTCAAGCTGCCCTGCAGGATGCTGGCGTGCGCGGCGAAGATTTGGATGCGATTCTGACCGGTACCGGGCCCGGCCCCTTCACCGGCCTGCGCGCCGGTATTGTCACCGCGCGCGCTCTGGGTTTTGCCTGGTCGGTGCCGGTGTACGGCATGATGAGCCTGACCGCTCTGGCCGAGCGCGCCTACCAAGAACGGATATTCGCTCAAGGCGGGGGAGCCGGGGGAACGGAAGATGCTGAGCTACTGGTCGCCTCCGATGCGCGCCGCCGCGAGGTCTACTCCGCCCGCTACCGCGTGAACGGCGAAGGCTACAGCCTGGTGGACGGCCCGAACGTATGCCCCGCCTCTGAAATTCTGCCCGGTGAGGGCCCCTCCTATGCGTACGGCTACGGCACCGGCCTGTATGCAGAAACCCTCGAAGAGCACGGCTGGACCATCGTCGAATCAGCCCGCGAGGTTCACCCCCATGCCGAGTACCTGGTTGCCGCCGCGGCACGCCTGGGCGTAGAGAACCTGAGTGAGGACACCTCCGCCCAGTACCTGCGCGACTCAGACGCAAAGGTCCCCGCCGCAATGCTCGCCCGCCAGCAGAAGCAGGCCGCGCGGGCTACCGCACAAACTGTCGGGCAGAGGGAGGGCTAAATGAGCGCAGCCGAGAACTCCACTGAGAACTCTGAAAACATCGTGCGGGACGGTCTGGCCATAGGTGCTCGCCTGCGCGTGGCTGAGCTGCCCGATGTGCAGGCCATGCATGCCATGGAGACCACCCTATTCCCCGCCGACGCCTGGCACATCGACATGTTCCTGGCGGAAATCACCCACCCGACCCGCACGTACTACCTGCTGGAGATCCCCGCGAAGAACGCGGTGGGTGATGACCCGGAGGCCGTTACCGAACGGTACTTCACCGATGGGGAAGATACCTGGCTCGCTATCGGCTATTGCGGAACCATGGTGGTCGCCGATACCGCTGACGTGCAGACCATCGGTGTGCTCCCCGAGTACGAGGGGTACGGCTTCGGCCGGGCCATGCTCGAGCAGATGCACGCGAGAGCCCGCGAGCTGGGGGCCGAGCGCATCCTGCTGGAGGTGCGTGCCGACAACCCGCGCGCCCAGCGCCTCTACGAACGTAACGGCTACCGCCAGATTCACGTGCGCCGCCGCTACTACGATGACGGGACCGACGCCATTATCATGGAACGTGCGTTCTAGATAGCACGGTATTCCCCCTCATTCCTCAGCCATTTTCTTCACCACAGCATTACTACGCGCGGCCGACGTGAGGCCACGCGACAGAAAGACGAACTATGAGCACTCGCGAACCCCTCGTGTTGGGCATTGAATCCTCCTGCGACGAGACCGGAATCGGCATTGTGCGCGGCGCGCAGCTGCTGAGCAACACCATTTCCTCCTCGATGGAGGAGCACGTGCGCTTCGGCGGCGTGATTCCTGAGATCGCCTCTCGCGCCCACCTGGATGCGATGATTCCCGCCCTCAAGGCGGCACTCGCCGAAGCGGACATTACCCTCGACGAAGTGGACGCCATCGCCGTGACCGCGGGTCCCGGTCTGGCCGGTGCCCTCATGGTGGGTGTTTCCGCGGCAAAGGCGCTCGCCATCGCCACCGGCAAGCCCCTCTACGGCATTAACCACCTGGTCGCGCACGTTGGCGTTGGTCTGCTCGAGGACAACGGCACCGAGGACGGCTCCGACCTGCTGGCCAACGCCGGCTCGGGCGGCCTGGGCGCGCTTCTGGTTTCTGGTGGTCACACCGAAATCCTGCAGGTGCGCGACATTACCTCCGATGTGCGCCTGCTCGGCGCAACCCTGGATGACGCCGCCGGCGAGGCCTACGACAAGGTCGCCCGCCTGCTCGGCCTCAACTACCCGGGCGGCCCCGCCATCGACCGCGCCGCCGCGCAAGGTAACCGCAACGCCTTCGTGTTCCCGCGCGGCCTGTCGAACCGCAAGTTCATGGGCACCGCCGAGAACCCCGGAGAGCATCGCTACGACTTCTCCTTCTCGGGCCTGAAGACCGCAGTGGCGCGCGTGATTGAGAGCTTCGAAGCCGCCGGTGAAGAGATCCCTGTTGCTGATATCGCCGCCTCCTTCCAAGAAGCGGTCGTGGACGTCATCACCAAGAAGGCGATGCTCGCCTGCCGCGAGCAGGGCATGAAGACCCTGCTACTCGGCGGTGGCGTGGCGGCAAACTCGCGTCTGCGCGAGCTGCTGGCCGCCCGATGCGCCTCCGAGGGTGTGCGCCTAATTATTCCGAAGTTCACCCTGTGCACCGACAACGGCGCGATGGTTGCCGCCCTGGGCGCCCGCCTGGTCGCCGCGGGCCGCGAGCCCTCGGGCGTGGACTTCACGACGGACTCCTCGCTGCCGGTGACCACCGTCTGCTTCTAAACTGCCTGCTTCTAAAAAGGCTCGTAGAAATGCCTCGGCGCAGTCTCATGATGACTGCGCCGAGGCATTTTACGTATCTAAGTTTTCTTCCCGCGAGGGGTTAGCGCAGCGCTCGCGCACGGGACTGCGCGGCCACATCCAGTGCCACCTCACGCATCGAGCCGGTGCGCTCGAACACTGCACGCTGGCGGTCAGCTCCCGTACCTTCCGCAAGGATGCGGTGCACCTGCGCCAGCTCCACCTCGCAGTCCAGGTCGCGGGCCACCGGCTCCAGCTCGGGCAGCAGCAGCTCAAAGTCCTCGCGCAAGGTGCGCTGCTCCGGCGCGTTGGAAACCACGATCTTTGCGTCCAGGCCGTAGCGGGCCACGCGCCACTTATTCTCCTGCGCGTGCCAGGGGGCCAGCACCTCGGGCTTGTCGCCGGCCTCAATGCGGCGGGAGAAGTACTCCACCAGGCACTGGGTGAACGCCACAACCGCGGCAACATCCGGCAGGGAGGCCAGGCCGTCGCAATAGCGCATCTCGATGGTGCCGTAGCGCGGAACCGGGCGCACATCCCAGCGGTCCTCACTCGGGTCGTTAATCACGTCGGTCGCCACCAGTGAATCCAGGTACTCGCTGTACTGCTCCCAGGTGTCGAAGTGGAAGGGCAGGCCGTTGGTCGGCAGCTGCTGGTAGAGCTGGGTGCGGTGCGAGGCGTAACCGGTGTCGATGCCCTCCCAGTATGGGGAGGAGCAGGAGAGCGCCAGCAGGTGCGGCCCGTAGTTGGTGAGCGCGTCAACGAGCGGCAGAACCTTATCGCGAGAATCCACACCCACGTGCACGTGCACGCCGTAGATGACCATGTGGCGGCCCCAATACTGGGCGCGCTCCACGACGCGCCGATAGCGTTCTTTGGCCACGACGGGCTGCTCGGACCAGCGGGAGAACGGGTGCGTGCCCGCCGGGTAGAACTCGATACCCAGCCCGTCGGTAATCTCGCGAATGGTGTCGGTCAACTCCTGCAGCTGGCGGCACGCCTCAGCGACGGTGCGGCAGATGCCGGTCACCACCTCGACGGTGTTCTCCAGGAATTCCCCGGTCACGTGTGCCCGGTCGGAGGCGGGCTCCAGCAGTTCGGGGCGGCGCTCGCGCAGGATGCCGAGCACCTCGGCGGCGCGCTGGGTCAGTTCGCCGCTTTCACGGTCGATGAGTGCAATCTCCCATTCCACGCCGAGAGTGGACTGAGGGGAGGAAGCAAAGTCGATCATAGGACCTTTCCTGCGTCTGGAAATAGTGTCGTGCACAGTGCCGACTACGGAAGTTTGCTATCGGTGAGATCTGCCCGGCAGGGGACTATCTGGTGAGAGCCTACTCCGCGGGGGAGTACCTCTACTGGGCAGCATGTCTTTATCGGGCCCCGTATCTTTATTAGGCACCGTATCTAGTGTACGGTCTGGCGGTGCTCAACGCCCTGTCGAGCGCAGAATCCGGAACCGGTACCGTAACGAATCGTCACGAACGGTAACCGAGTACGGTACTGGGCAGCCGGGGTTGGACGAGGCTAGAGCGGACGCACGTGCCAGCCGACTCGGCGGGAATCTCTGCCCGTGCCGATGCGCGTGAAGACCAGCGTTGCCGGGCGGTACGAGGACTCCTGCGCGCCACCAGAAGAATTAGCGTTCTTTTTCTGTTTCTTCTTGGCGGGCTTAGAACCCGCCGAACCCAGTAGACGCGCACGCAGCTGCTCGGGAACAATATCCACGCCGCGCTTCTTAACCGTCAGCGCGGTAAAACCCTGCTCGCGTACCCATCGCTTCAACTGCTTCTCCTGCAGGGGAATCTCCTCCAGCACCTCGTAGCAGGTGACCAGCGGATGCTCCACCGGCTCGGTTGAGCATAGATAGGCCAGGTGCTCGTCCAGTAGCTGCGCGCCGATGCTCTGCGCAAACTCGGCCACCAGGTGCGAGCGCACAATCGCGGGGGCGGGCTCCAGCAGGTACTCACCGGGTTGAGGCAGGGATACCGGAACCTCCACGCTCCGCTCGGCCTCGGCCGCCGTGAGGGCGCTGCGGAAGCTCACCGCCTCGTAGGGCGGCAATAGGTCGGCAACCTTGCCGGCCGCCTCGGTCGCGGGCGATGCCGTATCGGCCGACAGCTCGCGCACCGAGGTTTCACGCACAGAGGTTGCTGTGCGAGCCACCCCCTCCTGAGCCAGCGCATTAAACCAGAGCACTAACTCGGCGAGGGAACCCTCCGACTGGATCCACTCCGCTTCAACGCGCGGGGCGTGGTTCGCCTCCGACGCAATATCTTCGGGCGAGGGGATGCCCTCATGCGGAAAACCGGGACCCAACTTCACGCCCATCGGCACGCCCGTACGAGCCAGATTCAGCACGAACGAGAACGGGGGCGAAAACGCCTCCGGGTCGAAGAGGCGCTCCGTCTGCGCCTTCCTGGCCCCTCGCAGCTCGCGGCGGGCTGGGTCCAACCACAGAATGGCGGGGGAGGCGCCCGCGCCATCGGTGAGGGGAGCCTCCGAGCCCGCACCGCTGGCGGGGTCGTAGGCGGTGACATCGCCCGAGTACACACGTGCCCGCGGGCAGAACGCCAGGTTTGCCGCGGCGAACGAGGCGGTCAGCGGATCGAGCTCTACCGCCACGACGGAACCGCGGGCCGCGGCGTAGACGGCAGAATCCGACGCGATACCGCACCCCAAATCAGCCACCGTACCGGCAACCGGGCGCAGACGCTGGGCACGATAATGCGCAATGACCGGGCGGGTGGCCTGCTCGGAGGCCTCCTGTGTGAGCATGAGCGTGCGGGCGCGCTCGCCGAACTTGGCACGCGCACGGGTGCGAGCCTGCGCCAGGGAGATGATGGCAGAGGAGTCCTCGGGGCTGAACCCGCGTGAACGCAGGGAGGTGACGGCGCCGAGGGTGTCGGAGCCCAGCGGGTAGAGCTCATCGGCTGCCGCGAGCGCGTTGTCACTGAGGGGCAGCGGAGGAGCGGGAGAAAAACCGAACGGGTATTCTTCTGCAGGAAGAGCTCCGGGGGATGCGTTAGGGGTGTGGGGCATGTCCCCATTTTACGGGCCTTCGCCCGGGGAGTTGCGCCCCCTGCCGGAGCCCGCCCGCCGGGCCGTCCCAGACCCGGTGTCGACCCCTGTTCGCCTTGCGGTGAAACGCTCCGGCGGAGGGCGGGTTTTCTTGACCGAAAGCACCGGTGAAACTAGAGTTGAGGTAGCACTCGAGACGGCGTTTGGGCGCATCACCGCGCCGCCGTCTCGCATCAAACGTTAATCCACAATCCGGAGGAACCGATTATGGCCATCAAGCCGCTGGAAGACCGCGTCGTTATCAAGATCGAACAGGCTGAGCAGACCACCGCATCCGGTCTGGTCATCCCCGAGACTGCGAAGGAAAAGCCGCAGGAAGCACGCGTTGTCGCCGTTGGCCCCGGCCGCGTGGATGAGAAGGGCAACCGCATCCCCGTTGACATCAAGGAAGGCGACGTTGTCGTGTTCTCCCGCTACGGTGGCACCGAGGTCAAGTACCAGGGCGAGGAGTACCTGATTCTCTCCGCACGCGACGTGCTGGCAATCGTCGACTAATTACTTCGAATACTCATGCGCCGTACCGTTCACCCGGTGCGGCGCATGAGTTATCATCTGCCCCCTCATTTTCTTTCTGTGACGCACTAGGAGTAGCGAACACATGGCTAAGCAGCTTGAATTCAACGATGCAGCCCGCAAATCCCTGCAGGCCGGCGTCGATAAGCTGGCAAACGCGGTCAAGGTAACCCTCGGCCCGCGCGGGCGCAATGTTGTGCTCGATAAGCAGTGGGGTGCACCCGTCATCACCAACGACGGCGTGTCCATTGCCCGCGAGATTGAACTGGACGACCCGTACGAGAACCTGGGCGCCCAGCTGGCGAAGGAAGTCGCCACCAAGACCAATGACGTTGCCGGCGACGGCACCACCACCGCAACCGTGCTCGCGCAGGCGCTGGTGAACGAGGGTCTGCGCAACGTGACCAGCGGTGCGGCCCCCGCCGACGTCAAGCGCGGCATCGAGGCGGCCGTGGAGGCTGTCTCCGCACGTCTGCTCGAGAACGCACGCCCCGTGCAGGGCCCCGAGGTGGCGCACGTTGCAGCTATCTCCGCGCAGTCCGAGCAGATTGGTGAGCTACTGGCTCGTGCCTTCGAGAAGGTCGGCCAGGACGGCGTCATCACCATCGAGGACGGCTCCTCCACCGAAATCGAACTGGACATCACCGAGGGTATGCAGTTCGACAAGGGCTACCTCTCGCCCTCCTTCGTGACCGACGCCGAGCGCGGCGAGGCTGTCCTGGAGAACACCCTGGTGCTGCTCTACCAGGGCAAGATTTCCACCATCGCAGAGATCATGCCCGTGCTCGAGAAGATCGTTCAGGCGAAGAAGCCGCTGACCATCATCGCTGAAGACGTTGACGGTGAGGCGCTCTCCGCTCTGGTCGTGAACAAGCTGCGCGGCACCATCAACGTGGTTGCCCTGAAGGCTCCCGGTTTCGGCGACCGCCGCAAGGCCATCATGCAGGACCTGGCGATCCTGACCGGCGGTACCGTCGTGACCGGCGAGCTCGGCATTGACCTGCCGCAGGTCACCCTGGAGCACCTGGGTTCGGCACGCCGCGTGACCGTGACCAAGTCCCACACCACCATCGTGGATGGTGGCGGCGACCCCGAGGCCATCGAGGACCGCGTGCAGCAGCTGCGCCGCGAAATCGATCGCGTGGACTCCGAATGGGACCGCGAGAAGCTCAAGGAGCGCCTGGCTAAGCTGGCCGGCGGCGTGGGCGTCATCAAGGTCGGTGCCGCAACCGAGGTTGAGGCGAAGGAACGCAAGCACCGCATCGAGGACGCTGTGTCCTCCACCCGTGCCGCTCTGGAAGAGGGCATCGTCTCCGGTGGCGGTTCCGCGCTGGTCCACGCACTGAAGGCGCTGGACGGCCTGGAGCTGGATAACCACGACGCAAACGTGGGCGTGCAGATTGTTCGCCGCGCCCTGGTCCAGCCGCTGCGCTGGATTGCGGAGAACGCCGGCGAGGACGGCTACGTCGTCGTCTCCAAGGTCTCCGAGCTGCCCGTGGGTCATGGCTACAACGCCAAGACCGGCGAGTACGTGGACCTCATCGAAGCCGGTGTGATTGACCCGGTGAAGGTGACCCGTTCGGCCCTGCAGAACGCATCCTCCATCGCGGCTCTGGTGCTGACCACCGAGACCCTGGTGGTTGAGAAGCCCGAAGAAACTGAAGAAGACTAAAAAGTGTGTGTGCCCGGTACTGCCCCCTGAACTGGAGGCGGTACCGGGCACTAGCTATCCCCTCAACGCCACAGCATCGGGGTCTTCGAGTGCAAGAACTCGGTGCCCGACGCCATTCTTCGGGCGGCTCGGTATCTTCCGAGCGAAGAAACCCTAAGCGGCTTATCATAGAAGGTAGACTGTCCGTTTCCGCACCCTCCGGAGCATCCGGCGGACGCGCCCGCTCAGAACCCGCGTGGGCATCCGCCCGGTACTCGCGCCGGGGGAGTGGGGTACATACCGCGACACCGTATAAAGCGCTTCCCCACGGCAAAATCGCACCGGCGAAGCACACCATCCGAAAGGTAGACAATGACCATCCCCACCGCTCTGTCCGAGGATCCCTTCGGCTTCACCGGCCTGACCTACGACGATGTGCTGCTGCTGCCCGGCAACACCGACGTCATTCCTTCCGAGGCTGACACCTCCACTCGCCTGTCCAAGCGCATTAACCTGAACATCCCCATCATTTCTGCGGCAATGGACACCGTGACCGATTCCGCTATGGCCATCGCCATGGCGCGCCTGGGTGGTCTCGGCGTGATTCACCGTAACCTTTCCATCGATGACCAGGCCGCACACGTGGACCGCGTGAAGCGTTCCGAGTCCGGCATGATTATCAACCCCGTGACCATCGGTGCGGACGCCACCATCGCCGAGTACGACGAGGTGTGCGGTTACTACCGTGTCTCCGGCCTGCCCGTCGTGAGCGAAGAGGGCGTGCTGGAAGGCATCATCACCAACCGCGATATCCGCTACATGTCCCGCGGCGACTTCGAGAACATCCGCGTTCGCGACATCATGACCCCCATGCCGCTGGTGACCGCCCGCCCCGGTGTTTCCAAGGACGAGGCTTTCGCCCTGCTCTCCCACAACAAGATTGAGCGTCTGCCCCTCGTGGACGAGGCAGGCAAGCTGGCCGGTCTGATCACCCTCAAGGACTTCGTGAAGACCGAGCAGTACCCCCGCGCCACCAAGGACGAGGACGGCCGCCTGCGCGCGGGTGCCGCTATCGGCTTCTTCGGTGACGGCTACGAGCGCGCCATGACCCTGGTCGAGGCCGGCGTGGACGCCCTCTTCGTGGATACCGCAAACGGCCACTCCCAGGGCGTGCTGGACATGATCGCCCGCCTGAAGAAGGACCCCGCCGCCGCACACGTGGACGTTATCGGTGGCCAGGCCGCAACCCGCCAGGGTGCTCAGGCCATCATTGACGCCGGCGCCGACGCCGTGAAGGTTGGCGTGGGCCCGGGTTCCATCTGCACCACCCGCATCATTGCGGGCGTGGGCGTGCCCCAGGTGACCGCGGTCAATGAGGCCGCTAAGGCAGCTATCCCCGCCGGTGTTCCCGTGATTGCCGACGGCGGTATGCAGTACTCCGGTGAGATTGGCAAGGCCCTGGTGGCCGGCGCCGACTCCGTGATGCTCGGCTCCCTGCTGGCCGGCACCACCGAATCCCCCGGCGACCTGATTCTCGTGAACGGCAAGCAGTTCAAGGCGTACCGCGGCATGGGTTCGCTGGGCGCTATGCAGACCCGCGGCCGCCACAAGTCCTTCTCGAAGGACCGTTACTTCCAGGCCGACGTCTCCAGCGAGGAGAAGCTGATTCCCGAGGGCATCGAGGGTCAGGTTCCCTTCCGCGGCCCGCTCTCCGCCGTGATTCACCAGCTCGAAGGTGGCCTGCGCCAGACCATGTTCTACGTCGGTTCGCGCACCATCGAAGAGCTCAAGAACAAGGGCCAGTTCGTGCGCATCACCCCCGCGGGCCTGAAGGAATCGCACCCGCACGACATCACGATGACCGTTGAGGCACCGAACTACCGTCGCTAAGACGCATCACCAACGATGATTCGCCGCACGGCGTGCACACCGTGCGCCGTTGAGCCCGTCCCGTACCCTCCCGGGTGCCGGGGCGGGCATCGGTGCGAATAACACCCGACGGCACCCCTCAAACCGAATTCGAAAGGATTCACTCATGTCTGAAATTCAGATTGGCCTCTCCAAGAGCGCCCGCCCCACCTACTCCCTGGACGATGTGGCGCTGGTACCGACCCGCCGTACCCGCGACCGCCGCGACGTCGACACCTCCTGGCAGATTGATGCCTTCAAGTTCGATACCCCGATTATTGGTGCGCCCATGGACTCGGTCATGTCCCCGGCGACCGCTATTGCCCTGGGCAAGCTGGGTGGCCTGGGCGTGCTGAACCTCGAGGGCCTGTGGACCCGCTACGAAGACCCGCAGCCGCTGCTCGACGAGATTGTTGAGCTGCCCGAGGCGGACCCCGCCTCCGCAACCACCCGCATGCAGCAGATTTACTCCGAGCCGATCAAGCCGGAGCTGATTACCGCACGCCTGGAAGAGATTCGCGATTCCGGCGTGGTGGTTGCCGGTTCGCTGAGCCCGCAGAACACCCAGGAGCACTACGAGACCGTGGTGAAGGCCGGCGTTGAGCTGTTCGTCATCCGTGGCGCGTCCGTCTCTGCCGAGCACCTTTCGACCTCGCACGAGCCGCTGAACCTGAAGAAGTTCATCTACGAGCTGGACGTTCCCGTCATCGTCGGTGGCGTGGCCGGTTATTCGCAGGCTAAGCACCTGATGCGCACCGGTGCAGCCGGTGTGCTGGTGGGCTTCGGCGGTGGTTCCGCTCAGACCACCCGCCAGGGCCTGGGCATTTCCGCACCGATGGCAACCGCCATCGCCGACGTGGCTGCGGCACGTTCGGACTACCTGGACGAGTCCGGTGGCCGCTACGTGCACGTGATTGCTGATGGCTCCCTGGGCCGCTCCGGCGATATGGTGAAGGCGCTCGCGCTGGGTGCTGACGCCGTGATGCTGGGTGCTCCGCTGGCTCGCGCCTCCGAGGCGCCGGGTCAGGGCCTGTACTGGGGCAACGAGGCGCACTCGCTGGACTTCCCGCGCGGCGTGCGTACCCCGCTGGGCGTCGTCGGCACGCTGGAGGAGGTCCTGTACGGTCCTTCGCACCACGTGAACGGCACCAGCAACATTGTCGGTGCGCTCAAGCGCGCGATGGCTAACTGCGGCTACCTGGAGCTGAAGAAGTTCCAGAAGGCCGAGCTGACCGTGGTTCCTTCCTACCGCGGCTAATGTAGCGTCATGAATCACCGCTCGGCGGCTACGGGGCTATCCCCGCGGCCGCCGGGCGGTGCCTTCTATCTGTAGCGTAAAAAGAACGGTCGTAGGCGGAATAGTCCCCGCGCCACGGGCGTTCAAGCTCACACCGCGATAGCGTAAAATAGATATATCCCCGCGCAAGTGCGCGGATTAGCACCAACACGTTGAGGTAATTTTCGTGACCAATTCTGTGAACCTGGACCAGCTCGAAGAGCGTCCCGTCCTGGTGGTGGATTACGGTGCTCAGTACGCGCAGCTCATTGCTCGACGCGTGCGTGAGGCCGGCATCTACTCCGAAATCGTCCCCCACTCCATGAGCACCGAGAAGATGCTCGCCAAGAACCCGGCAGCTATTGTGCTCTCCGGTGGCCCCTCCTCGGTCTACGCCGACGGCGCCCCCAAGGGTGACAAGGCCCTCTTCGAAGCTGGCGTGCCAATCTTCGGTATCTGCTACGGCTTCCAGGTGATGGCCCAGACCCTCGGCGGCACCGTGGCCCAGACCGGCCTGCGCGAATACGGCGCAACCGACGCTGTGGTCTGCGCTGAGAACTCCTCCTTCCTGACCGGCACCCCCACCACCCAGAACGTGTGGATGTCTCACGGTGACTCCGTGACCGAGGCCCCCGAAGGCTTCGAGGTTCTGGCTAAGACCCCCGGCGCATCCGTGGCAGCATTCGTGGACGAGTCCCGCAAGCTCGGCGGCGTGCAGTGGCACCCCGAGGTGAAGCACTCCGACTACGGCCAGGTCGCCCTGGAGAACTTCCTCTACAATGTGGCAGGCCTGAAGCCCACCTGGTCCACCAATAACATCATCGAGGAGCAGGTCGCTAAGATTCGCGAACAGGTCGGTAGCGACCGCGTCATCTGCGCGCTCTCCGGCGGCGTTGACTCCTCCGTGGCGGCAGCCCTCGTGCACAAGGCTGTCGGGGACCAGCTCACCTGCTTCTTCATCGACCACGGTCTGCTCCGTGAGGGCGAGCGCGAACAGGTTGAGAAGGACTACGCAGCGTCCATGGGTATCAAGGTCATCACCATCGATGAGTCGGAGCGTTTCCTCTCTGCACTCGAGGGTGTTACCGAGCCCGAGGCGAAGCGTAAGGCTATCGGCCGCGAGTTCATCCGCTCCTTCGAGGAGGCACAGCGCAAGCTGATTGCTGAAGCAGGCGAAGAGGGCGCAGACATCAAGTTCCTGGTCCAGGGCACCCTGTACCCGGACGTTGTCGAGTCCGGCGGCGGCGACGGCACCGCAAACATTAAGAGCCACCACAACGTGGGCGGCCTGCCCGACGACCTGACCTTCGAGCTGGTGGAGCCGCTGCGCACCCTGTTCAAGGACGAGGTCCGCGCTATCGGTCGCGAGCTCGGCGTTCCCGAGAAGATTGTGGCGCGTCAGCCCTTCCCCGGCCCCGGCCTGGGTATCCGCATCGTCGGTGAGGTGACCCGCGAGAACCTGGAAACCCTGCGTGCCGCTGACGCCATTGTGCGTGAAGAGCTGACCGCGGCTGGCCAGGATGAGCACATCTGGCAGTGCCCCGTGGTTCTGCTGGCTGGCGTTCGCTCCGTGGGCGTTCAGGGCGACGGCCGTACTTACGGTCACCCGATTGTTCTGCGCCCGGTCTCTTCGGAAGACGCGATGACCGCTGACTGGTCGCGCCTGCCCTACGACCTGCTGGCTAAGATCTCGAACCGCATTACGAACGAGGTCAAGGACGTTAACCGAGTGGTGCTGGACGTTACCTCCAAGCCCCCGGGAACCATCGAGTGGGAGTAATCCCCATGGGGGAGTGAGGCTCCTCCCGTGAAGAAGCCGCCCGGTGCATCCTGCTGTGGATGCGCCGGGCGGCTTTTATCTATGAGGGCGAAAAATATTAATACGAAACGGATATTTTCTTCGAAATTAAAGAAAACCGCTTATCTTTTTAAACTGCGAGTCTAAATAAAAGGAATACGCTCCGGAAATTCCGCAAAACTAAGCGGGGCAGAAATACTCTAATACGGCCGATTCGGGTGGCGAATCGAACTACGCCAATGCGCGCTCGAGCCCAGGCCAAAATGCAGACCAAAGAAGGCCCCAAAACACAGGAACCCAAAAGCGCAGGCCATGTACACGCCGTAGGTCAGCACCAAGAACTCAGAGTCGTGCTCCAGACCGGAGAGCACCAGGTGCGTCAGGTTCACGCCCAGAACGGCAAGCCACGCGATGCTCGCCACCGCAATCAACCAGGACAGAAGGCTCAGCACTGGGTGCGGAACCCTGAACGTGCGCTCCTCGACAAGGGCTTCTGAGGGGGTAACCGCTGAGACGCTCGTAGCGGCGGACGCGGAACGCCACGGGATGTGCACCCCGGCGCGGGGATGGGCGGCGCGGTGCGGGGTTTTCTGACGCGCGACCTTCGGGGAGGGGACACCCCCGGAGTCGGAAGGGCTGGAGAGGTAAGGCTGCTGCATTGCGTGCTCCCGGCGAGATCTTGAAGGGAACTAATCCTGCTGAGTTCGCTTCGTGAGGGTATGGACGGCAGACGAGTTCATACGGTAGGAAATGCAATCTCTGCGTATTTCTAGAGTAAATTTGATGTATAAAAAATACGAGGGTTTCGGCAAATATGATGCAATATGACGCGAAAATTTCGAAATGGCATCCCGTGAAATGCTCAACCTTAATCTGAATGTATAGGCGGGCGATATTAGACAGGCTCACATTCCCGAGAATATTCCTCGCCGGCCCGTCCTCGGTGCCTGAACGTGAGACCATGGAAAGGCGGCCTAGCGCAACGACGCGGTGCGCATCCAAAATAAGGGCCAACGCGGTGACCGAAGGAGCGTCTTGTGGGAATCATCCTGCCCCTCATCTACCTGGCTGCAGGGCTGACGCTGGCCCTCACCCTGCCCGAGCACCGGGGCACGCAGCTCAAGGAGCGGGCCTCGGCCCTGCTGACCCGCTGGATCATTCCCGCCGTCATCATCTACACGGTCGCCACCAGCCGCCCCGAGCTGTTCTTTGTTGCCGCGTCCACCATGGTTATGATGCTCCTCGGTGTGCTCGGTGCCGGGCGGATTACCCGAGATCCCGTGCAGAAGCTCGCCTTCGTGTACCTAAACGCCGGGCTCTTCGGCATCCCCGTGGTCGCGGGCATCTGGGGCGATGAGGCCGTGCGCGTCTATATCGGCGCGTATATCGGCAATTCCATCATGGGCAATATTCTGGGTACCTCGCTGCTACGGGGCGACTCGAGGGCCGAATCGGGTGAAGGTTCCCCACCCCGTATGGCTACCGCCCCGAGCCGCGGCGCAACCATCCGCAGGGTGCTGCGAGGGCTGCGTACGAGCCCGCCCGTCATCGCCGTGGTGATTGGCCTGCTGTGCCTGCCCGCCGGGCCACTCCTGAGCGTTCACGGGGCCGGGTTCTACCGGGTGCTGACCTGGGTCTTCAGCTTTATCGGAATGATCGTTCTGGGCATGTGGCTCGGGGCCGCCAAGCTGCACCGCGTAGACCTGACCCGGGCCGCCGGATGGGCGGTGCTCCGCGCCGCGCTCGTGAGCGTCTACAGCCTCGGCGTGCTGGCGCTCGCCCGTTGGGCGCACGACGCGGCGGGCGTACACTTCGACCAGCTACTGGCCTACCCGCAGGTGCTCTTCCTCCTGGGAGTCCTGCCGCCTGCCGCCAATATCGTGATCCTTGAGACCCACTACCGGCACGAGGGCACCGCAGCCCCCGTCATCGCCGCAGGGGCGGTCGTCAGCGTGGGTCTTATCGCGCTGACGGTGCCGATTTTGCAGCTTGCGTTCTCCGGTTAGCCTGAGCCGAAACGAGTGCACAACGAGCGGGTACAGCAAAAGGAGGGCGGGGATCGTACAATCCCCGCCCTCCCGCGGTTCTACGCCGACCTAGAGGTCAGCAGCCGTCAGACAGCTTTCGTCTAGCGAACGATGTGGTACACCTTCGCCTCGTAGGGGCGCAGGGTCGAACCCGCATCGTCCTTGTAGTTCGAGCTCACCAGCTCAACACGAGCACCAGCCTCACGAGCCTCATTCAGCACAGCGAAGTCGCGCTCCTGCTCCTCAGCGGTGAAGTTCGAAACAACCAGCAAAGACTCGTTTGCGGGGCTGCCGTCCGCACCACCGGTACGGGTGTACGCGTACACAGCCTCGTCCTCGTTGTGCGGAACCTGAACCGAATCCACCGGAGCGAAGGACGCGTAAACCATCAGGTCCTTCAGCTTGCCGCGGCGCAGAGCCACCAGCTGCTGGTAGTGGTAGAAGATCGAATCCTCATCAGCCAGAACAGCCTCAGCGTTAATCGCCGGGTAGTTCGGGTTCACAGCAATCCACGGGGTCACACCCTCGGGGCTGAAACCAGCGTTAGCGGAGGCATCCCACTGAACCGGGGTGCGAGCATTGTCGCGGCCCTTAATGTAGATTGCCTGCATCGCCTCTTCGTGGCTCAGACGCTTGTGGTCAACGTGCATGTCCTCGTAGAAGCGGATCGAGTCGCCATCGCGGTAGTCCTCAATCGAATCGAACTTCACGTTGGTCATGCCCAGCTCTTCACCCTGGTAAATGTACGGGGTGCCCTGCATGAAGTGCAGGGTGGTTGCCAGCTGCTTAGCGGACAGGGTGCGGAACTCATCCGAATCGTTACCGAAGCGGGAGACAACGCGCGGCTGGTCGTGGTTGTTCCAGTACAGCGAACCCCAGGCGTTACCCTCTAGGGTGGTCTGCCACTCGTTCAGGATGCGCTTGAGCTCGGTCAGCTTGTACGGGGCGTAGGACCACTTGCCGCCCAGCTTGCCGTTCGGGTCGTTATCCACGCCCATGTGATCGAAGTGGAAGATCATGTTCAGCTCACCGGTGTGGTAGCCAGCCCACAGCTTAGCGTCCTGGGGGCTGGTTGCGCTGGTCTCGCCCACGGTCATCACGTCGTAGCGGCTGAAGGTCTCGCGGGTGAGCTCCTTCATCCACGGGTGCACCATGGTGCCGTTAGAGATGACGAACGGAATCGAGGAAGTGTGCTTCTCAAAGTCGGTGGAGGGGTCATCCGGGAAGCCCTCGGGCTTGGAGATGATGTTGATAGCGTCCAGGCGGAAGCCGTCAACGCCCTTGTCCAGCCACCAGCGGACCATGGAGTACAGGTCCTCGCGAACCTTCTCGTTCTCCCAGTTCAGGTCGGGCTGTTCCTTGAAGAAGATGTGCAGGTAGAACTGGCCGGTCGCCTCGTCCCACTCCCACGCCGGGCCGCCGAACTCGGACGCCCAGTTGTTCGGAGGAATCGGGTTGCCGTCCTCGTCGAAGCCCTTCGGGTCCTTCCAGATGTAGTAGTCGCGGTAGGGGTTGTCCTTGGAGGAGCGGGACGCCTTGAACCAGGGGTGCTGGTCGGAGGTGTGGTTTGCGACCAGGTCCATCAGAATCTTGATGCCGTGCTTGTGGGCGGTTTCGAGCATCTCGTCGAAGTCTTCCATGGTGCCGAAGTCACTCATGATGGCGAAGTAATCAGAAATGTCGTAGCCGTTGTCCACGTTCGGCGAATCGAACACGGGGGAGAGCCAGATGACGTTGATGCCCAGCTTAGCCAGGTAGGGCAGCTTCTCGGTGATGCCCTTCAGGTCACCGATACCGTCGCCGTTCGCGTCGTTGAAGGAGCGGGGGTACACCTGGTACACCACGGCTTCCTTCCACCACTGGCGGCCTTCGTAGGAGGGAACCTCGTATGCCTCGGAGTTGCTCATAATTGCCTTTCTGTACCGGCGGTTACGCCGAAGAGAAAAAAGGAGTCTGTGATTGAAGTATAGGGCGAGGGGGACCGGAACGTCCGCGTCTGGCCCCCCTCGCGCACCATTATTTTGGGGCGTGCCTACTTACGCGTTACCGAAGAGGTAGACCTTAGCCTCGTAGGGGCGCAGCAGGGTGCCCTCGTCGGTGAACTCGCGGTTCTCATCGCGGTAGTTCGAGCTAATCAGCTGCGGAACGTTCGAGATAGCCTTCAGCTCGGTCGGGGAGAGAGCCTGCGAGTTGGTCAGCACCACCGAGTCCAGGTTGCCGCCCGCGTAGTTCAGCTGAACGGTGTCGTCGGTGAAGTTGGCGACGACCAGCAGGGCGCGCTCGCCGGTTGCTGCGGCGTCCTCGTCGGAGTTCACGCGCAGGTAGGCGTAGACCTGCTCGTCTTCTTCATCCAGCAGACGGTACTCGCCGGTCAGGACAATCGGGTGCTCGCGGCGCAGGCTAATCAGGTCGCGGTAGTGGTAGAACACCGAATCCGGGTTAGCGAGCTCTGCCTCCGCGTTGATTTCGGTGTAGCGCGGGTTCAGCTTCAGCCACGGGGTGCCGGAGGTGAAGCCTGCGTTCTCGCCAGCGGTCCACTGCATGGGGGTGCGTGCGTTGTCGCGGCCGGAGGCACTGATGTAACGCAGCATGTCCTCAGCGGAGACGCGGCCCGACTCCTCGACGTACTTGCGCCAGGAGTCGTGAATCTCCAGGTCGTTGTAGTCCTTCACATCGTCGAAGAAGACGTTGGTCATGCCCAGCTCTTCACCCTGGTAGATGTAGGGGGTGCCCTGCATCAGGTGCAGTACGGTGCCCAGCATCTTGGCGCTGACGGTGCGGTACTCGGGGGAGTCGTTGCCGAAGCGGGAGACGGTGCGCGGCTGGTCGTGGTTGTTCCAGTACAGGGAGTTCCAGCCGCGGCCGTGCAGGCCCTCCTGCCAGTGGGTGAGGACCTTCTTGAGGTCAACCAGGTTGAAGCGGCGGTCGGACCACTTGCCGGTCACGCCACCCTCGGAGGCGTCTACGTCCATGTGCTCAAACTGGAACACCATCTGCAGCTCGTTGCGGTCGAAACCGGTGTAGAGCGCGGCGTCGTCCACGGTCACGCAGGGGGTTTCACCCACGGTCATGACCGGGTACTTGCTGAGGACCTCGCGGTTCATCTCCTGCAGGAATTCGTGCACGCGGGGGCCGTTAGCGGCGACAGCCAGGCAGTTGTCGAGGCCGCCAGCGAGGACTGCCGGGTCATCGGGGAAGGAGAGGTCCTTAGAAATCAGGTTGATGACGTCCATGCGGAAGCCGTCCACGCCCTTGTCCAGCCAGAAGCGCATGATGCCGTAGACCTCTTCGCGGACCTTCGGGTTCTCCCAGTTCAGGTCGGGCTGCTTGATGGAGAAGTAGTGCAGGTAGAACTGGCCGGTTGCCTCGTCCCATTCCCATACGGAGGGGCTGAAGCAGGAAATCCAGTTGTTCGGCGGAATCGGCTGGCCATCCTCGTCAAAGCCCTTGGGGTCGCGCCAGATGTAGTAGTCGCGGTAGGGGTTGTCCTTGGAGGAGCGTGCCTGCTTGAACCATTCGTGTTCGTCGGAGGTGTGGTTGACGACCAGGTCCATCATGAGCTTGATGCCGTGCTTGTGCGCGGTTTCGAGCAGCTCATCGAAGTCTTCCATGGTGCCGAACTCGGGCATGATGGCGCGGTAGTCGGAGATGTCGTAGCCGTTATCATCGTTCGGGGAAGCGTAGATGGGGGAGAGCCACAGCACCTCGATGCCTAGGTCCGCCAGGTACGGAATCTTCTCGGTGATGCCGGGCAGGTCGCCGATGCCATCGCCGTTGGAGTCGTTGAAGGAGCGGGGGTAAATCTGGTAGACAACGGGCTCCTGCCACCACTGGGTTTGGGTCGTCATGATTGTTCCTTTCCTTGGAGGTCGTAACGGGTGTTACTGCGAGAGGTGCCGTCGTGTTGGGCGGCTAACGTCTGATGCCTTTTAGCTCTGGTTGGTGAGGGGCTCAAGGACGCTCTGCGGGGCCCAGCTGGAGGGGTCAATGTCCAGGAGCAGGCCGCTGTGATCGGAAATCGCCTCGGGGGAGTTATCTCGGAAGACCACCTCGTGGGAGGCCACGTCGACGAGGCGGTCGGTGAACACGAAATCGATGCGCTTGGCATCCGAGGAGCCCTCCCAGCCGGCAATCTCGCGGTGCACGGTGTTCTCACCCTTGGTGTGCTTCGCGATGGCGCGGGTATCAATCAGGCCGGTAGAGGTCACGAAGGCGTAGCCCTCGTCGGGCAGGTGCGCGGCGGAGTTGAAGTCGCCGCCGAGCAGTACGGGGGCGGTTTCGGCACATTCGGCCAGGGCCTGCGAGAGGCGGGTGAATTCCTGAGCGAAGAGGGGCTCACCGTCGAAGTCCCACCAAGACATGTGGGTGGTGGCGCACCAGAAAGGACCGGAGGGGGTCTCGATGAGGGCGGCCTGCGCGGCGCGGCGCTGCACCTGGAAGTAGGTGTAGTCGGGGGACATGTCGATGGGCCTGATGCCGCGGATCGGCATGCGCGAGAGGACGGCCACGCACTCATCGTAGCGCTCCCACCCGAGGTGGGCCTCGGTGAGGGTCCACTCGTAGCGGGCGCCGAGCGCCTCCAGCGCGCGCACGAGGAGCAGGGCGTAGTTGTCTTCACGGACCGGAATGCCCGCGCCACCGCGGAAGTGGAGGGGATGCTCCACCACGGGGGTGGAGGTCAGCTGGTTGACCTCCTGGAGGGCGATAACGTCCACCTGCTGATCAACGATGAACTGCGCGAGGGCGCGGATCTTGTCAATCTGATGGATTTCGCACCAGCTGTGGGTGTTGAGGGTGAGGAAACGCATATATATAAGTTTCGATTGGGTTTCGGGTAGGGGTACGGGGTGGGCGCGTCGGATGGCTTTCCCTGTGGAAGCTCTGAGTGGTGGAGGGCAGTCTCCGGCCGCGCAAGTATGTTCATGCTATCGAGTCTGGGCCCCGGCAGACAGGGGAAAAGCTTGATTATTCCCCAGTATTTTTACCCGGTGCCGGGATATGTTTCAGGTTGTGAAAAACTCTTTCAGAACTGTCCTTCGGGTGCATATGGGTCGGAATGAAGTGGCATTATTATTTCTGTCTAAAACACATTCGACACTTAGCGCGCGCAGGTCGTGTGGTGTGCATCTCATACACTTTCAAGGGTGTTTATAAAGATGCGTTAGCCCAGGCGGGCAAAGACCGCCCGCCCCTTGCGCCCGCTCACTCGATACCCGAAAGGGCGTATAGCCTCATGATGGAAAAAGTACAGAGGTTCGGCTCTGCCATGCTGGCACCCGTTCTTCTCTTCGCATTCGCTGGCCTCGCGGTCGGTATTGCGATCATCGCGCAGAACGACCAGCTGATTGGCCTGGCCGCCGATAAGAACAACCTCTGGTCCCAGTTCTGGGCCGTATGGGAGTCCGGTGCGTGGACCGTCTTCAACCAGATGGAACTGCTCTTCGTGATCGGTCTGCCCATTGCACTGGCAAAGACCGCTAACGCACGTGCAGTGATGGAAGCTGCAATGGTCTACCTGACCTTCAACTACTTCGTCGGCACCATGCTCAAGGTATGGGGCAAGGGCGGCACCGGTTTCTTCGACCTGGACTACACCACCGACATCTCTGAGAGCGCGGCAGGTACCGGTCTGAAGATGATCGCCGGTATCAAGACCATGGACACCGGTATCTTCGGTGCCATCATCATCTCCGCAATCGTGGTGTGGGCACACAACCGCTGGTTCGACAAGAAGCTGCCCGACTTCCTCGGCATCTTCCAGGGTTCCCAGTACGTCTACGGCGTCTGCTTCTTCCTGATGATGCCCATCGCCTTCCTGTTCTCCTGGCTGTGGCCCTACGCTCAGCACGGCATCTCCTCCCTGCAGGGCTTCTTCATCGCATCCGGCGCACTCGGCGTGTGGGTTTACACCTTCCTCGAGCGCTTCCTGATTCCGACCGGTCTGCACCACTTCATCTACTCCCCGTTCGTCTTCGGTAACGTTGTTACCCCGAACGGTATCGCTAAGGACTGGCCGACCCACCTGACCGAGTTCGCAAAGAGCGACAAGCCCCTGAAGGAACTGTTCCCCGGCGGCGGCTTTGCACTGCACGGTAACTCGAAGGTCTTCGCACCCATCGGTATCGCAGCGGCGTTCTACACCACTGCTCGTCCCGAGAAGCGCAAGGAAGTTCTCGCTCTGATGATTCCCGTCTGCCTCACCGCGATCCTGATCGGTATCACCGAGCCCCTCGAGTTCACCTTCCTGTTCCTGGCACCCCCGCTGTTCCTGGTCCACGCAATCCTGGCAGCATCCATGGCAGCAATCATGTACCAGCTGGGTCTGGTTGGTTACATGGGTGGCGGTCTGCTCGACTTCCTGTTCCAGAACTGGATTCCGCTGTGGGCAAACCACTCCGGCACCTACCTCATGCAGATTGGTGTGGGCCTGTGCTTCACCGTCCTGTACTTCGTGATCTTCCGCTTCATGATTCTGAAGTTCGACTTCAAGACCCCCGGTCGTGAAGAAGACGGCGGCGAGACCAAGCTCTACAGCAAGGCAGAGTACAAGGCTGCTAAGGCTGCTGAGAAGGACGGCGGCGCAGCCGCTGCCGGTGACGCCGAAGGCGCCGACCTGTACGCACCCCGTGCGGCTGGCTTCCTCGAGCTGCTCGGCGGCGCAGACAACATCACCACCGTGAACAACTGCGCAACCCGCCTGCGTGTCTCCGTGGCCGATGAGTCCCTGGTCAGCACCTCGGATGCGGAGTTCAAGAGCGCTGGCGCCCTGGGTGTCGTCCGCAAGGGCAAGGCCTTCCAGGTGATCGTCGGTATGGATGTTCCCCAGGTCCGTGAGCGTTTCGAGACCATGGTGAACAGCTCCAAGAGCAACGTCTAGAGCCATCGCATTTGCTCGCCGCGTAGTTCGCGCATCGGGCAGTGAATAATCCGCTTCGCCGGCGGTACCGGATACATCCGGTGCCGCCGGCGAAGCTGTATCTTGGGCCCTCTCAGCTCCCATCGCGGGCCTCTCTCGAAAGGTTCTGCGTGAGCGGGAACAATACGGCAGAACCGGGCTGTGGAATCCGAAGCGTGTAATATTTATATATTGCTCACCATCGGATTCAGGAGCTCTGAGTGGATTTACAAGACGTCGTGAATGCGAATCAGCACCGGTTCAGCGAAACTGAACGGGAAATTTTGGCCTTCATGCTGGAGAACGAGGAATTCGTCGCGGAGTCGACGATTAATTCTTTGGCGCACAAAACCTACACCTCGACCAGTTCGATTATTCGACTGACGAAGAAGCTGAACTTTTCAGGATTCGCTGAGCTGAAGTACTTCATCAAGTCTTCCCTTAGCCGTAGTGAGCCCTTCAACCCCCGCTTCATCGAGAGCGGCCGCGAGGATATTCAGCGCACCTACGACTACCTCGACCACATGGAGTTGAGCGGTCTGCTTAAACGCATCTACGAGGCGCGCACCGTCTACTGCTTTGGCACCGGTTACGCTCAGCGCAACGCGGTGCAGGAGTTCGCCAAGTCAATGCAGGCCTGCGGCAAATTCTGCCACGTTATTCCGGCTCGCAACGAGTTCGAGAGCGCCATGAACACCATGACCCAGGACGATGTGGTGATTATCGTGTCGTTCTCGGGCCAGACCGAGAACATGCGCGAGCACATCAAGATGCTGTCGCTGCGCCGTATTCCCATGGTTGCGGTGACCGCGATTGGCGTGAACTACATGTCCTCGCACGCCGAGTACTCCCTGCACTACCAGGCGACCCCCACCCACATCAGCACCCAGCGCAAGCCCTACCACTCGTTCGTGGCTCTCTGGGTGGTGCTGGACTACGTGGTGCGTCGCTACATTGAGTACTCGGAAACCGCGCGCCGAGAATCCCTCAGCAAGCAGGTTGAGGATGCCCTCGACGGAGGCACCGAAACCACCCCGTAGTTGCGGGCGCTCCTGCCCGGAACCAATTTATTCCCGCTACCCTGAATCTACCTCCTGAACAGAACCCGAAAGAGACACCTTCGTGACCGCAATCCTGGCGCTGATTGATAACTCCGAGAAGATGCGTAAGTACCTTTTCTGGTACCTCATGATTATTCCGGCCCTCCTCTTCTTGTGGATTGCCGTGGGTGCGGCAAACTCCCAGATGAGCTTCCAGGACGCCATGAAGATTCCCTTCTTTACGGTTGCTTTCATGAACGGATGCTTGAGCCTGCTGCTGGGCGGTACTCTTAAGCTTGCGGGAATCGAGAATGAGCGCACCGAACGAGCCTATGCTCTGTATTTGATTATCTTGCTGGCCGTCATCGGTAACCTGCCCGGCGCGCTCCTGTCCTTCTTCCTCTTCCGTTCCCTGCGCTTCGGTAACCTGGAGGGTGAGCTGGCCCCCAGATACCGCTGGGTCCTGCTGGCGGCCGTGGCGTTTTATGTCATGGTGGCTTTGGTGCTCACCGTGGCTAATCTCTCGATGACGCTGGGCTAGGACGCTATCGTAGATCGAATAACATCTGAGCGCGAGGACCGCTCACGAAGCACCACCGGATTGCACGCCGTGCATCACACTGACATACAAGGATAGTCGAGACGTGAATCATACTCCTGATTCTGTTCACATGCAGAACACCGACGGAACCCCGAGCGATACCGCCGAGGTGCCCGTCGCATCGGCGACCCCCGAAGAACAGGCGCAGCTTGCCGAAACGACCGAACCCGAGATGAGCATCGCCGAGCTTCCCCCGCACCTGAACCCCGCCCACGAGGACTTTGATCCCTCGGCGGGGCTTGAACGCTGGGCCGAACAGATGGACGTCTACACCGGCCCCGACGCGATGCTTGACTTCAACCAGGTCGACTACGTGCACATCGACCTGTCGGAGGCGAATCCCTCCGGCCTGGCTCAGCTACTTGCCGGACGTAAGACCCGCCTCTCCACCATCCTGCGCGAAAAGTCGCAGCTGGAGGCGGGCATGCGCTCCGCCCGCACCCTGCGCACCAAGATTTACGAGCTTGCCACCGACCACGGTCTGGACTCCGGCTACTTCGTGGCGGGCACCGCATCCTGGCTTTCGCACGACACCCGCGAGGCCGCCGCAGCCTACGAGAAGCGCTTCATCGCGCCGATCCTCATGGCGCCGCTGAGCATCACCCCGCACCCGAAGGATGACGACTTCGAGCTGCGCCTGGCCGGCTCCGCGCGCCTGAACCCCGCCATGGTCCGCCAGATCAAGCAGGAGTACGGCATCGACCTGGGCACCATGGACGTGGCCCAGCTGGCGAACTCCATGTCTCGTCTGGATCCGGAGCCGGTCATCGAGCGCATGCGCGCCTCGGCCGGCCGTATCCCGGGCATGACCATCGAGTCGAAGTACTTCATCTCGACCTTTGCCGACCTGAAGGAAAGCCTGGGCGAGCTGCCCCACACCGCCATCACCCCGCTCGTGCGTGACGTGGCGGCGCTGAAGGTGCCCGGCGTGAAGCCGCGCGAGCTGAACGCCCACAACCTGCAGCAGCCCCTGGACCAGCGCGACCCCGCCGAGGAGATGCTCCTGCTCGACGCGGACGCAAACGCCCAAGACATTATCGACACCGCGGTGAGCGGTTTCTCCTTCACCGTGACCGCGGCCCCCGGCACCGAGCCGCTGCGCACCGCCGTGAATATTGCCTCCGCCCTCATCGGCCGCGGCAAATCCGTGCTGGTTGTGGGCGAGAAGCGTTCGACGCTCGCCGAGTTCTCGGCCCTGCTCAAGCGCACCGGCATCGACAGCCTGCGCTACGACCTGCTGGCCGAACACGATTCGGAGGCGCAGCGAGCCGAATTTATCCGCGCCATCGTACGCAACGAAAGTGCCGAGGAGCCGAACTCCGAGGACCTCAACGAGGAACTGTGCGCCACCCGCCAAACCCTCATCGACCACACCCGCGCCCTGCTCACGAAGGACCCGCACTGGCAGATTTCGGTGTACGCCGCCCTGCAGCGTCTGGCCGAGCTGACCGCATCCGAGGACGGCCCGGCCACCCGCGTACGCTTCGACCGCCCCATGCTGGACTCCCTCCTGGAACGCGATCAGGTACGCGCCGAACTCGTGCGCCTGGGCGAGATTGACGGATTTGCCGCGGCCTCGCGCACCTCGCCGTGGTACCGCGCCCGCCTAGTCAATGACGAGGAGGCCGCGGAGGCCTACGCCCTGGTCATTACCCTGAAGTCCTCCCTGCTGAATCTGCGCGAGGCCATGAACCGTATGGCCGCCATGCTGGGCCTGCGCCCGGGCCGCACGATTGCCGAGTGGGAGTCGCAGCTGGCGATCCTGATGCGCATTCGCGAGACGCTTAAGCGTTTCCGCGCCGATGTGTACGACCGCCCCGTGACCGATCTGATTGCCGCAACCGCCTCCGGTGCGTGGCGTCGCGAGAACGGCATCGAGATGAGCAGTATGCAGCGCTCCCGCCTGCGTCGCGCGGCGAAGGAGTACATCCTGCCCGGCGTGAACATCGGGGATTTGCACGAACAGCTCAAGATTGTGCAGACCGAACGTGCCGAGTGGATTCGCCATATCGAGGCACCCCGCACCCCGCAGATTCCGCAGAACCTGGATCAGCTGGCCGACGCCCTGAACTCCCTGGTGTCCGAGCTGGCGGGCTTGGGTATCGTGCTTGCCGATACGATCGACGGCACCGACTTTGTGCGCACCGACCTGGACGTTTTGGACGCCCGCCTGGACGCCCTCATGGACGACCGCGTCCTGCTCATGACCCTGCCCGAACGTGACGCGCTCCAGCAGAAGCTTCACGAACGCGGCCTGTCCGAGCTGCTGGATGACCTGTACGCCCGTCAGGTACCGACCGAAGTTGTCGCGGCCGAGCTGGAGCTCGCCTGGTGGCAGTCCGCGCTGGAGTTCCTGCTGGAACGTCACGAGGGTAAACTGCTGGACGGCGACCGCCTGCGAGACACCGAATCCCGCTTCCGTCGCGCCGACTACGCCCATATGACCAGCGCCCCGGCCCGCCTTCTGGCAAAGGTCGCGCGCGTGTGGACCGACCGCATCGAATCCGAGCACGACCAGGCGGCCTACCTGAAGAGCCAGCTGCGCGGCTACGAGTTCGTGCTGGAGGAGCTGCTGACGCACGCGCCCGTCATGGCGCGCACCCTGCTGCCCCTGTGGACCGCCAGCCCCTTCGCCCTGGCCCGCAAGGTGCCGGCCTCGATGCGTTTTGACACGGCCATCCTGCTGGACTCTGAATCCACCCCGCTGGCGGCCAATCTGCCGGCTATCACCCGCGCCGACCAGGTGATCGCCCTAGGCGACCCGCACTCGGGATACCCCTCGCCGTTCATCGTGTCCGCACCGACCTTCGGAGCGCCGGACCCCGCCGATGAACAGCTGGACAGCACCTTCGACGTGCTCGCCACGGTACTGCCGAACCGCACCCTGGCCATGCTGCACCGCAGCATGGACCCGGTGATTCTCGACTACCTGAATCGCGAGTTCTACGATTCGCAGCTGCACGCCGCCCCGGTGAGCCGCGCCTCCTCGCAACCGGCCGCAACCCTGACCGTGGAGTACATCGACACTCGCGGCAAGGTGAGCGATAACGCGAACCTTGATTCGCCCGGCGTTGAGGTCGAGCGCGTCACGAACCTGGTGCTGGAGCACGCCTACCGCACCCCCGACCGCTCCCTCGCGGTCGTGACGGCCAGCCCCAAGCATGCTCAGCGCGTGGCCGAATCGGTGCGTCACGCCCTGAACCTGTACCCGCAGCTCGCCCCGTTCTTTGCCGCCGGCGAGGAGTCTTTCCGCGTGGTCGACCTGACACGCGCCGAGACCCTCGAACGCGACACCGTAATCTTCTCGCTGGGTGTGGGACGCGCCCGCCTGGGCCAGGCCTCCTATGACCTGGGTCAGCTCTCCACCGAGCACGGCCGTCAGGGCTTTGTCGTGGCGCTAACTCGCGCCCGCCGGGCCCTGCGTATCGTCTCGTGTATCGACCCGACCGAGCTGGACCCGCAGAAGCTACACCACGGCGCGGTCGACTTCTACCACCTGCTGCGTGAGCACGCGGAACGCCAGGCCCGCGAAGAGGCCGAGGCGAAGGCACAGCGCGTGCCCGAGACTCTGCCGCGCAACGCCTTCCTAGCTACCGACGAGCAGGAAACCCCCGACCTGGGCGATTGGCTGCTCAACGATCTGGTAGCGCGTTTGCAGGCCCGCGGCGTACGCGTGACGCAGGGTGAAGGTGACATCGCGCTGATTGCGCACGCCCCCGAAAAGCTCGTGGCCGAGCCCGTGCCCGCCCTGGGCGTGGCTCCCGTGGTTTCCTCCGGCCCGAGCGCTCCCGCCGCGATGCCTCTGGTGGCTTGCTCCGACGGCGAGCAGAACTACGCGCGGGCCTCGGTGCGCGAGCGTACGCGCCTGCTACCCGAGCGCCTGAGTCGCACCGGCTGGAACTACATCACGCTGGGCACCCTGGAGGTCTTCTCCGACCCGGACGGCGTGGTGGCGCGCATCCTGCACTACCTGGACATGGACGAGGATGCTGAGGACCGTGGCTAACTATTCGCCCGTGCCCAAACCCCGACGCGGTAACCGCCGGGTGAGCGGGGGCGGAACCGTGGGAGGTGCCGAACCCCGTCTTGCGGGTCTGGACCCGTCGTCGGGGACCCCCGCTGCCGCGGTGCCCGGCGACCGGTCGGCCGCGCCAAAAACTGCCGATTCCGGCGGTGGCTCCGGCAGTAGCTCGCGGAAGAAGCGCACCGCCCACGGCGCCTCGAAGCCCCTCACCCCCGAGGAGAAGGAGCGCCTGGAGTGGATGCGCCAGCAGCGTCCCCCGCACTGGGGTAACAACATCGTCTAGGCTTCGGTGGCCTGAGGCCGCGAGCCATCATCCAATACACGCTAGGGCGGCGGGTACCTGTTCGGTACCCGCCGCCCTAGCGTGTTATCGAACGCCGAGCCGATCGGCGCTATCCATCCGTCGCGTTCTGCGGCAGCTGGTTTGAATTCTTATTAGTTTGAGTTCTTATCGGTGCTGTAGAAGCCGGAGCCCTTGAAGGTAATGCCCACGGTGTTGTAGCGCTTGCGCAGGGTCTCCTGACCGCACTGGGGGCAGACGCGCAGGGCATCGTCGCTAAAGGACTGGCGCTGTTCAAATACGTGATTGCAATTCTTACACTGGTAAACGTAAACCGGCATAACTTCCTTCGCCCATTGATATTTCGTTGATTACGGTTAATTGCGTGGTTTGAGTGTACCGCTTTTGAATCGTGAGGGGTATTTTGTTTTCTTCCCAAGACTAAAAGTAACGCGGCGTATTCGTTATGAGGGGTTCTGCGCGGTGCGTTCTGCCGGGCGGTAGGTTCCTTCTTCGGTCAGAATAACCGGCAGGATGCTGTCCCAGCGGTCGTAGGGGACGGTTTCGTAGATTTCCTCGGCGAAGACGATGCCGAGGGTCTTCTCACGCAGTTGTTCCTCGCTCAGCAGGGGGATGATTCGGTCGTAGTAACCGCCTCCCTGGCCGAGGCGATGCCCGGCCGCATCGTAGGCGAGGGCGGGGATGAGGCGCACATCGGCCTCGACGAATGCCTGTACGTCGCGTTCTTCACCCTCGGGTTCGGGGATTCCCATGGGGCTGCAGGGGTGGTCAATGGTGGGATCCCACTCAACCCAGGCGAGGGTTCGACGGGGACGGACGACCGGCACGATGATGCGGTGTCCGGCCTCGTGCAGGCGGGTAAGCGCCTCGGTGATGGGAGGTTCCGAGGGGGTGGGCAGGTACGCGGCAACCGTACCGGGGGAGTGCAGACGCTCTCGCACCTCGCGCAGAATATTCTCGGTGAAGAGGTCCCGCACTCGCTGCTGTCCGGCGGGCCCGCGCTCGCTGCGAGCGATGAGGCGTCGGGGACGAATCTGCGAACGGAGGATGTTCTTATCCAGGGAGATATCCTCGGCGCTGGCGCCCGAATCGGAGGTGCTGGCGGCTACTGCGGTGTTGAAGTGCATGGGGGTCCCATCGTCGTTGCGGGGTGAGCGGTGTCTTGGACATGAGGTACAGACTCGCGGCGTAGGCCCCAAATCTCGCGAATGGTGGAGATTTGTGAAGGGGCACACTTCCCTCAGTATAGGACGATTTAAAGAAAGAGCGGCGTGCCGATCTTTTAATATTTTCGGTATCTGCACGAGCCTGTATGCAGTTAATCACGTTAGGGATTTTTCACGTCATAGTTTCATCGATTCGACCTAAGTACTTTACAACTTAGGGTATTCTTGTGGCATGGCTACTGAAATTAAGTCTGTTACTAAGGCGGTTATTCCTGCCGCCGGTTTGGGCACCCGATTCCTGCCCGCCACGAAGGCTACCCCGAAGGAAATGCTCCCCGTCGTTGATCGCCCCGCGATTCAGTACGTGGTGGAGGAAGCTGTTCGTGCCGGCCTGCACGATGTTCTGATGATTACCGGTCGCAATAAGCGCGCTCTTGAGGATCACTTCGACCGTGTTCCCGTTCTGGAGCGTCAGCTCGCCGAGCAGGGTAAGGACGCCCTGCTGGCTTCGGTCCTTGAGACCAACGAGCTTGGCGGTGACCTGCACTACGTGCGCCAGGGCGACCCGAAGGGTCTGGGTCACGCCGTGCTGCGCGCAAAGCGCCACGTGGGCGACGAGGCTTTCGCCGTTCTGCTCGGTGACGACCTGATTGATGAGAAGGAAGACCTGCTCTCCCGCATGGTGGAGGTCCAGGAGCGTACCGGCGGTTCCGTCGTTGCTCTGATGGAGGTTCCCCGCGAGGCAATCTCGGCTTATGGCGCTGCCGCTATCGAGACCGTTGAAGGCGAAGACGGCTTTGTTAAGATCACCGGTCTGGTAGAGAAGCCCGCAGCCGACGAGGCTCCCTCGAACTACGCTGTGATTGGTCGTTACGTTCTGAGCCCGAAGGTGTTCGAGGTTCTGGAGAATACCGCTCCGGGCCGCGGCAACGAGATTCAGCTGACCGACGCCCTGCAGACCCTGGCTCAGGGTGACGGTGAGCGCGAGGGTGTCTACGGCGTGGTCTTCTCCGGCCGCCGTTTCGACACCGGCGATAAGCTCTCCTACCTGAAGGCTAACGTGATTCTTGCTTCCGAGCGTCCCGAGTTCGGCGACGACCTGCGCGCTTGGCTGAAGGAATTTGTGGCCGAGAACTGCTAAGGCCGTTCTTTCGTAACACCACCCCGGTTACGGGGTATCAATCACCTGATACGTTGAGGGAGGCGTTCCTTGTCGGCTTGCCGAGCGGGGGCGCCTTCCTTAATTTATTTGGTCGCTCTGTCCGTTGGGGAGACGGAGTGACTAATATGCGTGCGATATTGCGCATAACGTTGTGTATGCTGTCCGGGGTATATGCGCTCATCCATCCCATTTTTACCTTTTATGGAAAGAAATGGGAATATAAGGGTATGATTAAAGTCTAGGGATTTAGGGACGATAGAGGGCGACCTAACATGACGTTGTTGAACACCTCGGGTGTATTGGTAATTCTGACCGTGATTTTGCTGCTGTGGTTTGTACCCAGGAGCCTGCGTCGCGCGCCCGCCGGCCACACGGTTGAGTCCGAACGACCCCTGATTAGCGCCGAACGCACCGCTGAGGACATTCTTGCCTCCGCTGGCGTGCTGCTGAACGAATCGGAAGCCTACCAGTCTTCTGACCACGCCGTGGCGCCGGGTACCTCCCTGCCCTCTTCTGCTCTTCCGCGTTCCTCTTCCTCCTCGCACGCGGTGGGGGACGGCGCGGCACCGCAGACGGCGTCCATTTCGCAGATTCGCGATTCCTCCCCGGTGGCCCCGTACACGGATGAGATTCCCGTGGTGGAAGAGCCCAAGCAGTCCCTGCTCTCCTCCCTCGATACTTCAACCCCCTCTGGTGTGGCCTACCTGGTCGCCGCCGGGGCTGGCGTTGCCGCAGTGCTGTGCCTGCTTCTGACCCTCTTTGGTCGGTTCCCCTGGGCATGGTTCGTGATTTTCGCCGTGCTGGGTGGTCTGGCCTGGGCCGCGGGCCGCTTTGGTCTGGCAGATACCTTGAGTCAGCGTCTCGCTCACCGCGAGGGCGACGATGACGAAGACGAGCGCTCCGAGGTCGACTTCGACGATGAGCAGCTTGACCGTGAAGCCGAAGAGCCCGCTTCGGCTGCTGAGGCTCACCCCGCGCCGGCTCCCGCCCCCAAGGCTCCCGTCGCACAGCCCGTCCGCCGTGAGGGTTCCGCTGAGGCTTCGTCCCCGAAGACCCCGGTTCCCGCGGCTGAGCGTCGTGACGCCGACCCCCGCACGCCCGAGCCCCGAGTGCATGAGTCCCGTGCCGCTGAGAGTGCCGACTCCGAGCAGGATGCGCCGGCCCACCGCCGAGCAGAAGGCCGTCCCGCGGCTTCGCGCCACGCACAGCATCCGCAGCGCCGCCCCCAGCGCCCGAGCCGATTCCAGCCCATCCGCCGCGGTAGCGTGCTCTTCGACCAGGAGAGCGGTAGCGGGGCGACCTCTCAGCCCGCACCTCGAGCTGCTGAACCTCAGTCTTCGGCCGAGCGAGCAGTAGCGGCTCAGCACACGCAGCCCGCGCAATCCGCTCAGCCCCACCCCGCGCAGCAGGTTCCGCAGGCGGCGCCTCAGCAGGCCCCGCGCGTTGCTCCCCGGGCCGAAGCCACGGAGCAGCCGGCTGTGCACCAGGCTACCCCCGCTCGCGAGCCCGCGCCGCGTGTGCCGACCGATTTCTCCGCCCCTCGCCCTGCCGCCACTTCGCAGGAGCGCCCAGCGGCTCAGCAAGCTCCGCAGGCGGCGCACCCGAACCAGTCGAATCAGGGTCAGCCGCGTCCGGCCCTGCGCGACGGTTCCCCGGTGCGTCAGGCGCCTCAGCAGGCCCCCGCACCGATTCCGGAGGAGATTCCCCTGCCGGACGTTCTGGACGATTCTGAGTTCGACGCCCTGGATATCGCCTCGTTGAACAACCCCGCAACCCAGCCTGGTTCGTCGCTCGGCGTATCCCGTCGCGCGGGAAGCCGTCATCCCGGTGGTGGTTCCTCGTTTGAGGCGGTCAGCAACACCTGGAACCCCGTGCAGCTGCCCAAGCCTCTGAGTGCCCTGCACCGCGAGAACGACGAGAAGAACTCCAAGAAGTAGCTGGGCAAGCACCTGCGGGCTACCGCCGGTTGCGTGCATTGCCTAGAAACTCCCATGAACGAATGTCCCGAAGGATAGAGTCCTTCGGGACATTCTGCGTATTCGGCGGTGTATCACCGTGATTATTTGGCGGGGGAGTAGCAGAGACAAAAAGAAAGGGAGCCCCGTCAATGGGGCTCCCTTTCCAGCATCACACACAGGAAGAAAGTCTTCTAGACCGATCGGGGAGGCCTTCCCACAAGGCCAGCCCCATTCGGTAATAAAAATATAACCTAATTCGAGAGGGTGTACAAACTGAAAATAGCGACGGTCTGTCGCTAAACTAAGGTTGCCCTAAATAAAATCCGCGCCATTGCTGGGAAGAGCGGGGTATCGAGGCTGCATAAAAATCTTTAAAAAAATTTTCGGGAGGCCGCTCGAAGCTCGTTGGGTCATATCAGAAAGGTATACACCGTCGGAAAACGTTGCTCGCCGAATCGCCCTTGGGTACTCGTCTGAGCTTCGCGAGGCTCATCCCCGATGCGTGTCACGGAATAGGCATATTCGCGCTCGGGGAGGACTGGCGAATCTGTTCGTGAGAGAATAGCCGGGTGAAAGAATGGATTAACTCTCTACCGATTGAGGTTGCCCTACTCTTCATGTGGATTGTGGGAATCGTCCGCACCAGCCTGGTCTACTGGGTGGCGGCCCTGGCCGCGAAGGGGAGCGCGCGCCTCCACCGCATCCGCGAGGCAATGGAACGTCCCCTCTACCGCAAGGCCCGCGCCTTCATTAACCGATGGGGCGTTATCGCCGTGCCCCTGTGCTTTCTGACCGTGGGTTTTCAGACCGCAGTCATCGTCACCACCGGCTTTACCCGCATGCCCCTACGCCGCTGGATTCCCGCAATGCTGGTTGGCACCCTCATGTGGGCCGGTATCTACACCACGATTGGTTTTGCCATTCTCGCCGCCCTGGGCCTGGAACCCTGGATGTTCCCCGTAGCCCTGGCCTTTGTGGTGGCCGGAGCGGTTATCATCTCTGCGGTGCGCGAGAAGCGCCTAGACCGCGCGGCCGAGAACCTCAACGGCACCGACGCTTAGCCTCGGGCCCTCACCCAGCGCGAGTAGTTTCGCCGGACGAATGTGTTAGCGTGGAGGGATGAGTTCAACCGACACCTCCACCGCAGGCACCCCCGAGCAGCCTCTCGCAACCCCCGCAGAGCACCGCGAGAATCATGCAGAGCAGACGGCACCCCTTGAAGCGGCCAGCGCCGAAGCGCCCTCCGAGGCTCCCACCCGCGTGTACCTGCACCCCGAGCAGCTGGCCACGATTCAGACTCCGGAGGCTCTACCCGTGCCGGTTCTGCAGCGCTCGGCCCTGCGCGTGAGCTACGTGCCCGGCATTATGCCCGGCAAGTGGTTCAATCGTTGGCACGAACGCTACGGCGACCGCGTGCCCCTGGCCGAGATGCCCGTGCGCGAGGCGCGCGGACTGGACTCCCTTCACCAGAACCTGCAGCTGATCGACCTGGAGTCTGCGGAAGGCTCCGAAACGGCAAGCCCCGCAGAAAACGCAGAGCCCGCACCTATCGAGCGAGTGGAGGTTCCCGAGAACCCCTTCGCCCACATGAGCATCCTGCGCCCCTACCGCGAGCCGGCCAGCACCGACGGCGAGAAGTACCACAGCATCCGCCTTTACGAGGAGCTGCCCGTGGTTATCCTGCCGACGGATCACGTTCTCACCGTGCTCGACGAGGTGCCCGTGGCCGAACTGGCCGAGGAGTTCCTGCTTCAGCCCGCCTCCGATATTCCCGCCTACGAGGAGGTTTCCCGCTCCTGGCGTGAAAGCTCCGGCCGCATTGTGCCCGAGGGGTTGAACGACCAAGAGACTATCGATTTGGTGGCCGCCGGCGTGGGCCTGTACATCGTGCCCATGTCCATCGCGCGTTTCTACCACCGCAAGGACCTCACCTACCGCCCTGTGCCCGATCTGGACACCTACCCGGTGCACCTGGTCTGGCCGCGCGCGCCCAAGGGGGAGCCGCGCCCCGAGGAGCTCGAGGCTCTCCTGCAGGACTTTATCGGCATCGTGCGCGGGCGTACCGCCAGTAGCGATCGCGGCACCGAAACTCGCCAGGCACGCGCCGAACGCGTGGCCGCGGAAAAGGCCAAGGCCAAGGCGAAGGCCCGCGCCGCTAACGCACGCCGCGAGGCACGCGATAAGAAGCGCGCCAACGCCAAGAAAAACGGCAACGCCCGACAGCACGCCCGCCAGACCTCCAAGGCGGCCTCAGCGCGCCGGGGTAAGAAGCGCTAGGCGGTAAAATCGAACCATGGCATTATCAATGGAAACCCGACCCGCGGCCTACGCGGTCATCATCGAGCAGGGTAAGCTGCTCATGACCCACTGGGTGCCCGAAGACCGGAACCTCAGCCCCCTCTGGTCGCTACCCGGTGGCGGCATGGAACCGGGCGAGCAGGCCGACGAAACGGCGCTGCGCGAGACCCTCGAAGAGACCGGATACAGCGTCGCTATTGAGGACATCCTGGGCGTGCATGCCGGTCACTTCCCCGTGCGCTCGGCTCAGGCTCAAAAAGACCCGGAGGCGCTACCCTTCTGCGCCCTGCGGGTGGTTTTCCGTGCCCACATCGTCACCGGCGAACTGCGCCACGAGGTGAACGGCTCCTCCGACACCGCGCGCTGGGTGCCCATCGCCGAGCTCGATACGATTCGCTACGGCACGCTCATCGACGAGGTGGCCTCCATGATGGGGTACACCAACGCCGCAAGCTGGGCCCGAGAATACCGCGAATTTCTCGCCGATGAGAACGCTAGGAAGCTCACCTCATGACCCGCCGCACCCTAACCCGCCGCGCCCTGCTGGGCTCCGTGGCGCTTGCCCCGCTACTGGCCGCATGCGCCACCCACGACGCGTTGCCGCAGGTCGACCCCTCCGCCCCCACCTACGGCACCCTGCGCATCGGCTACGGTGCCCTGCGCGAAATGCACGCCGTGGCCCACGTGTATGCTCAGGCCCTGCGAAGGGTCGGCTACACCGTCGAATTGGTTGAAACGGGCCACAGCCGCAGCCTGGCCCTGCGCGCCCTCCTCGCGCCCTCGGGACGCCAGGAAAGCACCGGAACCGAATCGACCACCCCCGAGGTGAGCGAGGCCGAAGCCACCGCCGCCTACGAGGCGCTACCCGTGGACCGCGGGGCCGCCTCCGTCGAAGCCCAGGACGTTGACCCGCTGGATATCGTCATCGACTACAGCGGCGACCTGCTGCTCTACCTGACCGATGATGGCAAGCTCAGCCCCGCCGCCGTACAGAACGAGCGCGTGGCGGCCTCGGTGACCGCCTCCGCGGCCGCCGCCGGCGTGACCCTGCCCCCGGTTCCCACGCAGAGCCCCACCCCGAGCGATACGGCCTCCGGTAGCGGAGCGACCGGAGAGGCCTCCGGCACCGCAAGCCCTTCCGCGGATTCCTCGGCCGACCCGACGGCCAGCGCCTCAGCGACCCGTTCGGCGGATCCCATCAACCTGCGTGCCATGACCACCACCGACATGACCAACGCCATCTCGCGCATCCTACCCGAGGGGCTGAATCTACTGAACGGCGCCGGCGCCACCAACAAGGATGTGCTGGTCACCACCCGCGCCGTCAGCGCCCGCTACAAGCTCACCTCGCTGGTCGGCCTGCGCGATGTGCAAGCCACCCTGGGCTTCTCCATTCCCGATAGCTACTCGGTCGGGACCTACGGCATTGAGTCGTTGCGCAGCCTCTACCGCTACACGGCCCGCGCCGTCACGCAGCAGAATGACCCCGCCGAGCGCGTGCGTGCCCTCACCGACGACAGCGTGCAGGTGACCCTGCTTCACAGCGTGAACCCGGCCATCGACGACAACCGCCTGGTCGTGCTGGAGGACCCCTCCAGCGCCATGTTGCAACAGCAATTGGTGCCGATTATTCGTCGCACCCTGCCAGATAGCGCCCGCAACGCGGTTAACCGCGTATCATCTACATTAGACACGGGTAACCTCTCGTTCCTGCTGCAGCTCACCAGCGGATCCAACCCCATCGCCGATGACGACGCAGCGCAATTCATTTTGGATCACCCTAGAAAGTAAATCATCATGACGAAGTACCGTCAGTCCTCCCGACTGAACAACGTCCACTACGATATTCGCGGACCGATTCTGGACGAGGCGAACCGCATGGAAGCGATGGGCCACCGCATCCTTAAGTTGAACATCGGTAACCCCGCCCCCTTCGGTTTTGAGGCGCCGGACGCGATCATGATGGATATTATTCGTCACCTGCCCGAAACCCAGGGCTACTCTGATTCCCGCGGCCTGTACTCGGCACGTACCGCCATCGTGCAGCACTACCAGAACTGCGGCATCATGAACCTCGACACCGAATCCGTCTACCTGGGCAACGGCGTGTCGGAGCTGATTCCCATGACCCTGCAGGCGCTCTGCGAGACCGGCGACGAAATCCTGGTCCCCATGCCCGACTACCCGCTGTGGACCGCGGCCACCGCGCTGGTGGGTGGCAAGCCCGTGCACTACCTCTGCGACGAGGAAAACAACTGGTACCCCGACATCGAAGACATCAAGTCGAAGATTACCGAGCGCACCAAGGGCATCGTGGTGATTAACCCGAACAACCCGACCGGTGCCGTCTACCCGCGCTCGATTCTGAAGCAGATCGTGGATCTGGCTCGCGAGCACGGCCTGGTTGTATTCTCCGACGAGATTTACGAGAAGATCACCTACGACGGCGCTGAAGCCATCAACATGGCCACTCTGACCGGCGATGACGTGCTCTGCCTGACCTTCTCCGGCCTGTCTAAGGCCTACCGCGTGTGTGGTTACCGCGCGGGTTGGGTGGCCATTACCGGCCCGAAGAAGGACGCCTCCAGCTACCTGGCGGGCATCCACATGCTCGCCTCGATGCGCCTGTGCGCCAACGTGCCGGCACAGCACGCCATCCAGACCGCGCTCGGCGGCTACCAGTCCATTAACGAGCTGATTGTTCCCGGCGGCCGCCTGTACGAGCAGCGCACCCTGGCGCACAAGATGCTCAACGAGATTGACGGCATCAGCTGCACCCCCGCCGACGGCGCACTGTACCTGTTCCCGAAGATTGATATTGAGCGCTTCGACATTACCGATGACGAGCAGTTCGCTCTCGACCTGCTCAAGAGCCAGAAGATTCTCTTTAGCCACGGCGGAGCCTTCAACTGGAAGGACCCCGATCACTTCCGCCTGGTGTACCTGCCCGATACGCAGACCCTCACCAGCGCCCTGGAGCGTCTGGGTAACTTCATGGCCGACTACAAACAGAAGCACTAGCGGGGGAATCTCGCTGGCCGCGTAGCGAACCCTACCGGAATATAAACGGCCTGCCCCGCAGTTCTGATGAGCTGCGGGGCAGGCCGTTTATAGTTAGTCGCTATAGCTAGCCGGACAAGCCGGGGAGGGGCACGCTAGTTGGCCGTGGGGTCCTGACCGCCCTGCTCGCCGCGCACCGCGTTCAGGCGCTCCTGCGCGCCCTTCAGCCACGCCTCGCAGCGGGCGGCCAGGGCCTCGCCGCGTTCCCACAGGGCAATAGAGGTTTCCAGATCGCTGGTGCCGGACTCCAGCTGACGCACGACCTGCTCCAGCTCGGCGCGGGCCTGCTCGTAGCCGAGGGTTTCGACGGGTGCGCCCAGCTCGGCGCTGTTGAAGCTAATGTTCTCGCTCATTGAGGAACCTTTCAGGGGTAAAAAACTGGGGGTGAAACTTAGGGGTATCGAGGTTTAGGAGATGTTCGAGGAATCCGTGGAGGTCACGGTCGCCTGCGCCGAACCGGTCGCCGCACGCACCGTGATTTGCTCGCCCTCGTGCAGCGCCGAGGCGTCGCGCACAATAGCGCCCGCCGAATCCTGAACGATGGAATAGCCGCGGCTGAGGGTTTGAGCGGGGGAGAGGGAGCGCACGCGCGCAATCGTGTGTTCCAGCGTTCCCGACTCTCGCTCGATGCGGTGCTCGGTGGCCCGCAGGGCGCGTTCGCGCAGGCGATTCACCTCGTCGGCACGCATGAGCAGCGCCGAATCGGGATGGGTGAACACCGGGCGGCTCCGCAGCTGCGCGATGTAGCTCATCTGCATGCCCACATAGCCGAGTACCGCGCGGTCCAGGCGGGCTCGGGCCTCGGCGATGCGGGCCGCTTCTTCGGAGATATCGGGCACGATGCGCTTGCCCGCATCCGTGGGCGTGGAGGCGCGCAAATCGGCCACCGCATCGAGGATGGGGGAGTCCGCCTCGTGGCCAATCGCCGAGACCACCGGGGTGACGGCGGCCGCGACGGCTCGGATGAGGGATTCTTCGGAGAAGGGGAGCAGGTCCTCGAAGGAGCCGCCGCCTCGGGCAATGACGATGACGTCCACCTCGGGGTGAGCATCCAGCTCCGCGAGCGCGGCGATGACCTCCTGAGCCGCGCCCTCACCCTGCACGCGGGTGTTGCGCACCTCGAAGGTCACACCGGGCCAGCGCAGGGAGGCGTTGCGGATAACGTCCTTCTCAGCGTCAGAATCGCGACCGGTAATCAGGCCCACACGGTTGGGAAGCATGGGCAGCGGCTTCTTGCGGGCGTCGGCGAACAGCCCCTCGGCGGCGAGTTGCTCACGCAGACGCTGCAGCTGCTCGTGCAGGTTGCCGGTACCGACCGCGTACACCTCCTTGCCGATGAGGGAGAGCTTACCGTTCTTCCACAGGCTCGGCTTGGCGCGGGTGACGATGCGCGAGCCCACGGTCACGTCGGCGGCGAGGCCGCTGCCGGCGCGGCCGAAGAGCGCGAGGGTGAAGGAAAAATCCTCCTGAACGTCCTTGAGCTCCATGAAGACGTTGCCTCCGCGGCCGTTGAGCGAGGCGACCTGCGCCTCAACCCACAGCTCGGGAACCTTGTCCACATAGTTTTTGAGGTTCTGCGCGAGCAAAGCCAGCGGCCAGGGGTTGGTGGCGGTGGTTTCCTGCGACTTCGCGGGAAGCTGCCGCTCGTGCACGGGCGGCACCACGAGCGTCGGCCGTGCTGCGGAGGGGTTGTAGAAGTTCATGTTCCTATTGTCGCCGATACGCCGAATTTCTGCCCGCCGAACGGTGACGGGGCTCTGGGCGAGCGGAACGGGGAGCGGACGAATCCCTCAGCTGATGGCACATTCTCATCGAGTCGCCTCGTGACCTTAAGGTTGAGGCGGTACGCTAGGCTCATGCGTTCACCAGATCATCATAACGCCACCCGCAACCTGGACGAGGAAGAGACCTCGCTCCTGCAGCTCACGCGCGCAATGCCGGCATCGGGCTATCCGGCCGACGGCTTACCGAGCCCCGCCGCACAGTCCGCGGCGGCCCCTCCCGCGCACGCACCCGTTGCGGCGGGTTTGCGTACGGTTATCGCCCTCGTGCTGAGCCTGCTCTCGGTTCTGTGCGCCCTGGGCGCCACGGGCGGCGCCTGGGTGAGGGCAAATATCGCCTCCGAGACCGGCTTTTCGGAGATTTCAGCGAACCTGGCCAGCGACCAGCAGCTGGCCACCCGCATCGCTGACGGCGCGGTCGAAGACCTCATGAAGAGCGAAGCTATGACAACCTTCCTCGACGGAACCAAAGCAAGCGGCCTATACTCCATTCTGGTGAAGCCCACCGAAGACGGGATCCGCTCCATGCTCAACCGCGCCGCCGGTGAGCTCTCAAAAACTGAGGAATACCGAAGCCTCTGGCGCGATATCGCGGAAGAGACTCGGCGGTACAACCTGAGCCACGACGGGCCCGCCGTCATCGTGCTCACGCCCTTCTACCGGGCCCTGGACGAGAAGGTCGGCTCGATCGGCCCCTTCGACCCGGACCTGACGAAGCTCGGCCCCGAAACCCTGAACATTGACAGGGTCCGGGACGGCGCGGCCCAGGGGAGCGCAACGCAGGATAGCGATTGGGTGGTCCACTCGGCGATTAAACGCGTCACCGCAATTGGGCAGGCCACTGGAACTCTGATTGTTCTGGCGGCAGTTCTGCTCTTCGTGGCCGTCCTGGTTGCGCCTCGCCGCCGCGTGCTGGTGCCGGTCGTCTCCGCCCTGCTGTACGCCCTGGCTTGCTGGGGCGCCGCAGCCTGGCTGGGCGGTCAGAGCCCCGAATCCCTGGGGATCACCAGCCGTAGCGCCGCCGGAACCGCGTTTATCGACGGGGCGTGGAACGTAACCCGACCCTTGGCAACATCCCACCTGGGAGCTGCGGCAAGCTACGGTCTCGCCGCGGCGGTCATCCTGCTACTGGTGGGGATTCTCGTGCACCTGGTCCACCTGGGCCGCACCACTGCGAGCGATGCCACAGTCATCACACACTAGAAGTCCGAATAACCTAGGATAGTAACCATGTCCACTGAAACTATTGCCCTGGGCCTGCCGCCCGTTCCTCGCGAACGTCGCAGCCGCGCCGACATCGAAGCCGCCGCGCCCGTGAACGGCGAGAAGAAAGTCCTGCTGGCCACTCCCCGTGGTTACTGCGCCGGCGTTGACCGCGCCGTGATTGCCGTTGAGAAGGCGCTGGAGCACTACGGCGCGCCCGTGTACGTGCGCAAGCAGATTGTGCACAACCGCCACGTGGTGGAGACCCTCGAGAAGCAGGGCGCCATTTTCGTGGATGAGGTGGACGAGGTTCCCGAAGGTTCCGTGACCGTTTTCTCCGCCCACGGCGTGTCCCCCGCGGTGGTTTCTGCTGCCGGCGAGCGCTCGCTGAACACGATTGATGCGACCTGCCCGCTGGTGAACAAGGTGCACCGCGAGGCTGTGCGCTTCGCCAAGCAGGACTACGACATTCTGCTCATCGGCCACACCGGCCACGAAGAGGTCGAGGGTACCGCCGGTGAGGCGCCCGAGCACATCCAGATTGTGAACTCGCCCGATGAGGTGGATCAGGTGACCGTCCGAGACCCCGAGAAGGTCGTGTGGATTTCCCAGACCACCCTGTCTGTGGATGAGACCCTGGAGACCGTGGCGCGTCTGCGTGAGCGTTTCCCCTCCCTGCAGGACCCGCCCTCAGACGACATCTGCTACGCAACCTCCAACCGTCAGGGCGCCATCAAGGAGATCGCTCCGCGCGCCGACCTGGTGATCGTGGTGGGTTCGGCAAACTCCTCGAACTCCGTGCGTCTGAAGGAAGTAGCACTCGAATACGGCGCCAAGCGTGCCGAGCGTGTGGACTTCGCACATCAGGTGGACGAGTCCTGGTTCGAGGGTGTGGCGACCGTGGGTCTGACCTCCGGCGCGTCCGTGCCCGAGGTTCTGGTTCAGGAGGTGCTGGCTCTGCTCGCCGAGTACGGCTACAGCACCATCGAAGAGGTGGAGACCGCGAAGGAAGACATTCTTTTCTCCCTGCCGAAGGAACTGCGTTCCGCTCTGAAGAATGACGAGAACGTGGGCCGTCAGCTCGGCGGCCGCGGCGCTAAGCCCACTCGCTAAAGGCTAAATAGCCCAAAGACTGCGAATAATCCCCGTATCTTCCCTGTAATGGGGCGGATACGGGGATTTTTGTATCTGAGGATGCGCGATTTAGGGTAGCGGTACGCGCCGGTTTCCGCTCGCGGGGGAGTGCCCCCTCTGCGGCGCCGGGGCGCCTTGAGGACGGAGCCCCCGCTTCGCGTAACCGGCAGCTTCCGCCGCGGGCAGTGCCCCCTCTGAGGCGCCCCAACAACGATTGACACAGGTGCCTTGAGGACGGAGCCCCCGCTTCGCGCGACCGCCTCCGCAGCTTCGTGGTCTCGATACGCGGGGGAGAAAGCACTGGGTTTTCGTGCCTGAGGATGCATGGGTAGGGATGCTAGCGCAGCTTCACGCTCACGCTACGCGGGGGAGTGCCCCCTCTGAGGCGCCCCAACAACGATTGACACAGGTGCCTTGAGGACGGAGCCCCCGCTTCGCGCGACCGCCTCCGCAGCTTCGTGGTCTCGATACGCGGGGGAGAAAGCACTGGGTTTTCGTGCCTGAGGATGCATGGGTAGGGATGCTAGCGCAGCTTCGCGCTCACGCTACGCGGGGGAGTACCCCCTCTTCAGCGCCTGGGGGCGCTTCGAGGACGGAGCCCCCGCTTCGCATGATCGCCTCCGCTGCAGTCTCGTTGCCCAGGGCCTATTGCCCCGGAAATTACCGCGTCATACCAGCCGCTCCGCGAACTCATGACATTTGTCATGGGCAGGTCATGACACTCTGTACCGCAGCGGTGCGAAAACCGGCGGTGTAATAGAACCATGAACACCGCAGCACTTCAGAACAGCAAGCACAACACCGCAGAAACCGTTATTTCCGCCCGCTCCCTCCGCCAGGTTTTCACCACCCGTGCGGCAGGTACCGTGGTCGCCGTCAACTCGATTGACCTGACCGTCAAACGCGGCGAAATCATTGCGCTGCTCGGCCCCAACGGCGCGGGCAAAACCACCCTCATCGACATGATTCTTGGTCTGACCCAGCCCAGCGGCGGCGAGTTGAGCGTCTTTGGTCGTAGCGCCTCCGAGGCGGCACGCGCCGGTCTGCTCGGTGCGGTGCAGCAGACCGGTGGCCTGCTCAAGGACCTGACGATCCGCGCCACGGTCGAGATGATTGCGGCGCTGTACCCCAAGCCCATTGATGTGGACGAGGTACTCGCCGGCGCCGACCTGACCGATATTGCTAAGCGTAAGGTCGGCAAGTGCTCGGGCGGTCAGCAGCAGCGTCTGCGTTACGCCCTGGCGACCATGCACTCGCCGGAACTGCTGATTCTGGACGAGCCGACCGCCGGCATGGACGTAAACGCGCGCCGCACCTTCTGGGAGCGTATGGAAGCCATCGCCGAACGAGGAACGACCATTCTTTTTGCGACTCACTACCTGGAAGAAGCACAGAACTTCGCCCAGCGTATCGTGCTCATGGAATCCGGTTCCATCATCGCTGACGGCTCCTCCGACGAGATTCGCGCCCTGACCGGCCACCGCCACCTCAGCTTCCTCGCACCCGCACCCATCACCGACCTGGACGTGCCGGTCGAGGTCACCGAAGAGTCCGGCGGATACCGCCACCGCATCTCCGTGCTGGAGATTGAGCAGGTACTGCGCACTCTGCTGAACAACTACAGCATCACCGACCTGGAGGTCACCAAGCCCTCCCTGGACGAGTCCTTCACCCTGCTGACCGAACAGGCCGCCGCCTCCAAAGCAACCGAAGCCTAAACACTAGACCGCCTCAACACCACACGCCGCCGCTACACACCTCAAGGAAAACATCATGCTCCGCTACGCACTCTACGACATCCGCGCTTCTATCCTCTCGACCGACCGTTTCTTCTTCGGCGTGGCACTGCCCATCGTCTTCTTCCTGCTCTTCGGCGCAATGCAGGACTACTCCTCCCAGCCGATGGGCGACGGCAACGTAGCAGCGTACGTCATGATTGGCATGGCGCTCTACGGGGCGGTTCAGAACACCGTGGCAATTAGCGGCAGCACCGTCACCGAGCTCTCCAGCGGCTGGAACCGCCAGCTGGCACTGACCCCGCTGACCACCGGCAAGTACCTGGGCGCGAAGGCTCTGACCGCCCTGGTGATTTCTGCGGTGCCGGTCATCGCGGTGAACATTGTGGGCATGTTTACCGGTGTTGAGATCCCTGTGAACCAGCAGATTGCCGCCGGTGCCCTGACCGTGCTGTGCGGTCTGGTGTTCGCTTTCTACGGCATCATGATGGGCCTGCTGATTCGTAACGAGAACGCCGTGTCCATTGCGAACGGCCTGCTGGTGATTATGAGCTTCTTCGGTACCGTGTTCTCCCCGCTGAGCACCGACCTGCTGAAGTACGCACGCTTCACCCCGCTGTACGGTGCCGCTGAGATTGCCCGCTACCCCTTCACCGCAGGTCAGACCATTATTTTGGGCGGTGAGGACTGGTTCGTCACCGAGCCGCTCTGGTACGCCGTGGTGAGCCTGGCAGTGTGGGCGGCTATCTTCCTGGGTGTTTCTGCCCTGCTGATGCGCCGCGCAACCCGCCGCTAAATGATTCTTCCCGCCGCAGTCTCAAATCCCGAGGCTGCGGCGGAAGCCGTACCCACTCACACTGCATCTGCTAACACTGTCGCGCCGGTGGCATCTGCATCCCTGGCACCCGCACCCCTGACACCTGTACCCCTGGCACCCGCACGTTAGGCTAGAACTATGACTGAAACCCGCACCCACCCGCACAACACCGACCAGAGTAGCGCCGAGAACGAGGCGGCACCCTCCGCCGCGAAGCGCACCCTGGGCAAGCACCGCTTCCGCTTCCTCCACCGTGAACGCCGCGGCAACGTGAACTGGCTGGCGCTGGGCTTTAGCGCCCCGTGGCTGGTGTTTCTGCTCATGCCGCTGGACAGCTTCCTCACCACCCCGGAGCTGGGGCCTGTGCGCTGGGCCGGTGTGGCGCTAATTGCGCTGTTCGCGGTAATCAACTGCTCGGCGTACGCGGTGCCGTGGCTGGTGCCGGTCGCCTCCACGGTGCGTCGAAGCGTCATCTGGACGGTGCTGATGGCACTGCCCGTGGCTGGCCTGACGGCGCTGCGGCTGGAGTCGGCGTATGTGGTGTTTTTGTCGTTCAGCATGTACTTTGTGGCGTTCTGGATTTTTGGCACGATCGCCCCGTACCGCCTGCGCTTGGGTGTAGCGGCGACGATTGCCCTGGCCTGCTGGCTAATTTTTATGGCGAGTATCGGCTTTGACGTCACCGCGCGCGGCGGTATCGCCCTCTTTATCGGTGCACCGATGGTGGGCATGCTGGGCTTCTCCTACCTGATTGAGCTCGGCGAACGTGCGGACGTAGCGCGTGCCTCCCTGGCGCTCTCTGAGGAACGTGAAGAGATCGCCCGCGACGTGCACGACGTGCTGGGCCACTCCCTGACCGTCATCACCCTCAAAGCTGAGCTGGCACAGCGCCTACTGGAGATTGACCCCGCCCGCGCCGGCGCCGAAATGGAGGCGATCGCGCAGCTGTCCCGCGCATCCCTGGCGGAGGTTCGCTCAACCGTGACGCGCCTGCGCGTGCCCGACTTCTCGGGTGAGATTGAGGGTGCGGGCCGTGCCCTGCAGACCGCCGGTATTCGCGCCGAACTGCCGGAGGCTCAGAGCGCGCTCGCGGTGGCTGGCGTGAACGCGAAGCTGTTCTCCTGGGTTCTGCGTGAGGCGGTCACGAACATGGTGCGCCACTCGGGTGCGAACGCGGCGCGGGTGCGCCTGAGCGCAACCGGTCTGGACATCCTTGACAACGGCGTGGGCGTGGGCGATGCCCGCGGTAACGGTTTGACGGGCATGGCTCAGCGTGTGGCGGCCTCCGGCGGTAGCGTGGTGATCGAGGTGGCGCCCGAGCAGTGGCTGGCGGAGAACCCTGGCGGTGGGGTGGGCACACGCATCCGTGTGAGCATGGACGGCGACACCTCACTGCTGTAAATAGGTGCTGTAGATTGTGGAACTTGGCGCCGCGCCCTGGACGGGGGAGCTGCCCGCCCCTGTATGGTGGTGGTAGACAACCTTTTACGGTTGTTCCGCCCGGTATGTTCTGCCCCGTCTTTTTCACCGTCTTCAGCCCTGGGAGGCTCCCATGATTCGTGTTCTACTCGCTGACGATCAGCAGCTCATCCGTGAGGCTCTTGCCGCCCTGCTCGGCCTGGAGGTTGACTTGGAGATCGTGGGTCAGGTCGGTAGCGGTGATGAGGTGCTGGGCGCTGTCGCCCTGTTGAAGCCGGATGTGGTGCTGCTGGATGTGCAGATGCCCGGTACTTTGCTGGCTGATGGTATTGAGGCGGCTGCGGCGCTGCGTGATGCGGGTGCGGTGAGTGAGGCGGGTGAACCGGTGCGCACCCTGATTGTGACGACGTTTGGCCGCCCGGGCTATGTGCGCCGCGCCCTGGAGGCTGGTGCGAGTGGTTTCGTGGTGAAGGATACGGGTGCTCGCCAGTTGGCGGAGGCGATTCGTCGTGTGCATGCGGGGTTGCGTGTGGTGGATCCGTCGTTGGCGGCGGATTCTTTGGTGACGGGTGCTTCTCCGTTGACGGAGCGTGAGGCGCAGGTGCTGCGTGAGGCGGCGTCGGGTGGTACGGCTCAGCAGATTGCGGCGGCGTTGTTTTTGTCGGCGGGTACGGTGCGTAATTATTTGTCGGCGGCGATGGCGAAGACGGGCGCGTCGACGCGTCAGGATGCGGTGCGTATCGCCACGGAGAACGGCTGGCTCTAGCCCCCTGCTCTCATCAACCCGGGCGGCTCCTGCGCGAACACGGTAGAATGGTAGTGTCTATGCCCGCAGGCGCCCCGCACCCGTTTCTTCCCGAGACCGGCGGTGCCGCGCTTGGATGCGGGCACCATTTTCGCCCTGTGCCCGCCCGCACCCGCCGCATCACGTACGCGGCGCATCCTGAGCGTATGGCGGCACATGATTCGAAGGAAAACTTGTGGCTCTAACTATCGGCATTGTTGGCCTGCCTAACGTGGGCAAGTCCACCCTGTTCAACGCTCTGACCGGCAACACTGTGCTGGCGGCTAACTACCCGTTCGCGACCATTGACCCGAACGTGGGCGTGGTGAACCTGCCGGATGCGCGTCTGAACCGTCTGGCTGAGATTTTTGGTTCGGAGCGTATTCTGCCTGCGACTGTTTCGTTCGTTGATATTGCGGGTATTGTGAAGGGCGCTTCTGAGGGTGAGGGCCTGGGTAACAAGTTCCTCGCGAACATTCGTGAGGCGCACGCTATCGCCCAGGTGGTGCGTGCGTTTGATGACCCGGACGTCATTCACGTGGACGGCAAGGTTGACCCCGCCTCCGATATGGAGACCATCAACACTGAGCTGATTCTGGCTGACCTGCAGACTCTGGAGAACGCTATTCCGCGTCTGGAGAAGGCTGTGAAGATTAAGAAGGGTGACGCCGCTCAGCTGGAGACCTACAAGACCGCGCAGAAGATCCTGGAGGATGGTGACACCATCATTTCGCGTGCGAAGGACGCGAAGCTGGAGCTGGCTCACCTGAAGGAGCTGAACCTGCTGACTGCTAAGCCGTTCATTTACGTGTTCAACGCGGATGAGGGCATTCTGGCGTCTGAGGAGAAGCAGCAGGAGCTGCGTGACATGGTGGCGCCGGCTGAGGCTGTGTTCTTGGATGCGAAGCTGGAGGCTGATCTGGTGGAGCTGTCTGAGGAGGAGGCTCGCGAGATGCTGGAGATGAACGGTCAGGATGAGTCTGGCCTGGACCAGTTGGCTCGTGTGGGCTTCTCGACTCTGGGTTTGCAGACTTATCTGACTGCTGGCCCGAAGGAGGCTCGCGCCTGGACTATTTATAAGGGTGATACTGCGCCGCAGGCTGCTGGTGTGATTCACTCTGATTTTGAGCGTGGCTTCATTAAGGCTGAGGTTGTGTCGTTCAAGGACCTGGATGAGGCTGGCTCCATGGCGGAGGCGAAGGCTCGCGGTAAGGTCCGTATGGAGGGCAAGGACTACATCATGCAGGACGGCGACGTGGTGGAGTTCCGCTTCAACGTCTAAGCCATACAAAACATAAAAGCGGAGCCCCGCACTACAGCTCGTAGTGCGGGGCTCCGCCCTATTAACCCTCGCGCGCCACAAAAGGCAGCCGCTCGGGTTTAAGCCTTATCGACCGGGATTAGTGGTCAGCACCAACCATAACGTTGGAAGCCTTGATGACTGCGTAAGCGGTCTCGCCAACCTTCAGGCCCAGTTCCTTGATGGACTCGTTGGTGATAGAAGCAGAGATAACAACCTCGGGAGCGATCTCAATCTTAACGATGCCGTTGGTTGCACCCTCAGTAATCTCAACAACCTTGCCAGCGAACTGGTTACGTGCGGAAAGCTTCATGAAGTCGTGCCTTTCACTCAATAAACGTACAAATGCCCTAAATACTTTACACGCCCTATCTTCTGCACGATGAGCAAAAACCCGAATATACGCAAATATTACGCAAATTTTATGTTCTTAGCGTCCTCGGTCTACTCCTCAGCCTCAGATGAGCCGCAGATGACATACAGAAAAGTAGGCTTGAGACCCACCAAATGGTATAGTCAGCACGAACGCGAGAATCCTCGCATCCTCCACCGTCGCACCCCGTCCTCGCTGACGCGCGCCCACACGCCGCAGCAATACTGCAGCACCACCGCAGAAACAGGGGAGCGGCGGCGCATCCGCACAGATCGAAGAAGGAACCATGAGCGAAAACCTCAACGAAATCGAAGCACCCGCCTGCCCCGAATGCAACGAAAACTACACCTACGAAATGGGCGAACTCTGGGCATGCCCCATGTGCGGCCACGAATGGGAACGCACCGCAGCAGGCGAAACCGAAGCAGCAGCAGGCTCCAAGGTTCTGGACTCCGTCGGTAACGAACTCGTCGACGGCGACTCCGTCACCATCGTCAAGGGCCTGAAGGTCAAGGGCGGCGCAGACATCAAGGCAGGCACCAAGGTGCGCGGCATCCGCCTGCTCGAATCCCCCGTCAACGGCCACGACATTGAGGCGAAGGTCCCCGGCGCAGGCCAGATGTACCTGAAGTCCTCCGTCGTGAAGAAGGCATAAGCCAAGAAGGCATAAGCCCAGAAGGTATAAACCGAGAAGACGTAAAGCGCTTCGCACAAGGCGCAGAAAAGGCGGCACCTCCCGCACTAGCTCACGCGAGGGGAGGTGCCGCCTTGGTTCATGAGAAGCTCATCTGAGAAAAGCTCAGCGGGCCCTCGTGAGGCTGAGTGAAATGGCTACTTCCTGCCGGTCATGCCCAGGTACAGGGAGATGGTCAGCATCGCTGCGAAGACCGAAAGGATCCAACGCATCCAGTCGATGCCTGCGGTGGCGGCGACGCCCAACTGAGTCGCTGCCCAGTTGCCGATAGCCGCGCCGATAGCGCCGCAGACAATGGTCCAAAGAATCGAAATGTTCTGGCGGCCTCGCATGAAGAATCGTGCAATCACGCCGATAATCGCGCCGGTAATAATGGTGCCAATGATAGTGCCCATTGTTCTCTCCAAAGGTTGTACACCTGCCGCTGTGACAGGTGGTGTGTTAGTTCCAGTGTAGGCAATGCTGGTTACGGAAAGCTTAATAACGGGTATGTTAAGGTAAACGGCACCTGAATGTTTTACGTGTAAAACACTGAGGTGCCGTTCCTAACGGACGAAGCGGCTACTTCGACTTACGCCAAATCTTCAGCGCGTTGCAAATCAGCGGCAACTGCTGGGGCAGGCGCGCATACGCGATAGCCTTACGCTGAGCGGACTGGTGTCGCGCACCCCCCCCATATCTTAAAAGGGAAACAAGAAAGGGATGGTCTTGTCGTGACAAGATCGGCTAATGGTGTAGCTTGAGCTTCTCGTATTTTTATTTTTTTGTAATTGTGTCGTTATTGGTAATAGGGTTCAAAAGTTTTGTGGCCTGGTAAGAGATGTTTTAATTCAGCATAAGCAAATAAATATTTGCTGTATAATGTGTAACTATTGAAGGAGGATTTTATGGCAAAGAATGTTTTGGGGCAGTACTTTACCCCGTCCCATATAGCTCGAATTATGGTTGATTTAATTGAATCTCCCCGAGAAAGCAAAATACTTGAACCTTCCGCTGGAGAAGGGGTATTTTTGGATGTGCTTCACGAGGCCGGTTATTCGAATATTGAAGGAATTGAAATCGACTCTTCACTGAAGCAAAATGTGATGCATACTGTCTATCATGAATCGTTTGTTTCGTGGAAGAAGGACGGGGAATACTCTGCCGTTATCGGAAATCCTCCATATATCCGATGGAAGAACCTTGAAGAATTCCAGAAAAACGAGATTAAAGAACATCCCTTGTGGGGTAAGCTATTTAACTCTTTGTCGGATTACCTGACTGTATTCATAGCTAATGCTATACGAAACCTTCGTGACGGAGGCGAATTAATTTTTATTACTCCAAGCTTTTGGATGCATACGCTCCACTCCGAGAATCTTCGGTCTTGGATGTTGAGTCAGGGGACATTCTCTCACATTATTAACTTTGGTGAGAGTAATGTTTTTCAAGGGGTTTCAAGCTCAATTATAATTTTTAGGTTTGTTAAAAATGCCCAGATTCAGGAAATTCAGTTTTATGAATATGGTGGCCCTCGAAAGGTTTCTGAGTCAATTAGTCTAAATGGTGGTGAATTTAAGAAATTTATGATTCCTCAATTTACCGCTGGGGAACAATGGATTTTTGCTGACCGGAAAACTTTGAATGATATAGCCGAACTTGAAGACGCATGCACCATGACGGCGGAGACCGATGATCTATTTGATGAGAAGGTGCAGCGTGTGGCTTTATTGGGTGATTATGTGCATATTGCTAATGGAATGGTTTCTGGATTGGATAAAGCCTTTCGTTGGGATGCCCCTGTTGATAACTTGAACGAAGCTGAACAAGCAGCTTTGGCCACTGTTGTTAAAGGTAAAGATATTAAAAATGTTTACATGGAAGGAAGTAGCAGGTATATCGATATTCCGGAGGGCCTTACGGAATCTGACGTAGCTTCAAAATACCCCTCTCTATATGAACAGCTAGTTTCTTATAAAGAGAAGCTGATAGAACGTTACTCGTATCAGAGGTCTCTTCCGTTTTGGGAGTGGGCTTTTAAACGGTCTCAAAAGTATTTTTATACGGAGATTCCTAAAATTTTCGTTCCATGTAAGGAGCGTGTCACGAATAAAGAATCTGCACGGTTCTGCCTTGTTCCCCCGGGTGTTGTGGCAACTCAGGACGTAACAGCTTTCTCTCCTCTGGAGGATGCGAGGGAGTCAATCGAATATATCCTGGCTTATTTGGTTCATCCGCGTGTTACGGCTTGGTACAGATACAAGGGACTTATGAAGGGCGGAATCGCTGAGTTTTCAGAAAAGCCCCTCGCGTCGATACCTTTCAGATATATCGACTGGGATAATGATGAAGATATCGCGTTCCATGACCTTGTAACGAATACAATTCGAGAAAGTGTATCAGAAAATGTAGCCTATGAGGAGATTATTGTGCGTATTATTAATTTGTTTAAATCAGTTAAGAATCGCAACATTCACTATGATACTAATATTTCAGAGGAGAGCTAAGGGTGACTCTTAAAATGCAGGATGTCGAAAAAGCTATTCGAGAATATTTTGTGAATCGAGGCTATATTGATTTAAATTTAAAGCTGAATCAGGAAACCTCTGGGCATAGGATAGCAACTCCTCTTGAAGAAGAGGTCTATGATGCTTTGTCAAAGACCTACCCTGGATTAGCCTTCAAGCAGCATGAAGCGGTTAATGAGTACCTCTCGCAAGCCGCAACGCGGGATAAGGTATCTGATGATTTTATCTTTGGAAATGAGGCTATTGATTATTTGGTGAATCCTGGGAATAAGGCATTATCTCATTGGCCAGAAAAAATTGTACCTGGCCGGCAAAGCGATACGGCTGATATAGTCCTTTTCTCGGATTCCGCCCTGTTCGATGGCTCATCAGTTTTCCTTATAGATGTTAAAAGTCATGATTTTGGCAAAAATTCTCAGCCTCCAAATATCATGTCTGCTCGCAAACTGGCTAAGGTGGCAGAAATCTGCCTTTCAAAAAATATAGACCCTAACTTCTCTCTGTATTATATTGATCTCGGATACAGAAAGAAGGACGCTGGAGTTGTTGTAGAGGATGTTCGCATGGTAGATATGATGAAAATACCACCTCTTGACTATAATGGCAAAGGAAAACCGCTGTATATTAACTGGTCTGCGGCTATTCAAGTTCAGTTTAGGCCTTCTGAGGTATCTCAGGATTTCGAGTTGAGCCAAAAGGACTGGCTGGCAATTTTTATGAAGAATTATACTTCACAAAAGAGGGATAGGATATATAAAGAGGTTCATGAACTTGGAGAGCAGGAAAAAATGCTTGCTGAATATTATGCAAAAAATGGATATGTTCTAGAAGCAAATAGAATTATCTCTGATAGGTTGGAAATTAAATCGCCCCAAGAATCCGTTGAAGGTGTGAAAAAATCTAACTCGCAACTTGGTCAAAATATTGGCGCAAGAAATGGATTGAATCAAATAAATCAACTGCGCAGACTGCAAAATGATAATAATTCACGAGGGGATTTATCTCTATAATTAGGACCACGAATATGGAGGGTGGCAGGTTGCTTAGAGCAACCTGCCACCCTCTAAAACACAAATGTACTACTTGGAGCGGCGCCAGATCTTCAGCGCGCTACAAATCAGCGGCAACTGCAGGGGCAAGCGACCGTATGCAATAGCCTTACGCTGAGCGGACTGGTGTCGCGCATCCAGAGCCATCTGAATATTAGCGGGGAACACCGCAACGAACAGCAGCGCGGCCAACAGACCACCGGCACGGCGGGTCTTGTCGCTCGACAGCAGGGCGGCGGTGCCCAGCTCAGCCACACCGGAACCGTGCGTGTACGCGTGCGGAGGGCCCGGCAGGTACTTCGGAATAATCGAATCGAAGGGCTCGGGGATAATGAAGTGCAGCGCGCCCATCACAGCAAGACCGCGCGCCATACGAGTCGCCGAACGCTCGGCGCTGTACTCTTTCTTCTTAAAAATACTCATGCCCCCAGTATCCTCCCCAACGAAGAGGATGCCGTGAGCCCGCGCGGCGAGTCTCGAAAATATCCACCGTCGGAAGGGGAAGCCCAGAAGCCATTGCAACCGGGCGAGGTCCAAATCCGACCACTCAAGAGGAAAAGACCCGTCAAACAGGGTATGATGTGAAGCATGGCACCGCGTGCGGTACCGACCGACGAGCGGCTCCCCACGAGCCGACGCCGATCAGGACGGACCGGGTGCACCATACCAAAAATCAAAGGAGTAACCCCATGAAGAAGATTCTGTTCATCGCAGCACTCGCAGGCGCCGCATTCTTCATCTACAAGAAGAAGGCAGCCTAAGGTATCTCGCCCTGCAGGGCGTAATAATCCTAAGCATAAGAAGCCCGCCCCTCGAAACATTCGAGGGGCGGGCTTCGTCGTATCCGCAGAATTTACGGACGGAGCGGTGAACCTACTCGCCGCTGGGCGGAACCTCGCCGCTCATCACGACCTTATTCTGCGAAGAGCTCCACGTGAACGTAGCCGTCGTGCGGCCGCTCGCGTTGGCGGGGCTCTCATCGTCCTTCATGTAGCGGTAGGTCACGCTAATCGAATTATCGGCGGTACGGGTAATGGAGGGCGAGAACGAGTACGGCTCGTAGGTCGCCGTACCAATAAACTTGCCGTAGTGGAAGAGCAGGATGTGGTGGGCCATCGAGGAGATGCAGCACTCATCCGGGGAGGAGCCCGGAATCGCGTCAATCCAGGACAGCTCGGCGCAGGGATCAAAACCCTCGTACGTGCGGGAAACGTTCGTCCACTGGTTCCACTTGCTCTTGTTCTTCATATCGCTCAGAGCCTTAGAGACCGTGGATGAAGCCGACACGTTGGAGCAGCTGGAGCTCTTCTTATCGCCCGAGGAGTCAGACTTCGCGGGAACGGTCGTAACGCTCGGCTCGGGGTTCACCGTAATCGTCACCACCGACGGAGCCGGGGCGGGCGAAGACGCAGAGGCGGAGGCAGAAGCGGAAGGGCTCGCCGAAGCCGTGGGGAAGATAGCCGAGGCGGCGCTCGAGGAGGAGCTCGGCGAAGCCGAAGCGGATGCGCTCGCCGAGGCGGACGAAGACACTACGGTACCGGAAAGCGCCGAATCGGTGCTTGCCGAGCAGGACGAGACGGCCAGGGCCACGGCCGCGCCCAGGGCGGGCAGGGATAGAGCGGAGCGGGTCAAACGCATGGGGACTCCTCGCGCGATGCGGCGGCGCATCGCAAGCTGATGTATGTGAACAGTGAACTTGTCCAGTATAGAGAAAAAGACGCATTGACGTGGTGCGGGGCGTCAGTGCCGGTCGTTAGCGTGCTCTTTTTTGCTGCCGGTAGGCGGCAGAAAACCGGCTAGCAGACCTTATCGTCGGTCAGATAATGTGCTAGCCAGGCGCGCCTCGCCGTCGCAATACGCGCCGTAATCCGCGGAAAAACCCACAGGCTGATAGCGCCCTGAGCCCACAAAATCAGCGAAAACAGCAGCGGCCGAAACGTGTTATCGCGCGGATCAACGCCCGAGTCGAAGAGGTGAACGAGTGCATCCGACAGGAAAATCGACGGGAACATCAGCGACATCAGTACCGTGCCCAGCACCCAGCCCGGCCCGAAACAGAGCAGAACCCAGCGGGCGCTCATCCGCAGGTTCTTGCGATGGGCCCAACGGAACTGCCAGCCGCGCAGACGGTACGGATAAATCACGCCCAGAATCGACCCCAGAGACACCACAATAGCCGGCACCACAAAGAACGACAGGGACATCATGAGCGTGGGGGTCAGATCCCCATCTCGGCCGTGCAGAACCAGAGCCACCACCGTGCCTGAAACACCCGTGATGATGCCAATCGCAATAGCCTTCGTGCGCACGAACAGGTGCAGGGCGTGCGGGTCGCTACTGCGCAAAGCACGCAGCGCATGCTCCTCGTCGTGACCCATCAGGTTTGTGGAGGTTACGTCCGCAACCATCCAGCCGACCATCGCCAGTGCAAAACCGGCCGGGCCCCTAAACTCGCTGAACAGCCACGAACGCCAGGCTTCCGGTAGCAGGTACCAGCAGATTGCCGCCAGTAGCGCATTGCATACAATGGTCTGGGTCTCCACCGGGAACGGGCGGGTGAACATGCGGCGCAGCTCAGCGCGTACACTCGGGCGGTACGTATTCTTCGGCTCGATGAGGGTGTGACCTTCCACCCGCTGACGGCGCAGGTCCCGGCGGAGTGCCCTGAAATTCGTCACGGGATGCGCCAGCGGCGCAAGGCGGGAAGATACGTGCCTCATAATGCTCACCAGCCCATTGTAGAGGTGGCGGGGCACGGCTCAGGCACAGCCGATATGACCGCCTGCGGAAATACTGCAGCGCAGAAAGTTAGCCAATAGGTAAACTCTGCCCGCTGCGCCCGCATCTCCTTGCACACCCGCCGCATCCGGGGGACAATGAAGGCATGGCTGAAGTAACTCTACAGAATGAACTCGTAATCCACACCAACGGCGACCTGCCCGCAGTCGGCGCAAAGCTGCCCGAATTCTCGGTTCTCGCGGCTGATCTCTCCGAGATTTCCTCCGCAGATTTCGCAGGTAAGAACCTGGTGCTGAACATCTTCCCCTCCGTCGACACCGGTGTCTGCGCAAACAGCGTCCGCACCTTCAACAAGCAGGCTGCAGGCCTGGAGAACACCGTCGTGCTGTGCGTCTCCAACGACCTGCCCTTCGCAATCGGCCGCTTCTGCGCAGCCGAGGGCATTGAGAACGTCGTCACCTCCTCTGCTTTCCGCTCCTCCTTCGGTGAGGACTTCGGCGTAAAGCTCGTGGACGGCCCCCTGGCTGGTCTGCTGGCACGCTCCGTGGTCGTCGTGAACCCCGAGGGCGAGGTCGTCTACACCGAGCTGGTTCCCGAAACCACCAACGAGCCCAACTACGAGGCAGCACTCGCCGCCATCAAGTAGTTTCCGTTTCGTTCGCCTCGCGAATGAGCAATTGATTCTCAACGCCCCGGCGCGCATACCCCTGGTTTGCGCCCGGGGTGCTTTAAAATAGTGATAACCGCCGCGCGATTATTTCTCTCGCGCGGTGCACGACACAACAGATACGAACGCTACACCGCACGAGTACGGTCTCACCCCACACATGCGGCTGGCGACAGCATTACGCTCCGCCCACCCGATATCACGGGTGGGCGGAGCGTTTTAACGATGTATTAGGTGGGGGCGCGAAGGGCCGGCAAGCCACGGGCGCCTAGCGCGTCTGCTCGGAGCCGCCGTCGTGGTCGGCCACGAGCATATGCTCCGGCAGGGTACCGCGACGCTTCTGAACCGCGTAGCGAACCACCAGCAGGCTTAGGTAGACGACCATGGACACCACAAGCATGGACTGCGGGGCGATCAGCAGGCCCGCGGCCGCGGCCACCAGCGCGATGACGGCGGTCAGACGGTCCTTCGATTCGCGGTACGCATCCACGGTCAGGATCGCGAAGAGCGCAGTCATCACAAAACCCAGACCCTTCAGCTCGCTCAGGAAGCTGACGCCCAGCACGTAGCCCAGCAGGGTACCGCAGATGACGGACACCTGCATGCCAGCGTGAATCCACAGGATGCGGGAGCCGCGCAGCGTGTGGCGGTCGGGGCCGCTATTGAGGACGTACGCCTCGTCGGTGAGCGTGTACACGCTGTAGAACTTCGCGAGAGGATGGCGCACACGTTCAATCGGGTAGGAAAGGCCGTACATGAGGTGACGCGAATTCACGAGCAGAGTCATGAGCGCAATAGACACCAGCGAAGCGTGCAGAGACATCATGTCCAGCAGCACGAACTCCACGGAACCGGCGAAGACAATGCCCGGCAGGACGACCGCCAGCCACATCGGGAAGCCGTAGCTGTGAATCACCACGCCCAGGCCGATACCCACGAAGAACAGGCCCGCCATGACCACGCCGGCGGTGCGCATCGCCTCGGCAAAACCGCTCACGCGCGGCTGCTGGGAGTCCGAAGAGTCCTTGGGTGCCTCGACCACGGGAATGACGCCGGTCAGCGGAAGGGCGGAGGCAATCACCTGATCCACCTGCTCCGGGCTTGCCTGGCGGGGTTCCGCCCGTTGGTGGGGTGCCTGCTGCTGCACGCTACGGTCGGGCGCGGTGCGGTGGACCGACTCGACGATGGGGGCGGAGGCATCCGCCGGGTGACGCTGAGAATCCTGAGATGAAGTCATGACGCCCCCTAGAAAACCCAGTTAGCCAGCACAACGCAGGTGACGGTACCCGCCACCATGCTCAGCACCATATTCTTACGCCACAGGTGCACACCCACAGTCACCACCAGACCCGCCAGGTACGGTGCCGCCGTGGTGAACGAGGAGTAATCAATCTTCGCCACCGCATAGATAGCAAGTAGCGCGACTGCGCCGAGCGGAATCCAATGGCTGAGTGCATCGAGCAGCTCGGAGCCGGCGAGCGCCTTCTTCAAACCGAAAGGCAGAAGACGCAGCATAAAAGTAATACCTGCAGCAACGAACACCGCAGTCAAAATATATCCGGCAGTAACTTCGCCGTTCATGAGGGTTGTCTCTTTCTGCACCACTCAGAAAACCCGGAGGCGAAAGACACACGGTCGAACGGTTAAAGTCTTCAAAGCAACCGCCGAGAGCCGGGTCTGCCCGAGGAAACGGGGGAGTAGTGCGATAGGTACGTGAATAGATGAAAGCCGCGAACAACGAGGCGGAGGGACGTTCCTCCCGCATGAGACTCATCTCTGCGTGACCTCGGGTGATGCCGCTCCCGGTGCGGTGTTACTCCGGGGCGGCACAGCGTTCTGCGTCGCTAGTTTCCTTGGCGGTGTCTTTCATCTGCATGTGGTACCTCAAATCTGTGGGCGGCGGCTCACGAGATGGCGCCGGGAAGGGCGAATCGCGGCCGGTTCCGCGTGAAACAGGAAAGAGAAAGGCGGGTCGAATAGGCGGCTCGCACTTTTTATATTAACGGTTTTCCGAGCCGCCGCGTAACACCCCGGCGGAACCCCCATTATCCTCGGAAGCGGACCCCGTTACTTCGCTTGTCTTCTGCTCCGAGTGGGCAGGCAGGGTGCCGCGACGCTTCGCCACAGGGAAGCGCGCCAGTAGCAACACCACGTACGAACCCAACGCCACCACCAGGAACGACGAAGGCGCAAAAATCAGCGCAATCGCGGCCGAAATCGCAACGAAGAGCGCCGTCACGCGATCCGGGTTAGCGCGGTAGCCGTCCATGGCGAGAACCGTGAAGATAGCCACCATCACGAAATCCACGCCTTTCAGATCGCTTAAGAAGCTCGCACCGAGTACGTATCCGAGCACCACGCTCAGAATCCAGGAGACGTAAATCAGCGTGTTAACCCACAGGATGCGGGCGCCGGAACGCTCGTTACGGTCGGGTCCGGAATTGACCGCGAAGGCCTCATCGCAGAGAGTGTGAACCGCCAGGGCCTTGGCCCAGAAGCCCTTTACCCTGTGCAGAGGGAAGGAGAGGCCGTACACCAGGTGGCGAGCATTCACGAGGAACACGGTCAAAGCAATCGAGGCAACCGACGCGCCACCGCTGATCATGCCCACCATGAGGAATTCCACAGAACCGGCAAAAACCACCGCGGATAGCAGCGGCGCCGTCCAGATCGGCAGACCGTGAGCGTTGAGGATAATGCCCAGACCCAAACCCAGCACAGCGATACCGAGCATCACCACGGAAGAATCCGCAACAGCCAAGCGGAAATCATTCTGGGTGCTCGTACGCTCAGCGCCGGGGGTCTGTGCCATAAAAGAGTTCCTTGTTGTTGTGCTCTTCAAAAAATCTACTGTGTGCGTGAGGGACTTCGAAGCTTCGCCGCGGCTTTCCAGTGTATAGGAGCAAGCGGATGACCGACGAGAAAAAGAGCCCGGGAATAAAATATGAGAAACACGCTTATAGTGAATGACGCTAAACAACGCGGCGCTGAATAACCTAGCGACCGTGCAGACAACCCGAAAGGAACCTCAATGACCGAGCAGAACAACGCTGAACAGAACAACGCCGTGCAGACTGCAGAAGAGCAGAAGAAGGTGTACTCGCGCCAGCAGGAACGCCGCGAACTCGACAACTACCGCCAGACCAAGATCGAGCGCATCGACCGCCTGCGCTACCGTGCCTACGGTGCCAACGGCGCGACCCTCGATTTTGGTGTGGGTGAGGGCCTGCTGACCCCCGTCGAGCTGCTGCTTGCTGCGATTGCCGGCTGCTCCTCCGTGGACGTGGACGCGGGCACCTCTCGTCGCGCCACCCCCGAGGTGTTCGAGGTGCTCGCCTCGGCGCTGAAGCAGAACGAAGACGGCGCGGTGCGCCTCGACGACGTTGAGGTGGACTTTGACGTGCGCTTCCCCGAGGACGAGCAAGGGGCCAAGGCCCAGAAGATGGTGGACCGCCTGATTCAGCTCAGCGAGCAGAAGGACTGCACCGTTTCCCGCACCGTGGAGCACCCCACGAAGGTTTCTTTCCACAACCTGGCGGACTAAAGCCGGGTGAGCTAAAAGCTTGGGCGAACTCGCCTGATATGGGCCCTCCCGTGCCGCTTGTAATGAGGCGGCACGGGAGGGTTTTTCTGTGTTTTTGTGGTTTTGGGTGGAAAAGAGCCTGGAAAGCGGGTAGGATTGACCCTCAGATTAGGAAAACTTATGGTACGTAAGAAATCCTTAAGATTGAAGAATTTCTTGACCCAGGCACAAACCTTCGGTAGCCGCATCGACGGCAGGGATAGACTGGACAGCACATCATCCCCTAGCAAACGCACGAAGCAATAGCCTCAGAAAGAAGACCTGACATGGCACAGCCTACAGAGACTTCCGGCGCTGCATCGGAAGCCACCCCCGCAGAGGGTGAACTGAAGCGAGGCCTCTCCGCCCGCCACATGCAGATGATTGCAATCGGCGGCGCAATCGGCACCGGCCTCTTCGTCGCCTCCGGTAAGACCATCTCCACCGCGGGCCCCGGCGGCGCAATCCTCGCCTACGCCCTCATCGGCGTCATGGTGCTCTTCCTTATGCAGTCCCTCGGCGAGATGGCCGCGCACCTGCCCGTGCCCGGAGCCTTCCAGACCTACGCCGCGCGCTACGTGTCCCCGTCCTTTGGCTTCGCCATGGGCTGGAACTACTGGTTCAACTGGGCGATTACCGTGGCCGCCGAGCTCGTCGCGGTCGGTGAGGTGATGAGGTACTGGTTCCCGGACATCCCATTCTGGGTGTGGGCGGCAGGATTCCTCGTGCTACTGACCGGCATCAACGCCCTCTCGGCACGCTCCTACGGCGAGAGCGAGTTCTGGCTGGCAACCATCAAGGTCGTCACCGTGGTTGTTTTCCTCATTGCCGGTATCGCCATGATTTTCGGCATCCTGGGCGGTAGCTCCCCGGGCGTTTCCAACTGGACCGTGGGCGAGGCACCCTTCGTGGGCGGTGCCCCCGCCGTCCTGGCCATCTTCATGGTGGCAGGCTTCTCCTTCCAGGGCACCGAGATGATCGGTGTGGCAGCGGGCGAGTCCAAGAACCCCCGCCGCGACGTGCCCCGCGCGCTCACCAGCGTGTTCTGGCGCATCATGCTCTTCTACATCGGAGCGATGGTCGTCATCGGCTTCCTGATTCCCTACACCGACCCGAACCTGCTGACCGCAGCGGACGGCAACGTGAACATCTCCCCGTTCACCCTCATCTTTGAGCGCGCAGGCATCGCCTTCGCGGCGGCCGTCATGAACGCCGTGATTCTCTCCGCCGTGCTTTCGGCGGGTAACTCCGGCCTGTATGTCTCGGCTCGTATGCTCTTCTCCCTGGCGCAGGAGGGCAAGGCACCGAAGATGTTCACCCGCATCAACTCCGGCGGCGTGCCCATGAACGCGCTGCTGGCAACCGCCGCCGTGGGTGCGGTCGGCTTCATCGCCGCGCTGCTCTCGCCGGATGGTGCGTACCTGTGGCTCGTGAACGTGTCGGGTCTGGCGGGCTTCATCACCTGGGTGGGCATCGCCGTGGCGCACTACCGCTTCCGCCGCGCCTACCTGAAGCAGGGCCACAGCCTCAAGGAGCTGCCGTACGTGGCGCCGTTCTTCCCCGTGGGCCCGATCATTGCGTTCCTCATGTGCCTGGTCGTGATTGGCGGCCAGAACTACGAGGCCATCATCAGCGGCGACTGGTTTGGCGTTCTGAGCTCCTACATCGGCCTGCCCGTCGTGGCGGCCGTGTGGCTGGGCCACCGCATCGTGACCCGTGACCGCCTGATTCCGCTGGAAGAAATGGACGTGAGCGGCCTCGAGGTGGGCGAATCCAAGTAGGTCAGCGCACCGCTAACCAACGTGCAGAGTGAGCCGCCGGCCCCGGGAGAGGGGACCGGCGGCTCTTAGCGTCCTGGGCTCTTGCCTCCATAAAGTGCAAGCAATACATGGGTGGGCTAAGAATCCCAAACGTTCGGGTGCTAGGGTGGAGAACATGCAGACGAACCCGCAGAACCGAGCAGAAACAACCCAGCCCGCCGAACATAGCGCCATCGACAGCGTGCACCGCGTCGTCAACGTGTGCGCCGTAGCCATCCGCGATGAGCGGGGGTACGTGCTGACCGTACGCAAGAAGAGTAGCGACGGGTTTATGATGCCCGGGGGCAAACCCGAGCTGGGGGAGAGCCCCGTGCAGACCGCCTGCCGCGAGGTGAGCGAAGAAATCGGCCTGACCCCCGACCCCGTCCGGATGCGCTACCTCGGCACCCTGGAGGCCGCCGCGCTCAACGAGTCCGGCTTTATGGTGCGCGCCGAAACCTTCGAGTACGCCCCCACCAGCGGGCAGCGCGCGCACCTGGCTACGCTGGTGCCGCAGGCCGAAATTGCCGAGCTGCGCTGGGTCGATCCCGCCATGGCCCGCCCCTCAGACATCGCCGCGCAGGCACCGCTGAATACCGAGCAGATTTTTCCGCTGCTGGCGGCCACTCCGGTTCCGCGGGGCTAGCGTATCCACGGTGGACCCGGCGGCCTAGAGCCCCCGTTTTATCCACAGGGCTACCCTGCACACATGAGGTACACAGGTACGTCCGGTACCCTCAACAACAGACAACCCATAGAAGGCGGGGCGCAACGCCGCGTGCCCGCTGCACAACCCAAGGAGAACCATGAAGAAGACTGACTACAATCTCGCCGTCTACTGCGGCGCACGCTCCGGCAACGACCCGCTCTTCACCGAGCGCGCCCGCGAGCTCGGCACCCTCTGCGCCCAGAACAATATTGGCGTGGTCTACGGCGGCGGCCGCACCGGCCTGATGGGCACAGTCGCGGGCGCGACCCTGGATGCCGGCGGCGTGGTCTACGGCGTGGTCACCCACAAGCTGGTCGGGCTGGAGGGCGTCTACCCCGGCCAGACCACCCTCGACATTGTGGACACCATGCACCAGCGCAAAATCGCCATGATCGAGAAGGCCGACGCTTTCGTCGCCATGCCCGGCGGCCCCGGCACCCTGGAAGAGTTCTTCGAGGTGTTCAGCTGGCAGTTCCTCGACATCCACTCCAAGCCGGTTGCGCTGCTGAACGTGAGCGGCTACTGGGATAAGCTCATCGACGCGATGCACTACATGGCCTCCACCGGCCTGCTGAACGAGCGCTACCTGGACGAACTCATTATCGCGACCACTCCCGAGGAGCTGCTGGATGCGCTCGCCAAGGACCTAGAGCGCCGCGCCGCCACAAAGACCAACGCAGAAAGCTAAACTGCCATGGCCAATACCCTGCTACTGACCTACTTCGGACCGTTCCCCGGCGTGCCCGTGAACCCCACCGTGGCGCTCGCAGAAGGAGCTCAGCGTCTGCTGGCTCAGATGCGCCCGGATTTGAACGTCATCACCCGCGAGCTGCCCGTCAGCTACGACGGATCCAGCGCCGCACTGCGCGCCGCCCTGCAGGAGGTGCAGCCCGACGCGCTCATCAGCCTGGGCGTAGCGGTCGGCCGCGACGTGGTGAGCCTCGAGCAGGTCGCCATCAATCTGGACTCCGCGGGCATTGAGGATAACGACGGCGACCGACGCTGCGACGAGCCGATTGTTCCGGACGGCCGGGAGGCGTACTTCTCCTCCCTGCCGGTGCGCGCCAGCTTTGAGCGCCTGCGTGCGGCGGGGGAGCCTGTCGAGATTTCGTACACCGCCGGAACCTACGTGTGCAACCACGTGTTCTACGAGGGTCAGCGCATCAGTCGCGAGTTGGGGCTGAGCATCCCCGCCGGGTTCGTGCACGTGCCCGCAACTCGTGCCGACGGTGAAGAGACGACCGAGGGTGTGGAGCTGACCGCCCACCGCGACGCCGGTGGCGTGGTTCGCGACGAGCAGGGTGTGCCGTACCTGCCCGAGTCCACCGTGGTGCGCATTATCGCCGAGATTGCCTCGGACACCCTGCCCGCGGTGGACTAGCAACACGGTATTGAGCTAGAACCTACATAACAAAACCGCCGGATAGCCTCCCGATGTGGGAGCCTATCCGGCGGTTTGCGCATCCTACGCCCGCAGGTTATAAAACCCTCGAGCGTAAGTTTGAGCTACTACTTGGTGCGGTTCTTCAGGTAGTAGTCGATCAGCGAAGCAGTCGAAGAATCCTGACGAGCCAGAACCTCACGGTCACCCTCGATAGCGGGAACCAGGTCCAGCGCCAGCTTCTTGCCCAGCTCAACACCCCACTGGTCGAAGGAATCGATGCCCCACACAACACCCTGAACGAAGGTGATGTGCTCGTACAGGGCAATCAGGGAGCCCAGAACGCGCGGGGTCAGGCGCGGTGCCATGATGGAGGTGGAGGGACGGTTGCCGCTGAAGATACGTGCGTTGACCACGTGCTCCGCGGTGCCCTCTGCGCGGACCTCTTCCTCGGTCTTGCCGAAGGCGAGAGCCTGAGACTGCGCGAAGAAGTTAGCCAGGAACAGCTCGTGAACGTCCTGCTCGCCGTCCTTGGTCGGGTGGACCGGGTTTGCGAAGGCAAGGAAGTCTGCGGGAATCAGGCGGGTACCCTGGTGGATCAGCTGGTAGAAAGCGTGCTGGCCGTTGGTGCCGGGCTCGCCCCAGAACACTTCACCGGTTGCGTAGTTGACGAAGGAGCCGTCCGCGCGAACGGATTTGCCGTTGGACTCCATGGTCAGCTGCTGCAGGTACGCGGGGAAGCGGTGCAGGTACTGGTCGTAGGGCAGAACCGCGTGGGTCTCTGCGCCGAGGAAGTTCACGTTCCAGATGTTCAGCAGACCCATCAGAACGGGCACGTTCTGAGCCAGGGGCGCGGTGCGGAAGTGCTCATCCATAGCGTGGAAGCCGGCGAGGAAGTCAGCGAAGACCTTCGGGCCCAGCACGATAGCCAGGGAGGTGCCGATGGCGGAGTCCACGGAGTAGCGGCCGCCCACCCAATCCCAGAAGCCGAAGGCGTTCTCGGGGTCAATGCCGAATGCTGCGACCTTATCGAGCGCGGTGGAGACAGCCACGAAGTGCTTAGCCACGGCCTCGGATGCTTCCTTACCTTCCAGCGCGCCAGCCTCAGCCAGTGCGGAAAGCAGCCACTCGCGGGCCACGCGGGCGTTGGTCAGGGTCTCCAGGGTACCGAAGGTCTTGGATGCGACGATGAACAGGGTGGTCTCGGGATCCAGGTCGGAGACCTTCTCGGCCACGTCGGTCGGGTCAATGTTGGAGATGAAGCGGGCGGTGATGCCTGCATCGGCGTAGGGCTTGAGAGCCTCGTACACCATGACCGGGCCCAGGTCGGAGCCACCGATACCGATGTTCACCACGGTCTCGATGCGCTTGCCGGTCACGCCGGTCCACTCGCCGTTGCGCACGCGATCGGCGAAGGCGTAAATCTTTTTCAGTACGGCGTGCACGTCTGCGTCTACGTCCTGGCCGTCGACGGTCAGGGCGGGGGTGTAACCCTCGGGGCGGCGCAGGGCGGTGTGCAGCACGGCGCGGTCCTCGGTGACGTTAATGTGCTCACCGGAGAACATGGCCTCGCGGGCCTGCTCCAGCTTGACCTCTTCGGCGAGCTTGAGCAGCAGCTCAACGGTCTCGGAGGTAATCAGGTTCTTGGAGAGGTCAACGTGCAGTTCGTCGGCGGTGAAGCTGAGCTTCTGCGCGCGTTCCGGGTCAGTGGCAAACCACTCGCGCAGGTTCGGGGTGAGTGCCTTGTGATGAGCGGACAGAGCCGACCATGCAGAGGTGGTCGTGGGGTCAATAGAAGTAGTCATGTTTCCATTCTCTTATTTTCGGGAGCCGCTGTCACCTCTTTCGAGGGTGATGTGGGACGATACAGCGAAAAAATCGAAAATGGACACCCGGTGAGCCCGTTTGCACCTCGGTAGGCAATCTGTAGAGGCTGAAAAGAATGTTTTGGCTTGTCAGGGGCATATCTAGGGGGTGGACGGATATACCTCAAGAAAATAGGAGATACCCCACAAACCTTGAACTTTCACTTTAAAAAACATTAGACCGGGCTGAATAATGCCTGGGATACAGAAACACCTCGAGGATCACTCCCTCAATGCGTTCCCTGGCACTTTGTGAGACGCCCCACCTGGTACAACTTTTGGGGCAGGGAACGATTTTCTACTCTCAAACACAACACTCAGGACAACACAACATGGCTTTTGACCTCTTTAAGGGGGTTCGTGTGCCCAAGAACGGCCGGAACCCTCCCTGCGAGTCTTTTTGGAAAGCCGCGGTTTCCGCCCCGAAATCCAGGGTCTGCGTGCTTTTGCCGTGCTCCTCGTCGTGGTTTACCACGTTTGGGTGGGCAAGGTTTCCGGCGGTGTGGATGTCTTCCTGTTCATCTCCGCCTTCCTGCTTTCGCTCTCCTTCATGCGGAAGATCAACGAGGGTAAGCCCCTTGAATCTCCTCAACTACTGGACCCACGTGTTCACCCGCCGGCATCCAGGTTATTGGTATTCGCGATAACCCGCGTTTTGAGGCTGACATGTACCGGTGCGCTACGACCTCGGAAAACCCGGACGATTGCGCAGAGCCCATCGAAGCGAAGTACGGCGAAAACCCGGCCGCCCCGATCTTCGCCAAGTACGCGGATCGCGGTGCCTACCTGATTGATCTGAAGGACGTGTACTGCCCCGACGGCACGTGCCCGGTCGTTCAGAGCAACGTGTACATGTACGCCGACTCGAACCACCTGACGAATGTCTACGAGGCGACCCTCACCGACATCATCTACGAGCGCGCCCTGGCCACCGGCTGGAACCCCCAGGGTCGTAACGCCCAGTCGTAGTACCGGGTAGCGTGCCGAGGCCGTATCCCTCTTATAGAAAGCCCCCTCACCCCGCGTGGTGGAGGGGACTTTCTGGTGTCCGCAGGCCTTCTCGGCAGACTCCCGTAAGCGGGCAGTGCGACGGGGGAGTGCCGCGAGACGGAGTAGCATTGGGACTATGCATGAATCAGCCCAGACCGCATCCGACCAGTCCCTCTACCTCGTCGTCTCCCGGTCAGGTGAAACCCTGACCAACCCGGACGGCACCGTGCACTACGTGCGCGTCCTGCCCCGCACCCTGGCCGAAGAAGGTGCCGTGCTGGGCCGCACCGTACTCCGACCGAACCCCGTTCTAGAGCCCGACCTCATCCCCGGGTTCAACGCGAGGGAAGGCGCGCGCGATGAGCACGCACCCGCAACGGCTGCTCCGGCGGCGGGCACCCCGACGGCAGAGGTGCACGCCCTCTACTGCGAGGACGACGCGCTTCAGGCCGTCGCCGCAGAACTCAACGCCGCCGAACCGAACAGTCAGGAGGGACCCGTGCAGGCCTCCTCCAGCGGCTTCCGCTACTACCCGGTGCACCGCGATCCGCTCGGCCGCGCCCGCTACGCCGCTGCCCTGGCCCGCCGCGACTACCTCATCGAAATGCGGTACTCCGCCTACACCAGTGAAGAAGCCCCCATCGGCCGCAAGGGAATCCGCCGCACCGCATCCGGCGAAATGGTCTTTCCCCGCATCGAACCGGCCGTCATGGGCCTGGTCATGAGCCGCGACGGCGAGCGCGTGCTCCTGGCCAATAACCGCCAGTGGCACCCCAACCGTTTCGCACTCATCGCCGGGTTCGTCGACCCGGGCGAAAACCTCGAGGAGGCCATCGCCCGCGAGGTCTACGAAGAGACCGGCCTGCGCGCGGAACGCAGCGAGTACCGCATGAGCGATGTGTGGCCCTTCCCGCGCTCGCTCATGATCTGCTACCGGGTGACCGTGGACGAGAACGAGCCCATCGTTCACCACGACGGTGAAATTCGAGCCGCCCGCTGGTTTACCGCCGAGCAGCTGCGCGAGGCGATCGCCATCTCGGAGGAACGCGGCAATAGCGGGCAGGACGACCCCGCCAAGCTTGAGCTGCCCGGCACCAACGCCGTGGCCCGTCGTATGCTGGATGACTGGCTTGCCGAAAAGCCCTAGTGCTACACTGGTAGCTAAGCCCAACGGAGGGGGGTCCCTTTTGCCGTGCCCGCATACAGCGGAGTTTCACACCCGAAGGTACAGTCGGCAGAAGCGAACAAGGCAGGTTTCTCCAGCTGAGGATTGCCTCCTGCACCCCCGCGCCCGGAGCGCATCAGCCGTTGGCAGGACTATCCCCTAGATTTAAGCGAGAAACTTTACGCATGTCTGAAAACACCGCTTCGCGCCCCGACCTTCGTAATGTGGCCATCGTGGCACACGTTGACCACGGTAAGACCACCATCGTCGACGCGATGCTGCAGCAGACCCACGCCTTCTCTGACCACGCAGATGTTGAAGACCGAGTCATGGACTCCGGCGACCTCGAACGCGAAAAGGGCATTACCATTCTGGCGAAGAACACCACTGTGTTCTACAACGGCCCCTCTGCTAACGGCGAGACCATCACCATCAACGTGGTCGACACCCCCGGCCACGCCGACTTCGGTGGCGAGGTGGAGCGCGGCCTGTCCATGGTTGACGGCGTTGTGCTGCTTGTGGACGCCTCCGAGGGCCCGCTGCCCCAGACCCGCTTCGTGCTGCGTAAGGCACTGGCCGCCCAGCTTCCCGTGATCCTCGTGGTCAACAAGGTGGACCGCCCCGACTCCCGTATCGACGAGGTCGTGAGCGAGTCCATGGACCTGCTGCTGGGCCTGGCCTCCGACCTGGCCGAGGAGGTCCCCGACCTGGACCTGGACGCCGTGCTGAACGTTCCGGTCGTGTACGCCTCCGGTAAGGCCGGCGCCGCCTCCCTGAATCAGCCCGCCGACGGTCAGCTGCCCGACAACGATGACCTCGAGCCGCTGTTCAAGACCATCATCGAGCACGTGCCCGCCCCCACCTACGACCCCAACGAGGTTCTGCAGGCACACGTGACCAACCTGGACTCCTCCCCGTTCCTGGGCCGTCTGGCACTGGTCCGTATCTTCAACGGCACCCTGAAGAAGGGCCAGACCGTCGCCTGGGCACGCCACGACGGCGAGATCAAGAACGTCCGCATCTCCGAGCTGCTGGCCACCAAGGCGCTGGACCGCGTTCCCGCCGAGTCCGCCGGCCCCGGCGAGATTGTTGCGGTTGCGGGTATCGAGGACATCACCATCGGCGAAACCCTGACCGACGCCGAGAACCCCAAGCCCCTGCCGCTAATCAAGGTGGACGACCCCGCGATCTCCATGACCATCGGTATTAACACCTCCCCGCTGGCCGGCCGCGTCAAGGGTGCAAAGGTCACCGCGCGTCAGGTGAAGGACCGCCTGGACCGCGAGCTCATCGGTAACGTGTCCATCAAGGTTCTGCCCACCCAGCGTCCGGACGCCTGGGAGGTTCAGGGCCGTGGCGAGCTCGCCTTGGCAATTCTTGTGGAGCAGATGCGCCGCGAGGGCTTCGAGCTGACCGTGGGTAAGCCCCAGGTGGTCACCAAGACCATCGACGGCAAGGTGTACGAGCCCATGGAGCACATGATCATCGACGTGCCCGAGGAGTACCTGGGCGCCGTCACCCAGCTGATGGCATCTCGTAAGGGCCGCATGGAGAACATGGCAAACCACGGTACCGGTTGGGTCCGTATGGAGTTCGCCGTTCCCGCCCGTGGCCTGATTGGCTTCCGCACCCAGTTCCTGACCGAGACCCGCGGTGCCGGCATTTCCTCCTCATACTCGATTGATCCCGAGCCCTGGGCCGGCGAGATTGAGTACCGCACCAACGGTTCGCTGATTGCTGACCGCGCCGGCGTGGTGACTCCCTACGCGATGATCAACCTGCAGGAGCGCGGCACCTTCTTCGTGGAGCCCACCTCCGAGGTGTACGAGGGCATGATTGTGGGTATGAACTCCCGTGCCGACGACATGGAAGTGAACATCACCAAGGAAAAGAAGCTGACCAACATGCGTTCTTCGACCGCGGACAACTTCGAAAACCTGACCCCGCCGAAGAAGCTGACCCTCGAGGAATCCCTCGAGTTCGCCCGCGAGGACGAGTGCGTTGAGGTGACCCCCGAGGCCATCCGTATCCGCAAGGTCATCCTTGACTCCAACGAGCGTGTGCGCGAGTTCCGCCGCCGCGCCCGCGCCAACTAATTGCGCTGACGGTACGACCATCGGGCCGTAGCGTTTCGAAGAGCCGCCGCCACCTTCCGGAAGGAAGAGGGCGGCGGCTCGGCGTATTCGGGCAGGTCGGGGAGCGAAACCGGGACCGCTCAATACTGAGGTGAGCCTACCCCCGCCGCCGTGTAAGATAAGACCGTGTGCTGAGACAGCGTGCACCCCCGCAGACGCCCTGCGCGCGGGGTGAGGCGTGAGCCCTACAGGCACATCCCAGTCCGTGCGTTATGAGAGGGAATTCCCGTGTCCGCATCCGACAACAGCCCGCAGGAAGCCGAGCAGCAGAAGCCGCAGGAAGCCGCGACCCCCAGCTACCCCACGCAGGGTGAGCGCATCGCATCAGGGGCCAAGCGCGACCTGCTGCCCACAAACTACGATTCGGAGCAGGCACGCATCCTCTTCGTGCATGCGCACCCCGACGACGAGACCTCCTCGACCGGCGCGACGATGGCATACTACGCGCAGAAGGGCGCCGAGGTGTACCTCATCACCGCAACCCGCGGTGAGCTGGGCGAGGTCATCCCGCAGCAGCTACAGCACCTGGAGGTCGGTAAGCCCGGATGCACCGACAACGGCGAAGCGCTGGGGGAGTACCGCGTGGGCGAGTTGAACGGTGCTCTCGAGGCCCTGGGCGTGCACCGCCACCTCTTCCTCGGTCAGGAGCCGGCCACCGCCGAGGGCGTGCCGGCCCTCTACCGCGACTCCGGCATGGCCTGGGGCCCGAACGGTAAGCCCATCGCCAACCCCGTCTCGAGCGATGCCTCGCTGACCGCCCAGCCCCTCGAACCGCAGGCGCAGGCCCTAGTCGCCGCAATTCACGAGATTCAGCCGGATGTGCTGGTCACCTACGACGCCGACGGCGGCTACGGTCACCCCGACCACGTGCGCGTGCACCAAATCGTGAAGCGTGCCCTGGAGATTCTGGGGGATGACGAGGACCGGCCGCTGCTTACCTGGGGCATTGAGGGCGAGTACAACCCCGAGGATACCCGCGTGCAGGCCGCTATCTTTGGCGACGGCACCGCCAAGCGAAAGGCCATGGAGGCGCACCGCACCCAGATTACGGTGCTGGACGCTAAGACCTTCGAGTACTCGAATAAGGTGCCGCAGAAGATTTCTGCCGTTGAGACCTACCGCGTGCTCGACGGCGACCCCACCCGCACGGTCAACCCGAAGCCGCAGGAGGCGGGGCTCGTCTCCACGGTGCTGACCGGCGTGATTCTGGGCACCGTGGCGGCCGTCGCCGGTTCCATCTACCACGCTTGGGTTGTGTACGCAGGCGATGTTGCCCTGCCCGTGGGTTTGGTCATCGCCTACCTGACGATTTTCTTCGCCTCCCTGTGGAGCGCGCTTGCCCTGCGCCGCGGCATGACGGCGGCTATTGTGGGTGCCGTGGCCTTCGTGACCGTGTACTGGCTGGCCTACGGCCGCCCTGACTCGCCCTTCGTGCTCGTGAACCCGGGGCACTCGGCCATCGGCCTGTACGGTGCGCTGTGGTGGTTCGGCGCGCCGGTGGCGGCGATGCTGGGTATGTTCGCGTACACACGCAACCGGGTGAAGGATGCGCGCTACTTCTCGGCCCGTTCGGCGCATCAGCGTGCGCGTGCCAAGGCTGAGGGTCGGGATAAATAGCGAAGAAAAAGTATGCGTTATTGCATGTTTTTCCTCGGTGGGAAAAAGGGTTGTGCCCACCCACAAATTAATGTGACAAAGATTTCATTTATATAATTTGGGTATTTTTATAATTCACTGACTAGGTGAAATAGTGAACGGCGGCAGGGCAGGCTTGCCTAAAAAATAGGCCCCCGCCCGCCGCCGTTCGCTGTCTAATACACCACGAAAATACGATAAAACACCGAGCGCGCGATAGACTATACAAAGACTTCCCCGCCGAGCACCACACGCTCGGCGGTTTACTCTGCAGACCCTGCCCTGGAGAAGGCGACCCGCAGACCGGCGGGCACAGGGCGCACAGCATCGAGAAAGGCACCGACCCATGACCTACGTTATCGCGCTTCCCTGCGTGGACGTCAAAGACCGCGCCTGCGTTGAAGAATGCCCCGTGGACTGCATCTACGAAGGTGACCGCACCCTGTACATCCACCCCGACGAGTGCGTGGACTGCGGCGCCTGCGAGCCCGTCTGCCCCGTCGAGGCCATCTACTACGAAGACGACGTTCCCGAAGAGTGGAGCGAATACGTGAGCGCCAACGCCGACTTCTTCGACGACCTGGGTTCCCCCGGTGGCGCCGCAAAGCTCGGCCCCACCGGCAAGGACGTGCCTTTCATCGCGGCACTGCCCCCGCAGAGCAACTAACCCCATACCTGAAGCATCCGCGCCCGACAATAACCGAGCGAGTGACCGGATGCGCGAGCCCCCACCCCGGCCGATGCGCACCGCACGCGGTGTGCCCCTGGACGAATTGTCTAGGCGCTGGGATGGGGGCTCTTCCTCTAGTCAGCCCCAAAGCCCGGGCGATAGACTGAAATGACGAAAAATCCCCAAGCGACCAGGTGACACAATGACTTACGGCCTGAACCTGCCCGAATACCCCTGGGAGGCGCTCGCCCCCTACCGCGCCACCGCCGCGGCTCACCCCGACGGCCCGGTGGACCTGTCCATCGGCACCCCCGTGGACCCCACCCCCGAGCTCATCCGCAACGCGCTCGCCGAGGCATCCGACGCCCCCGGCTACCCGACCACCCACGGCACCCCCGCCCTGCGCGAGGCCATCGCCGAATGGTTTGAGCGCCGCCGCGGCGTGAAGGGCCTGGACCCGCAGGCCATCATGCCCACGATCGGCTCGAAGGAGCTCGTAGCCTGGCTGCCCTTCCTGCTGGGCCTGGGCCCCGGCGACGTGGTCGTGTACCCGCGCATCGCCTACCCCACCTATGACATGGGTGCCCGCTTCGCCCGCGCCGAATCCGTGCCCGCCGACAGCCTGGACGAGCTGGACGCCGACACCCGCAGCCGCGTGAAGCTGATCTGGGTGAACTCCCCGGCCAACCCGAATGGCACGGTCCGCGCTGTGGAGCAGCTGCGCGAAATCGTGGCGCAGGCCCGCGAAATCGGTGCCGTGGTGGCCTCTGACGAGTGCTACGCGGAGCTCGGTTGGGGCGCCTGGGACGAGGCCCGCGGCGGTGAGTCCGTGCCCTCCATCCTGAATCCGCGAGTGTGCGACGGCGACTTCACCGGCCTGCTGGCCGTCTACTCGCTGTCCAAGCAGTCGAACCTGGCCGGCTACCGCGCCGCCTTCGTAGCCGGCGCCCCCGAGCTCATGCCGAACATTATCAACAGCCGCAAGCACGCCGGCATGATCGTGCCCGCGCCCGTGCAGGCCGCCATGATTGCCGCCCTGGGCGATGAGGCGCACGTTGCGGCGCAGAAGGACCGCTACCGTGCCCGCCGCGAGGTGCTGGAGGACGCCATCACCGCCGCCGGCGGACGCATCGAGGGCTCCGAGGCGGGCCTGTACCTGTGGACCACCTTCGGCGAGTCCACCTGGGACTCCATTGGCCGCCTGGCCGAGCTGGGCATTATCGCAGGGCCCGGTGTGTTCTACGGCGAGGACGGCGAGGGCTACGTGCGCATCGCCCTGACCGCCTCCGACGAGGCCGTGGCCAAGGCCGCCGAGCGTCTGAAGGCCTCCGTGGCTAAGTAGGTTGGCCGGCCCCGCATCCGCGCGGCGCTACCGAGCCGCTCGCGCTGAGCGAGGCCCGCTCGCCGGGAACTGACCTGCATAGCAGAGAAGCCCCCGCACCCTCCCGAAAGGGGAGTGCGGGGGCCTTGCTGTATCCGCTTGCCGCTGCGGCGGGGGCGCCTGAACGACAGGAGCTACTTGCGGCCGCCGGGGAGCACGAACATCTGAATAGTCGGCGGGTTCGGGTTGTCCAACTCGCCGGGGATCAGTTCGCGGGTCACCTTCGCGGAGGTGCGCGATGCCAGGCGGTCGGTAATACCGGTTGCCAGTGCGGTTAGCGCGAAGTTCACAATGATAAACAGGGCCGCCGCCAGTAGCAGGGTCTGCAGCACGTTACCGTCACCGGAACCGATGCGGCGCGCCGAAGCGAGCAGCTCCGGGTAGGAGATGATGTAACCCAGGGCGGTATCCTTCAGAATCACCACAAACTGGCTCAGCATGGAGGGCATCATCGCGGTGAATGCCTGCGGAATCAGAATCTGAATCAGCGTCTGGCTGGGGGTCAGACCAATTGCCAGACCGGCCTCACCCTGACCACGGGGCAGCTGCTTCACGCCCGAGCGCAGCAGCTCGGCAATCACCGAACCGTTGTACAGGGTCAGGCCCACCACCACGGCGATAAAGGGTAGCTGGGCTGGCGGAAGACCGCTGTACTTGCCCAGGAACAGCCAGAAGAAGATCATCATAATCAGCACGGGCACGGCGCGGAAGAACTCCACGACCACGGTGCCAATCCAACGGACCACGCGGTACTGCGACAGACGCGCGATGCCGAAGACCATACCGAAGGCAATCGAAGTCACCACCGAAATCAAGGCGGCGGACAGGGTCGAGGCCAGGCCGGGCAGATAGTAGGAGGTCCACGCACGGGCGGTGAACAGGTCGGTCCACTTCTCCGCCTCCAGCTGGCCCTTCTGGCCCATCACGGTCAGCACGTACACCGCGAAAATTGCGAAGACAACCAGGGCCGCAATGTTGAAGATGCGGGTGCGGCGCTGGGCCACGGGACCCGGCTCGTCAAAGAGAACAGACGAGGTCCCGCGGGTTTCGTTACTGATAAAGGGGTTTTTCATCGTTTCACCGCCAGCTTTCGAGAGGACCAGGTGGTCAGAACACCAATGGGAACAACGATCACCACGAAGCCCAGAGCGAAGACGAGGAAGATGGCCAGAACCATGTTCGCGTCAAACTCAATCATGGACTTCATCATGCCGGAGGCTTCAGCCACCGACGCCACGGAAGCCACGGTCGTGTTCTTCGCCAGAGCAATCAGGGTGTTGCCGAGCGGGGTGATGGAACCGCGCAGAGCCTGCGGGAAAATCACCAGGCCGGCGGTGTCGAAGAAGCCCAGACCAATAGCGCGGGCAGCTTCTGCCTGACCCTTTGGAACGGTGTTCACGCCCGAACGAATCGCCTCGCAGATGAAGGCCGCGTGATAAATCGACAGCACAATCACCGCGTATACGAAGAAGTTCGTGTCGAAATCGCCGGAGAACGAGAGCTGGAACTGCGTCCACACGCCCAGAATCGCCAGGGTCATCAGAATGGTCAGCGGGGTGTTACGCACCAGGTGCACGTACGCGGTACCGGCCCAACGCAGGGAGGGGACGGGGCTGATACGCATGAGCGCCAGCACGGTACCGATAACGAAGGAACCAATGGCCGCCCAGAAGGTCAGCTCAATATTGGTCATGAAGGCGCCAGCCACATCGTACTTGGCTAGGAGGGCGCCGAGTTGGTCAAAGAATGACATTCGTAAACCTCTCTAACTAGGCGCAGGAGGCGCTCGGGGACGGCGGGTTGGTCTCGGTGTTGTAATGGTAGCCCGTGCCCTCGGTGTACTTGGTGACGAGCTTCTCCCAGGTGCCGTCGGCAACCATCTCGTTAATGGCCTTGTTCACGGCTTCGCACTTGTCGGTGCCCTTGGGCAGGCCCACGCCGTAGCGTTCGGTGGTGAAGGGGGCGCCAACCACCTTCAGCTTGCCCTTGTTGGCCTTGGTGGCCGCCAGGCCGGCGAGGATGATGTCGTCGGTGGTCACGGCGTCCACCACGCCGCCGTTGAGGGCGACCACGCAGTCGGAGTAGCTGTTCTGCTTGACCAGGTTCACGTTCTTGGCGAACTTCTCCTGGACCTTCTTGGCGCTGGTGGAGCCGGTCACGGAGCAGAGGTTCTTGCCGTTGAGGTCGTCCGGGCCCTTGATGTCGGTGTTATCGGCGCGCACGAGCAGGTCCTGGCCGGCGGTGTAGTAGGGGCCGGCGAAGTCCACGGTCTTCTTACGGCTGTCGGTGATGGAGTAGGTCGCAAAAATCATGTCGACCTGGCCGTTGTTGAGCATGTTCTCACGGTTGGCGCTGGGAGACTCGACGAACTCAATCTGGTTCTCGGAGTAGCCGAGCTTGCCGGCGACGTAGCGTGCTACGTCCACGTCGAAGCCGGTGTACTGGCTGCCGTCCTGGTAGCCCAGGCCGGGCTGGTCGAACTTGATGCCGATGCGAATCTTATGGTCATTGTTTGCGCTGGAGCAGCCTGCAAGGGTGCCGGTGAGGGCGAGGGATGCTGCCGCGGCGAGCGCTGCCAGCTTGCGTGAATGTTTTTTCATTTCACCCTCCGGATTAGTGGTCGATAATCTTGGACAAGAAGTCCTTGGCGCGGTCGCTCTTCGGGTTGGTGAAGAACTCGTCCGGGTGGGCTTCCTCGACGATTTCGCCGTCGGCCAGGAACACGATGCGGTCGGCGGCCTTGCGGGCGAAGCCCATCTCGTGGGTCACGACGATCATGGTCATGCCTTCCTTCGCGAGGGAGACCATGGTGTCGAGCACCTCGTTGACCATTTCGGGGTCGAGTGCGCTGGTGGGCTCGTCGAAGAGCATGACCTTGGGCTTCATAGCGAGGGCGCGGGCGATGGCGACGCGCTGCTGCTGGCCACCCGAAAGCTGGGCGGGCATCTTGTGCGCCTGGGAATCCACGCCGACCTTTGCGAGTAGCTTCATGGCCTCCGCTTCTGCCTCCGACTTGGAGATCTTGCGGATTCGGCGGGGGCCGAGGGTCACGTTGTCCAGGATGGTCTTGTGCGCGAAGAGGTTGTAGGACTGGAACACCATGCCGACCTCTGCGCGGAGCTTGGCGAGGGCGCGGCCCTCCTTGGGCAGTTCCTGCCCGTCAATCTTGATGGAACCGCTGGAGATGGTTTCGAGGCGGTTGATGGTTCGGCAGAGGGTCGACTTGCCGGAACCGGAAGGGCCGAGAAGGATAATTACTTCGCCCTTACCCACGGAAAGGTTAATGTTCTTCAGAACGTGGTTCGTGCCGTAGTACTTGTTGACATCACGAATTTCAACGAGGTTTTTCGGCGATGCGGGGGTTGTCTGTGCGGACATCACTAACCCTTTCATGTGAGATGTATCTATGATGTGGGTTGCAAAAATGGTGAGTTTTCAGCTTACGTGCTCCATGTAACACGTGTGTAAATTATTTGTTTCCCCGTTGAAACGCTGTGAATTTTTAAGGGGTAGTGCATAGTTATAGTATTTTTGACGTAAAATACGGGTGGTGCGCACTTTATCCCCTTAAAATGCTCTGACTAGAGGAAACGCTGTGAGTGAATCGTATGAGCTCGCGAGAGGGTACCCGCCTCCGGGTGGCGAAGCGTAGACCGGCAAAAATTTCGAAAAAGCGCACAAAAATGCCCGATAGGTGAGACAACACCTATCGGGCATCCTTCAACACCCCCACAGGAGGGGCTAAAACTGTTTAGGCTTCGTAACCGTTGGGGTTATTCTTCTGCCAGTTCCAGTGGTCGCGAACCATGGTCTTGATATCACGGGTAGCGCTCCAACCCAGGTCAGCCAGGGCGGAGGAGGGGTCGGCGTACGAGACCGCAACGTCACCGGGGCGACGGTCCACAATCTTGTACGGCAGCTCCTTGCCGCACGCCTCCTCGAAGGCGTGCAGAACCTGCAGAACCGAGTAGCCGTTGCCGGTACCCAGGTTCCAAGTGTGCAGGCCGCCGTGCTGGGTGATGTAATCCAGCGCCTTCAGGTGGCCGTCGGCCAGGTCGACCACGTGGATATAGTCGCGCACACCGGTACCGTCAACGGTCGGGTAGTCGTTACCGAAGACGTTCAGGTGGTCGCGGCGACCCACTGCAACCTGGGCGATGAAGGGCACCAGGTTGTTCGGGATACCCGCCGGGTCCTCGCCGATACGGCCGGACTCGTGTGCGCCAACGGGGTTGAAGTAACGCAGCAGAGCGATGTTCCACTTGGAGTCGGAAGCGGCCAGGTCGACCAGCATGTCCTCGATGTGCTCCTTGGTGCGGCCGTAGCAGGACTGCGCATCCATGTTCATCTTCTCGATGAGCGGCATGGACTCGGGCTCGCCGTACACGGTAGCGGAGGAGGAGAACACGATGGAGTGGCAGTCAGCCTCGTCCATGGCGTACAGCAGGTTCAGGGTGCCGGCCACGTTGGTCTGGTAGTACCACAGCGGCTTCTCAGCGGACTCGCCGACAGCCTTCAGACCCGCAAAGTGAATCACAGCATCGGGGCGAACCTGCTTGAAGAGGGCCTTCATGCCTTCGAGGTCGAGCAGGTCAACCTTGTGGAACTCGGGGGCGCGGCCAGCGAGTTCAGCAACGCGCTTGAGGGACTCTTCGGAGGAGTTGGCGAGGTTATCCATGACGACGACGTCGTGGCCTGCCTTGAGCAGTTCAAGTACAGTGTGCGAGCCAATGTAGCCGGCACCGCCGGTAACGAGTACCTTCATGATGTCCTTTCGGGCTTTATATATCCGGAAAAAGCGTTCCGGATGGGGGACAAAAGCTGTTGAGCTGTATCTAATAGTACAGCCGTGCACGGGGCGTAAGTACTGCGGGACACTGTGCGCTTATGCACTCTGGTGTGAGCACGTGGGAGGCGTTATTTAGGTGTGTCGACACTCGCCCCCACCCGCAGCCTGGACCCGCCTCTCAGTTGATTTCTGAGCCGACCTCTAATCCCACCAGAAATACCATTGGCGGCTCTGGTGAATAAACTCCGTCAGCTGCTCAAAATCCTCAAACACCTGGAACGGAAGATCGGAACAGAACGCGAACTGCTCGACCGCCACCTTCTTCGCCTCCACCGAATCGGTCACGGGGCGTTCCACCAGAAATTCCAGGCAGTCGGCACCGTCAAGAGCCGCCGGAATTGCGCCGTACTTTTCACGCCAGTAGTGGGTGAACGCCAGCTGTGTTTCAGCGTCCGGGCAGTCATTCCAGCCGCCGAAGGGCAGGTACGCGGGAATATCGGCGGGGTCATCGGTCGGAATCTGCAGCAGGAGCATCTCGCCTTTCTCCTCTTCATCCAAAAGCTCGTAGCAGAGCAGGGCAGAAAGAGTCGGGGCGTCATCTTCGGGCTCCTCATCGGGCAGAAAATTGGAGCTCATAAACTCGTCAACAAGCGCGTTGAGGTCGAATTCGTCAGGGCCGTCCTCATGAGCATCTTCGCCGTCATCGGTAACCCTGTGCAGCTGCTGGGCAATGGCGGCGCTGCCGTACTCTTCGGCGGAGGCGCCGCCTCGGGCGGTACGGTAACGTTGCAGGACAGCACGAGTGTAGGCGCTCACCTGCTCGGGGGTCAGGGTCTCAACATCGTCAATGATGTCGTGCTCAAGGGACACCGCAATGACCATGCTTTCAAGCACCGTATCGTTCAGATTCAGGAAGAAGGGGACGAACCCCTCCGCGCGTCCCAGCTTAGCCAGCTCATCGTAACGGGCCATGGCATCAGTAGCCGCAGTGCCCATAGGAATACGCTCGTGCGGGTAGGGGAAGAGGCGTGTAAAGTGCCGGTAAGTTTCGCTCATCGTCGGCTCTGGCATAGTCGGCTCTGACGCCATTGCTTCGGATGCTGCTGACTCGGACGCTGTTGCTTCGGGCATGGGGGGGGGCTCCTCTCTGAACGGTATCTAACGCTTGCGATGGTCGCCTGCTGTGGCGGGTGCGCGGTACCCGGTACTACCAGCCTAGCGAAAGCCCGAGCAGCCCGCCCTGAAAATGGTCATCGTAGCCGCTGCGGATTCGCGCCCAGCCTATGAGAGCGGCGGAGAGGGAGTAAAGAGCATAAAAGGGGTCGGGATGCTTCACACATCCCGACCCCTAAAGTTCACGGGCCGACCCCCAACGTTCGCAAGGGCAACCAGCGCTAGTTCAGGTGCAGATTAGTTCAGACCCAGCACTAGTTCAGGTGCAGCGCCTCGTTCAGCTCCACGGTGTTCTTCGCACGCGGCAGAACCTCAATCGCGCCGCTCAGCGAATTACGGCGGAACAGCAGGTTCGACACGCCGGACAGCTCCGCAGCCTTCACCACGCGCGCCTCCTGACCGGGCAGCAGCACGCTCACGCGCGAACCTGCGGTCACGTACAGGCCCGCCTCAACCACGCAGTCATCGCCCAGGGCAATACCGATACCGGACTCCGCACCCAGCAGGGAACGCTCGCCAATCGACACGCGCTTCTTGCCGCCGCCGGAGAGGGTACCCATCGTGGAGGCGCCGCCACCCACATCCGAGCCGTCGCCGACCACAACGCCCTGAGAAATACGGCCCTCAACCATGGAGGTGCCCAGGGTACCGGCGTTGAAGTTCACGAAGCCCTCGTGCATCACGGTCGTGCCGGAGGCCAGGTGCGCGCCCAGGCGCAGACGGTCGCCGTCACCAATACGCACGCCGGCGGGAACCACATAATCCACCAGGCGGGGGAACTTATCAATGTGGCTCACGCTCAGGTGGCCCAGCTTGCGCAGGCCAATCGCCAGCTTCTGGAACTCGGCGGCAAGCACCGGGCCGTGGTTGGTCCACGCCACGTTCGCGAGGGTGCCGAACAGGCCGTCCAGGTTCAGCTCATTGGGGCGAACCAGGGTGTGCGAGAGCAGGTGCAGACGCAGGTACGCGTCCAGAGCGTCTTCGGGTGCCTCATCCAGGTTGATGGAGGCGGTGCGCACCTCGGTGCGGGCATTGCGCGCCGGGTGCTCGGCGGCCAGCTCCTTCAGCTCGTCCGCGATGGACAGGTCAGGGGTCTGGGTGAGGGAGGGGGCGGGGAACCAGGCATCCAGAACGGTGCCGGCGTGCTCGCCAGAGACAACAACATTAACCAGTGCGACGCCGGAGGCGTAACGGGGAGTGTTTTCAGACATGCACACCATTATATGGGCTGTAGCACACCGGGCATCAGGGCCGTCGGCGTTCGTCTCACGAACAGAAGCGCGGGCCCCGGGATGCGGGGCGCCCCCAACCTGTATCGTGGAGGGATGACTGTGAATCACCACGCACCCCTGGACCTGAACGTATCCATGCCCGAGCTGACCCGCGCCCTGCTCGACTACGAATCGGTATCCGACCACGAGAAAGACCTGGCCGACGCCGTGTACGCGGCGCTCGCGGCCTACCCGCACCTGCACCTGACCCGCGACGGGGACGCCATCATTGCCCGCACCGAGTTCCCGCCGCTGCCCGGCGAAGAGGGGGAGCGCACCCGCATTATCCTTGCCGGTCACCTGGACACCGTGCCCCTACCCACCGTCGAGGGCTCCCTCGGCACCGTGCCGGCAACCGTTCGCGAGGAAGACGGCGAGTACGTACTCTACGGACGCGGCGCGACCGACATGAAGGGCGGCGTGGCCGTCCAGCTGAAGCTGGCCGCCGAGCTGACCGCACGGGACACCGACTACAACCTGACCTACATCTTCTACGACCACGAGGAGGTCGCCAGCGAACTCTCCGGCCTGGCGCGCCTGATCCGCAATCACGGCGAACTCATCACCGACGCAGACTTCGGTGTGCTGCTCGAACCGACCAACGGCACCATTGAGGGCGGCTGCAACGGCACCATGCGTTTCTTCGTGCGCACCCGCGGCCTAGCTGCCCACTCGGGACGCGCCTGGCGCGGCGAGAACGCGATTCACGCCCTGGCGCCCGCGCTGGCGGCGCTCGCCTCCTACGAACCGAAGACCATCGCCGTGGAGGGGCTGGATTACCGCGAGGGTCTGAACGCGGTACAGATTTCTGGCGGCGTGGCCGGCAACGTGATTCCCGATGCGGCGGCAATGCACGTGAACTACCGCTTCGCCCCCGATAAGACCCTGAACGAGGCGGTCGCTCACGTTCGCGAGGTGTTCGCCGGGTACGAGCTGGACTTCGTGGATCTCTCCCCGGCGGCCCGCCCCGGCCTGGACACCCCGCTAGCTGCCTCCCTGATTGAGGCGGTGGGGCAGGAGCCCCAGCCGAAGTACGGTTGGACTGATGTGGCACGCTTGAGCGAGATCGGAATCCCGGCCGTGAACTTCGGCCCCGGTGACGCCCTGCTGGCCCACACCGACAACGAGCACGTGCGCTTCAGCCAGCTGACCCGCTGCCACGCGGACCTGCGCGCCTGGCTGCTCAGCGGCCGCGACGACGAGGACTAGGCGGCGCTTCCCGACCCGAATGCGTGCCGAACCCGGCGCGTGAACCCAGGTAAACCCAGGCAAACCCGGGCCAACCCGGGCCAAAGCCCTCCGCCTGCCGGCCACCGCGCCCTCGCCCCGGCCGGCAGGCATCTCACAACGTCATAGAAGGGGAGACAACGCATCTCTCTTCTAAGATGGAGAGTAACCATACACGTTATTCGAGAGGACAGAGTTGAACATTCTTCTGATTCTGCTCGCCCTGATTCTGCTGGTCATCGCCTCGCTCACGGTGATTGCGCTCGGCGGCCACCGCGCCGTGCCCGGCGCCGCGTTCTTCAACGCCGTGGGCCGTGACGGCCTGGGAATCTTCGACACGGTCGACGATCTGGACGTCATCGCCAAGCCCTTCGTGGCCCCCGCACCGCAGGCCGTACCCGCCGAGGGCCACCGGGCCGTGCAGGAAGAGCCGGGACCCCTTCCTCTGGCCGTGCCGCACACCGGTAACGTTGAGCGGACCCTGAGCGCCCACGACTTCGTGGAACACCACGTGGACAAGCCCTCGGGCGCCTCCGCGGTATCCTCCGCCGAGAAGCCGCAGAGCGGGGAGGCCCGATGAGCGCACGCGCCGGGCTCACCGAATCGAGCGAGCCGGCGGAGCATACCGCATCCCGCGTCGAGCAGAACCGGTCCGAGTCCTTCGACGAGGCCCTGACATGGATGTACACCTCCTCCGCCGAGCGTCTGCGCCGCGTGGGGGAGCGTCTGCGCGCTCTGCCGGCCTGGCTTTCTGTGCTGCTCATCTACGGGATTTCGCGTGTGTGGGGCTTCGCGGTGTTCGCCGTGGTCGGTCAGCAGCAGCTGCGCGGCCCCTGGGGCGAGCACCTGAGCTACCTCTCCTTCATCAGCACCTGGGATGCCGGCTGGTACGAGCAGATTGCGCTCAACGGTTACCCGAGCGAGCTGCCGGTCAACGCGATGGGTGTCGTCCAGCAGAATCAGTGGGCGTTTTACCCCATCTTTCCGCTACTCTCGCAGGGAATCAGCCGCCTGACGGGCATCGCCTACTACCCGGTGGCCGCCACCGTCGCGTTGTTGGCCGGTTTCGCGGCGGCCTGGATCATCTACCTGCTCTTTGACGCCTCGGTGAAGGCGGCCCACCTCGCGCGTTCCGGATCTGACTCCGCCGATGCTGAGCCCGCCTCCTCGCTGGCCCTGTGGGGCACGGCCCTGGTGTCGTTCCTGCCGGTGGCTCCCGTGCTTCAGGTGCCTTACGCCGAGTCACTGAACCTGGTGTTCCTGGCCGGTGCGCTGCTGTGCCTCGTGAAGGGGCGTTACGGCTGGTTGGTGCCGGTTGCGGCCCTGGCCTGCCTTTCCCGCCCGGTGGGCGTTCCGCTGGGGGCGGCGGCGGGCCTGTGGTGGTTCGCCTGCTGGGTTCGGTCGAGTCGCGCTATGGGCATTGGCACGGCGTTTGTGCGCCGTGCGGGGCAGCTGCTGAGCGCCCTGCTGGTGTGCGCGTGCGCGCTGGTGTGGCCCGCGATTGCGTGGTGGGCCACCGGCCGCGCGGATGCGTACACGGCCACCGAGACGGCCTGGCGAGGCACGCACCTTGCACCGATTGAGCCGTGGCTGACGCAGGGGTACATCTACTTTGGGTATGCGGCCCCGATCCTGCTGGTCCTGCTGATTCTGGGCTTTGTCGCGCTGTGCCTGAGCCCGGTGACGCGAAGCGTTTTGGCGGCCCCGCTGAATCTGTGGTGCGTCTGCTACTTCGCCTACCTGATTCTGTTCCTCAACCCGCAGTCGTCGACGTTCCGTCTGCTGCTACCACTGTTCCCGCTGGTCGTGGTGGCGGCGGCGCTGAGCCGTTCGCGGGCTTACCGTTGGGCGTTGCTGGTTGCGGGCGCGTGCGCGCAGTGGGGCTGGGTGGGCTGGCTGTGGCATTGGAAGCAGCTCCCCGGCGGAGGAGACTATCCGCCGTAAACCGAATACTGTTTTGCGAGACCGCCGCCGGTGCGCTGCCGGCGGTCTTTTACGTTCTTAGCCGAGGGCGCAAAGTTTTCGGCGGGGCTTTACCTCGCGCATCCCGCAGGTCCAGAGCTTAAAGACACGTTCGTATGGGCCCTTTTGGTCGGCGGCACCGGCCCGGAGCTGATAATCTATATTCTGTGTTTGGTATTAGTGGCACCGAGTTGATTATTCTGGCCATCATCACGTTTGTGGTGATTGGCCCCGAACGCATGCCCGAATACGCCCGTCAGATTCGCGAGTTCGTCAAGACCGTGCGCCGCATGGCCTTCGACGCTAAGGACGACTTCAAAGAGGCCCTGGGCGAGACGGGCCTGGAGGACATCAACTGGCGCCAGTACGACCCCCGCCAGTACGACCCCCGCGTGATTGTGCGTCAGGCATTCGCCGAGGACGACGCCGAGCGCGAGCGCGAGGCGAAGGCCCGCGAGGAGGCGCTGCTGAAGGAGCAGGAGAAGGCCGAGAGCCACTCCCTCCCGCGAGGCGCGTACGCCCCCTTCGACGTGGACGCCACCTAAGATTTTGAAACGAAAGAACCCCGCACCGGTCACGGCGCGGGGTTCTTTCAGTATCAGCTTTTGTAGAGGCTCTAGCCCTAGACGAAGAGCGGCAGGCTCTGCCCCGCCCTCGACTCGCCGGAGTGCAGAAGCTTCGAAGCGATGGACTGGATCTCTTCGGCGGTCGCGGAGTCGGGGCGACCCCACACGACGGGCATGCCCTCGTCACCGCCGGTGCGCAGGTTCACGTCCAGGGGGACCGAGCCAAGCAGCGGGACGGGGTAGGAGAGCGCCTCCGAGAGACGCTCAGCGAGCACCTGCCCGCCTCCGGAACCGAACATGTCGAGCACAGTGCCGTCGGGCAGGGTCATGGCGGCCATGTTCTCGACCACGCCCACGACCTTCTGACCGGTCTGCAGGCTCAGGGTGCCGGCGCGTTCGGCCACATCCACGGCGGCGTGCTGCGGGGTGGAGATGAGCACAAGCTCCGCGTTGGGCAGCAGCTGCGCCATGGAGATAGCGATGTCGCCGGTGCCCGGAGGCAAATCGAGTAGCAGCACATCCAGGGCGCCGAAGTGCACGTCCATGATGAACTGCTCCAGCGCGCGGTGTAGCATGGGGCCGCGCCAGGCCACTGGCTCGTTACCCTTGAGGAACATGCCGATGGAGATGACGCGAATAAAGCCGCCGCCGACCTGCGCATCGCCCCAGCGGCGGGCGGGGGCGGGAACATCCACGGTCGGCGGAAGAATCAGGTCATCCAGGCGTGTGGGGGCATCGGTGATGCCGAGCAGGCCCGGAATCGAGAAGCCGTGCACGTCCGCATCGATGATGCCCACCGAGAGCCCGCGCGAGGCGAAGGCCGCCGCAAGGTTGGCCGTCATGGAGGACTTACCCACGCCTCCCTTGCCGGACACCACGCCGAAAACGCGGGTCAGCGAACCGGGGGCGGTGAACGGGTTGGTGCGTTCGGGCTTGAGCATCGAACGCAGGGCGGAACGCTGTTGCGGGTTCATCGCGCCCACCTGCAGCTGCACTCGCTCGATGCCCTCGACGGTGGCGGCGGCCTCGCGCACCTGCTGCTTGATGGTGTTCTTCAGCGGGCAGCCCTCGATGGTGAGCAGAACCTTCACCTCGGCCCAGTGGCGGCCGGGAATCGGCTCACCGCGCTCATCCAGCTCGGGATGCACGAGCGCGGTCTCGACCATGCCGAGCTCCGTGATGGGGCGGCGCAACTCCGGGTCCTCTACACGGGCAAGGGCCGCGTAGAGTGCGTCCTGCAGCGGGTTATCGGCGCTCACGGACGCCTCCCTCCGGGGTATCGCCCGAGGTCTTGGCAGGGTTCTCTGCCTTCCGCTCGCCCGGGTCCTCAGTGTGCGCGGAGCCCTCGGTCTCCTCACCCTCGATGCCGTCGGAGGCGTCAATATCGTCGATGGCCTCCTCCAGGTCCTCAATGTCCTCGCTGATGTCCTGCAGCTGCTCGGCGTGGCGCTCCTGCTCCTGCGCAATGTTCTGCAGTTCCTCGAGAATGTCGCGTAGCTCGCTACGGACGAAGTCACGGGTCGCAACCTCACGCAGAGCAATACGCAGCGAAGCGATCTCGCGGGTCAGGTACTGGGTCTCCTCCAGGTTCTGCTGGTCACGCTTACGGTCCTCGGACGCCACCACGCGGTCACGGTCGTCCTGACGGTTCTGCGCGAGCAGCAGCAGGGGAGCGGCGTAGGAGGCCTGCAGAGACAGCATCAGGGTCAGCAGGGTGAAGTTCAGGCTACGCGGGTCGAACTGCATCTCCTCCGGCGCCAGGGAGTTCCACGCCAGCCATACGCCACAGAAAATGGTCATCCACATCAAAAACTGCGGGGTACCCATGTAGCGCGCAAACGCCTCGGTCATGCGGCCGAAGGAGTCCGGGTTGGGACTGGCGAACAGCCTCGGCTTGCGGGTGCCGGGGGTGCTCAGCTGCGAGTCGCTACGCTGCGGGCGGGAATCGCCGCGCTCGCGGTTGCGTTCAGCGTACTTCTTCTCCAGGCGGTCCTTGAGGATGCGCGCCTTATCGATGCGGGGGTTCTCTTCGGTACGGTTTGCGTCGCGGCGGTTCGAATCAGGCAAAGCGTCGTCCTACCTTTCGTACGGGAGTTCCATCATCGTAAGTGCGCCAGTCTTCGGGCAGGAGAGCATCGAGCACGTCGTCGATGGTCACCGCGCCTACCAGGCGGTGCGAATCGTTCACAATGGGAACGATGGTCAGGTCGTAGGTCGCGAGCACGCGAGCCAGCTCTTCCAAACTAGCCTGGTCGGAGACCGGCTCGGTGTCGGTGTCGAGGATGTGGCCGATGGGCTCGCTCGGCGGCACGCGCAGCAGCTTCTGCATGTGCACCAGACCCAGGTACTTACCCGTCGGGGTTTCCAGGGGCGGGCGGGTCACCATGACGGCAGCCGCCATTGCCGGAGGAATCTCCTCGGCGCGGATGTGCGCAAGCGCCTCGGCAACGGTCGCCTCGGGGGAGAGGATAATCGGCACCGGGTTCATGAGCGAACCGGCGGTACCCTCGTCGTATTCGAGCAGTCGACGCACGTCGTCCGCCTCGTCGGGCTCCATGAGTTCCAGCAGCTTCTCACGCTGGGCGTCGTCGAGCTCGATGAGCAGGTCGGCCGCGTCGTCCGGTTCCATCTCTTCGAGGACCTGCGCGGCACGCTCGTCGTCCAGGTGCGAAAGAATCTGCACCTGGTCCTCGGCGGGCAGCTCCTGCAGAACGTCCGCGAGGCGTTCGTCCTGCAGCTCGGCGGCGATTTCGACCATGCGCTTATCGCTCATCTCGTGGATGGCGTCCGCCAGGTCGGCAGGCTTGGAGTTTTCGTGGTTGGCCACGAACGCGGTTGCCGCCTGCGGCTCCACGTCGGTGGAGAGCAGAGCCTCGTCCCAGTCGACGATGAGGGTCTCCTTGGAACGGCGGCGCCACGTGCTGGAGCCGGAGCTGACGCGGGAGACGAACAGCTCGGTCACGCCCCAGTCGCCGTTGCGGCGCTGCTCAATGGCGACGTCTTCAATAACGGCGTCGCCGCTGCCGTCAAGCAGGCGTACGCGGCGGTCGAAGAGCTCACCGACGATGAGGGTCTCGGAGTTGCGCTGCTCGAAGCGGCGCAGGTTCACCAGGCCGGTCGAAATAATCTGGGAGGCGTCGATGCTGCGCACGCGGGTCATGGGCATGAACACGCGTTTCTTGCCGAGCACCTCAACGATGATGCCGACGACAATCGGTTCGGTGCCCTTGGCGGGGCGGGCGCCGGCAATGGAGGCACCCAGGCCGCGTTTGAGCACGACAACATCGCGGAGACGGCCGAGGCGGTCACCGAAGGGGTCAAAAACGTCGAGGCCCAAAAGGCGGGCAATGTAAATCTTGCTGGGGGCGCTGAACTTAGAATTGCTCACCCCTCTAGGGTACGCTCCGCCGCCTGGAATCGCACTTTGAGCGTTCTCGTTCTCAGCGGTGCCCGCAGGGAAGCCCCGCGGCCGGGCCCGGACAGGCCGGTACAATTAATGCCATGACTTCTCAGCTGCCGAATCTGCCCAACACCCCGCCCTCCTCGTTTATGGCCTCGCGCCTGGCCCAGGCCAACGGCCACCCCCTGCCGAGCGGCGAGCCGGTCGCCTCCTTCGTGCGCCACGACGACGCGCTATCCGCTTTTGACGTGCTGAACGAGCAGCAGTTCCCGGTGACTGCCCTGTACCTGGTCAACGACGGCATCCGTCAGGTGGAGTACCCCGTGCAGACCGGCTACGGCCGCGCCCTGCTGGTATCCGCCATCCAGGGCGTCATGATCGGCCTGCTGTACTCGATGTTTGTGGCGGCCGGCGGCACGAACTTTATGAGCGCGCTGCTCTCAACGGTGCCGATTTCAGTGGCCATTTTTGTGCTGTGGCGCGTGTTCGACCTGCGCCGCGGCCGCGGGGTTCGCTACCCCATGCGCACCGAGGCGATTCCCTCGCGTACCGTGCTGTACGCGCTGCCGGAGTACGCCCAGGAGGCGCGCCGCGTGCTGGGCGGTCATTCCCGCTTCTCTGCCGCGGTTGCGGCCGCGCGTGCGGCGACCGCCCCGGAGGCTTCGCAGGCGCGTGCCGCGCAGAGCACCGTCTCGATGAACGGTGCGCCGGTTCCGACCGGTGCCCCGAAGGCGCCCTCCTACCGTTCGCAGGCCGGTAGCCAACCCGCCCCGAACCAGAACCTGCCCGAGCGCGATACTACCGCGCAGAACGCGGTGGCCCAGAGCGCGGCCCAGAACATGCCCGCGCCCGTCCAGCCCGCGCAGAGCGTTCAGCCCGCCGTCCGGGAGGCAGCAACCGCCGAACAGGTAAACAGCGCGCAGGCTACCGAGCAGAAGCCGGATGCACAGAAGCGTCCAGCTCAGCGCTTCGGCCTGCGCGTGGACGACCCGGAGGAATACGCCAAACTGATTCAGCCCAAGCCCGAGCGCCCCACCCCGCGCCCGCAGGGCCTGCACGATAAGTCCTCGAAGGACTCCGAATAGGCTCCAGCCGCAACGGCAGAAAACAGGCGGAGAAGACGGCGACTGAGAAGAGACGCGAAAGCCCCTCACCGATTCACTCGGTGAGGGGCTTCTTACATTCTATTTAGCCAGTTACAGGTGTAGTTTTGGGGGATTCATCATCTTCTTTCTCGGGAATGGTGATGCCCACGGTGACGTACTTCTTCACCGACCATCCGTTCATCGCCACCGACGCCGCGAAGAACAGCGCAGGCAGCAACTCCAGATGTACCAGCGAATAGCCCAGGTACCCGAGCGCAATACACGCCGCCAGGCCAGCCACGCCAATACACACGACACGCAAGGTGCGGTACCCCTCAGACCCCTCCTCAAATCGGGTGCCCTGCAGGTAGAAGAGGCCCTCACGCACAACACGCAGGAACCCAGGAGCCAGGAAGAGCGCAACCGCCAGAGCCGCCGGATCATAGCCAGCAGTCATGAAATTGGTCAGAGGAACCACGAGGCACAGAACCGTGAAAATAGCCGCTGATATAACGCCCACGCGGGTTGAATACCTATTCATCTGTTCCATGCGCTGCAGGTTAGGAATATCGTCATTAGGCTCAACACGCTGGATGAGGAAGGCGACGATAAATAACCCACCGGCAAGAAACCATGAGGCAAAGTTTGTATCTGTAGACAACCCTCCTGGGTCAATATGGAGAACTCCAGACAGAGTTAAAACTGTCAGAACGGCCAGAAATACTGCGTTTATCGTGACAACCGTGAGGTAAAAAAGATGGAACGAGCCACCATTCGCTTTACCCTCCATACCTTCCTTATGCGCAGGATCCAACGCCAGGATAAGAATTAGAGGTCCTCCAATAAGAGCTGGGAGACTTAAATGCCATTGATTAAGCAATAGCGAAGATAGTGCGGATGCAATAATCGTTACATTGAAGATACCCCACCACAGGATGAGCCATAAAATCCTTAAAACCTCAGAAAAAGTACTCATCTTACTACCTCATCTATCTATTTCTTATGAATATTACGCCATACATCCTCAGCAGTATGCATCGTCGATGTTGCTACAGAAGACGCACCAGCAACAAGACCACCCACAGCATAATTAACTGCGAACTTAATAGGTTGCATAGTAGTCACCTGCGACACAGCTAGATTATGCCACCAGCCACGAGAGACAAACATTGTATGTTCGCCTGGAGCCATGAGTCGTGCAACCTGCTTCGACATAAACTCCTTAGCCTCTCGCGCTGGAGCCATCATGGCTACATCATCGGCCACCCCTGAGGTTCCCTTCAAACCTGCCAGAGGTTTGTAATCAACAGGCTTACGAATCAGGTTATTCGCCCATTTCCAATCAGTGATTTTGGCAGCGGGACCAGTAGCCCAATTAGGCTTCGTAACCACGCCAGCAGCCTGCCTAGCGCCAGCCAAAATACGACCACCAATACCGCCGGTAATGCCACCAACTACGGCGCCAATCGCCGCGTCCTTTGCTACTTCCTTCCATTCAAAGGACCCTTTCTGGGCCTTTTGAGTAATCATAGACGTGCCAGCGCTAGAAATTGCCCCTCCAAGAGCACCAAATACCACCATGGTCAAAGGACCGCCTGCAACAGATAGGGCACTTATGCCTATTCCAGCGGCAACTGCCAGCCCACCCCAAACATAGGTTTGATTTTCTTTCCACCATTTCTTGGCACCTTCCCATGCGTTCTTAGCCAATACAGTTCGGTTATTCCAAGCTACCTTTGCACCCTCCACTGCTTTATTCCATAGGCCCTTTGCAGTCTCAGTAGCAGCCTGGTACAACTTCTTACCTTGATTCCACAAAGTTACTGCGCCACTAGCAACATTCCGTGCCCATCCAGTAATACCAGAAGATGCTTTCTGCTCGCGATACTTCTCGAAGTCCTCCACCGACACCGGCGACAAACCCCACGGATCCACCAAAGAAACCGGGTTACCACCCACCAGCGAGAACGGATCAGCACCCCAACCAGCACCCACAGGCGCAGCCAAAGGATCAGGCGCCGTAAAACGAGCCACACGCGAATCCACCACGCGGGCACCCAACACCTCAAAACCAGTAGAACCCAGCACCACACCCGAAGCAGCAGAAACACCAACCAGCGAATCCGGCAACACAGGCACACCACCAGTAGCAGAAGCGCCCTGAGCAGAAGGCACAGCAGGTGCAGCAACACCCAAAGACGCCCAACCGTACGGGTCCAACAGACCGGCACCAGAACCAGCACCAGGAACCAGCGAACCCACAGAAGGCATCGACGAGCCAGCTACACCCAGCACACGCGGAACGAACGAATTCTCATCCCACACCAGCGGGTGCATCACCGAAGCATCAAAACCAGCCCCAGAACCAACAGCGGCACCAGCACCAGCACCGGCGTGAGCACCGGTTGAGGGTACACCAAACTCGGGTACACCAGTAGGCGCACCACCGGCAGCAAGCACACGACCATCGGTAGAAGCACACAGCAGGGAAAAGGACACAGCCGAATCCTCAGCAGAGCCCCACGACGCCACCGAGTTCACAAACCCAGCCGCACCATAGGTTAGCAACGAGCCGGAACCGTCCGAAGAAACCTGCAGAAGACGCGAATCGTTACCGTCATAGGAGAACACGCTCGTCGAAACCGGCACCAAGGTGACGCCTTCAAGTTCCACGGACTCCGGGCACTGGCCCAGCCACGCCTGAGCGTCCTCAACAGCAGAGGCAAACTCAGCCGACTGGGAGTCGGTCTTTGCCTCATCCTGCACGCTGTAGAGGCATACTGCGCGAACGCGGGCACCTTCGTCAGTGACCAGCACCTTCACCCAAGCATTCTGCGGCTGGGCGCTGTCAAAGTACTCAACACGCACCTGCGCACCAAACGCATCAACGCCCCAGAAAATAATTCAGGAAAGTGCGCATGGCGGGTTCTCGTTCCGTGTGGTTGGTGAATATCCGGAAGTGGGCCACCGGCAGGTGGCGTACCTTCCCCAAAGATACTCTATGTGCTTGAAAGCTCTGATAAGCAGAAATATAGAGCAACATGATGCTCTACGGGCTAATCGACTAGAAAGTTAACTCGGTGCAAGGCCCGGGTCAAGACCAGGCGACCATCCACCAGCGGGTGGGCTTGGGCCCGTATCCGCCCGAGTTTCATGGCTGACCCTAGGTATACAGAAGGCCCCTGGGCTGAGAGGTCATCCTCAGCCCAGGGGCATTCTCTATATTCGAAACTAATGCCGTGCGGTGCTACATGTAGACGTCAGCAAGGCCAGTGATCTTCCCGCGGCCCCTGAAATAAAGAATGGTCATACCCCTGTCATCTAACTCATTCACCCTCGCCACATCATCCGAATTATTCATATCAGGCCAACGCTCATTCTCAATCCTGAACCGCACAATCGCCATCAGACGATAATTGTTGTGGATGGTCGGGCAGAATAGAGCAATCTGAGTACCTGACTTGGCGTAGAACCCCACCATATCCTGATCATCAATATTCAATGCCTCGTAATACACAATACGGTTGATTGCATTGAAGGGATAGCGGGTCGGGTTGGAGAACCAAATACGCTGCTCGATACCTTCAGGTGAGATTTTGACATAAGCGACGAGAGTATATCGAGAGAAGGCGTAGAAGAAAAGCACAAGAACAATGCCTAATATGTTTACCCAAATGCCCGTATTCTCACTCTGGCTATTAGCCAGATAGCCCAACAACGGTATCCCAGGATTAAATATGCAAATCCATACCTCAAAGCGATTTACTCGCCTAATGTAAATTCCCTGTGCTTCTTTTTTCTTATCTTGGCGCCGATTAATCTCATACCTAATAATAATGTAGGGGATAGAGAGAATAGACAGCGCTAAGATAATTCCCCAGAAGAGACTAAAGAAGGTATCCAATATCATTTAAATACACTACTCCTCATGGGTATCAGTGCTAGTCGCAGAATTCGCACCCATCTTAGCTTGATCCTTCGCGTCATCCCAGGCGCCTTTAAGCCCACTGGCCGCAGACTTGAAATTACTCTTCGGATTACCCATAACAGCGTCTTGGAAGTCCTTTACCAACAGGCGCTCAGCTTGACGCTCAGAGACAGGCTTCGGGTTCCGAGCAGAGTCATTCAACAACCCGCGCTGAACCCCCTTATCCGCCCAATCAAAGGAAACATTTGCTGCACGCGATGCCATATCATTAGCAACAGTCCGCTTCGCGAAACTATACACTGAAGTCTTTTTAGTATCCTTCACCGAGTACTTAGCCTTCACAGGAGCAGTTATAAGACTCTTATGGAAGCCGGTCACTGTACCAGACAGAAAACTTACAGCAGCATCCTCTGAACTGCGCCCCGAAACTTGGACACATTAAATAGTAACCATTACACGGCTTCCTGTAAGGCCTGATCCCGGTACTCTACCGGAGTCAGGCCCCTAAGCTTTACCTGGCGCCTTACCGTATTCCAGTGCGTGATATAGGCGTCGAGGTCGG